>JAABUZ0100003046.1_pt1 | contig 25945 bp, 32 predicted proteins | sample 5562091 | NCBI WGS metagenome assembly JAABUZ01 (sample SAMN12813069, study PRJNA571459) | rock metagenome | isolation source: Antarctica rocks | place: Antarctica: Victoria Land, Linnaeus Terrace sud | collected 2015-12-21 | reverse complement strand
GACCACCAAATCAAGGACCTCGAAGCCACCCAGCTACACCGCCACGAGTTCCACCCAGACTGGAACTACAGCCTGGACCCCACGACACGCCCGAACACACCCACCTAAATCTTACGCGAGCCCTAAGACGGCTGCTGGTCCCGCCTCTGACAGGCCGGGCTTCCTACTGAGCCAGGGCGAGTGCCCCGTACAGGTCGTCGGCTTCCAACGCCTCCATGGCCGCATCCTTGGGCTTCGTCTCGTTCGCGAAGGCATCGGCCCAACCGAAGTCGGCAAGGTCCCGGTGCCGAATGCCAACCAGGCGGACCAGCACGCGGTCGACCTGGGTCAGGTAGAGGGCGAGACGGACGTTGCCGCCGGCCTGCTCCACGAGCTCCGGGTGATTCGCTCGCAGGTCGTCGGTGGCCTTCGCGACGGCTTCGGCGTCGATGTGGTCCAGGTAGTCGGCCATGAGGTGTCCTTCCGGGAGCCGGTGCATCCGACCTCCGGTACAGATATGGACGGGCAGGCGGACATCTTCCCCCACGAGCCACCGGCAGGATTCGAACCTGCAACCGTCCACCCGGTTAGACCGAGATCAAACTTGTCCGATCAGGTGGTCGTAGGCCCACCTCTCGGGTTCCTTCTGCCCTTTCGATACTGGATCTAGACGGAGAGACAGCTCCGTCTGCGCCTTCACGGGCCAGTTCAACCAGTAGACAGATCCCAGTTCGGCGACATAAACAAGGATCGCGTCGAACTCGTTTGCTCCATAAGTCCGCCGACTACTGCCAACGCCCGAGTAGGGGTTGAACACGATAGACCCTTCTCGTATCCGCCCGGTTTTGACTTGAACACGCACCAGTCGCCCCCACGCATCAACAACTAAGTCGTATCGAGCCGACCCGCCGATTGGAACCGAAACCACGGCGCCTAACCGGCGCAAACACGCGGCTACCGCCAACTCTGATTCGTCCCCTTTGGTGCCAGTGTGCCGCATGGACGCTTCAATAAGGCTTCGATCTACATTGACCAGACGGGAGAGGTTTTGGACTGGTGTTTCGTGACGACGATCCACCACGGGTAGATGAATACCTAATACCGCAAGTCGGTCGACGAGACGGTGCTTGTTGGCTGGAGCTACAGCCAAACCTAATTGACGAAGAACCTCTGGGATGCCGGCACCATGTGCCACTAAATCGCGCAGCCGATCTTCATCGTCCAACACGCTCCTACGAGTACCTCCCATTAGGCCGATCTGGGGGAGGGCGATCGCCCATTTTCCGGCCGCTGTCTCCAGCCGAACGTAGTTGCTAGGAGCAAGCGAGGCCCCTAGCTTTTCGAGCACCTGCTTCCGCGACGTGCTGGCTGCTACTGCGTCGCGCAACGTTGCCTCGTCACCAAACAGACTCATACCTACATAATACCATTTAGCTCGTCGGTATGAGTCGAAAAATGACGAGGACTTACCCGCGTTACCAGCGGCTGAGCATCTCCCGTTCCCGGGTCGTCCGGGTCGGTCGCTGCGGAATGCCCAGGTTCTGGGCTGTTCGGGCGTCGGCGAGCTGCCGGACGCGTGGTTCGGGGGTGGTCTCCGGCGCGCGCCGGTCTTGCGACTGCATGTTGGTACGACTTCCAATCGGTGATCCGGCCCGCGAAGCTCACGGGCCGTGCTGCTGTGCTGCTGTCGACCAGGATGCCAGGTGGCACCGACGGTCGGAGAGCCGCGGGTCGGTGATGATCCGACGTCGACCGCTTACGAGGCGGCCGCTCTGCTGTTGAGCTACGGCGGTGGGCGGTACAGCGCGGAGAACGGGCCATTCGAAGACCAAGCCCGGAGGCTCACATCGCTTAGCAAGCGAGTCCGGCGGCGCCTGTCCGGTTCACCCTCCAGATGGTGCAATGCGCTGGGCGGGCAGGACTCGAACCTGCGTAGGCCGGGGCCAAAACCCGGCTGGCCGGCCAACAGACCACCGCCCACTACCTTGTGCTGATCGTGCGCTGGGCGCGGAGGGTTCGAACCTCCAATGACCTTCCGGTCGCCGGTTTCAGAAACCGGTGGGTCTGCCAATTCCCCTACCGCCCAATGACTTCGTGCTGGGACTTTCCGTACTGCGAGCCTCGTTGCGGATTCGAACCGCAGACCTCCTTCGTACCAAGAAGGTGCTCTACCGACTGAGCTAACGGGGCGTGCGGATCAGTAGGGACTTGCACCCCAACAGCACGTCCAGGCGCGCTGTTCACTGCGCGGCGCTGATCCGCCACCGCGCTGTCTGCCCCCATCCCAGGAGCTTTGAGCCGCCGTCCGGTCTCGAACCGGACGCCTGCCGTTTACAAGACGGCTGCTCTACCTGCATGAGCTACGGCGGCATTCCCAGCCGGGCAAACCCGGCGGGCGTCCGTCAGTCCCACCAGGCACCACTGTGCCGATGCTGGTCGGTGGACGGGTAGGTCTCGATCTCCCCGCCGCTACCCGCTTCGTAGCGGGCGGCGTCGCATTGCTCCCGGACCTGGCTCCGGACCGAGTCCTCCAAGATCTGCCGAACCCACGGCGGGCAGTGGTGCCCGTAGGAGCGGCGGTAGAACCGGCGTTCGCAGTGCCGGCGGCGGTCGGCCCTGCTGTGCCGGCTCCGCCCGACGCCGCGGTAGACGTTGTCAGGGTCGTCGATGTCGCAGTCGACGCCGGTTCGCCAGCAGGAGTGCCACTCCCACGTCTGTACGGCCCGGTCATCGCGCTTCGTACCGCGCCGGCGGCTGCCGGCGGACTCGCGGTCGGTCTTTCCCACCCGGTTCTCTGCGTGCAGCCAGGCGGGCTGATCCTTGATGGTGCGGGACATCTCGCGCTCTTTCCGAGCACCCTTCGCTGCGACCCAACACGACGCTGAGCCTGTCGTGGGGTGACCTCAATAGAACGGCACAGTCCTGCTCCTCTCGTTCGGTACTGCCCGGCGACACCGTGTCGCCTGCGCTCCCCCACCTGGACTCGAACCAGGGACCTGTCGATTAAACAATCGAATGCTCGTGCCAGCTGAGCTATAGGGGAATGACCGTGGTGTAAAGGACTGCTTTGGAGCGGTAGAGCGATTTTGCCCGCCGGCAGCGGGGTTGCCGACATCCATTTTCCTGGTAGCAGCGCATGGAACCATGGACGATTGGGTCGGTATTGCGGTTGCGGCCGCCAGGCGAGTTGCCGTCCAGCGCGGTCTTCCGTACGTGGCACGGACGACAGAGGAGCTGGCATTTCACGAACTCCGTCATGATCACGGCCCACGGTCGATCTAGATTCGCGCCGCTCAGCTCGAACAGCTTGGTCGATGGATCGCGATGATCGAACTCCAGCTTGCCTGTAGCGCCGCACCCAACGCACCTGCCTACAGCTCGAGCTTCGAGCACGTCCCGCCGTGCTCGACGGCGAGACGACATGTAGGGACCCATGGCGGTGGCGATCATGCGTACCTATCCGGTGGCCGCCGGTTTGGTGAGGCACGAACGCTCTGCCAATTGAGCTACGAGGGAATGAACCAGTCGGACGTCCGTTCGAGGGCGTCCAACATGGTCGCCATGATCGGCGACCCGCACCACGATTTCCCGGCCGAGCTGTACCGGCGCAACGGCCACCAGATGGCCGAGACGATCCCGCCGCACTGCCCCAACGGTCACCGCTTCGGGCCAGGCCAGGTGCTGGTGACCTGGCGGCCCTGCCTCTGCACTCCGGGCCACACCGGACACCGGTCCTGGCGGTGCCAGCGGTGCGACGAGGATTTGATCTGGCCGGCCTGCACCCGCAACTCGAGCATCGCGCACTGGGACGGTGCACGCATCCATCTGGCCGGGCCGGCAAGCTAGGACCGTCCCAGCGGAGTGAACCACCGGGACGGCCGGGGGCAACCCGCAGCGTTTGCCCGCGCAGGTTGCACCCCAGGACGCCCGGAGCCAACGGGGGTGGGGCATCACGGACGTCCTCTTGGAGCGTACTGCGGAAGCGCAACACCGATGCGGGAACGCACCGGTCAACGCGGGTACGCCGACCCGGAAAACCAGATGGCCCAGGCGTGGCGCAGCCAGTGATCGACCGCGGCTTGGTCGTCGAAGTCGCGGCGCATCAGTTCGTCGACGACCACCGGGGTGAGACTGCCTGCCAGGATCGCGGCGGCAAAATCGTCGCGGAACGACCTGAGCCAGGATGGCATCTTCTTGCTGCGCAGCAGAGCGGCCAGTCCGGAGATGTCGGTGTCGGCATGGCCATAGGTGCTGAGCACATGCCGCAGAGCCGGGGTGATCATGGCGTTGCCAGCACCTCCGTCCGTGGGTTGGATTCCCGTGAACCGTAATCCGGTGGCCGCGATAATCCGGCGGCAAGTGAGGCACCGGGTGTCAGATCGGGAACGTGTACCCCCAGCCGGATTCGAACCGGCGTGAGCGCGCAGAGAACGCGCCGTCTTGGGCCGCTGGACGATGGGGGCATGGGCTGCGGTAAACACTGCGTGGTGCGGAAGGGAATTGAACCCTCGTCGCTAATCCTGGGTGAAAACCAGGCGGCCCCTGTCCAGCAGAGCAACCGCACCAAGTGCCCGTTCACTGTCTGGAACGGGACCGAAGAGAGCCGAATCCTTCTTCTGCAGGTCGGCCGGCAGCCCCGTCTCGTCCGGTGTGTGCGTCCAGTGCGCTTCCACGGTGGTCTCGTCTCGCCAACAGGATGCCTCCCGCCGGCGTGAGCGCCACCGCTTCGTAGCTTCACGGCGGGGACCACGATCCCCCGACTCCGGATTCTGTCCATGCCCGGCTGGAACCGGGGCTTTCCCGAGATGCCTCCCGGTACTTCGCGCGGTTCCAACGGGATTCGAACCCGCGACCTCCGCCTTGACAAGGCGGCGAGCACTCCGAGCTGCTCCATGGAACCAAGATCCGGCGGACCGGAGGACTTCGACCGGCGCCAGCCGGGGTCGTTGGGCAGGTGGGACTCGAACCCACAAGATAGCGGGTTATGAGCCCGGTCGGTGCACCAATACCAGCCGCCCGCTGTCCAGCAAGATACGTTGTAGCGCCACGTATCTCGTCGGGGTGACAGGATTTTAACCTGCGGCCCTCCGCTCCCAAAGCGGATGCGCTACCAAGCTGCGCTACACCCCGATGCGTGCCGGCCGAATTGGCCGACACGACTCTTTTCGTGCTCGTCGGAGTAGCAGGATTTGAACCTGCGGCCTCTTCGTCCCGAACGAAGCGCGCTACCAAGCTGCGCCACACCCCGATTCCCGAGCCGTTGCCGGCCCGGTCGTGCTGTTACTGCGTGCTTGCGCGCGTGCCCGAGGAGGGACTTGAACCCACACCTCTTTTTGGGAGACCTGATCCTGAATCAGGCGCGTCTGCCATTTCGCCACCCGGGCATGAGTGAGGTAGCGGCCGTCGGATTCGAACCGGCGACCACCGGGGCTAAGACCGGCAGCTCCACCGCGGAGCTTTGACCGCAAACCGCGCATCCACCCCGCCACAGGCGATGCCACGCCACTCCTGGCGCGACCGACGTCTTTCCACGCGTCGACGGCGTGCCCAGGTCCCGGCCTCGCGGCCGGCGTGCTGCCTGGTTCAACCCGCTCCTTTCAGCGGTCCACATTTGCGCCCGTGCACAGGCGCTGTTGCGTGCCCTCCGCGCGATTCGAACGCGCACTGTCCGGGTTTTGAAGCCGGTGCCTCTGCCAAATTGGGCTACAAGGGCAAAACCTTGATCACGTTGCTGCGTGCCGCGCCTCGGGATCGAACCGAGGACCCTCTGATTAAGAGTCAGATGCTCTACCGACTGAGCTAGCGAGGCAAGGCGGGACAACGGGCCGAACCGGAGAGCGACCCCGTTCCGGTCCTATCAGCAGTTCCTCCCCAGGAGAACATCCTGGGGCGTGCTGAGTTCGGTCCCTGACGAACTTTCATCGCCGTGTCCTTGGGCTGCTTCGCAGGCAGCTTGCTGATCTGATCGGGCAGAACCACGCCGACCGTCCCGGAGGTCCAAGCCCAAGAGCCTGTCCGGTTGTGCGATTTGGGCTGCGTACCCGTCCACCATCGCCAGGGACCGCGCTTTGCTCCGGCGCGCGGCTACCGCCGAGACTAATGTCCTCGCTGCTGGACGGCTCCAAACCGCCCATACCGTGCGGGGTGCGAAGCCCGTTCGGTGCGAATCTATCTCGGTGACGCAGTGGTACAAGGACGGATTCGAACCGCCACCTCCGAGTTTCGCCTCGGCGCTCTGACCACATGCGCGGTTGGGGCTCCAGGCCGCGCACATCGAGCTTCAGGACCAGACACCCGCTTCCGCGGGCTCGGGCCTCGGCACCTTCTGCCGCGACCCTGACATCTTCTACATGCACCGGCGCGCCGGTGTCTTCCACGCGCTGGCTGGTCGTGCCTCTGATCAGCTAAAACGTGTGTTGCGAGCGGATAGGGGGAATCGAACTCCCGTCATCGGTTTGGAAGACCGGTGCTCTGCCACTGAGCTACATCCGCATGAAGCGTGTCCTTCGGATGGCTCTGTCACTGCAGCCACGAACATGACACGATGACGGCATGAACAGCAACCAGGCGAAACCGACCAGGGTCACCGTCGACCTGCACGACGGGGTGCTCGACGGCCTGCAGGCAGACGTTCCCCGAGATGCCGCCGGCCGGGTACTCACCGACCTGTGGGTGGGTACCGAACAGTCCGCCCGGCAAGTCGTTGCACGCGAAGCAGAGGTACTGGCTTCCCAGGAAGGCCCGCCTGCTCTGTACCGGCTCGACAGTTGGCGCGGACAGAATCCGACCTACCGGTATGTCGCCTAGCGCTGCGCGACCGGACTGCGTGGGAGCCGAGGGATTCGAGCCCCCTCACAATTAAGAACCGAGTTACGGTCGGCTGCGTCTCTCCAACTTCGCCGGACTCCCCTGTGCCGCAGCCGATCCCGCCGCACGACCAGGGTGGCCGGTCGGCGGGATGGCCGCGGGTAATTCATATCGGACGGCGTGCATCTCGGCGTTCCGAGTCGGCCGACAGTGGTCCAGGGATTCCCTGACCGGTCACACGCACCGTGGGTGCGGATCATCCCGGCTATGACGTAGCTGCCGACCGCCTCCATGTCGAGGCCGTCCAGGTGGGAGGGGTTTGGCTGCCCTCGACAACCGAACCAGCTGCGCTGGCACGAATGTCGATCCGTAGCACCAGCCCGAAGGCAGGCGTGTGGACTCCCGTATTTGCTTCTTCCACTCTGCAGTTGTCAAGGAACTACAGGTCTCAGTCGCCGGCGCGCACTCTCGTGCCTTTCCGGTGGAGACCTCGCGGGACTGACAGGACTTGAACCTGCAACCGGCGGTGTTGGAGACCGCTGCTCTTCCAGTTGAGCTACATTCCCATGCTGCGTGCTGTGCCGTACTGATCGGTAGTGTCTGTCCAGGGTCCAGACGCCAAAAAAGCCGCCATCTGGAAGTGATCCCAGGGGGCGGCTTAGGTCTTCGACCTGCGTCAACAGGTTCAGATCAAGGTGCCGCCCGTGCTGGGATCTTGCTGCTTGCTTCCGAGCCACTGCCGATTACCCGCCAGGATGGCCGGGCATTCGGTGCCTTCGGGAAAGCGGACAGCAGTCATCGCGGGATGGGTCGGGTACGACTCGACGGATGATGTCGACAAGGTCGATTTCATCGTCATGGCGTACTCACCTCCTGCGGCGTGTGGGTGATGCTCGTGTGGTGGTGCTCTGGTGGGATGAAGCTCTGCGGTGCGGTGGCACACGAGCCGGTTTATCCGATCCGCGTGTTCGATTGAGAATCTAACAGAAGCCACCGACATCCGGCGGCTTTTTCTTGTTACCCCCTATATGCACAGGGGTTCCGACGTCTTCCACCGGCCGATCTGCCAAGCAGTCACTACCGTAACACCGAGCGGCGTCAGGCGGGCAGGAGTCGCGGTGTCGGCAATGTCAGGAGCCGATCTGCACGTCCAGCCCTGATTCGCGGAGAACCTGCACCCAGTCCTGAATCCAGGTTCGCGCGGCCGGCACAGGGTCATCGCCATCGTAGGAGAAAATCGCCCATGCGAACGGCATCGAAAAGACGGTGTCGTCCTTCGCGCCGCCGCGCCAGATAGCTGCGGCGGCCGCGAATGCCGGCACCCGGTCAAGGATGCCCTGGACCTGCGCATGCGCTGCTTCCCGGGTTAGACCACCGCCGATCTGCGGAGTCACCAGCAGATCCTCCGGCCGGATCTCCAGCTGCAGATAGCCCCACATGCTCAGCCGCAGTCGCAGCTGCGGTAATCCAGACCGCAGTAGTGACAGGAGGTCCCGCGGGCGCTGCTGGCCAGACCCAGCGCCGCTCCGACACCGTGATCGGTGGAGGTTCGCCGGGACCGGGCCGCGTCCGACCAGCCTGGCCGCAATGCGGAGGGCGTTGCGTTGTAGGTGCCAGGTTCGACCATCGGCAGGTTCAACGCGAAGCCGACGTCCCACGCCTGCTGACGCGTGTCGAACCCACCCTGAATGACCTCACCGGTGGCCGCTTTCTTGACGGCCCAGCGGTCAACATCATTCTCAACGTCGATGGTGATGTGAGTTGCCACGGTATTCCTCCTGTTGCAGATGCTAGTTGTGTACCGGGTATATGGGGCGGCCCGACAGTATCTTCCGCGGGTTTCTCCTCCCGACTAGCTCAGTGTGGTACGCACAGCTCTTGGGTGACCCCGGACGGCTTGGGGCTGCTCGTCAGGCCGGCCCCGGGGCGTCTCGACCGCTCGTCAGGATGCAACGGCTCCGAGGTCGATCGCGGTGTGCTTCCGAACCAAGTCTTTGACCCAGTGAGGGGTCGATGAGAACGCGTAGCGACCGTTGCGGGCGCCCGAATCCCACCGTTTTCCTAGTCCACTGCTAACAGATTCAGCCAGCTCGATGCCGACCAGCATCACGGTCGTACGGAACGCGCCACCGTGGCTGCCGATATTGCTGTGCAGCACAAGCAAGGCGGTCGGGTGGAAGTCGCCGAGTCCGTCCCCAGGAGTATCGGGCGCATCGGTCAGGTCGACACGCCATTCGGTTCCGATGATGCATTCGGCGCTCCGTAAGACCGCAGAGACGGGAACAGTGTTTCCCTGCGCGGTGTACACCTGGCCGGCGTGCTGCTCGCTGTCGTCGCCGACCACTTGGCCGGCCAGCTCCTGCACCCAGTCGGCAGCAGCGACCAGGTCGAAGTCGCCGTAGGTTCCGGATACCCACTGTCGGTGCAGCCGCTCGTACTTCCGGCGCGGCGATGGATGCGGGCCGACCACTTGCACCTCGATGCCGCGATCCGGCCGTCCCGGAGGTCCCGGACGCCCGTTGGTCACCTGCATTTCGGTGGGCTCGAAATGCTCTGCCCGATCGGTACCCACTTTCGGTGCGCCGCTCAGCTCCAGCCGGTATTCGGTGTAGGCGAACGACTTCTCGGTCACCGTTGCTGCGTGGACGCTCGAGGTCGTCATGCCGGCGCCGAAGTGTCACGGCTACTCGGGGTTTCCGAGCGTGGCCGCGTCGGGGTCGGCTCGCACTTGGCGCACCCATCGATCTTGCCCGGGTGCCAGAAGCCGCGAGTGGTGACATGCCCGGCCGCGGGGATACCGGGCACGTACGGCCAAGCCCGGGCGTTCATGCGGCGACCGCCGGCCGGCTGAACCAGGACCGCGGCTGCGCGTAGGGCAGCCGGGTCGCCGAGTCGCAGCCCAGCACGGCCTCCCACAGCAGGGTGCGGGCTTTCGCGTACTTCCGTATTTGCTGCTGACGTTTGCGGAACCGCTCCGAACTGGACGGCTCCCAGGCCGAGTTGTCCTGATTATCGGCCAGCTTCACGACGCAGCCGATGGAGTGGGCGGCGGCGCGGCGGATCGAGTCGAAGTACCACTCACCGGGACGATGGGTAACCGACTCGACCGCATTGATGACGTCGGCGCTAAATCCGAGCGTCCGCAGCAGATCCAGGGTCACCCAGGTGTCCTCGACAGTGTCATGCAGCCAGCCGGCGGCAACGGTGTCGTCATCATGACCAGCGGCCGCGAGCATCTCGGCGACGCGGCGGGGGTGGTTGATGTACAGCTCGCCGGAGAAGCGGCGGGTGTCGCCGTGCGCCTCGACTGCGAGCGCCATCGCCATCTGGCTTGCGGTCCGCGCTTCCTGGCTGCTCATACCCTCTATATGGCCGGGGCGCCGTCCGTCTTCCCCCGAGCCTCCGGTCAGGGCAACGGCTACACCTCGCTGCGTGAAGGCGCTGCGGGGAAATGGATTCCGCCCCGGCGCGACGTGTCAGCGAGGGCGCCGGGGCGGAAATCTGGTGAGCTACGCGGCCCAGCGGCCCGCGCGGCGGAACAGATCGGCGAAGGCTTCCCGGTCCTTCTCGGTCGGCCGCGCATCCTTGGGCATGTTGCCCAACAGGGTGGTGGCCGACGGGTAGGCAGCGTCGGGCTTGCCGCCGTTGGCGCAGGCGGTCAGCACGGCCATGCCGCGCTCCCAGGACTTCTTGTCCCCGCGCATCAAAGCCAACGCGGTGACGGCGCCCATTAGCAGGAACAGTCGGTCCGGACGTTCGTCGCGGTAGTTGACCATCGACGGGTTCGCCATCACGGCTTCCGGGTCGACCAGGTCGGCGGTGGCCTCCCAGGCCAGGAACTCGGTAGCAGCGCCCTCGCCTACCAGCCCGGTGAGGACCATCAGCTTGGCGTCCTCATCGTCGCCGCGCAGCTCTCCCAGGACGGCCATCGCGTTGGTCCAGGACCGCCGCGTCGGGTAGCCCTTGGAGGACTGGATCGGGTTGGTCGGCACCTTCTTGACCAGCTGTGGGTTGAAAGTCAGGAACGCAGTTACCGCCTGGCGGGCGCGGACCTTGTCGGCGTCGGTGCCGCCGCCGAGCATCGATTCCATCGACGGGGTGTCGGTGTGCGCGAAGTCGGTCAGCACACCGGAGAGCCAGTCGGACAGGTCGGAGTACCAGGGCAGGTGCATCATCCGGTTGGCGATCGCCGGGGGCAGGTCCCGGCCGTTGGTGGCGATGGACGCCGGGTTGATGGCCGCGACGATGGCAACCGTGTCGGCCAGTTTCGTGTCGCCGGAGTACCGCTCCTGCAGCAGCCGCAGCTGGGCCGCCATGGTCAGGTCCTCGCAGGTGTTCAGCTCGTCCAGGAACAGGATCGCTTTCGGCGCATCGTTGACCTCTTTGACGAACGCCGGTGGGAGGTAGGCAGTCTGGCCGTCCTTCTCGGTCGGCAGGCCCATGTAGTCCGAGGAGTCACGAACCGATCCGACGAGGGTGCGGACGAAGTAGCCCCAGGCGGCGCCGTCGGCGTTGATGGTGGCCGACTTGCCCTCTCCTGGATCGCCCTCGAAGCAGACGGGGATGTTCGCGCGGATCGCGGCGGCGTACGCACGCTTGGTCGGGTTTCCGGGGATCTCGATGTGACTGGCCATGATGACTGCTCCTTGCTGGTGGGTTCTCGCTGACACCAACTACATGGAGCGGTCCGACGGTGTCTTCCCCCGACCCGTCAGCTCGAGCATTCTGTTGCGTACAGGCGACATAGTTGGATCCCTGTCGCCTGCGCGTGACAAGATTAGCCGGGCGAGCCGGCAGCGTAGTCGAGATCTCCCGCCGCGATTAGCTCTGGTGAACACCCAGGAGCAGGCGCGCATTGGCGCGGCGACACGAACAGTGCGTAACGATCAGTCCCGGTCGACGACGACGGTGACGATCCAATCCGGGACGCTCGCGCGCAGCCCCTCGGCGTTCTTGCCGATCAGGCAGGCGACGACCGGCACATCGGTCTGTTCGGCGGGCCACGGGGTGTACCCGTCGGTGCAGACGACGATGACGGTCGGCGTCGGGTCCAGCTGCATCGCCCGCTCGATACCGACACACATGTCGGTACCGCCTCGGCCGGACACCGCCTCCAAAGTTTCAGCTCCCTTGAATCCCTTGACGGTGTGCACGACGGCGTCCACGTCCAGGATGCGCAGGTCGTCGTCTTTGATCTGCATGGCGGCGGCGATTCCGACGATTTCGTTGGTGGCTTCGGCCAGGTCGGCTCCGCCCATCGAACCGGACGTGTCGCGCACCACGGCCAGGGTCACCCGCGGCTTGAACGTTCCGGGGAACAGCACCCGGGAACCGTTGGGCAGGTAGACCTTGCGCTTGCGCTTGTTGGCCTTGGCGTAGGTGGAGTGGGTACCGCCGCCGCCACGCTTGACCGCGAGGCGCATGAACGCGGCCAGGGTCTGCTTCCACGGCACCTTCGGCGGCGCAAGCACCTGGGCGGCGGTTTCGACGAGTCCGCCGGGGACCGTGCCGCGGCCCTTGGCTACATGCTCGGCGATCGCTGCGGAGGTCTGGATGCGGACCCGCTGATGTTCGGCGTCGGATGCTCCGGGCGCTGCGCCGTTGGCGTCGCCGCTGCCCAGCTCACCGGGAGCCGCCTGCCCGCCGGAACCCGAACCGCAACCCGCGAACTTGCCCTGTCCGGGCTGACCGGCGGCGCTTCCACCGGAGCCCCGGCCCGGCTGGCCCTGCCCAGCACCCTGACCGGCCTGCGGTTGGCCCTGCTGAGCCTGTCCGGGTTGGCCCTGCTGGCCCTGCGCGCCGGAGCCGTTGCCCTGGCCCGCCTGCGGCTGGCCCTGCTGCTGCTTCTTCGCGGCCCGCTTGGCCTTGATGCCGTCGAAGTACACCTCGGCAAGGTCATTGTCGGGCATTCCCAACGACTTCGGGGTGATGCACATGGCCGCCAGCTCGGAGCACCCGGCCTGCACCAGATCATCGTTGATTTCTGCGTCAGCGCCGTAATTCCAGTCGGTCTGCTCGTCGTCCTTGACAGAATGCGCTTTCGCGCGCTCGCTGTGGTCGCCGTAGAGGTGGCCGCATTCGTGCAGCAGAGCCTCGGCGCACAGCTGCACCGACCAGGACGCGATGCCGTCGAAATTGACATACAGCCGGTGCTGCGCATCGACCGCGAAGCTCTCGACGCCGTCGAAGTTCACCGGGCGCAGCGAGAAGATCATGCTTGCCATGTAAGGCATCTTCTCCAGCGCGGTGGCGCGCCAGACAGCGAGGTTCTTGGTCTGCTCTTCGGTGGGGGCGCTCAAGTTGCTCATGCCGGGTATATGCACCGGGAACCCGGCGTCTTCCCCCACGTTCCGCCACCGCCGGCCGAACCAGGCCGATAGCCTGCGGTTTACAGTTTGCCCGAACAAACCGCGCCTGTGCCGACCGATTGGAAGCCCGCGATGATCGACTTCAAGAACCCCTCGTACCTGAAATTGCACGAGGTGGACGCAGCCGAGGCTCATTCCCTGGTGGCGATGATGCTGGTCGACGGCGAATCACTGTTCGCGGCCTTCAAGACCGTGCGCGACCACGTCGTCTTCACCAATAAGCGAGTCATCGCGATCAACATTCAGGGTATGACGGGGAAGAAGCGGGACTACACCTCGCTGCCGTACAGCAAGGTGCAGGCGTTCTCGGTGGAGACGGCCGGCGTGATGGATCTGGACAGTGAGCTCGAGCTGTGGTTCAGCAGCGTCGGCAACGTCCGGTTCGAGTTCAGAAGCCGTTTCGACATCCTCTCGTTCAACAAGCTGATCAGCGCCTACATTCTTTAGCCCGCGGGTCCTGGACCGCTGTAGACACAAAGCCGGTCCGAGGCGCCGAAATGATCCGCCGCGCGCTGAAACTGCTCGTTCAGCACAGGCCCGACCAGGCTGACGACCAACTGCTCCGCACAGCGTTCAACGAGGATCGAGCGGACCATCTCATCGGCGAACATCTGTGTGCCGGCCAGGGTGGCGCCAGCGTTCAGGTGGACGCGAACACCCGACAAATCCTGCGCCAGGCCCCACGTTGCTATGAGATGCCGCGCACGTAGCCACGTACCGGTCAGCTGCGGAAGTGGGAAACCGCTCAACTCGTTCGGTCCTCTCGCGGACCCATCGGCTGTCGCGACCATCAGGATGCGGTCCGGATGCCGGCGAGCATCACGTCCAGTGGCACCCGCCGGCTGATCGGGGTTGCGGCCGGGTCGACCGCGCGGCCCCAGGTACCGGCGAACACCGGGCGACCGCCGCCCAGGAATGGCTTGGCGGTGACCAGCATCGTGGTGTGCGCTGCGAGGGCGCCGTCGAGCATGGAGAACGTTCCGACGTTGCGCTTCGTCGGATCGTTCATCGGCGCGAACTCGGCGATCAGCTGGGCGTCCTCGACGATGATCGATGCCAGGGCGGCGTACCCGATCCGGTCGGACTGGGCGTCGTCGTCCATCAGGATCAGGTCGCCCTCCTTGATCTTGAACGGGGAGCTGACGGACGCCTTGATCTTGGCGCCGTTTCGCTTGGTCGGGGTGATCCGGCAGACGCTGCCGTCGATGACGCCGCGACGGCGGGCGATCCGGTCGGTACGGACCATCCCGGACCAGCCTTCGGAGATCGCCTCGGCGCAGCCCAACAGCGACGCCTTGCCCGACGCTCCGCCGAACTCGGCCTGCTTCTCTGCCACCTGCTCGGCCTTGAGGATCGACGCGGCCGGGTCATTCTGCTTGTTGCCGTGCTGCTTGGGATCCAAGCTGCTGACATACACCTTGGCCAGCAGCGATCCCAGGCCGGACAGGGTCTTGGGCTCACCGAACAGCTCCCGCCAGTCGATGACCGCCGTGGTGTCGACGCCGACGGGTGCGTAGAACTTGTTGTCCAGCGCCTGCGACAAGGTGATGAGGTGAGAGGACACCGGCAGGGTCGAGTAGAAGGCGACAAGCCGTTGAGCCCGTCGGAGCCGCAGCATGTCGTCGGTGTCGGCCTTGGACCACGCCGGCAGGGTGCCCATCATCCGGACGATGCGGCGAGTCACGTCGACGGACAGGGCGACTGCGCTCTCCCCGACGGTCATCACCGCGTCGGCGATCAGCTTCGGGGTGGCGATCTCGATCTCACCATGCGGCTTGCCGCAGACCAATTGGCCGCCCCGGACCCAGAAGAAGGTGGCGGTCTGGCCGGTCGCGTCGACCGAATCCCGGCACGGCACGGAAGCCCCGGCCATCTTCAACGCGGCCCGGCCCCGGCTGGTGGCCAGGACCCGCTGCTCGTTGTCGTAGCGGGCCAGGTCGCCCCGGACCGAAGAGGATCCGGCGGTCGGGAGTGCGGCGGGGAGGTTGCTCATGCCCCCTATATGGAAGGGGCCGGTCGCATCTTCCACGCGCCAGCTCAGTACGCGCAGAGGGTCTGGCGAACCGACCGCATCAGCCGCTGCTCCTTCATCGTCAGGTCCTCATCCTCATCGATCAGGTCAGCCCAGCCGCCGTCGTGTACCCACGTCAAGTGGGCTCGGTGCCGGGAGGCCATCACGCACAGGCGTCCGAGCGCGCCGCCGTGACCGGAGGCGCTGGGTGCGCCGACCAGCCCGTCGAGCGCTACCGCGGCGACCCACTGTCCGCCCTGCAGCTTGTCGGCGGTGCCGACAGTGATGTCCGGTTCGCAAAGCTGCATCAGGAACGCCCGGACGATGGCCAGCTGGGTGTTGTGAGCCACCAGGATGACCACGTCCTCGGCGGTTAACGGCCGATCCGGCTGGCCCGCCTCCCGGAACGTCTGGCCGACCAGGGCCACCGCACGCTTAGCGACGACTTCCAGCATCGACATGGTGTCCTTGTTGCCGCCGGAGAACACCCGCACCGACTCGATTTCCGGCAGCTTGCCGATGCTCAACTGCGGCCGGGCGGAGTCGAACGGGAAGGCGTACAGACCGGCGATGGCCTTCACCGTGTTCGGTCCGAGGCGAAACGATGACCGCAGGTGCACCGTCTCGGCGTCGGCGCGCTGCATGAACGCCTCCGGGGCGCGGCTGTGCGGTGCATCCCGGCTGCCTTCCCACAGCGAGGTGTTGACCGAGGTGACCGGGCCAATCTGGCCGGGATCGCCGACCATCAGGATCTGGGCGACCTTCCCGGCGATGGCCAAAACGGAGGCGTAGGTGGCCTGGTAGGCCTCGTCGACGATCAGCAGGTCGGCTTCCGGCGGTCCAAAGCTCCACTTCTTCAAGTTACGGATCACCACCGTGCCCGGCGCGGGCTTGCTCGATGCGTTCGGGTCGTAGGTGACACCCTCGGGAATGTCGGCCACCCGCCAGCCCTTCTCGGCCAGCACGACGGTGCCGGCGGGGGTGACTGCGGCGATGGCGGCGGCAATGCCGATGGCCTGCGCCCGGGTCGGGGTCGCGACCGCGATGGTGACCTCCGACCGTAGCGCCAGGTGGGCGGCGATGTGCGAGACGAGTCGGGTCTTACCTGCGCCGGGAGGCGAGTCGACGATTGTAATCGGGTTGCCGTTCCAGACCAGGTACAGCGCTTCGGCGACGGTGGAGCCTGGCTCGAGTGGGGGCAGCGCAAATGTCGGGGCGGGGGCGAACGGCGCGTCGTCATCCGCATCGGGCGAGACGGCGGCGACGTCCGGGTCAAGATCTGGGGCGGTAAGCATGCCCTCTATATGGAAGGGGCCGCCGTTGTCTTCCCCGGCGACGCGGCGCCTTGGTCAGCGCGGAGTCACTGCTAGTACGTACGCACAGGAGTAACGCCATTCAGATCGTGCGCCCCGGTCAGCAGTCCCTGGCAGAAGCAGACCGCGAACATCGCCGCGGCGAGCTGACGGCAGCCGTAGTGCTCCAGGTAGATCGGCGGCACCGTGGTGCGTTCCAGGGCCGCATAGACCTCAGCTGCTTGGAAGCCGGCGAGAACGAGTCGAGCCAGGTAGTGGTCGGAGAGGCCGTACTGCCGGCGGAGCAGTTCGTGTCCCGCTGTCGAAGCGGCGTCGGTGGTGGGCTCGAGCTGCTGGATCGACATGGCGTCGGCTTCCGGGAGTGGGTTGGGCGAACTGACCCTTCCTATATGCGGGGGCCCAATAGTCCGCAAAAGGCGCCGCGTCAGGTCGTTGGCGATTGCTCGGTCCGGCCGGTGGAAGATAGCTCCCGCCCGGCCCATGTAGAGGGCATGAGCGATCAAATCTACGACCACGTTTCCGAGTTCCTCGCCGGTCTGAACACCGACGACGACACCGCAGCCCAGGTGCGCCGAGCCGTCGGCGACACGTTCGGTGCGTGCGCATCGGCGTCCGCCGTCGACCCAAAGGGCCGTTTCCGGGTCATCGAATACCGCGTTGTCGCCCTATTCGACTCCGAGGAGTCCGGGTCGGACGAGGAAATCGCAGGCATGTCGCTGGCACAGCTGGCGTTCGAAGCCTGCGACGGCAGCGGAATGCTGCACACCTTCGACACCGTCTCGGTGACCCCAGTCGGCGACGACACCATCAGCGCGCTGGCCGAAGAAGCAGGCAGCGACCCGTCCTGGTTCCTCGGCGAAGCTCCCGACGATGAGGGACAGGCAGTCTGATGGCCACGAGCCCGATGTCGCCCGCTTCGGCACCGCCGTTCTCGCCGCTGCTGAGAAATCCTTTCGCCGACCCCGACTGGCACTACAGGCTGCGCCTGATCGATGGTGAGCGACCGGTGGTGACCCTGCCGGCGGGCACCCTGGTGCAGTCGATGCATCCGCGCGGCCGAGGGCCGCAAGGCACTCAGGCGCAGCCAGCAGGTCCGAATTCACCATTTGAACCCCGGCCGAATCCGCCCGATCGCGGAGCGCACCGACGCCGACTTCGACCTGCCGACGATCACCTGGCCGGGCACCGGCGGCTACTGGGTGACCGCGCAGGTCACGCCCGAGCTGTGCGCGGCGAACGGTCTGGCGATGCCCGAGCTGCCCGTGGTGAATGCCGATGACCACTACTACGTCTACTACTACGGCAGCAGCGAGCTGTCGTGGGACTACAGCGATCGGTGGTCATAGCCGGCAGCCAGTGGGCGCTGTCGAGCCATCCGCAGCTGCTGCGATGGCTGCACCTGAGCGCGCAGCAGCCTGGGGATTTCGATGCCCACCAAAATGACCCCCGACGGATAGGTAGGCATGATCAAATCCGTAGAGACCACCACCGAAGAAACCGCAGTTCCGTATCCCTCGGCCGCGTCCTCAGTGTGGGTCGTGCGCGTGTGGTACGCCACCACCCGTACTGGGGTCGCCGCCGAGTGCGCCGAGATCGGAGCGCTACTGGCTGACTCCACCCACGTCCTTCACACTTCGTGGACCAAAACACGGGTATACGCGGTCGTTGACGCTCCGGGCAACGCCGACGAGGTAGTCCAGCTCATGATGGCGCTTATACCCAAGGCGATGTGGCGCCGCCTGTACCGGAATGCCGAGGCGGAGCCAAACCAGTGGGCATTTTACGACATCATTGCCAGTCCGTCCGCGGAGGTGGCAGCCCGCAAAGCATTGGGCTCGCGGCATCAATGCGTCAAGAACAGCTGGGGGTGCGTGTGCGGCCAGCTCGGAAACGAGTTTGTCCTCGACAACAATGCCTACAGGGAGGTCGGCCAGATGGTCGGTCGAGGCGCGGCGAGGGGCCTCCATGAGCGGCCGTCTTGACCCTAGTACGCCCACGCATATTCAGTAGGTGGGCACCGACAATCCGATCAGGCCGCGGCCAGCAGGCGCACAGGGCCGCACTGGTGCCGGCCTGCCCACCGGCGGTGAATTCGCGCGCCATGCGCACGCCGACGGCGGCATCGTCCTGGACGACTCCGACCACGCGCAACGGGCCGGCGGTTCGGGGGAAGACGGCGGCACCCCTGCCCATATGGAGGGTATGAGCGCAAACGAAATCCCAGTCACCGCAGTCGAACTCAGCTACGCCGAAGGTACGAGCGACAAGTTCTACCGCGTCTTCACGATCAACGAATCGGTCGTGACCTGCCAGTACGGCCGATCGGGCACGTTCGGAACCTTCACCCCGCGCAAGGCCAGCGCCGACCCCGCTGCCGCGGCGAAGGCCGCCGACAAAGCTGTCGCCGGCAAGGCTGCCAAGGGCTACCAGATCGTGCGCTCCGGCCAGAACAAGTTCGACCACATCCCGTCCGACTCCGAGCTGGATTCGATGCTCAACACGATGCCCGCCGGACAGGCACCCGAGGTGTCCACCCCGCAGCTCCGTGAGCAGTCCGCGGTGACCGTCGCCGCCAACAGCATGGACGTCGATGCCACCGTGCTCCCTCGCGTCAGTGCCGCCTTGGAGAGCCGCTTCGGCCGGCCCTGCGGCAACGCCGCGAGCACCGGCACCGTCATCCCGATGCTCGCCCAGGTCGCCACCAAGTCCGAGGTCGCATCCATGCTGTCCGACCCACATTGGGTCACTCAGCCCAAACTCGATGGCGAGAGAGTCATGGTGGTCGTCGAAGACGGCGTCGTCTCGGTGTTTAACCGCTCCGGCCAGCCGAAGGTGAAGAACGTCGGCGAGACCCACCTGGCGCCGTTCCGGGCACTCACGCAGGGCCGCTGGGCATTCGACGGCGAGGTCGTCGGCCGTACCCTCCACCTGTTCGACATGCCCGCCGTCGGCGGATTCGTGGCCGAGCGGGGCGGATTCGACACCCGATACGAAGCGCTGAAGACCACCCTGGCCGCGCTGGACATCGACGCCGCCCACATCGCCCTGGTGGCCACCGCTAGGGGCGAGCAGGCCAAGCGAGAGATGTTGCAGGCAGCTAAGGACGGCCGCAAGGAAGGCGTGATCTTCCGAGACGCGGACGCCCCGTACCGCTCCGGCCGCACGGACGTGTTGAAGAAGCACAAATTCGTCAAGGAGGTAGACGCCTACGTAGTCGAGATCGGCAAGGGCGGCAAGGAGAACGCGGTGCTGGCAGTACGCAACGAGGCCGGCGAATAGGTCATCATCGGCCAGGTCTCGACCATCGGGAAGGGCTCGATCAGAGTCGGAGATGTCGTCGAGACGCAATTCTTATACGTGACCAGCGCCTCTAAGCCGGTCCTGTTCCAGCCCACCATCCTCCGCGTCCGCACCGACAAAACTTCGGCCGAGTGCTCCACCGAGCAGCTGCGCGACGCCGTCACCGACAAGACGGTCTGAGCGCGGCCTCCGGTGGAAGACGCCGCTCCCCCGGTCCATATCGGAGGCAACACGACGACCACAGGAGCGCACCCCATGATTCGGACTCGCAACGCCGCCCCATCGCTCGGCAGGATTGCCGTAGCCATCGACGGCTGCGGCAACGTGTTCGGCGCTCTCCGACCCGAACCGCGCGCACGGCTGTTCGCGGCCATCGAAGACGAGCAGTCCATCCAGGCTTGGGAGGCCGCCCGGTCCCTCGTCATCAACTGTGCCCACATGACGACCCTCTGGCAGGCAGCGATCGACATCGGGATGCCGGCCTACGGCCGGCCGACCTCCATGCAGATCGTTGAGGCTCTGGAAGCGTTCGCCTCGTCGGACAGCTATTCGGGTGCAGCGCCGTCCAACACGGACCTGGCGTGAGCACCCGCATCTACAACGGCACCCGCTTCCGCGGCGCCCGACCCGATATCATGGCTCGGAAGCTTGCGCAGGTGGTCGGTCCCATCCACGAGCAGCTGGTGATCGAGGCGGTCGCCGCCCTGGTGCACGCCAAGATTCGTCAGCAGCTCACCGACCAGCCCGCCTTGGCCACGGACCCGCCGGCGGATGAAGCTCTCGACGTCACCAATCCCACCGCGTTCCTCAGCTGGGTCGACAAGGTAATCGAGACGACTTCGAAGTGCGACTGGCGCATGAGCAGCCGGTTCAGTTTGGAGATGTCGGTCGCGTTCGCTTCCGACCCGGACGACGACGCCTACTGCTACGCAGCGGCCTTCGCCTCCCACCCGCGACTGTCGGACGCCTGGACGCAGCTGCCGGGAGTGCAGACCTTCGCGTATTGGGACAACACGGACGGACCGTCCGAGGTGCACCAGACTGACTGGGACGCTCGCCGGCTGATCTGGAAGCGAGTGCTTGGCCCCCAGCCTTGGTCCACCATCGGTGTCTGCTGGGAGGCGCAGATTCCCAGCGCGCTGATCATGTTCACGCTGGGGCCGGTCAGTTTCCTGCGGCGGGTGGAAGCCCAAGTCGAGCGAATCGAGAACGAACGACGAGAACAACTGGTGCTGCGCCGCGACCCGGAAAACATGGACCGGAAGGCGAGAGCCATAGCGCACTCCCTGCGCCGGCAATACACCGCAACGGATCTCGCCGCAGAGTGGGACAACGAAGAATCAGTCGAGAGGGCACTATTCCAATGACCGCTACCTACACTTCCCCGACCGCCGCACTGCGGTGCGTATCGGCCGAGAAGGCCATCGAGCTGGCTGACCGGCTCGTGTCCGACTGCGGTTGCGCGGCCACCGCCGCCGGCCGCTGGGTGACCGCCCCGATCGACAACATCGGTTTCGTATTCCAGTTCGCCGAGTTCGCCGTGGCCCAGGGGTACGCGGGCGACAGCGACGCCATGTCTTTCCAGAGCGCCGGGATCGACCTAGCCAACGACCGGCGTATGAGCACCTCGACACCGGGCAGTGCAGCACTGCCGACCGATCCTGAGTTCATCCGCCGCGAAGGGGAGGTCATGCGGCACGTCAATCACGTCTGGAACGAGCTGTGGTCCGGGCGTGCGAACGAGCAGGAGCACAACGACGCGATGACGGCATTGCACGAGATTCGCGAGAACGGCGGCGTCCGTGACTGATCCGACCCCTGAACGCGAGACGCTGCCGGTCATTCGCGAACGGCGGATGCTGGACCTTCTGGACGCGCACTACCGGGGCGAATTTGCTGGCGCGGCTCGCTGGGCAAAGGCCGAGCACGTCACCCTGGTCGTTGAGAACGGTTACCGCATTTCCGATTTCATGGCGATGGACATGTGGTACTCGAATGGCTACGCGCTGCACGGACACGAAGTAAAGGTCAGCCGGTCCGATTGGCTCGCGGAGCTGAGGCAGCCGGAGAAGGCTGACGCATTTATGCGCTACTGCGACCGCTGGTGGCTGGTCGTTTCCGACGAATCCATCGTCCGGGATGATCTTCCGAAGGGCTGGGGGTTGATGGTCAAGCACGGCGATCGTCTGGCCGTTCTCCGTAATGCACGAAAGCTGCGGCCCGAGCCACTGCCGAAGTCGCTCACAGCAGGCCTACTCCGGGCTAACCGCAAGCTCGCGCGGGTAACGGACGTGGCTGATCAGGAACCGGCGTGTGTCGCGGAAACTACGGAGGGTCACCGATGAACTCGGAAACCCTGGCCGGCATCCAGTTCTATCGCGACGACCTGCGCTACTGCGACCAGACCCGTTCTGGACTACCGCATCCCAGGCACCGCTACCACTACGACTTTATCGACGAGCACATCGAGCGGTGCGCCGGCTCATACTGGTGCGACGGTCTGACGACGGCCGAGTCAGGCCGCCCGTGGCCTGAGCGGCCACCGACCCGATCCGCCCTTTCGGAGCTATTTGAGCTGATCGGTGACCGGCCCATCATGTTCTGGATGTGCGCCAAGGACGGCCGCGGCTCCAGTCTCGGCGGCCCACCTCGAGAAACGGTTCGTTGGATCGACGGCGTCGCACGCTGTATGACACCAGGCTGCGGCCGCACCTCCCTGGACCCGCAGCCAGAGTGCGACGATTCGGCCACCAACCAGGCAAGGCCCTGACGATGCGGTACGTCTGTGCGGATCGCGCCGGCGGCGCGCCGCTTATCGGCAACCGGACCGCCGTCGGCCGTGGGAGAAGTTCAACCTCATCGACCCGATTGTGAAGTGATCGGGTAAGTACGCGCATACCTCGTCCTTTAGAGCGGTTATGTGCGAACGCAACTTACCCGCCGTCATATCTCAACGCGTCCTCCTCACGTACGAGTGAACTACTTGGCAGAGCGTTGAGACATGTTGAAGCTACGGGTACGCCGACTAAGATCAACAAATAGTCGGTAGTTCAGCACGATGCTGCGCTACTTTTCGGTGGCTCGATCAAATTCAGAAATCGGACGGTAGCAAACATGACGGACCTCGGTGTTGAAACCCTGAACAGCTCCAGTAGCACCACCCGGCGGCGGGCACTCCAACTGGGCGCGCTGACGGCCGGTGGCCTGATCCTCGGTGCCACAGCGGCGGCTGGATCCGTCCCGGTCATGAAGTCAGCGACGACCTCACCGGTCGTGCAAGCGACGATCAGTTTGCAGTCCATGATCAACAACCGATTCGTCTGCGCGGAGTCGGCGGGTGCCAAGCCGCTGATCGCCAACCGCACGGTGGTCGGCGAATGGGAGAAGTTCGACCTGATCGGCGTCGGCAACGGCCAGGTCGCCATGCGGGCGCACGCCAACGGCCGCTTCGTCTGCGCAGAGTCGGCGGGCACCAAGCCGCTGATCGCCAACCGAACGTCGATAGGACTGTGGGAGACCTTCACCCTCGCGGGAAGCAGGTACGGGGTGGACAGCTCGCTGTTCGCTGCGGTCAACAAGCGCTACGTCACCGCCGAGCGTGCGGGAGCCCTTCCGCTGATCGCCAACCGGACCGCTTACGGGCCGTGGGAGAAGTTCATCGTCGCCGCCGCCTACTGACACTTTCGGCGGCCACCAAATCGAGTGCGACATGATAGGAGCTGTAGCTGACCCAACCGGGTCCGCAACAGCTCCGTCGCAGCCGCCATGGCTTCGAGCCGCCTCGTAAGGACCCGCACCGTATGTGGACCGCCATCGGTATCATCCTGTTCGCCCTGGGTCTGCTGGCCTCGATCGCCTGGCATGAGGCTGGACACCTATTCTTCGCCAAGCTGTTCGGCGTGCGGGTCACCCAGTACATGGTCGGGTTCGGGCCAACGTTGTTCTCCCACACCGGGGGCGGCACCGAGTACGGCTTGAAGGCCATCCCGCTGGGCGGGTACATCCGAATGATCGGCATGGTGCCGCCGGGCAAGCATCAGGAGGCAGGGCCGTTCACCGGCCCGTTCCGCGCGATCCGCAAGCTGATCGAGGACTCCCGCACCGCCGACCGCAGGCACGTCACCGACGATGACCATGGGCGGCAGTTCTATCAGCTGCACCCGTTCAAGCGAATCCTCATCATGTTCGGTGGACCGCTGCAGAACTTGATCATCGCGCTGGGCCTGTTCGCCGTCATCATGCTCGGTGTCGGCCTGCCCACGACGGTGCCGACCATCGCCTCGGTCAGCCAGTGTGTCCTGCCGGCGACCGCCACATCCACCGACTGTCCGGCCGGCTACACCCCGACTCCGGCGAAACTCGCCGGACTGCTGCCCGGCGACAAGACCATCTCCTTCGACGGCCAGCCGGTGACCAGCTGGGACCAGATGATCTCGATCATCCACGCCTCGGCCGGCAAGGCAGTGGGGATGGTCTACGAACGCGGCGGCGCCACCATCGCCGTCCGCATTCCCGTTGCAGCCAACCAGATCGCCGTGTTCGACGCCGCCGGCAACCTAACTGGCACCACCACGGGCGGCTACCTCGGTATCAGGGCCGGTACCGAATACCAGAAGCAGTCCTTCGGCGCCGCTGTCGGTCTCGCTGGCGACTTCATCAACCAGGCCGGGCACGCCATTCTTGCCGTGCCCAGCCGTATCCCTGCGCTGTTCGGATCGATCTTCGAGGGCAAGCCGCGCAGTCAGGATTCCCCGATGGGCGTTGTCGGCGCCAGCCGGTTCGGCGGCGAGATTATGTCGTCCGTGGCGCCCGGCAAGGACAAGCTGCTGCTGTTCCTGCAGCTGCTCGCCGGATTCAACATGAGCTTGTTCCTGCTGAACCTACTGCCGATGCTGCCGCTGGACGGCGGGCACATTCTCGGTGCGGTCATCGAATGGGTGCGGCGCGGCTGGGCCAAGGCTCGACGCAGAGCCGACCCGGGACCGTTCGACGTCGCCAAGCTCATGCCGGTCGCTTACGCGGTGGCGATGGTGTTCATCGCCCTGTCGGTGCTGACCCTGGTGGCCGACGTCATCAACCCGGTCAAGATGCTGTGACTCGCCGTTCGTAGGCCACCAAACACCGGGCCGCCGGATAGGTAGTCATGGTCTCGACCGTCCCCCTCCTCACTATCGCCCGCGGCTACCCGCCAATGGTCAGTCACTGGCTGCTCTGGCTGCTTGCGCCTGTCTTTGTGGGCGCCTGGTTCGTGCCGGGCATGATCGCCTCGGCGATCAGCCTTCATCGCACCCGCTCCCTGGATTCTCACTTCGTGTCGGCCCGCGCACTGTTCCCACCGACCAGTCCGCAACGCCCCGTTCGACCGGTCGGGGTCATCGCCCAGCCACCGGCTCAGGCGCCCCGGATAGTGGCCAGCGCGCCGTCGCCGCCGGCGACCGGCACACCAAGCGGGAGATGCTCAGCGTCTTGTCCAGTTCGGACCTGGTCGCCGGGCTGACGGTGGTGACCAGAATGCTCGCCGACGAGTTCAGCGACGCCACCGGCCAGAGCGCCGACGCCGTGCTCGAGGCCCTGCATGAGCGGGCGATCACCCGCCACCGGGAGATCGTCGTGCTCGCATGACCGCCAGGACCATTCGGCCTGACGCCGGGTTACCAGAGCCGCAGCAGCGCTGAAGACACCGCTGTGGAAGACACCGCCAGCAGCCCAACGCATATCCGTGGTCAACTACTCGGCCCCGAAGGACCGAGCTTGCAGCTCTGACTTGTGAGGGTCAGGCCGCGTCTGGCTGGTTGACTGCAGCCGTAAAATTGGTGGTTCCTCGCCTGCTGATGTTGATAGAGGCGTTGCGGTCAGCTCTCAACGAGAAGCCGCATTTCTGGCAGCAGAACTCGGCCTGGTTGGGCCGGTTCTTCCTGTCGATGTGCCCACAGGCCGAGCATTGCTGGCTGGTGTAGGCGGGGTCCACCTGCAACAGCAGCACACCCTCACGGGCGGCCTTGTAGGTGAGGAACGATCCCAGCTGGGCGAATGCCCAACTGGAGTGCGTGGCCCGTTGGGGCTTGCGGAGCCGTACCCGTTCGCGGATCCCCGTCAAATCTTCGACGGCGATACCGCATCCGGTGCGTTTGGCCTCGGCCACGATCGTTTTGGAAATCTGGTGGTTG
>JAABUZ0100003045.1_pt1 | contig 25951 bp, 27 predicted proteins | sample 5562091 | NCBI WGS metagenome assembly JAABUZ01 (sample SAMN12813069, study PRJNA571459) | rock metagenome | isolation source: Antarctica rocks | place: Antarctica: Victoria Land, Linnaeus Terrace sud | collected 2015-12-21 | reverse complement strand
CACAGGACTGGTCGGTCAACCGCTTTGTGGTTAGCAGAAGCCGAACTTTTGTCCGCAGGCTTCAGACCTCGACGGGTGCCGCCCCGCGACGCCTGCTGCGTCGTCCTCGTTCCGTTGTCCAAGAACGGCTCCTCAATGGAGCAATCCTTCATACTGTTAAAGGGCGCACGCCAAACTCTAGCTAAAGCCTGTCTGCAAACGCGAATTTGAGCTAAGATGGAGGTATGAACAGACACGCCTACCCCTCCGACCTGACCGACGCGCAGTGGGACGTGCTCGCCCCGCTGCTGCCACCCCCGTGCCACACGGGGCGTAAACGCACGATTGACCGGCGCGAGATCCTCAACGCGCTCTTCTATTTGGACAAGACGGGCTGCCAATGGCGCGCCTTACCGCACGACTTCCCGAACTGGCACACGGTGGAGAGCTACGGTCGGCGCTTGCGCCTGGCCGGGGTCTGGGAGCGCCTCCATGATCGCCTGCGGGAGAAGGTCCGGGTCAAAGCCGGGCGTGAGCCCACCCCCAGTGCCGCCGTCCTTGACTCCCAAACGGTCAAGACGACGGAAAAAGGGGGCTCCGCGGCTTCGACGGCGGCAAGCTGATCACTGAGCGCAAGCGCCATATCGCGGTCGACACCCTGGGATTGGTGCTCGCGGTGGTGGTGCATGCGGCCAACATCCAGGATCGCACCGGCGCCAAGCTCGTCTTAGCACGGATGCGGGGGCGCTTCCCCCGCCTGCGCAAAATCTGGGCCGATGGCGCCTACAGTGGAGGCTTGATCGCCTGGACCCAGGCGCTCTTGGGCTGCATCCTGGAGATCGTCAAGCGCTCCGACGGCCAGAAAGGCTTCACCGTGTTGCCCAAGCGGTGGATCGTTGAGCGCACCTTCGGTTGGTTCGGGCGCTATCGCCGCCTGAGCAAGGATTATGAAGAACTGCCCGCGAGCAGCGAAACCATGATCTATATCGCCATGATCCATCTCATGCTCCGCCGTCTCGCCCCGCCCTAACGCGTTTGCAGACGGGCTCTAAAGGTGGTACCAGGAGTATGGCAGGTGAGGACACAGGCACGGAATGTGCGCCAGAGCCTTCCTAAGTGTCGCTAAACACTGGACCGCAGCGCCAACGCCATCTGGCGTCGTTCCCTCCCTATCCAGGTCAGGCTCCTAGGAAGGCCGCGACAGCCCCGCGCTCTAACCACACATCGCAGAACTGGATCGTTGGGTATGTCCGGAAGGCCGGCACGGTGCCGTCCCGCTCTACCCGCACCACGTCGACCAGCCCCAGTCGTCCGCCCCCACGGCTGAGCACCCACGCCACGTCCACGTCCACGATCAGGACATCAACGAGCGCCCAGATCTGCAGCGGCCTGAGCAGGGCGTCGAGGTCGTGTGCGCCGACTTGGCAATACCGGGCCACGTCCTCCGGCCCCAGATGGTTTTGTCCTCCTCGCCCCACCGCTCGGACCGCCCCTGGCACGCGACCTCAAGGCAGGCCGACAGGTCTGGCCTGTCTCAGGCGTAGCCCTCGGCAACCCGATCCTACACAACGTCACAGTAGGTGCGCCAATCCACGCGCGCACCTCCTCCGGACGACGCTGACCGTCTCCTCCACGCTCACACTACCTCTCACAAGGACGCCGCAGACGCGATCGACCCGGCCACCACCCACGCGGATTGGCGCACCTACTGTGACGTTCCGCGCCGCTGTACGTATGGAATCCGCGCACCTACTGTGACGTCTTACGACAGCGTCCACTTGGTGCGTCAGGCGATGGAGCGCGGCGCGCTCGTGCTCCAGTTGCGCGGGCGAAAAACCTGGGAAGCGGCAATCCCCTCGCTCGTCGACTACCCTCAGTTCTATCACCTGCGCAGCTGCCAAAACGTCGTCGTCAGCCCCAGTAATGTTACGCCACCCCCATGGCCTTCCGCGTGGCCGTACCTTCGCGGAGTGGCTTCAGGAGCCGCAACAGCGTGCCGATCCCCACCGCCGTTCGTGCCATCGAACGCGGGCAACACACGCCGACTTAAGATGAGAGAATAGACTTCTCGGCCAGCACAGCCAAAAGTTGCCCATTTTGAGGTGCCTGTAGACGTGGCCGTCGGCGATCCCGATCGACTCCGAGAACGAAACGTCACAGATTCATGCTTGCAGTAACCAGAGCGCCATGGCCGGGCGTCTTGTACCGCCGCCCGATCCAAGTTGACGGAGGAGGATCCGTCCGCCCGTCGGGAGCAGGCGCTCCACACGAGCGACGAATGATCAGGTGCGTCGGCAACACGTCGCGCACCGCCGTATCATCACGTCTCCTTGCAATGCGATCGAGCAGCAAGGTCGTGGCTCGTCTCCCCATCTCGTACGCCGGCTGCACCGCCACAGTCAGGAAGGGCTCGATCAGGGAGGCCAGTTCGATGTCGTCAAAGCACACCACGGCCACGTCCTCGGGGATGCGGCACCCAGCGCGGTTTAGCGCAAGAATCGCTCCAACCGCGACCAGGTTATTGCCGCAGACGAGCGCTGTCGGCGGATCCGTGATGCCCAGGAGGTCGAGGGCAAGGTGGTGGCCCGACTCGATGCTCCAATCGCCTTCCCGCACGAGAGCAGGGTCATACGTGAAGCCAGCTTGGGCGAGGGCCAGTTCATAGCCAGCGCGGCGTTCACGGGATACGGAGTCCTTCGAGTTGCCCCCCACTAGGCCGATCCGCCGGTGCCCCAGGCTTACAAGATGGTGCGTGAGTTGGCGAGCGCCGTCAACGTTGTCCCCAAGAACAGCGTCTCGTGTCCCCGGAATCTCACGGTCGATAAAGACGTAGGGTACTTTGGCGTCATCCAGCATGCGGCAGTGGGCTGTCGAGTCGCCACAGGGCACGAAGAGCAAACCATCGATTTGACGCTCGAGCAGTGCCTGGAGGTAGCGGCCTTGCTTCACTTCCTGTTCGTCGGTATTGCAAAAGATGACCGCGTACCCCTCGGCATTGGCCCCATCTTCGACCCCGCGGCTAACCGTGGTGTAGAAAGGGTTTTCAATCTCTGGCACGACCAAGGCCAACGTATGCGTCCGCTGATGGCGAAGGCTACGTGCGATGGCATTCGGACGGTAACCCACTTGGCGCATCGCTACCTCAATGCGCGCCCCTGTGGCAGGGCTGACGTACCCGACCCCCCGCACGTACCGGGAGGCGGTCGAGGTGCTGACGCGCGCGGCGCGCGCCACGTCATGTAGAGTGCTGATTGCAATCTCCCGAAGCCAAAGATTTATTAGTGGCAATGTTACCATAACTATAGGGCTGCCCGGTGTGGTTGTCAAGATGGCGCATTGCCTCACACAGGGCTTATGCGTGAAGGGAATTGTGCGTTAGAAAGGGAAGGAGCAGGGCATATCCGCGATAAAGGAGCCGAGCCCGGAGCAATGTTCCGCCGCTGATCACCCGTGGTCTACATAGAGGGCATCATCCGACCGGCCCTGTTGCACGACATTTCACCCCGCAAACCCGAGACTCCGTAATTGACGTTTGGTGAAGCAGACGTGAGGCGGATACTGGCCATCACGGTGGTATCGCGCCGACAAAGTGCTGACGGGCAAGCGCACTTGCTCGACCCGTGCGCCTCGGTGCGTGTGACGTCCTCGGTGGGAGCCGCCTGACCGTGCTCACAGCGGCCGGACACCGACGTGCATGGCTCCCTCCATTAAGGGGCCAGAGCCGGCGGTGTGCTCTAGCGGGGTGCGCGGCCTCGTGTGGAGCGGGCTGCGGTAGCGTCTGTGCTCCGCTCCGCCGCAGCCTTGCGCAAGACGGCCTGCACGGTGAGGGTCCCGTCAATCGCCGCTGGGGTGCGTAGCATAAAATGGGGGCTTGGATGTGGCGGAAGGCGCAGCCCATACGCTCGGCGCCGTTGTTGGTGGCCTCCCAACCTGGATGCTCCAAGAAGGCGCTCCGTCTGTCAAACTGCTCCGCGTCCACCTGCGTCTGCACCCGCCGTAAAGGGGGATAGGCGGCGTACGCGGGGTTATCCCGCCAGTCCTGATAGTGGTCCCAGGCCGATGCGCGCGTGCGCGTCGTGCCCTCCTTTGTGCGCCAGATCGCGTACCAGTCGTCCATAAACGCACGCACGGGGCGCAGATCATCGCCGATGGGACTGGACAGGAGTGCCTGCACACGCGCCTGACCGTCGTCCGACAGGTGATCCGGTCGGCGCGCGACGAGAAAGCGGCCGGTGGAGAGGCCGTCTTTCACCTGGCGGACCCGCGCCCAACTCTCCCAGGATGGGGGCGGCAGGGCCAGTGGGCGTGGCCGGTACTCCTCTGCGGGGGCCACGCCCGCAGATGTCTCCATGCCTGGGACCGCAGATACGACGTGGGTCGTCTCCCCTGCGGGCGATGTCGTACGTAACCAGCGCCGCACCGTGTTCCGTGCGAAACCCGTCTGGCGCACGATGCCATGGATGGAGACACCCTGGCGATGGAGCTGGCGGACAGTGGTGGGACCCCGCGCATAGTCCGGTTCTCCCACCGCGCCCGTCGCCGGGTCCGTCGGGCGCCGCCCCGGTCGGCGCGCGGGCGGCGTGGGCACGGCCGCGCGTATCTCCCGGATCACCTGCACCACGCTCTTGGTCACGGCGCGGGTCTGATGGAACAGGCACAACTGGTGCGCCGCCGTGGGCCACACCGCGGCTAGGGTCGCCGGATAAAGAGGCGAGCCATCGGTGATCACCTCGTCCGGGTCCACGCCGGCCATCCGTAACCGCTCCAGGAAGCCCTGTATCGTCGTGGCGCTGACCGCGCCCTGCACCAACTGATACCCGACGAGCCGATCGCCATCGGGGGCGGCTGGGTCCACCGCCAGCAGCAGGGCCAGGTGCTCCTGGTACACCTCATCCACAAACAGCACCCCGCTGAACTCCTCAATCACCCACGCTTGATAGTCGCGCGCGAAGTCCAGGCCCCGCGCATAGTCCCGGCACCAGCGCCGGATCATGGCTTCGCTCGGCTGCACCCAGAAATCCCGCGTCAGACGACGGCTCACCCGTGTCCGGGCCATGCCATCCTCGTAGACCGAGGCGACGGCGGTAGCGACCACGCGGCTGGCGTAGATGGCATCGGGGCGCAGGAAGGGCGGCTGAACCCGAAAGTAATGGTGACAGGGGGTGCAGTGATACACACCGACCGTCACCAAGAGCAGGACCGGTTGGTCGAGATCTAGATCGACAGCCGTGCGCGTGGCGGTGCTGAAGCGTCGCGCCGGCTGACCACAGCGGTCACAGGGCGCGTCGGGCCACGTCCAGACGACATGGCGGACGTGGCAAGGGGTGTAGTTAAGAGAAGGCGATGTCGGGGTCATGGGCTGCTTCTAAGCGCGGTTGGATGCGGCGCGATTGGTGGGAGGAGGAAGCTTGTGATCTACCTATAGTTTACTGCGTCCGCCGGACCCAGCACAAACGTCAATTACGGGGTCTCGCAAACCCACCACGCATAAGCCCTGCCACAAGGAACTGGACAACTGGACCAGGGTCTGCTCTGAAAATAGTGCTGCCGTCAAGCGACGCCCGCCGAGGGGACGAGCGGCTTGATGGTGACCTTGAGGCCCAGCTTCTCTAGGCGACGAACGAGCCGCGCCTCGACGACCGTCCGTTGGCGTCGGTCGAAATAGTCGCCGCCGAGGTCGGCGTACGGGACGTGGCGGGTCAACACATGATAGGCGCTCACGAGGATACTATGCCCCAGGGCGAAGATGGCTTTCTTGCGGCCGCGGCGCGCCGCCAAGCGCCGGTACTGGGCGTGGAGGTAGGTCTCCTTGGTGTGGGAGGCGCCCCAGGCGGCCTCGACCAGGGTGGCGCGCAGCCAGGGGCTGCCCTTGCGCGTCTTGCCGGTACGGCGCTTGCCCGCGCTCTCGTTGGTGCCGGGACACATCCCGGCCCACGAGGCCAGATGATGGGCGCTGGGGAAGCGGCCCATGTCTGGCCCGATCTCGGCCAGCAGCGCCTCCGCCGTGCGGTGCCCCACGCCAGGGATGCTGTCGAGCAAGGCAATCTCCTGCTCAAAAGGGCGCAACCGCGCGGCGATCTCGCCGCTCAGGCGCTCGATCGACTCCTCGAGCGCGTCGATGTGGCAAAGTTGCTCGGCCAGCAGGAAGCGGTGGTGGGGGCGCACGCGGCCGGTCAGCGCCTGCTCAAGCGCCGGGCGTTTGTCGCGCAGCTTGCCCCGCGCGAGCGCGGCCAGCAGCGCGGGGTCGCCCTCCCCGTCGACGATGGCATCGAGCATGGCGCGCCCGGAGAGGCCCAGCACGTCGCTGGCCACCGACGCCAGCTTGATGTTGGCGCCCTCCAGCGTCTTCTGGATGCGGTTGACCTCAGCCGCGCGCTCACGCAGCAGCGTGGTGCGGTAGCGCACGAGCTCGCGCAGTTCCTGTTGCGGCGCGGGCGGGATGTAGCTCGGGCGCAGTAGGCCGTGCCGCAGCAACTCGGCGATCCACTCGGCGTCGCGCACGTCGGTCTTGCGACCAGGCACCGCCTTGATGTGCTGCGCGTTCGCCACGATCACCGCGAAGAGCCCCTCGCACAGGTTGTACACCGGCTTCCAATACACGCCGGTGCTCTCCATGGCTAGATGCGTGCAGCCTTCCCCCCGCAGCCAGTCGGCCAGCCGCAACAGTTCGTTCGTCGTCGTCCCGAATGTCCGGATCTCCTTGTGTGGCGTCGCGGCCGGCCCCGGCGTCAGCAGGCAGGCCACAACCTGCTTCTTATGCACGTCCACGCCGCAGCAGCGCGGGTACAACACCTCCATCGCTCGCTCCTCCTCGCCGAGGGCTATGGTGGCGGGCGGGGCCGCGTCAAGAGAGATTCTGCTCTCCGTGCTACCCGTATGGGTGCAACAGTCGGTGGTGCCTCGCGGACCCCGGGTCATACTGTGAGCGGGCACGCAGCACCAGACCGTGTCCGACCTCCGGTTGCTCGCCACTCACCACCAGTATCGCGCACCGCCGCCCCTTTTCATGCGCGGTGGCGTCCGCAGGACATGACTACTGTGAATTGTCAATGTAGAGGGGATGGTCAGCCGCTGGTAAGGTAAGGGTGTCGAACCGACCACACCAGCACGAGGAGACCATCCCCTATGCAGGATACGCCCGTGCCGTCCTTCTTTGCCGCCCTGAGCGCGGCGGAGCGCGCCACCTTGTTCACCGATGCGCGCTTGCGCACGCTGCAGGCGGCCTTCGCGTCGATCCCCGACCCGCGCCACCGGCGGGGACAACGGTACGATGTACCCTTCCTCCTGCTCTGTTTAGTGGCCGCGCTGTTGTGCGATTGCACTTCATGGGAGGCCGTAGGGCGCTGGACGCGGGATCAGCGCACCGTTTTGGCCCGTGTGTGCGGGTCACGCCGTCATCTGACGCCGACGGGCTCGCTCTATCGGCGTCTGCTGCCGCGACTATCTGTCGCCTATATCGAGCGGGCGCTGGCGCGTTGGGTCCAGCAAACGCGTCCCCTGCGTGATCGTGAGCCCCTCGCCCTCGATGGCAAAGTCGTACGCGGCACCCGCACCCCCACGCAAGCGGCCCCGCGGTTGCTCTCGGTGTCCACGCCCACGACGCAGGAAACACTCGTGCCGGTGCGGATCAGCGACAAGACGAACGAGATTCCCGTGGCCCGAGAACTCTTGCCCCATCTCGCCGTGCGCGGGCGCGTCGTCACCGCCGCTGCCTTGCATACGCAAACCGCCCTGGCCCCGTGCATTCTCGCCCACAGCGGCGCCGACCTGTTCACCGTTAAGGACAACCAGCCCCGTCTGCGCGCCGAACTGGCGGCCTACTTCGCCGATGCGCACGCCACCATGCGCACCGCCCAGACGATTGATCGCCGCCGTGGCCGCACCGACACGCGCATCCTCTCCGCGAGCATGCGCCTCAATGCGTACCTGCGCACCTATTTTCCGTTCCCGCGCAGCGCCCAGATCGCCCGCCTCATCCGCACCGTCCGCGAAAACGACGACGGACACGGTCTATCTCATCACGAGCCTCTCCCCCCGCCACGCCGATCCTGACCACCTGCTCACGCTCATACGCGGGCACGGGCGCATCGAGAGCCGTCACTGGCTACGCGACTTGACCTTCGGTGAGGATCGCTCCCGCCTGCGCAGCGGCCCCGCCCCCCAGATCATGGCCGCCTGCCGCAATCTCGCCCTCACCCTCATCCGGCGCACCGACACGACGGAGATCGCCGCCTTCCGGCAGCATCTCCGCTCCCGTCCCACCAAGGCCCTCCGCTTGCTTGTGCCCAGGACCCGCTCTGCCTGACTTTTCACAGACCCTGACAACTGGACAGGGGAGCTTGACAAGATTGTCCACCTAGGTCTATATTTGTGACAACGTTCTCAGATGGCGACATCGCCATATGTCCGGCACCGTAGCGTTCATTTCGCTTAGCTCATCGCGGATGATCAGCCTCATGGTCTTGCGTACGTGTATGCGTGATCACCGTCTTCCACCAAAAGTAGTGCTTTGAGGAAGGAGTAAGGTTGTGGCAGAAGAAGGTGTGAACGTACTTCTAGCTGGGGAATCATGGATCGTGGAGTTTACGGAGATCAAGGGCGGCGACTTCTTTACCCAACACGACTACGGGGAGGGTGCGGAGTGGATGCTGAAGGCGTTGCGCGAGGACGGCATGCACGTTGACCATATGCCCAGTCACCTCGCGTTGCGCCACTTTCCGACGAGCCTGGATGGTTTGCAACGCTACGATTGTCTGATTCTCAGTGATATCGGGACAAACACGTTGTTATGGCATCCAGACACGACCCAGCGTTCGCGCCGCACACCCAACCGCCTGAGCCTGATCGAGCGCTACGTCGATGCCGGTGGTGGCCTGATCATGATCGGCGGATACATGAGCTTTCAAGGCATAGATGGAAAAGCACGCTATCACGGTACGGCCGTTGAACGCGCACTGCCTGTGCATGTGCTGGACGGCGACGACCGGGTAGAGATGCCCGAAGGGTTCGAGCCCCGGCCCGCTGGGGATCACCCTATCCTGCGTGATATTCCGCACGAGTGGCCATTCATGCTCTTCTACAACCGTACAACCCTGAAGGAGGGCGCCAGCCTTGTGCTCGAGCACGATGGGGCGCCTATCCTGGCCGCATGGGAGTATGGAGCCGGGCGGTCCGTAGCCTTCACGCCTGACTGCGCGCCGCACGGCGCGCCGCCCGAGTTTCTCAACTGGGAGTATTTTCAGCCGTGGTTCAGTCAAATGGTGCGCTGGGCATGTCGTCGAGACTGAACGCACGGACGTGGCTGCGGGGGTGTCCCGCATAGCCGTATTTCTGGAAGATACGTGATTGAAAGGTGGGGTGAGATAGCTTAATGGTATCCGTCGCGATAGGGTCAAGACGATGTAATCGGCTCGTTCCATTTGATCACGCCTTAATCCATCATGGCTGCTCTAACACTACTTTGGCATCATGCCACGCAGCTTAGCGACCGGACATGGTAACCGGTTGCTAAGCCTTGTGAACCCCACAAGCAGCACCAGACCTGGCAGGACTTGGTCAGCATATCTGGCGATGTCCGAACGCGCCACAGTTGTCTCATGGTGTCGTGGCACTCCTATTAGGTCGGGCGTCTGAACGACGCGGTCAGGTAACACCACTTGGGCGTGACAGCATACGGCGCTTGCCTGTGCTGGCGCGCCAGCTAACAAGGACGGTCACCACGCAGGCCAAGAAAGGAGGGTTCACACACGGGGACTAGCAGGCTGACGTACCAGTTCGCGCACCGGATCCGGTGCAGCAGCGATGTCTATGACACGCGAGGAGAATATCCATGGATGATCAATCTAGTCCTAACACCCCCAATCGCCGGGACTTCCTGGGCAAGCTTGCGGTCGGAGCGACGGCTGTCGGCGGTGCGAGTTTACTAGAGGGGACGGGCGCGCGCGCGGCTACCGTCATTCGCGCGCCGAAAACAGTCACCCTCAACCTGGCGATGTACGCAGAGCCGTCACGCACGCCGATCCAGCAAGCCATGATCGCTGCGTTTACCCGCAAGCATCCCAACATTCGTCTGAATATCACGACTGCGGACTTCAACACCTATTACACCAAGGTGAACACCAACATTGCGGCCGGCACCGTGCCTGATGTCTTCATGATGAGCGGGGCCTACTTCTACAATGGCGTTAGCAAGGGCGTGTTGAAAGATCTGGGGCCGTTCATGAAGGCCTCGCACGTCAGCCTCAACGACTATTTCACGGAGCCGGCCAACTCGCTCTATCAGGGTAAGATCTACGGCATTCCGGGCGAGATCGACATCATGGCTCTCGCCTACAATAAGGATCTGTTCGACGAGGCCGGTGTCCACTATCCCACGGGCGCCTGGACCTGGCACGATATCCTGGACGCTGCCCTCAGGATCACGAAGAAAGACAAGAAAGGTCGCCAAGTGTACGGCGTTTACGCCGTCAACAATAGCCAGGAGATGTGGGGCGACCTCGTGAAGGAGAACGGGGGCTCATTCCTGACGCCGGATCTGCGCCACGGCGCGCTGAATTCGCCGCAGGCCATCCAAGCCATCCAGTTTGCGGTCGACCTCATCTACAAATACAAGGTGTCGCCAACGGCGCAAGGAGTGTCGTCTCTGCCCGGCTATATCGAATCGGGCGGCAGCCCATTCCTGACCGGCCTCGTGGCGATGAAGTTCCAGGGCAATTACGAAATGACCTTGCTTTCCAACATCAAGAATTTCCGGTGGGACGTGGTCACCATGCCTCGACAGAGGAGAAAGACTGGCCTCGGCTGGACGCAGTCCTGGGTGATGAGCGCCAATACGCAGCACCTGGATGAAGCCTGGACCCTCCTGCACTTCCTCCTGAACGAGGGGCAATACATCACCGCCAACAGTCATGGACGCGGCCTTACCCCCTCACTCAAGAAGGCGGCCTTTGGAAGTGGGTTCGTTAATACGGGCTCCCCCCACGTCCGCGCCTGGCTCGACGGCTGGCAGTATCACAGCTCGTTCGACTTCCACCCGGCCTGGCTCGAGTATCAGTCAGCGTATAGTAAAGCGTTGGATCCCGCTTTCGCCGGTCAAATGTCCGTGAAAGATGCCGTGACCAGTGGGACACAGCAAGTGGACGGCATCTTGGCACGCTACAGTTCCTTCCACACCTAGCGCGCCACGCCTCTGGCCGCGTAGCCATAGGGGGCTGCGAGGCCAGAGTATTGACTGACCCGGTAGCGCACGAGAATAGGAGGAATGAGCGTGACCCTGGAAAATACGGCTCGGATTGGCGCACCGCCGACGCACGGTCCGCTTCGCCTGGTTAAGACATTGACGCGGTCACAGCGCCGGCGCGAGACCTTGTGGGCCTTGCTGTTCCTGACGCCGTTCTTTATCGGGCTTGTCTTTTTCATCCTGGGCCCGATTATCGCGGCCTTCGCCGTGAGCTTGACGACGTGGGATCTCGTGAGTCCAGCGCAGTGGGTCGGCGCTCAAAACTACGCGGATCTCGTACATGATCCAGTGTTCTGGCAGGCAATGGGAAACACGATCTACTACACGGGCGTCACCGTTCCCGTCGGGCTGGTCCTCGCGCTTGGCCTGGCGATCCTGATGAACCGCAAACTGCCGGGCATCTATGCCTTTCGCGTGATCTACTTCGCCCCTATCACCGCCTCGATCGTTGCGGTCAGCTTGCTGTGGGCCTGGCTCTTCAGCCCGAGCTTCGGCTTCCTCAACTACGTGCTGAGCGCGCTCCACCTGCCTACGTCGCAGTGGCTGGCCTCTCCCATCACGGCGATGCCGTCCATCATCCTAGTCGGGCTCTGGCGTGGCCTCGGGTTCAATATCATCGTGTTCCTCGCCGGCCTTCAGTCTATCCCGCGCGACCTCTACGAGGCGGCGGAAACGGACGGAGCAAATGAGTGGCAGCAGTTCCGCAACGTCACGCTGCCCATGCTCTCACCCACGCTGTTCTTTGCGATTGTGATGGCTCTGATTTCGTCGTTCCAGGTCTTTGAGCAGACGTACATCATGACGCAGGGCGGCCCCGGTAACAGCACGATGACCTTCATCTACTACATCTTCCTCACCGGATTTACCTACCTGCGCATGGGGTACGCCTCGGCCCTCTCTTTCGTGTTCCTGCTGTTGATCCTGATCATCACTGCCTTCCAATTGCGGCTACAAACACGGTGGGTGCACTACGATGAATAATACACTTACCATCCCTCGGGACAGAGCCGGGTCGCGTGTGCGCCTCGGTCGCCGCCGGCGCAAGATGGTGCTCGATCTCATTACCTACCTGGTGCTTATTGCTGGCGGCGTGGTGATGTTGTTCCCCTTCTTCTGGATGGTGGTGACGTCCTTCAAGCCGCTCAGCGAGGTCCGGCAGTGGCCACCCACCATCCTTCCGCAGACGTTCACGTTCTCCAACTACGCGACGATCTGGCAGCAGTATCCCTTCGCCAACTTCATGGAGAACGGCTTCATCATCGCGGTGGTCAGTACGGTTGGGACGCTGTTCTCCTGTACGCTCGCGGCATTCGCCCTGGCGCGGTTGCGCTTCCCCGGGCGCAACGCGCTATTCCTGGTCGTCCTGGGCACGATCATGCTGCCCTACCCCGCGCGCATGATCCCCATCTTCATCGAGATGACCAAACTTCACTGGATCGACACCTTTCTGCCGCTGATCGTGCCGCCGTTTTTCGGCAGCGCCTATGGCATCTTCCTGATGCGGCAATTCTTCAAGGGCATCCCCGCGGAGCTGATGGAGTCGGCGACACTGGACGGCTGCAACCCCTTCGGGGTGTTGTGGCGCATCTACCTTCCGCTCAGCAAGCCGGCCCTGACCGCCCTCGGCGTCGTCACCTACATCACGACCTGGAACGATCTGATCCCGCCGTTGATCTTCATCAACACGCCGACCAAGATGCCGATCGCGGTGGGCCTCGCTTTCTTCAAGGGACAGGGCGAAGCGCTGTGGTCGTGGCTGATGGCCGCTTCCATCCTGAGCATCCTGCCCCTCCTCATCATCTACATTGTGGCCCAGCGATTCATCATTGAGGGCATGACGTACACCGGACTCAAGCGCTAGGGGAGTGAAGGATACGATGAGTGCCACACAGGGAAGCCAGACGATGCGTAGCCCGGGTTATAAGCCCACGGTGTACGAGCGCATCGATGCGCAGCGTGACGATGTTATCGCATTCTTGCAGCGGTACGTGTCCATACCGAGCGTGAATCCTGGCCGCGCAACGGCAGATGAGCCCGGCGAGGAGGCCACGTGCCAGAGGTGGCTTGCCGAGGCGCTCCGCTCGTTTGGCACGTTCAGCCAGGTAGATGTGTGGGACGGGGCGCCAGGGCGGCCGAACGTGGCCGCAACGCTCGCGGGCGCCACGCGCACACCAGGACTGATGTTCAATGGGCATACGGACACCGTCGAGGTCACCCCGGACCAACGTGCTGCCTGGAGCGGCGACCCATGGAGCGGGGAAATCCGAGAGGGCAATCTGTACGGACGTGGTGCGACGGACATGAAAGCGGGTAACGTCGCGTTCCTCTGGGCAGCGAAGATCGTCGCGGAGGTTGGTGTCCCGCTGACCCGTGATGTCCTGCTGACCTGCAACATTGCAGAAGAAACGGCCGACGCAGCGATTGGGCCAGAGAGTGTCCTCGACCGTGGGTACAATGCGCCGCTCATCGTCAACGTTGAGCCAACCAACCTCAAGGTCTGTCCGGCGACCATGGGGTGGTTCTTCTTTCGGCTGTCAGTGGAAGGTAAAAGCTTGCACCCGGCGAGTCGCTACACGTCGATCTACCCACGCCGGAGTACCGAACCGTTAGCAGGCGTGGATGCCATCGACAAAATGCGCAAGGTGATGGATGCGCTCACCGCACTGGAGCGTGATTGGGCGCTGTGCGAGAAACATCCGGTGATGCCGCCGGGTGGCATGAACCTGTGCCCCGTCTATGTGCATGGCGGCAGCCATCGTGCGGCCATGTCGGAGTCGTGCGAGGTCGAGTATGCGGTCGTGTTCAATCCCGGCCTGCGTAGCGCGGAGGTCGTGCATCAGATCCAAACGGCGATCAACGGTGTGGCCGCGTGCGATACATGGCTACGGGAGCACCCGCCCGTTCTCGAGGTGCCCGTCATTCATCAGATCCTTGAGCCCGTCAATCTGCCGCTCGATCACCCTGGAGTTCGCGCCCTGGCGAGGGCGTACACGGATGTCGTGGGGAGCGCACCGGACTTAGGATGTCTGCCCGGCCCCTGCGACGCCAACATCATGAGTGAAAAGGGGGCCGCAACGGTCATCTTCGGCCCCGGCGACCTCTCGTGGGGCGCACACGGCACGAACGAGTACGTCCCGATCGACCAGGTCATCACAGCGTGTAAGGTATACGCCAGCTTGATCGTCGATCTATGCGGCCCAGCGGCACATGAGCACGCATGAGGCACGGGCAGGAATAGAGTCGATGTAGAGGTATGCAAGCATGGCAACAGTAGGTATCTTGACGTTTTCGGACGGGCGGGACTTCGTGGCGCGCGAGACCGACGCGATGAACCGCGGCTACCAGGACCGCGTGCGGCACAGGCTGGAGCAGGACGGGTACCAGGTCGTGGCCGGCGAGGAGATCATCTGCACGAACGAGCAGGCGGTGCGCGCGGCCAAGCGCCTGGCCGCGACGGGATGCGACTGCACGGTCTTCAACTTCGCCGTGTGGTCCTTCCCCCACCTGGCCGCCCTGGCGTCGCGCTTCGCCCCCGGCCCGCTGCTGCTGTTCAGCAATGTCAACCCGGAGTATCCCGGCCTCGTGGGGATGCTGGCCTCGGCCGGCGGCCTCTCCCAGGCCGGCACGCCCTACGCGCGCGCCTACGGCGAGATCGAGGACGACGCCGTCTATGGCAACATCCGCGCGTTCGTCCGCGCGGCCAGCGCCGTCGCGCGCCTGCGCGGGCAGACCTTCGGCCTCGTCGGCGGCCGCCCCATGGGCATGTACACGACCACGGCCGACCCCGCGCAGTGGCTCAAGACGTTCGGCGTCGACGTCGAGCACATCGACCAGGGTGAGATCGTGCGCCTCGCCGCCGAGGTGCCCGACAGTGTGGTCGAGCCGGCCTTCCGGTGGCTCGAGGAGCACATCGGCCACATCCACTACGACGGCGACAAGCTCACCCCCGACAAGCTCAAGACGCAGATTCGCGCCACCGAGGCGATGAAGCGGCTGATCCGCGCGTACCGCCTCGACTTCTCGGGGATCAAGGGCCAGCCCGAGTTGACCAACACCTTCTGCACCATGGACGTGACCGAGGCCTTCCTCAACGACCCCTACGACTGGGACGGCCCGCACGAGCCGCACGTCTGCGCCACCGAGGCCGACATGGATGGCGCGCTGACCATGCAGATTTTGAAGCACCTGGCCGGCACGCCGGCCCTCTTCGCCGACGTGCGTCACTACCACGCCGACCTGGGCGTCTGGGACCTGTGCAACTCCGGCGAACACGCCACCTACTTCGCCGGCCGCTCCTTCGACCCGAAAGACAACCTGCCGCACGTGCATTTCTATCCCGAGATTATCTACTTCCCGGCCGGCGGCGCCAGCGTCCATCACCTGGCCGCCCCCGGCGACGCCACGTTCGCGCGGCTGACGCGGCAGGACGGCCGGTATCGGCTGGCTATCCTGCGCGGGGAGTTCGTGCGCTTCGACGACGCGACAAACGCCGCGCTGATGCGCCAGACGACGCTGGAGTGGCCGCACGCGTTCGCGCGCTTCACCTGCGCGGCCGCGGAGTTCATCGGCAGCTACGCCAGCAATCACATCCACGCCGTGTACGGCGACTGGACCGCCGAGTTGCGCCTCGTGGCCGGCCTGCTCGGGGTCGACGTGACGGTGTACGGGGGGGCGTAGACGATGGCGGACGGAGACCTTGTCTTGGGGATCGACGCGGGGACGGCCGGGCTGCGCGCGGGCCTGTTCGACCTGCGAGGACGGCCGCTCGGCTTCTACGACCAGGGCTATGAAAGGAAGGCAGGGCAGGGCAAAGGAATCCACTAAGGGTGTCATAACGGCTCATTCCAGGACTTACAACCGTCGGTTTATGTCTTCATGATGGGGAGCACAAAGCATGAGTACGTCACACGAGAGCCGCATCACACGGAAGCGGATGCTGGGTCGGATTGGTGCAACGGGCCTGGCTGTAGCAGGTGCCGGGTCGATAGGATCTGCACTGACTGCACAATCGGCGCGAGCGGCATCTCCGCAGAGCGGTGTTCAGCTGAATCTAGCGACGATCGCGGGAAATCACCAATACGAACCGCAACACTGGGCACCGATGTGGCAGAAGAAAACAGGAGTCAGCGTCAATACGCTCCCCATTGATTCCACCAATCTGTTTCAAAAGGAGCTAACGGACTTCGTCACGCACACAGGTGGTTATGATATTGTTCTCTACCAGGGCAACTTTCTCGGTACGTTTGCCCAGGGTAATTACCTGGTAGACCTGGAGCCGTACATCAAGCAGTACCATGCCCAAGGGCTTGTCAATGACTATATCGAGCCCTTGGGAGCCATGTACACGATGTGGAGTGGCAAGCGCTACGGCCTGATGTGCGACGGTGATATCCACGAATACTACTACCGCAAGGACGCGTTTGCTGATCCAGCCCTGCGCAAGGCGTTTCAGGCAAAGTACCACTATCCGTTGGCTCCTGCCAAAACCTGGAAGCAGTTTACGGACATTGCCCAGTTCTTCACGGGAAACTCAGTTGCATCCTCTCGGTACGGCATCCGTTATGGTGACGCAGAACAAGGACGACGTGGCCGTGCCTATATGTGGTTTGCCGATCGTCTCTTCGGCTATGGCGGACGCTGGTTCGATGCAGTGGGGAATCCCGCCATCGCCTCGGCTGCGGGCGTGGCGGCGCTACAGAACATGGTCACCTGTACCCAGAAGTACTCCCCGCCCGGCGCCGTCAATTTTGGCTTTGTCGAGATGGAGAACGCCTGGCTCCTGGGCACGACCGCACAGCTGATTCAGTGGACTGACGGGTGGAAAGACGCCCAGGGCAGCCCACAATCAAAGATTAAAAACAAGGTGGGTGCGGCTGTCATGCCAGGCGGACATCCCCTCTTTGCCGCAGGTTACGCCTACGGTATCAATCGTGATAGTCAGCATAAAAATGAGGCGTTCCAGTTCATCTACTTCATGACGCGACCGCCGCAATACTTCTACAACATGTTGATTGGCACGAGTGTGATGCCAAGTGCTGACGGGACGGGCCACGACCTGTTTCTCAAGTCGGGTATGTCCAACCCGGAGATCATTAAAGCGTTCAACGGGGATTTGACGTCCCGACTCGATAATCTGCAGCATGCCCGGGTCGACCTCAACTTTCCGAATGGCGCCGCCATGGTTGATGCTCTCGATGCGCAGGTGACTCAGGCCCTGGCCGGCAAGAATCCCGCTCAGGCCCTGAAGGATGCGGAGAGCCAGTGGCACGACCTACTCCAGAAATACTTCCACAGCAGCCGTTTGCCGGCGACCTACGTGCGTAATCTCGGTTGACGACTGGCGCCCCGTCTCTGCCGTCTTACGGGCACGGAGACGGGGCCGCCTACTATTCGATCCTTAGGTGGAGAAACCTTGAAACCCATGACTGTTGGCACCCCTACCGCACAGGCGCGTCCCGAGGCGACGCTACACCCGGTGCATCGTCGTCGTCCACGGATACCGTTGCCGTATCTCCTGCTCTTGCCCGCCATCGTAGTGATCGCCGCCACGACTCTGTATCCTTTCGGCTATGCCATCTACCTGAGCCTCAATAACTACGATCCCACACTTGCTAACCCCCTCCAGTTCACCGGCCTGGATAACTACGCGCGCCTGCTTTTCCACGACCCTGAGTTCTGGCACTCCCTCGGTGTCACGATCATCTTTGTCGTTCTCTCCGTTGGCTTCGAACTCCTTGCCGGGATCGGTATGGCGCTCTACCTGAATCGCGCCTTTGTGGGTAAGCGGTTTCTACTACCACTGCTCTATCTACCGATGATCGCAACACCGGTCGTCGTAGGGCTGATCTGGCGCATGCTGCTTGATCCGAGTTACGGCGTCGTCAATTACGTTTTCGGGCTCGTCCATCTCGGACCATTTCTCTGGTACAGTTCGGTACAAGCGGCGCTTCCGACCCTGATATTGGTGGACTTCTGGGAATGGACACCCTTTGTCTTCCTAATCGTCTACTCGGGGCTGCTGGCCATGCCTACTGAGCCCTTCGAGGCGGCAGAGATCGACGGCGCCGGAAAGTGGGCGGCCTTTCGCTATCTCACGCTGCCCTTGCTGCGCCCAGTTCTCTTGGTTGCAATTCTCATCCGCATGATGGATGCCTTCAAAGTGTTCGACATCGTCAACATGCTCACTGAAGGTGGTCCGGGTAACACAACCAATGTGTTGACCTACAACGTCTACTTAAAAGGCTTTCAGGACTTTGATCTTGGGTACGCCTCTGCTCTATCCGTCGTGATGTTCGTGATTATTCTGATCGTAACGCGTATGCTGCTGCGCCAGATGCGGTGGCGGGAGAACCTGCGATGACGACCGCTCCAATCGGTATGCGACCGAAGAGGCTGCACCTTCGCCGCATCCTCTTCTATGTCGGCGTCGCGGCCATTTTGTTATGGTTCCTCTTCCCCCTCATCTGGATGGCGCTGACCTCGTTCAAGCCACAGAGCGCGTACTACGCCAATCCACCTGTCGTGATCCCCAACCCGCCCATTTTGGACCATTATGCGACCACGATCACGCAGATGTCGGTCTTCTCACAGATGCAGAACAGTGTGATCATCGCCGTCATCAGTACGGTTCTCTCCCTGATTCTGGCCTGCTTCGCGGGGTATGCCATTGGTCGATTCAAGTTCAAGGGACGCGCCGATATCGCGCTGTGGATTCTGACGCTGCGGATCATGCCACCCATCGCCATGAGCATTCCATATTTCTTGCTTCTGCGGACCTTCCACCTGGTCGACACCTACGCCGGCTTGAGCATTATCTATCTGGTGTTCAATCTTCCTTTTGCCGTGTGGATGCTCAGCGCCTATTTCCAAGATCTCCCGGCTGAACTCGAAGAGTCAGCTATGGTCGATGGCTGCTCCCGTATGCGCTCCTTCTTCGTGATCACGCTGCCCTTGACGATGCCAGGCATCGTCTCCACCGGCCTGTTCTGCTTCATCAGCGCCTGGAACGAGTACCTCTTTGCCGTCATCTTCACGCGGTCCCACGCGACGACCATTCCGGTCATGATGAGTCAATTCCTCTACCGAGGAGTGGAGTGGGGGCCACTGTGCGCAACTGCTGTCCTCGCCGTCCTCCCCGTATTCATCCTCGCGCTGGCCATTCAGCGCCATCTTGTACGCATGATGACATTTGGAGCGATTAAAGGATGACCACTCCTGACGCCCTCCTACAGCAAGCGCGCGCGCGGGTCGATGCAGTCTTGGCCCGTTCGGAGGACGAGTTATTCTCTTTTGTGGCTGACTACGTGTCCTATACTTCAATCAATCCGGACCTCGACCCATCAGACGAGGCCCGCATGGCAACGACGCGTTGCCAAGAGTGGCTTGCTGGCCGCCTCCAGGAAAGCGGATGCTTTACAGCTGTGGACTACTGGGAAGCGCGAGCGGGGGCTGCCAACGTGGTGGCTCGGCGCGCTGGGACGGGCTCGGGCCGCAGCTTGCTTTTCGGCGGCCACTCAGATGTTGTGCCCGTCACGCCCGAGCAAGACGCGGCCTGGTCGGGTCATCCCTGGGTAATGGAACAGCAGGGCGAGCGCCTGCTAGCGCGTGGCATCTACGACATGAAAGCTGGTAACGTAGCCTTTCTCTTCGCCTTGATGAGCCTTGCACGGGCCGGAATTATCCTGGAAGGTGACGTGCAGGGCTGCTGTGTTGCCGTCGAAGAATCGGGGGACTATCCACATGGTCTTGGCGCTGTTATCGCGCGCGGAGGGCTGCCCGACCTATACGTGAGTCCTGAACCATCGGCCATGCTGGTCATGCCGGCTATGGTTGGTGAAATTTATTTCCACCTCACGGTCCAGGGGCAGCCGGCGCATATCATGGACCGAGCGGCGAGTATTTACCCGCGAGGCCTTCCCAATCGACGCGGCGGACACAATGCGATCGACCTAATGGTTCGCCTGCTGGAGGCCTTTGCTGCGCTAGAACGCGACTGGGGGCGCACAAAGAGCCATGCATTGCTCGAGCCAGGCTGCATGACACTGAACATCAGCCAAATTCACGGTGGTGAAACCTTCTCCGCTCTGGCCGAACACTGTGACGTTGTGGGATCTGTCCTGCTTCCTCCAGGTATTGCAACCGCCGAGGTACGGGCGTGGCTGCAGGAGGTTATCGATGGTGTGGCAGCCACGGAATCGTGGCTGCGCGACCATCCGCCGCGGCTCGACGCCCCCTATTTTCTCCCGGCCAAGGAACCAGTCGATGTGCCGGTGGATAGCGAGCCGGTGTCAGCATTGTGTTGGGCTGTTGAGCAGGCGACAGGGGCGCCTGCACGTCTAGGATGCTCGGAAGGGACCAGTGACGCCAACTACCTGCATCCTAATGGTCCCCCAACGCTGCAATTTGGTCCGCGCGGCGGTGGAGCCCACGGTGTGGACGAATACATCTGGCGTCAGGATCTCCTTCCTGTAGCTCGTGCGTATGCCTATCTCGCTCTACGCTGGTGTGGAGTCACTGCTATCGAGGGCTGACGCCGATCTGGACATCATTGAAAGGGAGTGCCGTGTCAACACACGATGGACTTGCCGGGGGTACCACTGGGCAGCGTGATCGCGCTGCCCTCCTATGGTGGCGTCCGACCACTAGCCGCCTGATAGATTCGCCTCCGGTAAATAATGAGGACTTGTTAATGCCAGTGGTGCGATGCGGCTGGTCTAATGAGTGGCGGCTCTTTACATTGCTCCGCGTCGCGTCGTTAGAAACCCTTAATGAGCAAGTGGCGGCACTAGCTGCCCATGGCCAGGAGACGACGGCCATCCTGGGTTATCGTGACCTTCCGTCTGTGAACGAGTGTAGTGCTGCTTCTGCCCTCTGGTTCATCGCCTTATGGCGCTGGAACGATGCCTGGCACCGTGCATCGCCAATTGACCGTCAGGCCTATGACGTTGATGTCGATGAGGCTTTCGCGTGGGGACATGCTCACGGGGTGGCGACACTCGGGCGCTATAATTGCTCCTGGTCATCGTCGTGGGATTACTTCACTGTATGGCGTGTACCACACGATCAGGTTCTGGACGAGTGCATGCACCGCCTGGGAGCGCAGCGGGATTGGCGTTTCGCCCAATCCCGGCACTTTATTGGACGGGCGGGCATGGGTGGAGGTGCGTGATGGATGGAGATACACCGCGGCAACTTGGATGGGTGATCATGTGGTATCCTCGGGCCTCCTGGTATGAGCTCGCGGTCGCGGATCGGCAACGCCTGACAGAGGGATTTCACCGCGTGGTACAAGAAGCAAAGGCAGTCGGAACGACGCTCATTGGTTCCTTCTATTGCCGCAGCCAATCTGAATATGAGGGTGTCACCTGGTGGGTGGCACCTCATCTCGATGCGATCGAAACACTCAGTGATGAGCTTGACCGGGCTGGCTTACGCACCCATTTCGTGACACGGTGTCTTGCAGGCACCCGCGATGACAGCCTCTTTGGGACACCCATATGAGTGCAACGCTCGACGTGATCGGCGTCGGTGACGTTGACCTCGACATCTTCATCCGGGTTCCTCACCGACCTGGCCCAGATGAGAAGGTTGTGGCGACCGAGGTCCATCGTTGTCCGGGGGGCATGGTGGGCAACGTCGTCGTCGCGCTCTCTGCATTCGGCACGACGTGCGGCGTGATTGCCGTTGTGGGCAATGACGCTGATGGGCAGGACGTGCGCACCAATTTGCAAGCATGGGGCGTTCGTCTCGACGGACTTCACACGCATCCCAATGCTCCAACCTTCATGTGCATCGTTCTTATCGCCAGCGATGCTGAGAAGTCGTTGATCCTGACTCCCACGGACGCCTTTTGGCCGACCACAACGGACGTGACTGCCGAGCTGCTATCCACCGCGCGTCACGTGCATACGACGACGGATCGTCCCGAGGTGGCCTATGCAACCCTGACTATGGCGCACAGCTTGGGGCTGAGCACATCGTTGGACTTAGAGGTTGGCAAGTTTGCGTCCAGCACCGTTGGTTGGGACGACCTGGTGTCCCAAACGGATGTCCTTTTTACCAATGGGCGCAGCGCGCAAGTCGTGACTGGGATGGGCGACACTAAGGAGGCCGCCGCGGCCCTGCAAACTCGGGGTCCCCGTTCCGTTGCCGTAACATGTGGTGCTGCGGGAGCGGTGCTGTGTGATCAACATGGCACGCTAGTCGCACCAGCCCAGCCTGCTATGGTCGTCGACACAACTGGGGCTGGCGACCGCTTTGCGGCGGCACTACTACATGCATGGCTACGCGGCTGGCCCGTTACTGACCAACTGCACTTCGCGCTCGAGCACGCGGCCCACGCGGTCACGGGCGTAGGTAGCCAGGCAGGGTTACCACAGGAGAATAGAAGACTATGACACGTCGGACAGGTAACGATCCACCTACGGCGGTGACGGCCCTTCTCAGCGACATGGCGGAGGGCAGACTGCTCGGAGCCAGCCGGCAAGTTCTCCATATCGCCGACTTGTTCTGCAAGCTTGCACGTGAGCAGGATGCAGCACCGCTTACCACAATGGTGACTAGGCTTCAGGACGCGGGTGAGCGTATCCGTGCCGCACGTGGGCACGAGGCACCGGCTGTCGCCGACGCGGTGCGTGATCTGCTGACCGGTATTGCTTCAACCGGCGACCGCGCGGAGTTGGCGTCGATGCTGGAGGCACGTACTGCGGCTTTGCATGCGCGCATACAGAAGAGTCAGGAGGATTTGGGCGCGTGTGGCGCCGCCGTGCTGGCCGACGGGGGGGGCCCGGTCGTGGTATATGACTACAGCAGCTCCGTCGTCAGTGTACTCGCATCCTATGCGCGTGCCGGTCACACACTGCGTGTCATCGTGCCAGAGAGCCGTATGCTCAACGGCGGGCTTCCCATTGTGTCTATCGCAGTCGAGCAAGGCCACGAGGTAGCCTTCGTCCCCGATAGTGCAATCGGCACGTTCTTGCCTGGAGCGCGGGCTGTGCTGACAGGGGCTGAGGCGCTTCTGGCGGACGGCTCCTGTATCAATACGGTTGGGTGTATGGCTGTCGCGATACTAGCGCAGTACTTTCGTGTTCCTTTCTATGTTGTGAGCGATCTGAGCAAGCTCTACGCGCCCTCCTATCAGGGATACGCGTGGCCACTACGGACGCGGACGGTGGAGTCTTTGGTTGCATTACTGCCTCCAGATGTCGCGGCACATTCAGCTGTTACAGTGACAAGCCCCGAAGTTGAGCGTATTCCAGGAGTGGTTATCACCGCGTACATCACTGATCGCGGGTTGCTGCCGCCAGCAGCTGTCCACGTTATTGGAAGGATGGGGCTTTGATGGATGGAGCCGATGGTACGGCCCTCATGTGGCAGGAGATTCTCGATCAGCCGGGGCTTGTGACAGCCCAGCTTGCCCGCTTGCGCGAGGAGGCGCGGAGGACCTTCGATGACGGCTCGACAGCGCGCGGTACAGTCTATCTCGTGGGCACCGGAGACTCCTACATAGCGGCCCGCAGCTCGCTGTACCTGTGGGCCCACTACACAGGGCGCTGGCCGCAAGCCTGGCCGACACGGGAATTCACCTCCTATTGCCCCGTCAGCCGCGACGACACCGCTATCATCATTTCGACAACGGGTAGTGCCGCTGCGACGACCGCAGCGGCACGCGCGGTGGAGCAAGGCGCAACGATGCTCGCCCTGACGGCGCTGCCAGATGGCTCTCTCGCGCGAACCTGCGGCCGCTACCTGGAGCTCCCCGCGCCATGGACGCGCCAGACGCCGCATACGCGCGACTATATGGCGACGTTGCTCGCCCTAGCGTGCCTTGTCGAGAGATATGCAGGCACCGCGCTGATACATCTGGATGAGATAGGGGTCGTCTTAAACGAGACGATCCACATGGCACGTGCTACCGTCAAGCGTCTGTCTGCAATTGGTACGGGAATGACCTATTTTTTAGGGGCGGGTCCGCTCTGGCCAACGGCTGAGTACGGAGCCGCTAAATTTTGGGAGGCTGGTGGTCTACCAGCACTAGGTCTAGAATTAGAAGAAGCGGCTCACGGGCTACACCTCGCCGTCAGCACCGGCGACACTGTCGTCATTATAGCCAACAACGGACCGCACATTGATCTGGCTCGCCGCTTGGCTGAGGGTTTTGAGACGTTGGGTGCGACTCCTGTGCTTGTGACGGATGCGGATACGACGTTGCCAGACTACCCCTATATCTTGTATCCGTCTGTTCCCGATCAATGGAGCCACTTTGTCGCTTCTGTGCCGCTGCAGGTTCTCTGCCACCATGTCGCTGTGCGACAGGGCTTTGACGTGGCGCGCAGCCGGGGTGGCCGTGATCCTGATGGTCTGTATGAAACCGTGCGGACAGCGTGGCTAGCATCGGGTACGACGTAGAACCACTAAGACATGGTTCAGCGTAGGCGCGTTCCAGCTTGACAGTTTGAACGGTCGAAAACAAAGCGGCAGCGGTTATTTCACGCCTGCGGAGGGCTATTTCGCTGCTACCGCCGATTTCAAACTGTCAAGCCCGATTGAACCATGCCTAACAACAAATGCTTGGAGAGTCGGAAGGCGAGGAGATGGATGATCGAGATAGCGGTGGAGCCCCTCACCCCTAAGGGATTTGCCCCCTTTGGTCGCGCCCTCGCGCTGCCAGCTACGCCCGCACTAAAAACGGGTGCGGGATGGCGCTGTTGGATCCCTCTTGATGAGATGACAGCACAGTCATCGATAGGCGTGGGAATCGTGGAGACAACGGCAACTGATGGTGTCGCCCCGGAGATGGAACGTCACGTGACCCGTGAATAGTTGCTTTTGGCAGCTGATGGTACGATTATCCAGATCGTATGTCCACCAGTTGCGTTGGATGATCCGGACGCGCTGCCCGACGCGCGCGAGGCACGTGCATTCCTCCTACCGCCCGGCACCGCCATTATTATGGCAGCGGGAACGTGGCACTACGCGGCGCTGCCAGTCGGTGAGCGCGCGGTATACTACTTTGCGATCGAGCCGCGCCCTGATCCGCATGATGACGCGCCGAATCCGTGGCATCCCTTTCAAGATGGCGAAGTCGTTCAAGTATATTTCTCGTAGCAGACCTATCCTGGCTACCTTGCGCATCCATACGAAGAAGCTAAAGATTAATCGCACGGATGCGCAAGGTAGATACGGTATTGGTTGTCAAGGGCCACATCGCGCCGTGTTAATATCCAGTGATTCTGTCACCCATAGTGTCCAGTGACAATGTTACTCGCGCCGGTGCGCCCGTAGCGTCCGCATACGCTCGCGCGCCTGTTCGCGTGTGCGCTCCTCGCGACACAGGTCGCAGTAGGCCGTGACAGGGCCGCGCTCGCCCCGGATGACGGTGTCGCGCTCCCCACACGACGCACAGTTGATGCGCCGTTCTGTGATCGCCATCGCTTCCCCTTTCTTCCTCGCCCAGTTGTGACGCTAGTTTTTCAGTAAACTAGCGTAACGGCTACATCGCGCTGGCGATGTTGGATGTCGGGCTGCGCCCGACCAAGGGGCCTGCCCCTTGCACCCCGTTTCGGCTGCGGCGGCTAATTTTCTCGACCGTGCGCACAGACAGAGACCGTGGCCTGAAATTAGCCGTCCTCGCCGACTGTTTGCCCGCTGCCATACACCACTCACGCCGCTTGCTGACGCTGCGGATAGAGCGGGTCAAAGGCTCGCCCTTTGCGCACTATCGCCCACGCCAGG
>JAABUZ0100003043.1_pt1 | contig 25954 bp, 23 predicted proteins | sample 5562091 | NCBI WGS metagenome assembly JAABUZ01 (sample SAMN12813069, study PRJNA571459) | rock metagenome | isolation source: Antarctica rocks | place: Antarctica: Victoria Land, Linnaeus Terrace sud | collected 2015-12-21 | reverse complement strand
TGATATATAGGCAATGCTAATCCCAATAATGAAGTTTGATTCTTAGCTTTATTGCGATTATTCTCAGTATTATTGAGAGCCAAGTACTTTTATTGCTTCTTGCGCTTACCCTGCACTATCTAAGCAGTTGCTACGTTCAGGAACATCCATCGGTGCGAATGTTCGAGAATCACGTTCAGCACAATCTGATAAGGACTTCTTGAGTAAGCTAGAAATTGCCCTCAAAGAAGCAAGAGAAACCCAATACTGGTTAGAAATTTTGATTGAGTCAGGCATGGTTGATACTAGTAAGTTCAGTAGTCTACTCCAAGAAGCCAATGAAATTGGCAAAATCTTAGTTGCCACCACCAAAAAACTCAAGGAAAAATAATTACGACTTACGACTGGAGACTGCAGACTTATAAATGCGCGATCGCTCTTGGCAGCAATATGGGCAATTCCGGCGCTATTCTAAAAGCTGCCTTGGAAACCCTCGCCCAAACGCCAGGAATCACCCTGCAAGCTAAATCCAGCTGGTATCAAACTACTGCTGTGGGACCGCCGCAACCTGATTACATCAACGGTTGTGCCCTGCTGCACGTTCAGACAGCACCCCAGCTGTTGTTGGAAACGTTATTGGCAATTGAACAGAAGTTTGGTCGCATCCGTACCCAACGCTGGGGACCGCGATTGCTCGACCTCGATCTACTGCTATATGATGACTTAATTATGGACACTCCCACTCTCCAACTGCCGCATCCCCGCATGAGGGAGCGAGCCTTTGTGCTGGTGCCTCTAGCGGAAATTGCCCCGGATTGGGTGGAGCCAGTTTCCAAAAAAGCGATCGCAGAACTGCTTCAGGCAGTAGACTGTTCAGGTGTCCAGCGATTAATCACAACCGAGTAAATTTAACTATAAAGGCACTAAGACACAAACCTTGTCTTGTTCTTTGGGGTTCATTTTGCTAAAGTTATAATATGGGATTAGGTAGAGAACCGCCACAGCTACTAAAACAACGCCTAGTATATCGAGGGCGTAAGTTTGATTTTGAAGTCAATCGCCTGCGCTTACCTAACCGGGCTGAAGGAGACTGGGAATGCATCCGTCACCCAGGCGGCGCTTTGGCTGTCCCAGTCACCCCAGAGGGTAAACTCGTCCTCGTGCGGCAGTATCGCTTTGCCGTTCAAGGGCGTCTTTTAGAGTTTCCTGCTGGTACTGTGGAGCCGAATGAAGATCCAGCCCAGACGATTAAGCGAGAAATCGAGGAAGAAACCGGCTACAGCGCCCAGCAGTGGACAAAACTTGGAGAATTTTTCCTTGCTCCTGGCTACTCCGATGAAATCATCTACGCTTTTCTAGCTCAAGATTTGTCACGCATGGATACGCCGCCTAATCAAGATGCTGACGAAGATATGGAAACCGTTTTGCTGACTCCCCAAGAATTGGAGCAAGCCATTTTAAACGGGGAAGCAGTGGATGCAAAATCGATTTGTAGTTTTATGTTAGCCCGACCGTTTCTGAATGTCTGACTTAATTCTGTTCTGGCATCGCCGCGATTTACGTCTAACCGATAATGTAGGACTCGCCGCCGCACGGCAGCACAGCCAGAAAGTGGTGGGGGTGTTCTGCCTCGACCCCAAACTTTTGGAACGCGACGATGTGGCACCGGTTAAAGTGACTTATATGATTGGCAGTTTGCAGCAGTTGCAGCAGCGCTATGCCCAAGCCGGTAGCCAGTTGTTGATTCTCCATGCCATACCTGGCGTTGGGATACCGGCTCTGGCTCTTGCTCTCAACGCTAAGGCAGTTTTCTGGAATTGGGATGTGGAACCCTACTCGCAAGAGCGCGATCGCACCGTTATGGACGCTCTAAAAGAAAAAGGCGTCGAGGTACATAACAATTGGGATCAGCTGTTACACGCTCCCGAAGAGATTCGCACTGGTTCTAACGCGCCCTACACGGTTTACACCCCCTTTTGGCGCAACTGGAGTAGCAAACCGAAGGCTGCCCCAGTAGAATCGCTCCATGATGCGATTGGACTCACTGCAGCCGAACAGGATGCGAGTAAACAAGCTGGAGCGGTTGAACTGCCCTCCCCAAAGGATTTGGGATTCATCTGGGATCGGGAACTGGTGATTGCGCCAGGGGAGGCGGCGGCAAAAGAAAGGCTGGAGGAGTTTAGCGATCGCGCTATTACTGAGTACAAAGAACAGCGCAATTTCCCAGCAGTTGACGGGACATCCCAGCTGAGTGCTGCCCTCAAATTCGGGGTGATTGGCGTTCGCACCGTTTGGGCTGCCACTATAGATGCCTTAGAGAACAGCCGTAGTGATGAAGTCGAAGCTAGCATCAGAGCATGGCAACAGGAACTCGCATGGCGAGAGTTCTACCAACATGCGATGTATAACTTCCCAGAACTGGCAACGGGTGCCTACCGCCCAGCCCTGAAGAATTTTCCTTGGAACAACAACGAAGAACATTTCCAGGCTTGGTGTGAGGGCAAAACCGGCTATCCCATCGTAGACGCCGCCATGCGGCAGATGAATGAAATCGGCTGGATGCACAACCGCTGCCGCATGATTGTTGCCAGTTTCCTCACCAAAGACTTGCTGATTAATCCTCAGTTGGGAGAAAAATACTTTTATCAGAGGCTGATTGACGGCGATCTTTCAGCTAACAACGGCGGCTGGCAATGGAGTGCTTCCAGTGGCATGGATCCCAAACCGCTGCGGATTTTCAACCCAACAAGTCAAGCCCAAAAGTTTGATCCAGAAGGCGAATACATCCGGCAATGGCTACCGGAACTGCGGTCTTTTGATACAGAATTCCTCATCAGTGGTGACATTCCAGAGCAAGAGCGCGAGGCTGTTGGCTATCCAGCTCCCCTTGTGGATCACAAACAACAACAGCGCCAGTTTAAAGCGCTCTATCAACAGCAAAAGAACTGAATAATTGCCAACTCGATTAGACCAAAACTCATTTTTCGAGGATACAGTAGATGTTATTAGTAAAATATTCTTCTATTAAGGATAATTTACTAAATAAATTAAATATCTTAGATTTGTAGTTTTTATGGTTATTAGTTTTGAAATAATTAATTGAAAATTCCGAGTCGTGGAATATCCTTCGATAATCAGCTAGAGACATTTGATTTAAACCTAATTCAGATATTGAACCAACTTTATTTGTCAAAAAGTGATTGAATATTTCAAGTAGCTGATTTTCCCTTATTAATAAGTGTCCCCATGGATTTTTGTTTTTGAAATTCCATCCGTTAACATTTCCATGCAATCCAAATGGGCTATTCCAGAGGGGGCCAAATCCTGCATATAATCTCCCACCAGGTTGGAGACGCCTTTTTATTTCGCTTAGCATTTCCTCCAAATTAATGACGTGTTCAAATGCGTTTTTTGAAACGATATAATCAAAGTTGAATTCAGAATAATTTCTCAAGTCTATGTCTATAAATTCAACTACATTTGTCAAGTTCTTATACTTTTGTCTCAAATGATTATTGGCAAATTCAATATCGCGAGAGTTTGTGTCTATTCCGATAACTTTCTCCGCGCCAGACAAGGCAATATCTATACACAAACTCCCAAAACCGCAACCAACCTCAAGAACCTTTGCTCCTTTCAAAGGAGGTTTTCCACCTAACCCGAGCCAAAATGTACGATTAGAACCTTCTTGTTTTTTCAGGTAATCAAAGGCATGTTTGAAGTAATCGTCATCTTCCCGCTTTAGATTCACAGGTACATTTAAATCATGTTCTTTCATAGTTTTTCCAGATTGTTTATGCAATAGAAAAATGTAGGCTTTTTGAACAAAGTTTTAAATCACCAACATCATCATAAGTAATTGTTCGGATGATTTCATGCTTTTTACAGGAAGTCACTTTGAAACACTTGACTTTCAAATCTATTGATTGTCAACTCCATCCTTTAAATAATTAAGCATAGTTTTAGTTTTTGCAATCAGAATAAGTCAGAATAAGTTAGATAGTTATCCAACAAAATCTCATCTTAAAGAAGGCAGAAGGCAGCTAAGCTAATGTTCACTTAAGTTGCATAAAAGATAGTCGTTTTAGAAGTCGTGACGTCAGTCGTCAGAAGAAAAACTTACAATTCAGTTACGGCTATGGTTTCAGTTATCGTTACCTCTCCTGACGACTGACGACTGACGCCTCTCTCCTAACTTCACAGATATGCAAATTACATGACGATTAGCTTATGAGTAACGGGCAAAAGGAATTTTTCGTTTATGGGATTCAGACCCCTGATCTTGTACTCGGATGACCAAAGGCTCTCCCATTTTCATCGCTGTCTGGTACGTATTTGTTTGAAGTGTTATCTAACAAGTTGTAACTTTTTCTAACCTTTTCAGACTGACAGACATGAAATCATAGCTTAAAGTCTTTGTAAGCAACATTTTTTTACTAGCACTTTTAAAATTCCCGCCGCTAGATGACTAGACCTTTTAGGAAATAACGCCGGTGCCGCTAGCGGATTCCCGTGTTCGCTTCTGTATGATGTATGCCTTATAACTTAAGCATATGAGTTGGCTTTTTTCAGCAATAAGTACAGGGATAACAGCCTTTGTTGTCACAAATCTCGATGACCTTGTTGTCCTGATGATATTTTTCTTCTTCGCACAGGTGAATACCTCTTTCCGTCAGCGAGATATTATTAATGGTCGATTCTTAGGATTTACAGTCATCATTCTAACTAGTCTACCCGGTTACTTGGGTAGCTTAATCGTGCCACGAGCTTGGATTGGATTACTGGGTTTACTGCCAATTATCATAGGTTTCAGCAGCTTCACAGACCGGAAAATCAATGGAAATGAGGTGCAGTCAGTCGGTGGTGGCATGGACTACTCCTCAGTCAATGGATCACTGGGCGTATTAATCTGTAATCTTGTAGGTCCACAAACATATAAGGTGGCGGCGGTCACTTTTGCTAATGGGGGTGATAATATCGGCCTTTATGTGCCGTTGTTTGCCAGTAGTGACTTGGCGCGTCTAGGAGTGGTTCTTAGCGTTTTCTTTCTACTTACAGGAGTTTGGTGCTTATGTGCCTACCAATTAACACGCCATCCCAGTGTGGCTCTGGTTTTAACTCGCTACGGCAATGCCCTAGTCCCCTTTGTCTTGATTAGCTTAGGGACTTTTATTTTGCTCAAGAATGGAACTCTGAGTCCCAGTGTGCTAAGACATGCTCCTGGCGACCCTGGGTATTGGAGTTTAGACTAAAAGCTGGTGCGAGTCCATCTATAACCACATGTCACAGCAGTAAAGATAGTATGTAAATACACAAGGACTTGCCAATTTATTGTAGGTACGTAAACATAATGGCGAAGACGCCTGTTAGTTTCCACATTGATAGCGACCTGTTAGCCAATCTCATGGCTTACGCCACACAGACTGGATGTAGTGTAACGGCGTTGATCGAGCGATTCTGTCAGCAAGGTTTGGAAATGGCTCCAGAGGGTTCAGTCCCTGATCTGGATGCTCGGATTGACAGTGGTAAAAAGAACTTACTGACAGAACGTACGGACGCTGTAGAGACGGATGTAAAGAGTATATTGGAAAGGCTTTCAGTATTAGAAAGCAAGGTTGATGTAGATATCGATGTTGATGATTATCTACAGAATTGGGAAAACTCTTTAGAACTAAAGATTGCATCCCTCGTAGATACCTTTGTAGAAAAACGTGTAGAGCAGATGTTGGGAGCAGCCCGTCGCCTAGCTGAGCTTGGGGAACCGGATCAGGTAGCTCCCGGATCTGACGCGAAACCGCCTCTCATACCCACAAGGGCTAAAGGGCTGCTGGTTGAGCATCAAATAGATTCAGATTACGAAGATGAACCCGATGAGATTCTTACTGACTTTCTAGAACCGTAACCTGTCAACGTCACCTGATCACACCACCGCGATTTTTAGCTCGCCATCAATTCGCGGGCAGTCTCGCAGCTGGGGCGAGCCACAATTCCGGGATACGGCTCTAAGGCAAATTCTTGGTCTTTTTCGCTTAATAGATAGCGATCGCAGACCCCAAATAGTTCAGTTTCAGTCTGGGATTGGCGCATATCGTTTAAAAAAGCTCCTGCTTTATCTACACCCTGACCGATGAAGTTTAGATACCTCTTCATATGGTTAACGCGCGCGCGCTCCGGTACAGTCGGGGAAGTCGCAGTTCGACGCAGGCGCTCAATGTAGTCGCGAACTTCAGTTAGAGTTACGATGTCAACAGGTTGACCGCTCAGGTATTGGCGGATTTGCTTAAAAATCCAGGGGTTTCGGATCGCAGCGCGACCGATCATGACCCCTGCTGCTCCTGTAGTGTCCAAGACAGCGGCGGCTGTTGTGGCAGATGTCACGTTACCGTTTGCTAAAACTGGGCAATTAACCCGTTGTACGGCATGTGCAATCAGATCGTAATGCACGCTGCTATGATACATCTCCTTGACGGTACGACCGTGCAAGCTCAGCAAATCTATGTCGTACAGGTTGATCAGGTCGAGGATACGATCAAAGTTAGCTGTATTTTCAAAGCCAATTCGCATTTTGACGCTCAAGAGCCCATCAACCGCCCCCCGCAACTCGCCAAGGATTGAGCTGATCTTTTCAGGATCGCGCAACAACCCTCCACCGACGTTTTTGCGATAAATTCTTGGAGCAGGGCATCCCATGTTGAGGTCGATGCCCGCTACTGGGTACTGACTCAACTCTCTAGCAGTGCGTACTAGGTCAGGAATGCTCTCACCGATGATCTGAGCAAAGATGGGGCGACCGGTGGAGTTCTCTGTAATTGAACTCATGATGTTTTTATCTAGACCCGAATTGGCGTAGACGCGAAAATACTCAGTAAAGAAGTAATCGGGACTGCCATAGTTGGCGATCAATCTCATGAACCGCAGATCCGTCACATCCTGCATCGGAGCAAGAGCCGTCAAGTCAAGTCCCGGATACAGAGGAGTTGGAAGGAGATCGGATTTTGGCATTTGCGCGCTCGGTTGAATTGCCGAGATGTTTGAATGTTGTCTGTGTATTGGATAATCAGCTTTGCGTAATTACGTGTACAACGACTTGACCCAGTGCCATTCCTGCGTTAAGCCATCGACAAGCGTTACCTGTGGCTGGTAGCTTAGTAGTTTCCGCGCTTTCGACACATCCGCCGCTGTGTGACGGGCATCTCCAATCGCGTTCTCAATATATTCTCTGCGAACGGGCTGACCGATAACTTTTTCCATCGTGTCTATGACTTCTGTTAAGACCACACGGCTCCCACCGCCGATGTTGAAAATTTCACCAACTGCCTCCGGTACCGTGGCTGCGGCTAAATTGGCTGCGATCGCATCACTAACAAACGTATAATCCCGCGTTTGTTGCCCATCTCCATAAATCGGGATGGCTTGCTCCAGCAACACCGATTTAAAAAACTTATGAAACGCCATATCCGGGCGCTGGCGGGGGCCATAAACTGTAAAATAGCGCAACGCTGTGAAAGGAACACCAAAATTTTTGTAGTACAACCCACACAGGCTCTCAGCTGCCAACTTAGTAATCCCGTAAGGCGAGACGGGTTGCGGACAAATCGACTCGTGGGTGGGTAGGGTTTCAGCGTCACCATACACTGAGGACGAAGAGGCAAACACCAACCGTTTCAAGGAAAGCGCGTCCTTTGCCGCCTCCAACAAAACTTGCGTAGCGTTAATATTCTGCTCAGTGTAAACGCGGAAGCTCTGACCCCAGCTGGCTCTTACTCCCGGTTGAGCAGCCTGATGGTAAACAACCTCAACATCAACTAGGAGTGTAGCCCAGTCTAGTGACTGAATATTCCCCTCGATCAATTTAAAGCCTGCATGATTCTGGAACTGAGAAATATTCTTGTACTTTAAAGCCGGATCATAGTAATCACTAAATTGATCAATCCCAATTACTTGCTGCCCTTGGTTCAACAGAGCTTCTACAAGGTGAGAACCAATAAAACCTGCGGCGCCGGTAACGATACTAATAGCCATCAATTTTGAAGTTTTTGGACATTTTCTAAGTCTAGATAATACAATTGAACCGCTGGCGCGCGAGGATATACGTGAAGGTTTTAGTTGTGGGCAATGGGGGCCGCGAACATGCCCTCGCTTGGAAACTGCTGCAATCACAGCGAATTGAGCAGGTCGTGTGTGTCCCCGGTAATGGGGGTACGGCAAGTATGGAGCGTTGCCAGAACCTACCCCTGAGCGTGGATGACTTTGAGGGAATTGGACAATTTGCTCTGGTACATGGCATTTCTCTTGTCGTGGTTGGTCCTGAAGTACCACTTGCTTTGGGAATAACAGACTATCTCCAGCGCCAAGGTCTGATGGTATTCGGCCCCACGAGAGCAGGAGCCCAAATTGAGGCGAGTAAGTCTTGGGCAAAAGCTCTGATGCAGGAAGCGGGGATTCCTACGGCACGGGCGGCTGTGTTTACAGAGGCGACAGCAGCGAAAGCCTATGTGAAGGCACAGGGAGCGCCAATTGTCGTTAAGGCCGATGGCTTGGCATCTGGCAAGGGGGTGACGGTTGCCACAACCGTTGAGCAAGCGTTTGGCGCAATTGAAGCTATATTCCAGGGGCAGTTTGGTCGTGCCGGTAAGTTTGTGGTGATTGAAGAATGTTTGACGGGGCAAGAAGTTTCGGTTTTGGCTCTGACTGATGGCCTGACGATTCGGCCTTTACTACCTGCTCAAGACCATAAACGAATTGGCGAGGGTGATACGGGGGAGAACACCGGCGGTATGGGAGCTTATGCTCCGGCTCCCTTGAGTACACAGATGATGGCAAGAATTGAGCAAAACGTTTTGCTAAAAGCGATCGCCACGTTAAGGGCTAGGGATATCGACTACCGAGGCGTTCTCTACGCGGGGTTGATGATTACACCCGATGGGGACTTCAAAGTTTTGGAATTTAACTGTCGCTTTGGAGATCCGGAAACTCAAGCGATTCTGCCGCTACTAGAAACGCCCCTGGAAGACCTGTTGCTAGCCTGTACTCAGCAGCGATTGTCAGACCAGCCCCCGATTACCTGGAAGGCTGGTTCCTCTGCCTGTGTCGTCGCTGCGGCTGGGGGATATCCTGGAGCGTACCAGAAGGGGCAAGTCATCACCGGAATTGAATCAGCTATGGCACTGTCCGCTTGTGTATTTCAGGCTGGCACAAAGTTGGAGCAACAACTGGTGACAGATGGCGGTCGCGTCTTGGGTGTCACCGGGATCGGGGAAACTTTTGCTCAAGCGATCGCTCTTGCCTACGCCGCGCTCAACTGTATTCACTTTGAAGGGATGTATTACCGCCGGGATATCGGGCACCGCGTCAAAACAGCTGTTAATTTTTAGTTGTTAGGTTTTATGAAATAAACCACTAAAAACTCTATAAAATGCTAGCTCTTTTAAAAACCCTTCGAGAAGCGATCGCCCATTGGTGGTCGGAGTTCACCCTCCAGACCAAGCTGATGGCTGCCGCCACGTTGGTGGTTTCTTTGGTCATGAGCGGACTCACCTTTTGGGCCGTTAATACCATTCAACAAGATGTCCGTTTGAACGACACCCGCTTCGGTCGTGACCTCGGACTACTGCTGGCATCCAACGTAGCACCGCTGATTGCACAAGACAATCTGACCGAGGTCGCCCAGTTTTCCCAACGCTTCTACAACAGCACCTCTAGCGTACGCTATATGCTATACGCCGACGAAGCAGGGAAAATCTTTCTGGGGCTTCCCTTTTGGGAATCGGAGGTGGAAAACTCGCTTACCATTGAGCGTCGGATTCAGCTACCAGACAATTACGCCACCAATTCCTTTGTTCCCATGGTGCGGCAGCACCCAACACCGGATGGAGTAGTTACTGATGTCTTTGTTCCCCTGATTCACGAGAGTAAATACCTGGGTGTTTTAGCGATTGGCATTAACCCCAACCCCACTGTAGTCACGTCCTCAAATCTCACACGGGATGTTACCATTGCCGTTTTCGTCTCGATCTGGGTGATGGTGATTCTGGGAGCTGTGTTTAACGCCTTGATGATTACCAAGCCGATTAAAGAACTGCTGGTAGGCGTCAAAAACATAGCCACTGGGAATTTCAAGCAGCGGGTTGACCTGCCACTAGGCGGCGAACTCGGGGAGTTAATCTTCAGCTTCAATGAAATGGCAGAGCGGCTAGAGAGCTATGAAGAGCAAAATATCGAGGAACTAACAGCCCAGAAAGCCAAGCTGGAAACCCTGGTTTCGACCATTGCCGATGGAGCCATACTGCTAGATACCAGTTTGGAGGTGATTTTAGTCAACCCTACCGCGCGGCGAATTTTTGGCTGGGAGGGCGGTAATGTAGTGGGAGCCAATGTTCTGCATCATTTACCGTCGTCGGTGCAAGTGGAATTGATGCACCCCTTATACCAAATGGCAACAGGCGATCGCGACAGTGCTGAGTTCCGCATCCTCCTCACCCAGTCAACCAACCGCACGGTTCGCATTCTCCTCACCACGGTTCTCGATCAGTACCGAGAAAGTATCAAAGGTATTGCTATGACCGTACAGGACATTACCCGCGAGGTAGAACTCAACGAGGCCAAAAGTCAGTTTATCAGCAACGTCTCTCATGAATTAAGAACCCCTCTATTCAACATCAAAACGCATATTGAAACCCTCCACGATTACGGCGAAGACCTTAGTGAAGTTGAACGTCGGGAGTTTCTAGAAACCGCCAATAATGAAACAGACCGTCTCACCCGCCTAGTTAACGATGTCCTGGATTTGTCACGGCTTGAATCCTGCCGCATCTACCATTTTGGAGCGGTGGATCTTGCTCAGGCGATCGAGCAAACACTACGCACCTACCAGCTGAACGCCCGCGATAAAGGCATTGAGCTGGTTCAGGAAGTTGCCTCCGACTTGCCGCCAGTGGTGGGTAACTATGATTTGTTGCTGCAAGTGTTCACCAATTTAGTCGGCAATGCACTCAAGTTCACCAAGGCGGGCGGACGAGTGGCAATCCGCGCCTATCCCCACTCTGCCGCGCTAAACAATTACCAAAAGACTGGGCAGGTGCGCATTGAAGTCTCCGATACTGGGATGGGCATCGATCCGGAACACCAGGAGAAAATTTTTGGTCGCTTCTTCCGTGTAGAAAATCGGGTACATACCTTGGAAGGCACTGGACTGGGGCTATCGATTGTTAGAAATATCATAGAAAAGCATCACACCAGCGTTCACTTAGTTAGTGAAGTCGGCGTCGGCACAACCTTCTGGTTCGACCTAGCAGTACTCGAGGCAGCAGTCCAAACAGAAACAAGGGAGGCTACTACCACCGCAATTTAGTTTGATAAGCTACTCAGCTTACAAGCTTGCTCTTCTTAGTCAAAGAGGGGGAGAGGGGGGGAGGGGGAGAGGGGGGGAGGGGGAGATGGGTAAAAAGAAAGATTTGTGTTCACAAGCCACGGTGCGTAGCACTAGGCTAGGAAAAACTTTCTTCTGATTGGAGGAAGTGCAATAATGGTGGGAAGTTCCTATTCTCCCCCTCTCCCCATCCCCCCTCTCCCCCTCTAAAGATGAGTAGTTTGGCGTCTATGCTCTGAGGTCTGCGGGGTACTCCTCAAGGCGAATAAGAAACTCACAACTAATAGAACCAGTAGGATGAGCAAGGCTTGGCGGCGCTTGAAAGCTCTGCTCAAACCGAGCGCGAAACCGCTACCGATTTCGCGTCGCTGATTCACCTCCAACTGGTGGGAGATGTTCTGGTAGAGGGTACACTCCCTAGCATAGGGACGTTGGGGAAAGGTACAGGTATCGTCTAAGTGGTAGGTACAGCTCTGGCACAAAGGCTCTTCCCCAGCTGCACGGTGTAAGGGAATGCCGGGATGACCGTAAGCTTTCAGAGATGTGCGGCAATAGGGACAGCTAACTGCCTGAGCGTCAACGGGTTGATGACAACGGGGACAATTTGGCATTGTTCGAGCGTCAAATTTGCCAGAATAGAACTGTAGGCTAAAGTGAACACGTTTTAAGCATAGCTTTATTAGAGAACAGGGATAGAGATAGGTAACAGGAAGGCCGCATGGACAACAACAACTGGATGAAGCAGCTATTGATGCTCGGTATCGGCACAACGTCTTTGGCAGCCGAAAAACTCCGCGAGGCAAGCGATGAATGGGTAAAAGATGGTAGGCTCAATCCTGAGCAAGCCAAGGCGTTTGTGGATGATATGGTGCAGCAGTTAAAGTCGGAGCAAGGTAACCTGGATTTACAAATGCAGCGACAACTGCGGAATATGATGCAGGAGCTGGGGGTTCCCCGCCAGTCAGAAATGGACGAACTTCGCGGTCGGATTGACCGTCTGGAGCGTCAGGTTCGTGACCTGGAAAATAAGCTCTGGCGTTGAATTTTAGCGTAGAGAGGACTAATTTTGAGGGAAATTTTAATCAGCTTTGGGTTCATGGTGGTCTGTGTTTTAGTTTTGGTGTTGGCTCAAGTTGGCAGTCCACAGAATCCAGCCCTCGCCGATGAACTGACCAAAGCTACACCAGTCGAAGCGTTGCCCACGCCGGAAAACGCTACCGTAAGTGACAAAAATAACCTGATTGCAAGCAATACTATGTCTGATGCCAAAGAAGTAACAACACCTTCTGGATTAAAGTATACCGAGCTACACGAAGGAACTGGGGCAACTCCCAAAACCGGTCAAACCGTTGTAGTCCATTACACAGGTACTCTGGAAGATGGTACTAAGTTTGATAGTTCGCGCGATCGCAACCAACCCTTCTCGTTCAAACTAGGCACCGGACAAGTGATCAAAGGCTGGGACGAAGGACTCAGCACCATGAAAGTCGGGGGACGTCGCAAACTGATTATTCCCCCAGAATTAGGATACGGCGCCAGGGGAGCCGGTGGAGTGATTCCTCCTAATGCCACCCTGATTTTTGATGTTGAGTTGCTCAGAATCGGCTAGCAACAAACTATCCTCTCTCAATCAGGTTGAATTATCCCCGTTTGGGAGAGGCAAGATTACGAAATCGAGTATATTGCGGATCAAATAATAATTTTACGGTGCCTGTCGGACCATTACGGTGCTTATTAATAATAATTTCAGCAATGCCTCTATCTGGCGTGTCATTGTTATAATATTCGTCCCTGTAGAGCATTATGACTAAATCCGCGTCCTGCTCTATCGAGCCACTTTCACGTAAGTCAGACATCATTGGGCGTTTGTTAGTGCGGGATTCCACTCCTCGGCTCAGCTGAGATAGGGCAATAATTGGGACATTGAGTTCACGGGCTAAACCTTTGAGCGATCGCGTAATTTTCGACAACTCTTGCACGCGGTTATCACCGCTCCCTTCCATTAGTTGCAAGTAGTCCAGCAAAATCAAGCCCATCTCTACGCCTTGTTCTGCCTGAAGACGACGAGCCTGCGATCGCATCTCTGTAACTGTAATATTCGGCGTGTCGTCAATAAAAACCGGCATCTCAGAGAGCATCCCAATAGCACGCGAGAGTGGTTCCCACTCATTTTGGCTAACCCGCCCTGCCCGCAGACGATTACTTTCAATCCCCGCTTCACTAGCAAGTAGCCGCTGCACCAGTTGCTCCTTTGACATTTCTAGGCTAAAGATGGCAACTGGGAGCTTGTGAAAAGCGGCGACGTTATGAGCCAGATTAAGAGCAAAACTAGTTTTGCCCATTGACGGGCGACCAGCGACGATAATCAAATCAGATCGCTGAAAACCGCCAGTCATCGCATCCAGGTCGTAGAAACCGCAGGGAAGACCGGGTAGGGCAACACCCTGATGACGACTCTCAATATCCTGGAAAGCATGGACGAGTGTGTCAGAAAGAGCAACCAGACCCTGCTGGGGACGCTCCTGAGTGATGCTGAAAACTTTTTGTTCTGCTTGGTCGAGGACAGTTGCTAGCTCGGTCTGTGTCTCATAACCTAAGTGAACAATCTCGTTGCCAGATTGAATTAGCTTGCGGCGCAGGTACTTATCCATCACCAACGCCGCTAATGCGTCAATATTGACAGCTGACACAGTGCGATCTACCAACTGTGCCAACTTGGTTTTGCCCCCAATGCGTGTCAGCAGATTATTGTCAGAAAGCCAAGCCATAAGGCTAAGCAAATCTGTCGGCTTGCCTTGGGTGTGGAGTTTTTGCGCCGCTTGGTAGATATCTTTGTGAGCGCTGATATAAAAGGCTTCTGGGATAAGACTATCCCAAACCCGGCTGATTGCTTCCGGATCTAGCAGAATGCCTCCCAAAATAGCTTCCTCCGCCTCAATATTTTGAGGGGGGATGCGATCAGATCCTTCAAAGCTAAGTTGTTGAGCCATAGAAGATGGCTATTGAGGCACCACTTGAATATCGACCACTGCCGTAACTTCCGGGTGGAGCTTAATCTCAGCTTTGTAAGAACCAGTTTTGCTAATATCGGGCAAAGTAATTCCCCGCCGATCCAGTTCTTGACCAGTGGTTTCTTGAATAACCGCTGCGACTTCTCTGTCGGTAACAGTACCGAAAATGGCATCTCCTTCACCCACCTGCTTGGCGATCGTGAAGCTGCCAATAGCTTCCAAAGCCGTCTTGCGTTCAAACGCTTGTTGCTTCTCCTCCAATTGACGCTGTCGCTCTTGCTCTCGACGCCGTTCTACTTGCTTAAGAATACCGGGAGTGGCATGGACCCCCTTTTTCTGGGGAATCAGATAATTCCGAGCATAGCCGGGAGCTACTTCAACCAGGTCGCCAGATTTTCCTAACTTGCTGACATCCTGCTTCAAAACTAATTGAACGCGTTTCGCCATGGTCTTTCCTTTAAGGTCTATGGTAGCCTCGGTTTATGGAAACGGGCCACAATCTAAGATCTTACCGAAATGTAGTCAGCGATCGCAACCATTACAGAAGAGGCAAAAGGGGCACCAAGTCCCCCTTGACCCCTACTAAAACTGATCCTTCATTCCCCGGAGACGGGCAAACGTTTGCACTGGATCGTGGCTGTTGACGGCTGATTGTAATGCGGGCTGGTTCCAGCGCAAAAACGGGTTTGTGCGCTTCTCCAGTCCCAGCATTGAGGGTACAGTTGCTTCCCGCTGGCTGCGAGCGGCCTTAACAGAGGCAAAACGAGACTGTAAATCTGTGTTGCTCCTATCGACAGTAATGGCAAATTGAAGATTTTTCAGGGTGTATTCGTGGGCGCACCAGACTTTCGTGTTATCAGGTAAAGTTTGCAGTTTAGTCAGGGACTCGACCATTTGAGCTGGGGAGCCTTCAAATAACCGACCACAGCCCCCAGCAAATAAGGTGTCGCCGCAGAATAAATCTCCTGCCTCACCGGCATTATTGGGGTGAAAATAGTAGGCGATGTGAGCGCGGGTATGTCCGGGAACAAATAACACCTCAGCCGAACGATCCGCAAAGTGGACGCGATCGCCTTCCTTTAGGAACACTTGCTGTCCTGGAATTCTCCCCCGATCTTCTGCCCCCCCATACACCTGCACTTGCTTAAAGTGTTGCATCAGTTGCTGATTGCCACCTACATGGTCGAGATGATGGTGCGTATTAAAAATCGCCACCAACTCCGCTCCCAAGTCTTGAAGTCTCTGTAGCACTGGCTTCGCCTCAGCTGGATCGACAACAGCGGCAATATTTTGCTCCGGGTCATGCAGCAAAAAGATGTAATTGTCCGAGAGTGCCTCAAGCCTGTAAACCTGCATCAAAAATTGTCTCCCTAGAGAATCGGATTATTTTTTCTCTGGAAGTCCCTAAGGACAACCTACTACTGAAGCTGTGTAGGTTTTCCCCAATTTTGTTCCTCCACCAACTTGAATATTTACTTGGTAGGGTTGCTTACTAGAAGATCGGGGGGCGCCGGAAACTATTAACGGGTCACCTTTTCTTAAGGGTACTGCTTTGTTTTTATACACTTGATCGCCTGTTTTATCGCTGTACTTCAAGTATACTTCAACATTATAGTCCGCGGTATTATCTGCTACAATAGTCACAGTGTATTTACTGTAATTCACACCACCTGGAACCGCAAAATCAGTATTCCAGTTATTACGACTAACTAAAAGCCCCGGCGGCGAGATGGTTTTCTTTACCTCCGTTCCTCCTTTGCCACCGATTACATTCAATGGTGTACAACTTGTTTGAGCAATTACCGGCATTCCACTCACTAATAGGCTTGTTATTACAAGGATTGCACTACGGGAGAACACTCTTCCTAACCTCCTAATTGAATCTTCAAGTATAGTTTACCTCAGTAGTATCTACTACCGTAAAAAACCTGGACAAGCCCACCCAGGCATATAGCAATCCGAATAAATACAACCGGTCAGAGACTGAAATTATTTAGCGCCAAGAGTCTAGATCCATCGCTGCTTGCAATCCTTTGCGCTCTACCAAAGTGAGCATACTTCCCAGTTGTAACCAAACCAGCAAGCCAATCAGTAAAGTTAGCGGCACAGCAACTGCATATGAAAGCCAAGCCGGAAAACCAAAAATTTCTAAGCCGGAGGAAAGAAACATACAAACACCGGCACAAATTCCGAGAAACGGCAGCAGCAATTGTCTTGTTTGCAAGCGAGCAATCGCGCTATTGGTACGGGCGTCCGACCATTTTTGCACAATTTGTTTAAGCGTCCCTGCGAACGCCGAACCACAGGTTAACGCAATCAGAAAACCGATAGCTAGCAGCAAATACGGCGGTTCTGAAGAGTAGTACATGAAGAACACCTTATTTTTATTGGGGGTTTGGGCTCAATAGCGCCTTATTGCTTACGAGCGAAAATTAGCGGGCTTGCTACCTGCTACGGGTGATATTGCAATTCCCTCTTTAGATAACTCGCCCAAGGCTCCAATCGCAACGTCAAACAGGCGATTTGGCTTCAAGTCATCTTTAACTAGGTTCCACAGGCGTCGAACCTCTTCTGTGTGAAGCCTATCATCTTCTGTGAGAGCAAGAAGCAACTGACGCCGGAGAAACTTGCCTTCATCAGAGAGGAGATACTGCAAACCCAGCTGGGCTGTGGGCAAAAAATCGAAGCTGCGGTCGGTGCGAGCGAGCGAAATCAGATTCTCCAACCGCTGCCACTGGAATTTGCCATCTTTGAACAGCACATCAAGCAACCGTCGCCGCAGTCTTGGAGATTCTCCCGTCAGCAGCCGCCGCGCTACATAGGGATAACTCACCTCAACAATTTTGAAATTGGGGTTGAGGCTGAGCGCGATGCCCTCCTGGGTTACTAGCGAACGAATGATCAGGGCAAACTTCGCCGGTACTCGGAAGGGGTATTCGTACATTAACTCTGAGAACGAATCCGTGATTGATTTGAAGTTAAAATCCCCCACGTTTTTGCCAATCGCATTCCCCAGCACGGCTTCTAAGGCAGGTACTATCGGGTAAATATCCGTTTCCGGAGTCAGAAACCCCAGCTTCACAAAATCAGTCGCTAACTCGGTGTAGTCTTTGTTTAATAGATGCACAATTGCATCCACTAGGCTTTCTTTCGTGTCTTCATCCAGCTGATCCATCATTCCAAAGTCAATGTACGCCAGACGACCATCTGGTAGTGCAAACAAATTGCCTGGATGGGGGTCAGCGTGGAAGAATCCGTATTCCAACAGTTGTCGCAGACCTGCCGTAACACCAATTTGGATCAGGGTATCGGTGTCGAGACCTGCTTCTCGGATGCGTTTAGTATCCGTTAGCTTAAATCCATCAATCCACTCTAGGGTTAGAACATGGGTGCTGGTGTAGCGCCAGTAGATACATGGGACTTTGATACTGGGGTCGTTGTGGAAGTTAAGAGCAAATTTTTCGGCGTTCCTGCCTTCGTTGAGGTAATCAATTTCCTCAAATAATTTTGTGCCAAATTCGTCCACAATTAAGCTGAGGTCATGTCCCAGATTCAGGGGCAGCCAAGGAGACAGCCACCCCGCTGCCCAGCGCATTAAGTAGAGGTCGAGTGTCAGAACTGGTCGCAAGTTTGGGCGCTGCACCTTTACCGCGACTTCTTCGCCACTATAGAGGCGTGCCCGGTAGACTTGGCCCAAGCTGGCTGCCGCAACGGGATCTGGGGAGATTTGACTAAAAATTGCTGTGATTGGGCAGTCTAGCTCAGTTTCTATAATTTGGCAAGCGATCGCGTTATCGAACGGTGGCAACTGGTCTTGCAGCTTGATCAGTTCATCTAAGAAATCTTTCCGCACCAAGTCAGGCCGTGTAGAGAGGGCTTGACCAACTTTAATAAAAGTGGGGCCGAGGCGGGTTAGTAGTTCTCGCAGTTGAGTTGCTCGTTTTAACTTATTCTGCTCAACACAGTTTCGCCATTCGTCCAACTTGAGACTAAGAATAAACCCACCAAAAAACCAGATAATCGTAAAGGCGCGCCAAAGCACAAGCCAGGGACGGTAGCGGTAGTTTCTCGCGATTTCCTCTGGGTTGTAACGCCGGTTACTCTGAGTAAGTTGTTCCTGACCCACGCCTTGATTTGCCTCTTAAACAGGTAAATTTAAACTTTCGTTTCTTGCAGTTCGTCACACAAAATTTGCTACTACAGGTTAAAATTAACCGTAGATGTTTCTGACCAGTCCTTTGGCCTTTAAGCCAATTGGACTAACTGCCAGTTTTTATCTTTATTAATTATATTAAATAAAAATACAACTAATTTATTAAGAAAAATTAAGAAAGCAAGGGAAAGGGTGAGTAATTCTTCTTTCCCCCCTGCCCCCCTGCCCCTCTTACTTACTACTCGACTTAGCTTCCAAAGTTTCCAGACGGCTTTTGAGTTCCTGATTTGCTTGTTTGAGCTGGTCGAGTTCCTCCCGCAGCTGCTTGACAGCTTGGTCAGTGCCAGCATTTTTTTGCACGCGTTGAATTGCCTCTTCAGCCGCGCGACGCACTCGACCATCTGGTGTTTGCTCAACTAAAGAGCGCAAAATGCCGATTGCCTTGGGGGTTTCCATTTGCCCCAGCGCTGCAACCACCGACACTTGTGTCAAGAAGAATGTTTCCTTGGATAGTTCTTCTAATCGCTCCAAGATCCGTTCTAGGTTGACAGGGGTTTGACCAATGGAAATGGTTCCCAGTGAGCGAATCGCTACCAGGCGCAAGGCTTGCGGGACACCCAGTCTGGTGTATTCCAGAATTAGCTCCAGCGCTGCAAACGATGTTTTTAGCTGCGCTAGACCTGCGATCGCACCAGCACGCACCACCTCATTCCAGCCAGCCCTTTCCTCCAGAACAGATTTCAGCAGAGTCAGCACCTCCATTTCCTGATCTTTGAGGGTAGCTGATACCATGCCTCCCAGCGCTTTAGCAGCAGTTGCCTCAACGTAGTAGCTGGGGTCGCCCTTTTCCACTAACGGTTTAAGCGCCTCGTAGCTTTGCTGCGTTTTAATTTGAGCAAGTGCCTCAACTACCGCTCGGCGCAATAGAGCATTTTCATCTTTCAAGCCAGTGACTAAAGCGTCAAACACTTGATCCAGCTTAATTTCTGTCAGCTGCTTAGCCACTTCCACCCTGACGCCCCAGAAGCGATCGCGCTTCAAAGCAGCTGACAGAGCCTTCAGTGCTTCCAATCCGCCTTTTTTCGCCAAAGCTTCAGCTGCATAGATCCGGGAGATGGGATCAAGGTCAAATTCCAGTTGAGCTTTCAGTTCCGGCAGTGGGTACTCCAGGGAGACAGTTTTCAAGAAATGATTCCCAGCATCAAAGCTGACAAACTGGGGCTTTTCCTCCAGCGGGAAGTAGAAACTCTGCTCCCGCTCGTGGACTCGTACTGTGAAAGTTTTAAAGTGAGGAGATGGGGTGAGGGGTTGAGTATAGCCAAAGGCGATGGGGATTTTCAGGTCAAACAAATCGCTGCTACTACCGTTGTTGCCTTCTTTTGCTTGGGTTTGAGTGACTGTAACCTTACCAAGCTTGCTATCCCCATCCCAGGAGTAAGCTACTTTGAAGTCAGGATGACCGCCGCGATAAACGTATTGGTCGAATAGAAATAGCAGATTACGCCCAGTAGCCTTTTCAATCGCTCTTAGTAAATCGATGGTTTCTACGGTTTTATGGGCATTATCTTGAACGAAAGTGCGAATTGCCTTCCAGAACAACTCATCTCCTAACTCTGCCCGGAGCATGTGGTAAACACAAGACCCCTTCTCGTAAAGGTGGCGGTCATACAGTTCAATTGCTTCCCGATAGACGTGGGTAACAATTGGACGGCGGTAGCGGCTGCTGTCTTCGCTGAGATAATTGCGGGCTTCCAGCAATCGGTAGTAGGCTGCGTCACTCGCTCCATACTCCTGCTCTGTCCACATCACCTCGGAGTAGGAAGCCATGCCTTCCTTAAGCCAAGCATGAGACCAATGCTTGATGACAACTAAATCCCCAAACCACTGATGGGCTAGCTCGTGAGCGACCAAGCTTTCAGTGCCTCGGTTATCTAGCGCCGCCCGTTCATCCAGCAGGCAGCGGTGAGTCAGCAGGGTGGTGGAGGTGTTTTCCATGCCCCCAAAGATGAAATCATCAACGCAGACTTGGGCGTACTTGGGAAACGGGTAGGGGTAGCCATACTTGTCGCTGAAAAACTCAATCATCCGGGGGGTTTTGCCCATGCTGCGACGAGCATCTGACTCCCGACCCTTTTCAACGTAGTAAGTTACTGGCAAATCGCGCCACTCATCCTGAATTTCGGCGAAATCTCCCACTGCCAGAGTCATCAAGTAGGTGGGATGGACTTGCTCTTGAGACCAGTGGTAGATAATGTCGTCGCCGTCTGACTCTGTGTGAATTAGTTGCCCGTTGGAAATGGCGATGAAGGGTTTGGGAACTCTGACCCGAATCTCTGAAGTAGCCAGTTGCCCTGGGTAGTCGAAGCAGGGAAACCAGAAGCGAGAGTCTTCGTCTTCTCCCTGAGTCCAGACTTGAGTCGGTTTGTTGGGGTAGTGTTCGGTGGGTTGAATGAAGTAAAGACCGCGCTGGGGTTTTTCGACCGAGTAAGCGAGCGCGATCGTCACTGGCTTGTCAATCTGTGTGGGTGGGTCGAGTTGGACCTGGAGTTCTTGTCCGTCGTAGTCAAAATTTTGCGGCGTGTTATTAACTTCCACAGATTGGATGTTGAGGTTAACCGCATCCAACGTCAACCGCTCAATTCCACTGCGTACCGGCAAAAGTTGGATGGTGCAAGTTCCGTGGTAACTTTGGTTAGGAATATCCAGGCTGAGATCTAGAAAAATATGCTTGACCTGTCCGGGGCGATCCGGGTTATAGTGGGGTTTGGCTCCCGGTAACTCAAAAGATCTGTGGCGGTTATTTTCTGAATCAAAATAAGATTGCAACATCGATTCTTAATTGCTGTGATTATTTTTGAGTCAAGCTTTTGGACCTGTAAAAGGCTTCTAGGCTGTGGCGATCGCCCACAAAGCGCCAGTGCCACGGCTCGTAACTCACACCTTGAGGGTTGTTTTTAGGAAACGACATTTCAAAGCTGAAGCGAGCGGCATTGGCTTGAAGCCACTTAAAAGCTCTGGTCTTTTCAAACTTCGGGCTCAGGTTCGTTGCTGGTACTGCCCCATCCCCGATGTCTACGGCGTAACCGGTGTGATGTTCGCTGTAGCCTGGAGGAGCGCTGACTTCTGCTCGTTTCGTCGCCGTCTGCCCGCGACTAGCCTTGATATCAAAAAATACCTGTTGCTGGTATGCAATCGAGCGAAAGCCGGAAATTGGTATCAATAATACATCCGCATCCTGCGCTGCTGCCACCATCGCCTGAAATTGTTTGGCGGCAGCTTTTCGCAGTTTGACGCTGCTATCGGCGACGATGGGTTGAAGTTCAGATGCAGGCGCTTCGGGGTAGGCAAAGTGTCCGAGCAGTGTATCTGTATTACTGACTGGAGGCTTGGGAGGGGCAGTGGGTTTTGTTGGAGCCGGACTAGAGGCAATGGCTGGGGAAGGTTCAGAGACAGCTTTTCTTTGTGGTGCCGAAGCGAAGTACCACATACTGGCAACGAGGGCAAGAGCACCTAATCCGAACAATCCCCCAATCAAAAACACCAGCTTCATCCGGGGCTGGTTTTTGGCTTCAGGAGTGTCCCGTAAAGCCTCTGGAATATCTTCTACCGAGCGAACCGAAGCCTTTTGTAGTTTTCCAGAAAACCCAGCCTTATCCACGGGTCAACTCCTGCACTTCAGATTAACCATACCAAACCAAATTGTAAATTGGAGACGATCCAAGCAAAAAGGTAAAGCAATTTTTGATTTTGTGCCAGGCTAAAATCTAAGAATCTAAAATCTAAAACTTGACTAAGCTCCTAGAACTCTATTTACCGCTGGTTGGATTAGTTGGCTTGGGATTCATTCTCGGCGGCATACTGCCAAAGGTCTTTCCCGCCTATTTAGGCAAGTTTCTCTTTTGGGTAGGAGTACCCATCAGTATTGTCGCTTTTTTGCATAAAGCAGACTTGTCGGGACCGATTTGGATTGCACCGATATTTGCCTGGGTAGCCATTTTCTTGGGAGCGGGGTTGGCTTGGGCTTGGATTAAACGGCAAGCATACCTCAAAAAACCTGTACCAACATCCTGGAGCCAACCGGCTCAGGGCAGTTTTCTGCTGGCGGCAATGGTTGGTAATACGGGTTATCTGGGCTATCCAGTTACCCTGGCTGTGGTGGGAACTAAATTCTTTGCCTGGGCGCTGTTCTACGACCTGCTGGGTACGACTCTAGGAGCTTATGGTTTAGGTGTTGCCCTAGCCGCTCACTTTGGCAGAGGTGCCCAGAGTCATTGGCAGTTATCTCAGGTGATATTAATTAATCCAGCCCTGTGGAGCTTTGGGTTTGGCTTGGGTTTGCGAGAGCTACAGCTGCCTACCTTAGCTGAACAAGTTCTGCACGGGCTTGCCTGGACTACTGTTGCGCTGTCACTGGTGCTAATCGGGATGCGACTAAAGCAGTTGGATTCCTGGCACAACCTGCCACGGGCTTTAATCAGCCTGGGAATAAAAATGCTGCTAGTGCCGCTGATCTTGGGCAGCAGTTTATCGCTGTTCGGTTTCACGGGTTCGACCCAACTGGTGATTGTTTTACAGGTGGCAATGCCCCCTGCTTTTGCCACACTCGTCCTTGCAGAAGCGTACAATCTTGATCGCGACCTAGCCGTTACCTGCTTGGCAGTAGGGTCTGCCGGACTCCTCGTCACGCTGCCGGTCTGGTTATGGCTATTTGGAAGTTGAAGCAGCTGCATATGCTGCTAGTTCGGCTGGCTCCATTTGCTCGTAGTGTTCAAAGGGCTGATGAATCCAGGGGTTGTCGGGGAGATACTCGACGTAGTAATCGGGGGTAATGAGAGAGCAGGCTTTGTACCAGAGTACGGCGGTGCGAATTTCATTTATTTGGCAACCGTAATTCTGCTTTAGCCAGGGTATGGTCTGCTGGAGTGTGATGCCAGAGTCCACTAGATCATCGACCAAAAGCATGCGATCGCCTAACTGAGCAGTGGTCATGGTCAAGTGGCGAGAAAGAGTTAAATTCCCTCTCTCTTGCTTGCCAGGACCAGTGTAAGACGAGGTTGCTAAAACCGCCAGCGGCTGCTTGTAGATCCGGCAAAGAATATCCCCAACCCGCAATCCCCCTTTGGCAAGGCAGACAATCTGGTTGAATTCCCAGTTGGATTGATAAATCTTGACTGCTAGCTGCTCAATTGTTTGGTGGTAATCTGACCAGGACACGTAAAGGTCTGGCATAACGGGCGTGATTTCGAGCTAATAATGAGTGGAAATTATTTATTGTAGTATCTTGTGCCAACTTATGAACAATTCTGACCCTGATTCCTATCCTAAAGCAGCTCCCAAAAGCGAAAAGCTGAACCTGAAAACAAAACTGGCTTATGGTGCAGGAGATATGGGAACGGCAATCACCGTTAATATCCTAGGGTGGTTCCTGTCGTTTTTCCTCACCAATGTTGCAGGTTTGAGTGCTGGAATGGCAAGCAATATTCGGTTAGTTAGCGGGGTTTGGGATGCGGGAATTGACCCGATTGTGGGTGTGCTGAGCGATAGGACACGTTCTCGCTGGGGGCGACGGCATCCTTGGATGTTGTTTGGCACGATTCCTTTAGGAATTTTCTTTTTTCTCCAGTGGCTCGTCCCCCACTTCGGTGCTAACGGTAGCGTTGGTCAGCAGTGGGGGTTGTTCTGGTACTACGTTTTGGTTAGTATTTGCTTCAACACTTCCTTCACTGCCGTTAACCTACCCTACACAGCCCTGACACCAGAGCTGACTCAGGACTACAACGAACGTACTAGCCTCAACAGCTTTCGCTTTGCCTTTTCCATTAGCGGCAGCATCCTGTCTCTAATACTTGCAAACGTTATCTTCTCTGGGTTCAATAATGATTCTGGCAAGCAATATTTAGTTCTCGGCAGCATCTGTGCTGTGATCTCGGTACTACCGGTATATTGGTGTGTTTGGGGCACGCGCGATCGCGTCGCAATTGTCGATGGGCAGCGTCATGATGCAGATAGTTCTGAATCCTTATCTTTCTTCACGCAGGTTCGAATCGTCTTCAGTAATCGGCCTTTCCTTTTTGTGACCGGGATCTATCTCTTTTCTTGGTTGGCAGTGCAGATATCACAGAATATCATTCTTTACTACGTAGTTAGCTGGATGCGCCTGCCAAAGGCGGTTTCTGCACAAGTAGCTCTAGCTATTCAAGGAACTGCTCTAGTCATGCTGTTTGTCTGGAGCTACATCAGCGAACGGGTGGGTAAAAAAGCTGTCTACTTTATGGGAATGAGTTTGTGGGTTATAGCTCAGGCAGGACTGTTTTTTCTCCAGCCTGGTCAAGTGGGCCTAATGTACGCGATCGCTATACTTGCAGGCTTTGGCATTTCCACGGCTTACCTCATCCCCTGGTCGATGATGCCAGATGTGATTGAACTTGATGAACTCAGAACTGGTCAACGCCGTGAAGGCATATTTTATGGTTTTATCATCCTGGTGCAAAAGTTTGGTATAGCAATTGGGCTGTTCTTAGTGTTGCAAGCCTTAGGTTGGGCCGGATACATCCCAAGTTCTGGGGATTCTGTACCCACCCAGCCCCCAAGCGCGCTGTTGGCAATTCGTCTCGCCATTGGCCCCTTGCCCACCCTCTGCTTGATTATTGGTATAGTTTTGGCTTATTTTTACCCAATCACCCGCGAGGTACATGCGGAAACTTTGCTGAGACTCAAAGAGCGTCGAGAGCGATCGCATCAAAATTAGCAAACTGATTGCTAAACCTCCCGTTTGAACCATGTATTGGTACCTCAGAAATGTTACTGATAAACTAAATATCAGTAAAAAAAGGCGTTTTTAAGTAAATGCAGCACCCAAGCCTAGAAGAAATCACCGCTCAGTTAGAAAGCCCAAATTCAGGTGTTCGTATGGTGGCGCTTGCCTCCCTGCGCCATGTACCATCTGTCGTTGCTGTACCCTTGATTAAAAAGGCGTTGTCCGACGAAAACCTGCAAATTCGCTCGATGGCTGTATTTGCACTGGGCATTAAACACACGGACGAATGCTATCCAATTCTGGTGCGCTTGCTCGAAACTGATCCGGACTACGGCATTCGCGCTGATGCAGCTGGGGCGTTGGGCTATTTGGGCGATCCAAGAGCCTTTGAACCCCTAGTACGGGCTTTTTACGAAGACACCCAATGGCTGGTGCGCTTTAGTGCGGCAGTGTCACTGGGCAATATTAAAGACCCCCGCGCTCATGAATTGCTGATTCGAGCGTTGGATAGTGAGGAAGTGGTATTGCAACAAGCAGCGATCGCGGCGCTGGGTGAAATCAAAGATATCGAGGCTATTGATCACATCCTTCGCTTTGCCCAGTCAGAGGATTGGCTGTTGCGGCAACGTCTGGCAGAAGCACTGGGTAATCTCCCTAGTCCCAAGAGTATTTCAGCCTTGAAATAC
>JAABUZ0100003041.1_pt1 | contig 25975 bp, 7 predicted proteins | sample 5562091 | NCBI WGS metagenome assembly JAABUZ01 (sample SAMN12813069, study PRJNA571459) | rock metagenome | isolation source: Antarctica rocks | place: Antarctica: Victoria Land, Linnaeus Terrace sud | collected 2015-12-21 | reverse complement strand
CAGACGATAACTTTTTCGAACTCGGCGGACAGTCGCTGCTTGCGATGCAGCTCGTCACCCGTCTGCGCGAGACGTTTCGGTTGGAGGTACCGATTCGCGCACCGTTTACCGCTTCGACCGTCGCAGAACTGGCGCGCGCGCTAACGTCGTTGGAACCGAAGCCGGGCTATGTCGAACGAATCGCAGGGCTCGTCGAGCGGGTTGTCGCGATGTCGAGCGAGGAATTGCAAGCGGTCACGCGCCGCGCCGAAGAACGACAATAGGATGGACGACGCAGAACGGCGCCGCAGCGCTTTCCAGCAGTTGCTCGCGCAGGAGGGCTTTGCCGCTCCGGCCGACGAGCCCATCGTGCCGCGTTCGAACGGCGCCCGTGCACCGCTGTCGTTCGCGCAAGAGACGCTGTGGCTGCTCGACCGTGCCTCGCCGGGAATGACGGCGTACAATTCGCCGGTCACGCGGCGCGTTCACGGGGAACTCGACATCGCAGCGTTACGCAATGCGATCGACGGGCTAGCGGCTCGGCACGAAGCATTGCGCACGGTCGTCGATGCATCGGGCGAACATCCGACGCTCGACGTGCGACCTGCCGGTCTGGTACCGCTTGCACTCGCGGACGTGCGTTCGCTGCCTGCGGGCGAACGCGAAGCGGCGGGCCACGCCCTGCTGCGCGACGTTGCCGACACGCCGTTTGATCTGACGCGTGACCTGCCGCTACGCGCGGCCCTCGCGCGCGTTGCCGACGACGAGTACCTCTTTTTGTTGCTGACGCACCACATCGCCTCGGATGCATGGTCGTACGGCATCATGTTTCACGATCTGGCGGCACTCTACGATGCGGCGCTCGGAAACACGACGACTGCACTGCCGCCGCCGCCGTTGCAGTTCGCCGATTATGCGCTCTGGCAGCGCGGCCACCAGTTGGGCGAACGGCAGGAACGGGCGCTTGCCTTCTGGCGCGAACGGCTCGCAGCCCTACCGGAACTCAAACTTCCGACCGACCGGGCGCGATCGTCGGTTCCCGCTTCGGACGGCGCGCGCTGTGCGGTTTCATTGCCGCAAGCATTGCTGGCCGACATGACGCGACTGGCGCACAGCCATGGCGCGACGCTCTACGCGGTTCTGCTGGCCGCCTACGCCAGCGTGCTTCACCGCATTAGCGGGGGGGAGGAGGTCGTGGTGGGCTCCGCGGTCGCCGGCCGCATGCGCCGCGACGTCGAAGATATCGTCGGGTATTTTTCGGCGGCGCTGCCGATGCGCATCAGTTTCGCGGGTGAGCCGACGTTCGCCGACCTGTTGCGGCGCACGATGGACGTTACCGTTTCAGCCTTCGAGCATCAGGACGTTCCCCTCGAGGAAGCCGTGGTTGGGACGCGTGGCCAGAGCGGCGGCGCGCCGGCACCGCTGTTTCGCGCCGTGCTGACGATGCAGGATGCCATGGGCAAGGCCCTGCGCTTGGGCAACGCGACGACCGAAGCATTTGAGCTCGAAGGCGGCCAAACGAAGTTCGACTTGACGTTACTGGTCAGCGAGCAGAACCACGGTCTCGAACTTTCGCTTTGGTACCGTATCGATCTGTTCATAGCGACGACGATCCGGTGTTTGCTCGCGCGCCTGCGCCACGTCCTCGAATCGGTCGTGCGCGACCCGCACCAGCGAATTGCGCAACTCGATCTACTGCTGCCGCGCGAACGCGACGAATTGGCGGCTTGGAACGCGACAGCGCGCGCGTTCGACGCGTATCGCACCGTCCCGGAGGGCATCGCTGCCGCCGCTGTTCATGTTCCGGCGGCGACCGCCGTCGTCTGCGGCGAGCGCTGCCTGACCTATGCGCACCTGACGAGGGCGGCGCAACGGCTCGGGCAGCGGCTACGCGGTGCGGGTGTCGTACCGGGCGGTGCGGTCGGCCTCTACGTGGATCGTTCCGTTGAAGGCATCGTCGCGATGCTTGCCGCCTGGGAAGTGCGCGCAGCGTACGTACCGCTCGCAATAGACGCGCCCGCCCAACGGGTGCTGTCCCAACTTACGGAAGGCCGCATCGGCACGGTGATGACGACCGCGTCCCTGAGCCGGCAATTACCGGATACCGTCCGCAGCATCGCGCTCGATGAGGAGCTACGCAACGCCGACGCGCGTGATGCGCCGGCGAAGGATGCAGACGCAGACGCGGAGCGGCGCCCAAACGAGCCCGGTGACATCGCGTACGTGCTGTTCACCTCCGGTTCGACCGGCGTGCCCAAGGGCGTCGCCGTCACGCACGGCAACCTTGCCAATTATACGCAGGCTATTTCCGCGACGCTCGGCATGAAAGGAGATGCGCCGCTCGCTTTCGCGTCCGTTTCGCCGCTGAGCGCGGACCTCGGCAACACCGCCATCTTTCCGGCGCTCTGCTCAGGCGGCTCGTTACATCTCATTGCCGCCGACGTAGCAGCCGATGCCGAACGCTTCGCCGCCTATGCAGAAGCTCACCCGTACGATGTCCTGAAGATCACGCCGACGCATCTGGGGGCCTTGCTCGACGGCACCACGACGCCTGCACTGCTGCCGCAGCAGACGCTCGTGCTTGGCGGAGAAGCATGTTCGTGGGAACTCGCAGCGCGAGTTCGGCAGCGCAGCCGTTGCCGCATCATCAACCACTATGGACCGACGGAGACGACGGTCGGCGCGTGCACATTTGTCCTCGATGACCCCCCATTCAGGGGCGTCGTACCGGCGACGGTTCCGATCGGGACACCGCTTGCGAACGTGCGCTGCTACGTGCTTGACGACGGGCGGCAGCCCGTGCCGGTCGGCGTCACCGGCGAACTGTACGTCGGCGGCGCCGGCGTGGCGCACGGCTACGTTCATCGCCCCGAATTGACCTCCGAACGCTTCAGCACCGACCCATTCGCCGACGACGCCGGAGCGCGCATGTACCGCACGGGCGACCGAGTCCGCCGTCTGCCGACGGGCGACCTCGAATTTTTAGGCCGGCGGGACGGACAGGTGAAGATTCGCGGTTTCCGGGTTGAACTCGGCGAGGTTGAGACCGTTTTGCGCCAAAGCGCGGCGGTCGCAGCTTGCGCGGTCATCGTGGGCGACGAGGGTACTACGATAGACCCGCGCCTGAGCGCCTACGTGGTCATGCGCGACTCTTCGGCTTCCAACGCGACGCTCGAACAACTCCAAACCTGGCTTGCAGAGCGGCTTCCCGAGTACATGCGTCCGAGGCGACTGCTGCTTGTCGAGCATCTCCCCCTTACCCCGAACGGAAAGCTCGACCGCTCCGCGCTCGCCGCTCTGGACAAAGCACCCTCCGGCGACGACGGCTTCGTGGCCCCCCGGACGCCGACTGAAGCGGGCATCGCGGAGGTCTGGGCGGAAGTTCTCAAACGCGAGCGCGTCGGCATGACCGACGACTTCCTGGCGCTGGGAGGCCATTCGATCCTCGCGATCCGCGTTCTCGGGAAGCTGGCACGCCGTTTCGGCGTGCGGTTGTCCCTGCGTACGCTCTTCGATGCCCGAACGGTACCGGCACTGGCGCTGCACGTTGAGGCTGCTCGGGGCGAAACGCCGGGCTTACCCCCGGCAATGGTCACTTCCGAATTCGGCGTCCACCGTTTACCGTAGCGCAGAGTCCCTCCATGCACGATTCGCCCACCCAAACCGCGTCCGCAACTGAGGCTTGCCCCGACGTCCGACAGTCTGCCGGTCGGCTTTCGTTCGCCCAGGAGCTCTTGTGGCTGATGGATCGGGCTTCGCCCGGCACGACGGTTTGGAACGTTTCGCGGGCGTTTCGTATTCGCGGTGCGTTCGATGCAGCAGCGATGCAGTCGGCACTCGACGCCCTCGCGGCGCGTCACGAGCCGCTGCGCACGATCTTCGTCGCAGCCGATGACGAAGCGCGCGCCGTCGTGCAGCCGCCGGCGCCGGTTCCCCTGCGCCGCGTCGATCTGTCGATGCTCGCCCGCGTTGACGCGGACGTTGAAGCGATGCGCTTGATGCGGGTTTCAGCCGAAACGCCGTTTGCACTCTCGAGCGAGCCGCTGCTGCGTGCAATGCTGATCGCGCTCGCGCCCCAAGAGCACATTTTCGTACTGGATACCCACCACATCGTTTCCGACGGTTGGTCCAAGAGCGTTACGTTGCGCGAACTGGCGACGTTGTACGACAGGTTCGCAAGCAGGGCGACCGCCACGTTACCCGCGCTGCCGATGCAGTTTGCACAGTACGTCGCGTGGGAGCGCAGCGACGCGCATCAAGCGATGCTCGCGGGCGACCTCACGTATTGGCGAAAGCGGCTCGCGGGCATCGATCGGGTGGTACGCTTGCCGGTCGACCGGCCGCGTCCGACGACGCCGACCTACGATGCCGCCGCCAAAATCGCCGAACTTCCGAAATCGCTCGTCGATGCGCTGCGCGACCTGGCGTACGAGCACGGCGCAACTCCGTACATGGTACTGGCCGCAGGTTTTGCGACCGTGTTGCACCGCTACAGCGGCCAAGACGATGTCGTGATCGGGTCACCGAGCGCCGGCCGGCTGGAACCCGACACCGAGAACTTGATCGGTTTCTTTGCAAACACGCTCGTCCTGCGCACCGATTTCGCCGGTAATCCCACGTTCGCGGAGCTGCTCGAGCGCGTACGTGAAACCGCTCTCGACGCCTACGAGCATCAAGCGGTGCCCATGGAACAGCTTGTGCTCGAACTTCAAAGCGACGGCGGCCTTGCGCCTGAGCCGCTCTTCGGAATCGTGATGACGATGGAGGACACGTTGCCGGCGGAGCTGTGCTTCGCCGGCGCGGAGGTCGAAGCGCTCGATAGCGTCGCCGCCAAAACGAAGTTCGATCTTACCTTACTCGTGCGCGCACAGCCGGAGGGATTACGGCTAACGCTTTTGTACCGTACCGATCTGTTCGAGCCGGACACCGCGGCTCGCATCCTGGGGCATCTGCGGACCGTACTAGACGCAGCAATCCGCCACCCCGCGCAGCGCGTGGATGCACTACCGCTCCTGACGGCAGCGGAACAGTCGCAGCTTGCCGCGTGGAACGGCACCGCAAGCATCCCCGTGTCGTTCATCGCGATTCACGAGCAGATCGCCGCGCAGGCTACCCGCGTGCCGCACGCGACAGCCGTCGTCTGCGGCGAACGCCGACTGACGTACGCTGAGCTTGGGTGCGCGGCCGCTGACGTGCAAGAACGCTTGCACGGCGTCGGCGTCACCGAAGGGGCGCCGGTCGGCGTTTATCTGGAGCGCTCCGTCGAAGCGATCGTCGCCATGTGCGCCATCCTGCAAGCGGGTGCCACGTATGTGCCCCTTCCGCCGGACGCTGCGCACGAGCGCCTCGCGCAGCGACTGGCCAAAGCCGGCGTGACGACGGTCGTTACCACCAGCCCGCTGGGCAGCGCGCTTCCCGCGCATCTTACCATCGTCACGCTCGACGAACCGGCGGCCATGCAGCGCGCTGCGCCGTCGCGACGCGCGGCGGCGCCGGACGACTTGGCGTACATCTTGTTCACCTCTGGTTCGACGGGCGTTCCGAAGGGCGTTGCAGTCACGCACGGCAATCTTGCGCAGTATACGCACGCGATCTGCACGCGGCTCGGCGTGACGAGCGATCAGCCGTGGCACTTCGCCACCGTTTCAACGATCGGCGCCGACCTCGGACATACTGCCATTTTCCCGGCACTTACGAGCGGCGGCACGCTGCATCTCGTTCCCGCCCACATTGCAACCAGCGCGAACGCCTTCACCGCGTATGCTGCCACGAACCCCATCGACGTCTTGAAAATCACGCCTTCACACCTTGACGCTCTGCTCGACGGTGCGACGGACGGTACGTCGCTACCGCGCCGTTGGCTCGTTGTGGGCGGCGAGGCGTGTTCGTGGGAGCTAACGCGACGCGTGCAGTCGCTCGGTCCTTGTCGGGTGCTCAACCATTACGGCCCGAGCGAAACGACCGTCGGCGCGACGACGTTCGCCCTGGGCGAAGACGATTGCGGAGGTGCGTTGCCCGCGACGGTCCCCATCGGCCGTCCCTTGCCGGGCGTTCGCTGTTATGTACTCGACCCCGGCGGAGAACACGTTCCGATCGGCATCGAGGGCGAACTGTACATCGGCGGAGCCGGCGTCGCCCGCGGCTACGTCAACCAGCCCGAGTTGACCGCCGAGCGCTTCGTGCCCGATTCCTTCGCCACCACGGCCGACGCGCGTATGTACCGTACCGGCGACCGGGTGCGTCGCTTGCCCTCGGGCGATCTCGAGTTTTTGGGACGCCAAGACGATCAGATTAAAGTGCGCGGCTATCGGGTCGAGCTCGGCGAAATTGAAAGCGTGCTTCGTGCTCATCCGTCGATCGAGCGTTGCGCCGTCCGTCTTACCGGCGACGCGGACGGCGCTGTGCATCTGACGGCGTACGTCGTGCTTGCGCCTTCGGCGTCGCAACCTCAGACCGTCGAGCGCTTGCGACCGTGGCTCGCCGAGCGCTTGCCGGGCTACATGCTACCTGCCTCCATCGTCGTGCTGGATCGACTTCCGCTGGGGCCGAACGGCAAGTTGGACGTTACCGGCTTGCCGGACCACCAGGCTTCGGACAGCCACGAAACCTACGTCGCGCCGCGGACGGCGACCGAGTCTATCGTCGCTGAAGTGATCGCTAAGGCACTAAAGCTTGAGCGCATCGGCGTCGACGACAACTTTTTGCGGCTCGGGTTCCAGTCAATCCTGGCGATCCGCGCGCTCGGCACGCTCAGTCGCCGGTTCGGGGTGCGGCTCGCATTGCGCGTCGTCTTCGAACGGCCGACGGTCGCGCAATTGGCCGAAGCCGTCGATGCCGAAGTGCGCGCGAGCAACGAGCGGGAATTGGAGCGGGCGCTCGCCATGCTCGACGAAGTTCCGGCCGGCGAGCGAGCGCGCACATGAGGAGCGAAACGGCGCTCGTCGATCCGATGTTGGCCGAACGGCTGGCGCGCCTTTCGCCCGAGCAACGTGCCTTCGTCGAGCAACGCCTGCGCGACGCGCGCGCCGAACGTGAAGCGACGATACCATACCTCAACCTTACCGAAGCGCCGCTATCGTTTGCGCAGGAAGTGCTCTGGGACATCGAGCGCAGCGGCGTCGGATTGTCGGCGTACAACGTGCCGGCCGCGATGCGGGTCAGCGGGCCGCTGGATATTACAAAGCTGCAACGAGCGCTCGATGCCCTGGTCCGTCGGCACAGCGCCTTGCGCACGACGTTTGGCGAGCATGACGGCCATCCGGTGCAGATCATCCGTGACCGGAGACCCGTGCCTTTGCGCGTCATCGATACAAGTGCCGTGGCGCCAAATGAACGCGATGTGTATGCCGCGCAGCAATTCCAGAAAGCAGCGAGCGAACCGTTCGATCTGTCGCGCGACCTCTTATTGCGGGCGACGCTCCTGTGCTTCGCTGCCCAAGACCACGCGCTCTTGCTGATTTGGCATCATGTCGCTTCGGACTTGCCTTCGCGCGAAATCTTGCTGCGCGATCTTGCTCGGTTCTACGGCTCGCCCGCGACCGAAGCAACCGCATCCTCGCCGGCGCCGCTCCAATACGCCGATTTCGCGGCCTGGCAGCGTAAGACGTTCGGCGGCGCCGAGTTGGAGCGGTTGCGCATGTATTGGAGCGCGCAATTGGTCGGAGCGCCGGCCGTTCTCGATCTGCCGACGGATCGGCCGCGTTCTGGAGCGCCGGCATTCGCGGGCGAGCGACGCGAGTTCGAGATCCGGTCGGTGGTTGCCGAAGGCATCGCTGGAATCGCCCGCGCGCACGGTACGACGACGTTCATCGCGCTTTTGGCGGCCTTCGGCACGCTGCTGCACCGCTACACGGGTCAAGAGTCGATCGTCGTCGGGTCCGTCTTAGCCGGCCGCGGGCGTGCGGAACTTGAAGACGTCGTCGGGTATTTCGCCAGGACGGTACCGATCGTTGTCGAGTTCGCGGCCGATCCGACGTTCGAGCAGTTGCTGGCGACGACGCACGAACGTTATCTCGACGTCGTCGAATACGCCGATGTTCCGCTCGAGATGCTCGGGTTGCCGACGCTGCCCAGGCTTGCGTCTCTCTTCACGCTGGTCGACGGTGAGGCCGCGCTTCCCGCGCTCGACGGTCTCACACTCGCTCCGATGGGACTCGATCGAGGCGTCGCTAAGTTCGAGTTGAGCCTCGCGGCGCGCCTGATGCCGCACGCACTAGGGCTTGAAGCGGAATACCGCACGGACCTCTTCGACGCGGCGACGATCGACCGGCTGCTGTCGCACTTCCGCACGTTGCTCGAAGGCATCGTCGCCAATCCTGGACGACGCATTTCCGAACTACCGCTGCTCGCGGTCGATGAGCGGCGATTCCTCGTGAATGAGTGTAACGCAACGGTGCGGCCGTATCCGAGCGACCTCACGTTGCTGGACCTCTTGAAGGCGCAAGCGTCTTGCACGCCGTCCGCAATCGCACTGGTTTGGGAGACGTCGCACGGAACGGCGCACTACACGTACGCTGAACTGCACGAGCGCGCGGCCGTTCTTGCGCGGCGCTTACGCACGCTCGGCGTGGAACCTGGCGTCGGGGTCGGTGTCTGCATTGAACGGGGCCCGGAACTGATGGTCGCCGCCCTGGCGGTGCTCGAAGCCGGCGGGTACTACGTTCCGTTCGATCCTGATTACCCTAAAGATCGCCTCGCGTTCATGCTGGAGGATTCCCAGGTCGCGGTCTTGCTGACGCAATCGCGTCTGGTCTCGCTGCTGCCGCCGAACGGCGCAACGATCGCCGTCGTCGATAACAACGTTGCACCGGAGTCGGACGCACGAACGACCGTCGCACGCAATGCGGGGCCGAGCGACCCGGCGTACATGATCTACACGTCCGGCTCCACGGGGCGACCGAAGGGCGCTCTCAACAGTCATGCCGGAATCGTGAACCGGTTGCTGTGGATGAATGAACGCTGGCCGCTGGGGTCCCAGGACGTCATCGTACAGAAGACGCCGTACAGTTTCGACGTCTCGGTGTGGGAATTGTTCTGGCCGCTCATCGCGGGTGCGCGTCTCGTGATGGCGCGGCCCGGCGGTCATCGCGATCCGGCGTATCTGGTGGACGTCATCGAGCGCCACGGCGTCACGATCGCGCATTTCGTCCCGTCCATGCTGGGCACGTTTCTGACCGATCCGGGTGTGTCGCGCTGCATCTCTTTGCGCCATGTGATGTGCAGCGGTGAGGCACTTCCCGCGGAACTCGTGCCGGCATTCTACGCGCTGTTGGGCGCAGAGCTGCATAACTTGTATGGACCTACCGAAGCGGCCGTCGACGTCACGCATTGGGCGTGTCCGCGGAACTTCGTCGGCCATACCGTACCGATCGGCCGTCCCATTGCCAACACCCAACTCTACATCCTCGATCGGCGGCGCCAGCCGACGCCGATCGGCGTTGCTGGCGAGTTGTACATCGGCGGCGTGCAGGTCGGATTGGGCTATCATCGCCGTCCTGAGTTGACCGCCGAGAAATTCGTACCCGACGGGTTTGCCGCTGCCGATGGTGCGCGGCTTTATCGAACCGGCGATTCCGCGCGTTATCGCGCCGACGGCACCATCGAGTATCTCGGGCGCCTCGACGATCAAGCAAAACTCCGCGGCTTCCGCATCGAACTCGGCGAGATCGAGAGTGCGCTCGTCGACTGCGCGGGCGTACGACAGGCCGTGGCCGCCGTGCGCGAAGACACCGCCGGCGATCCGCGGCTCGTCGCGTATGTCGTCTCGGAAAGCGAGATCGACGTCGAAGCCTTACGTGCCGCCTTGGGCAAGCGGCTGCCGGGTTACATGGTGCCCGGCGCCATCGCGCGGCTGGCGGCGCTTCCGCTGAGTTCGAATGGCAAGCTCGATCGCCGGGCGCTGCCGGCTCCCGAGGTCTTCGAGCCGCGCGAGCGGACGATCGTCGCGCCGCGCAACGCGGGCGAAGCTACCGTTCGCGATCTGTTCGCCGCCGTGCTCGGCACGACGGTCGATCGTGTAAGCATGCACGACGACTTCTTCGCGCTCGGAGGACATTCGTTGCTCGCGATGCGGCTCGTCGGTCGCATCCGATCGGTGTTCGGGGTGACCGTCTCATTACGCGCTTTCTTCGAGAACGCCACGCCGGCGCAAGTAGCGCAGTCCGTTTCGGCGTTTGGGAGCGCGCACGATGGCGAAGCGTCGCCGATCGCGCGGCGACCTTCGCAGGACGAAGCGCCGTTGACGCCCGCGCAAGAAGTACTGTGGCTTTTCGAGCGCAGCCACCCGCGCAGCTCTGCCTATCTGATCCGCGCCGCCCGGCGGCTACACGGTCACCTCGACGAACGTGCGCTACGCAGTGCGGTCGATGCGCTCGTCGAACGGCATGCTGCCCTTCGAACGACGTTCTTCGTGCGTGATCGAAACGCGGTGCAACGGATCTGCGCACCGCGGCCCGTGCTCTTTGAGACGGTGGATTTCGCCACCCTTCCCGATGATGCTCGTGAAGGGGCGGCGTTGCGGCACGTGCAGGCGTTCGCATGCCAGCCGTTCGATCTCGAACGCGACCTGCTGTTGCGCGCGCTGCTCGTGCGCATGTCGGAAGATGATCATCTCTTCCTGATCGTATCGCATCACATCGTCACCGACGGAACATCGTTCGAGGTGCTGTTCCGCGATCTGGCGGAGATCTACGCGGCGCAGGAGGCAGCCCGTACGTCCGCGCTCGCGCCACTGCCCATTGAATTCGTCGACTATGCTGCGTGGCAGCGCGAGCAACTATCAGGTCCATCGTTGTCGAAACTCAGCGCCTACTGGGACGCGGAGCTGGCGGGGCGGCCCACCACACTTGCGCTTCCGCTCGATCGGCCGCGCGGGTCGCTCCCCGCTTTCATCGGCGGGCACCATACGGCCATTTTGCCCGACACGTTGCTCGACGGTCTTCGCCGCGTGTCACGGCGCAACGACGTCACGCTCTATACGGTGTTGCTCGCAGCCTACGCGACGCTCTTGCACCGCTATACGGGACAAAGCGACGTCGTCATCGGTTCCCCATTCGCCGGAAGAGGGCGGCGCGAACTCGAGGACATCGTCGGCTACTTCGTCAGCATGCTGCCGCTGCGCGCTCGCTTCGAAGGCGATCCCGGATTCACGCACCTCCTGCGAGCGGTCCGCGAGACGACGCTCGGGGCGCTCGAGCATCAGGACGCTCCATACGATGTACTCGAAGCAGCGGGCGCGGGAAAAGCGAGCGGCAGCCCGTACCAAACGGTGTTCATCTTGCAGAACGCCGCGAAGAGCGGCGCGAAACTCGGGTCGCTTAGCGCGGCACCATTCGGCTTTGAAACCAGCATCGCGAAGGTCGACCTCACGCTGTCGGTCACCGAGTGGGATGACGCGTTGCGGGTCTCGTTTGAATACCGCACGGATCTCTTAGAGCCGTCGACCGTCGAGCGCATGTTCGCGCACTTTCGAACGCTGCTCGAGGGCATCGTGACCGATTCCTCGCGACCAGTGTCCGCGTTGCCGCTCTTGACGGCAGACGAACGCCGATATTTGATCGCGGCCCCGAATGCGACGGTGGCGGAATATCCGCGCGACATGACATTGCCGGAGGTCATCGATGCCCAGGTTGCGGCGAATCCGCACGCCTGCGCCATCGTCGCCGACGATCGTTCGCTTTCGTACGAAGAGCTAAGCACGCGAGCGGAAGCCTTTGCGCGCAGACTGCGAGCCAGCGGCGTGCAGCCGGGCACGTTCGTCGGGATCTGCCTGGAGCGCTCGTCGGACATGTTCGTCGCGCTCTTGGGCGTGCTGCGCGCGGGAGCCGCATACGTGCCGCTGGACCCGGCGTTTCCGCCGGCGCGGCTGACCTTTATGCTGGGCGATTGTGGCGCCGCGGCCGTAGTCACGCAAGCGTCGTTGCGCTCGTTCGTGGAAAGTATCGTGGCTGAAGCGAGCGCTCCGGCCACGAGCTACGCGCCCGGCATCTGCTGCATCGACGAGACGGACGACACGCCGGTTGCAGCCGATCACGGCATGGGGACCCGGGCTACGGCAACCGATCTCGCATACGTCCTGTACACGTCGGGTTCGACGGGCCGCCCCAAGGGTGTCTGCGTCACGCACCGATCCCTTGTGAACCTCCTGACGTCGATGGCACATGAACCGGGATTGACCGCGGACGATACGTGGCTCGCAGTGACGACCTTGTCGTTCGACATGGCGGGACCCGACTTGTGGTTGCCGCTGATCGTCGGCGCGCGCATCGCGCTTGCGTCGCGCGTGGCCGTCGCCGACGGCCATCTGCTCGCTGCGCTGCTTGCGTCATCGCGTGCGACGGTACTGCAAGCGACCCCCGCGACGTGGCGTCTGCTGCTCGCCGCCGGTTGGGCCGGTGATCCAAACCTGACGATGTTGTGCGGCGGTGAAGCGTTGCCGCCGAACCTTGCAGCGGAGTTGTTGCCGCGCGGCCGGGCGCTGTGGAACATGTACGGCCCGACCGAGACCACGATCTGGTCGACGGCGCAGCACGTCCGTCCGGGGGAACCGATCTCCCTCGGAAATCCGATTGCGAACACGCAACTGTACGTGCTCGAGCCGGGCGGCGATCTAGCACCGCTTGGCGTCGCGGGTGAACTGTGCATCGGCGGCGACGGCGTGTCGAACGGTTACCTGCATCGCCCCGAACTCACGGCGGAGCGCTTCATCGCGGATCCGTTCCGTCCGCGCGCCGGCGCGCGCTTGTACCGAACGGGCGACCGCGTGCGGCGCCACGCCGACGGTCGACTCGAATATCTCGGACGGCTCGACAATCAGGTCAAAGTGCGCGGCTTCCGCATCGAACTCGGCGAGATCGATGCGGCCCTACGCGCCTATCCGGGCGTCGCTAACGCTGCCGCGGCCCTGCGCTCCGACGAAGCGCAAGAACCGCGCATCGTGGGATACTACGTCCCGCACGCGCCGGGCGGCGGTGACGATGGCGCGCCGCCGATCGAGCCCATGCTGCTGCGCGAGCACGTGCGCACGTTGCTCCCAGGCTACATGGTTCCGAAATTCCTCGTACGCCTCGACGCGCTCCCGCTGACGCCGAACGGGAAAATTGATCGCGAAGCGCTGCCAGCGCCGAATGCTAACGATCTCGCGCTCACGCGCACTGCCTTCGTTGCGCCGCAGACTGCCGTCGAAGCGACGATCGTGCGACTCGTGGGCGAAATACTGGGGCGGGACGAAGTCGGAATGGACGACGACTTCTTCGAACTCGGCGGTCATTCGCTCGCCGCAATGCGTTTGCTCAGCCGTGTGGCGATCGAGTGCGACAGCCGCCTGTCGCTGCGTGAATTTTTCGAGAACCCGACTGCCGCAGCACTTGCGGCAACGTTGGAACGGTCGTCTCGGAACGATCGTGCGGTCGACCCGATCACACGTCGCACCGACGACGGCCCTGCCCCACTTTCCTACGGGCAAGAACTTTTGTGGCTTCACGAACAAGCCACCCCGGGGCGAGCGGTCTACAACGTGCCGATCGCTTTGCGCATCAGCGGGGTCGTCGACGTTCCCGTCCTCGAGCGCGCATTGCGGGCGGTGGTGGAGCGCCACTCCGTGTTGCGCGCTCGCTTCATCGAAATTGATGGAACGCCGCGGCACGTCGACGGCGACGCACGATCGGCGACACTGCAGACCGTCGACTTGCAAGCGTGTCCGGAATCGATGCGCGAAGCGGAGCTAATGCAGCGCCTACAAACAGAAGCGACCGCGCCGTTCCGGCTCGATACCGAGCCGCCGTTTCGCGCTCGGCTGTTGAGGGTCCGCGACGATGACTTTGCTCTGCTGCTGGTCGCACACCATATCGCTTTCGACGGCTGGTCGATCGCCATCATGTTGCAGGAGCTCGCCGGCGCCTATACCTCGTTCGCAGCCGGCGTAGCACCCCGGTTGCCCGACCTTCCGGTGTCGTACGCCGATTTCGCCACGTGGGAACGGCGCGTCTTCGCGGGCGAGCCCTTCGAGCGACTGGCAGCCTATTGGCGTGAAAAGCTCGCGGGCGCATCAGCGCGATTGGCACTGCCGTTCGATCGCGCGCGGCCCGCACGCGAGTCCTTCGACGGCGAATTGCGCGTCAGCGAGATTCCGGCTGAGGTCGTCAGCGCTCTCGAGCGGCTCGCGCATCAACGTGGTGCGACGCTGTTCATGATATTGATGGCGGCATACCAAACGTTGCTCTACCGCTACACGGGCCAAGATGATATCGTCGTCGGTTCACCGCTCGCAGAGCGTTCGGTACCCGAAACGACACGGCTGATCGGATACTTGACGCATCCCATCGCGTTTCGGGCTCGCGTCGAAAGCGAGACGACGTTCTCCGAGTTACTCGCCGCCACGAAGGCTGCGACGCTCGAAATGCTCGACCACGCCGCGGTACCGCTCGAGGCGCTGCTCGCGGGTGCTGCGGCGCGCGGTGGCGACGGGGCGCCCCCCTTCACGACGATGTTCGTGTTCAATAACGACCTTGCGACAGCGCCGAATTTCGCCGGCGCCCGAGCCATGCGAATCTCGCTCGTCCGCGAATTGGCAGCGTTCGATCTGAGCCTCACGGTGTCGAGAACGGCAAAAGGGCCGCTACGCGTCGCGCTCATGTACCAAACGGCGCTTTTCGATGCAGGAACCATCGAGCGCATGCTGGGGCACTTCGGCCAGCTGCTCGAAAGCATCGTCTCCGATCCGTCGCGCCGCTTGACCGCGCTGCCGATCGTCGGCCCCGGCGAGCGCGAGCGCCTCATTGCCGCAGGAAATGCTACGGCAGCGAACTATCCGCGCGAAGCGACGTTGCCGGCGTTGTTTGAAGCCCAAGTCGCCGCCAGACCAGAGGCGACCGCCGTCGTCGCCGCAGACGCTTCGCTCACGTACGCCCAACTGAATTCGCGCGCCGACGACGTGGCGCGCGATCTTCAAGCGCTCGGCGTGCGGCCAGGCACGTTCGTGGCCGTCTGCGGCGACCGTTCGTCCGAGTTCGTGGTCGCACTGCTCGGCGTGCTCAAAGCCGGCGGGGCGTACGTACCGCTCGACCCCGAATTTCCGCCGGCACGTCTGGCGTTGATGCTCACGGATTGCCGAGCCGACATCGTCGTGAGCGACGAGGCACAGCGCGGTCTCGTCGCCGACGTCGTCGCCGCTGCTGCGCTGCACAGCGAGGCGCCTGCGCCGTCGATGTACGTTCTGGGGGGCTCGGCGTCCCGGCCGCCGGCGCGCGTGCCCGCATCCGGCGCGACGGCCTCGGACAGCGTGTACGGGATCTACACCTCGGGTTCGACCGGCCGTCCCAAGGGCGTCGCGGTGACGCACCGCTCGCTCGTCAATTTTCTTTCGTCGATGGCGCGCGAACTGGACCTCAATGCGCGCGACACGGTGCTCTCGGTCACGACCTTCTCCTTCGACGTTTCTGGCTCCGAGTTGTGGTTGCCGCTCACCACCGGCGGCCGACTTGCCGTCGCGCCGGCAGCGGCGCTGGTGGACGGTCACCGGTTGGCGGAACTCCTCGCATCGTCGGAAGCGACCGTGATGCATGCGACGCCCACAACGTGGCGCTTATTGCTAGCGGCCGGGTGGCGTGGGACGCAAGGGCTCAGGATGATTTCCGCCGGGGAAGCGCTGACACAAGACCTTGCGGAGAAGCTTCTGCCGAACGGCCGCGCGCTTTGGAATGCATACGGCCCGACCGAGACGACGATCTATTCCGCCGTGGGGCGCGTGCGGGCCGGTGAGCCGATTTCACTCGGACACCCGCTCGCCAATACGCAACTCTACGTGTTGGAGCCGAGCGACGAGCCGGCACCGCTCGGGGTGCCGGGCGAGCTTTGCATCGGCGGGGACGGGGTTGCACGCGGTTATCTGCATCAGCCCGAACTGACTGCCGACCGCTTCGTGGCCGACCGGTTCGGACCCATACCGGGGGCTCACATGTACCGGACCGGTGACCGCGTCCGTCGTCACCCGGACGGGCGTCTCGAATTCTTGGGCCGGCTCGATCAGCAAGTGAAGCTGCGCGGATTTCGCATCGAACTGGGCGACATCGAGGCCGCGCTCGCGGCGCATCCCTCGCTGCAGGAAGCGGCCGTGCTGCTGCACGTACCAACGCCCGATCGTGCCGAGCTAGCGGCGTACTACGTCCCGAGAGACACCGCGCAACAGGCGGACGCCTCACCGTCAACGGCGTCGCTGCGCGCATACCTGCGCACACGGCTGCCGGAGTATATGGTTCCCACGCTTTTCGTGCAACTCGAAGCACTGCCGAAGTCCCCGAACGGCAAACTCGATCGTAAAGCGCTGCCGCCGCCGGACGCGGACGCCGCGCGCAGCCGCAGCGCTCCTTTCATCGCCCCGACGAGCGCGACCGAAACCGTCCTAGCTCGCATCTTCGCCGACGTACTCCGCCATGAAGTGCCGATCGGTATCGACGACGATTTCTTCGAAGCCGGCGGCCATTCGCTCCTCGCCATGCAAGTCGTGGCGCGCGCCGGTACGATGCTGCGCACGCGCCTTTCCGTGCGCAGTTTCTTCGAGGCGCCGACCGTGCGCGGCGTTGCGGTGGCGCTCGCTCGGGGCGAAACGGCTCCCGGCCGGATCGAAACGGTCGCTCGAGCGGTGCTGAGGCTGGCGGAGATGACGCCCGAAGAACGGCAGCGGCGGCTGGACGCTGTGGAAGCGATGTGACGTCGGCCGATCAGGCGCTCCTCGATCAGTTGCTCGCTGAAGCCGGCGTCGCGAGCGAACCGGCCGTTCGGGGTTTGCGCGGCGGCCGCCGTCCGGGCCGGCTTCCACTTTCGTTTGCGCAAGAGCTGTTGTGGCTGCTGGATAACGCGTCGCCCGGCATGACGGCCTACAACATGCCGGTCACGCGCCGCATCACGGGCCCGCTCGATGTCGCGGCGCTCCAAAAAAGTTTGAACGTCGTCGTCGGCCGCCACGAAGTGTTACGCACCCGCTTTACGCTCATCGACGGTGAGCCATCGCAAGTCGTCGATCCGCCGCAAGCGGCGGCCTTTGAGCGCATCGACCTGCGGACCGTGCCTGCAGCGCAGCGAGACGCACGCGCCAACGCAATTGTGGGGGAGCGCGCACGTCGGCCTTTTGACCTCAACCGCGAGCATATGCTTCGCGCGACGCTCCTCCACGTCGGCGAAGACGATCATATCCTGCTGCTCGCCATGCATCACATCATCGCGGACGGCGCTTCGCTTGGGGTGCTGTTTGGGGAGCTGGCGGCTTCGTACCGCGCGTTCCGCGCCGGTGCGAACGCCGAACTGACGTCGCTTGAATTCCAGTACGCCGATTACGCCCTGTGGCAGCGCGAAGCGCTCGCCGGTGAACGCTTGAACGAACTGCTCGCGTATTGGCGCGCACGACTCGGCGAGCGAACGCACATGCTCGACCTACCGACCGACTATCCCCGACCGGCGAGACCGACGTTCGCGGGCATGCAGCGCTCGCACCTTATCGAGCCGCACATCGCTCGGGCCCTCGAGCGCCTTGCCCGCCAACATGATGCCACGCTGTACATGGTCATGCTCGCCGCGTACGCGACGTTGCTGCACCGCTACACCGGACGCAGTACCGTGCTCGTCGGCTCCAACGTGGCGGGACGTATGGAGCCAGGCACCGAGAAACTGATCGGCTACTTCAACAACACGCTCGCAATGTGCGCGAATTTCGCCGGCGACCCGTCCTTTTCGGCGCTGCTCGAACGCGTCCGCGAGAGCTGTCTTGAAGCGTACGATCACCAGGACGTTCCCTTCGAGAAACTCGTACTCGAATTGCGTGACGGCGACCAGCGCCTTGCGCAGACATCTCTGTTCGATGTCGTGCTTACGGCGCAGCATGCGACCGCGGCAGCGCTCGAACTCGAGGGCACTTCCGTCAGTCCGTACGGCGTCGACATGGGCGCGACGAAGTTCGACCTCACGCTCTTTATGGCGGAGACGCCGCACGGTTTGCGGCTGACGTTACGCGCGCGCTCGGACCTGTGGAGCGCAGCAACGGTCGAGCGGATGCTCGCGCAGTTGCAGACCATAGCGAACGCCGTTGTGACGGATCCAGGGCAGAGCGTTTCACGCATTCCGGTCGTGACCTTCGAAGAAGCGCAGGTCATCGCAGCCACGAACGCGACCGCGGCCGACGTCGGGACCGGCAGCGTCGTCGCGGCTTTCGAAATGCAAGCCGCACGCGTTCCGCAGGCCACGGCAATCGTCTGCGGCGACAAAGACATGACCTACCGGGAACTAAATGCGCAGGCGAACGCGCTCGCCCTTCGTCTGCGAGCCCGCGGCATCGAGCGCGGCATGCCGGTCGGTCTTGCGGCGGAGCGCTCAGTAGTAGCGATCGTCGGAGTCCTTGGAATCCTCAAGGCCGGGGCTGCATACATACCGTTTGACGTTGATCTGCCCCAAGAGCGGTTGGCGCAGCACCTTGCCGAAAGCGGCGCGCGCTTGATCGTAACGAGCGCCGACGCTGCAAAACCGTCCGCGTTCGATGCGAGCGCGCTCATCATACTTCGGGACGATACGACAGCTGCCGGTGACATGCCGCGCGACGCGGATGCCGACGACAACGTCACTGCCAACATCACTGCGGAAGACCTCGCCTACGTGTTGTTCACCTCGGGCTCAACCGGCGTGCCGAAAGGCGTCGCCGTCACGCACGGCAATCTAGCGTCGTATGTTCGCGCCATCTCGCGCGTACTCGTCGACGTCCCACATGGCGCACCGGGCGATGGACTTGACGCACTTGCCGGTGCTGCGTTCGCGCTCACCGGGACGCTTGCGGCCGATTTGGGCAACACCGTGCTTTTCCCCGCGCTGTGCTCAGGAGGCACGCTGCACATCTTGCCGCGCGAAATCATGAACGACCCCGCGCATTTCGCGGCTTACACTCGTTCGCATACGCTCGACATCGTGAAGATCACGCCGAGCCATCTGCGCGCACTGCTGCCCAATGCTGACGTTGCGAGCTGCTTGCCGGCGCGCTGGCTCGTCCTTGGCGGTGAAGCACTACCGCTCGAGTTGGCGAACGAGCTGCTTGACGCCGGGCACTGTCGCATCCTCAATCATTACGGGCCAACGGAGACGACGGTCGGGGCGGCAACCTTTGAAGTGACGACAGCGTCGCTCGAAACCGCTCGCCAAGCCGGCGCGCGAACGGTTCCGATCGGCGGCCCGTTACCGAATGCCCGGGCGCACGTGCTCGACGCGAATTTGCAAATGCTTCCGCTCGGCGTACCGGGCGAACTCGTCATCTCGGGGCGGGGCGTCGCGCGTGGTTACCTGCACCGGCCGGACTTCACCGCCGAGCGTTTCATCAACTTAGCCGGTTTCGGGCGGGCGTATCTGACTGGCGATCGCGTGCGCCGGCTGCCGAATGGTGCGCTCGAGTTCCTCGGTCGGACGGACGCGCAGTTGAAGATCCGCGGCTACCGCGCCGACCTCGGCGACATCGAGCACGCGCTCGCGCGACATCCCGCCGTCGCGCAAGCCGCGGTCGTGTTGCGCGATTCTGTCGATGCCGGCGAGCCGGCGCTCGTCGCTTACGTAGCGCCCGAAGGCGACGCAACGCAGGAGCAGTTGCGCGCGTGGCTGGCAGACCGGCTGCCGGACTACATGGTTCCCTCCACGATCATCGCGCTGGCAGTGTTGCCGCTGACGCCGAGCGGCAAAGTGGATCGCCGCGCCCTGGCGGATCCGGCGCCGGCTGCCGCCTCCGATGCATACGTCGGTCCGCGAACGCAAACCGAAGCGACGTTGGCTGCCATTTGGAGCGAGGTGTTACGGCGCGAGCACGTCGGGGTGCGCGACCACTTCCTCGCGCTCGGGGGCCACTCGCTGCTCGCCATCCGCATTCTCGGAAGGCTGAGTCGTGCGTTCGGCATTCGGCTGCCCCTGCGCACGCTTTTCGAAGCCCCGACCATCGAGAGGTTGGCCGCCGTCGTCGACACCACGGTCCCTTCCGCTGGGACCGATGATTTGGGCCCGGTCGCGCGCGCCGCCTCGGCAGCGCGCGGAAGCGAGAGCGGGCGATGATCGACACGAGCGTCTTCCCGCTGTCGTACGCGCAAGAGCTGTTGTGGCTGACTCAGCGCGCGTCGCCGCAGAGTAGCGCCTACAACGTTCCACGCACGCGACTGCTGCGCGGCCGCCTCGAGGTTGAAGCGCTGCGCCGCGCTTTCGAAACGGTCGTCGAGCGCCATGAGATCTTGCGCACGACGTACGCCTTCGAAGGTGAGCGGGCGGTGCAGATCGTGCACCCGCCGCGCCGGGTCGACATCGCGGTGACGGATCTACGCGCTTTAGGTCCAAGCGCCGGGCTTGCCGATGCGCAACGCCTCGCCCGCGAATCGGCTTTGCGGCCCTTCGATCTGGAACGTGACGCTCCGTTACGCGTATCGCTCTTTCGAACGGGTGAGGACGAGCATGTCCTGCACATCGATTCCCACCACATCGCGGCCGATGGCGGCTCACGTGACATCCTCTTTCGTGAGTTGGACGTCTGCTATGCAGCGTTCTGCGCGGGACGCACGCCGGAGCTTCCCGCTTTGCCGTTTCAGTTCGCGGACTATGCGTTATGGGAACGGCGCTACCTCGCCGGTGAGCGCCTGGAACGGCTACTGACATATTGGCGCACGGAACTCGAAGACGTCGAGACGGTGCTCGACCTCGTGCCGGATGTTCCGCGTTGCGACGAAGCGCGTGGCGACGCGGTCACTCGATCGATCCTCCTCGCTCCCCAATTCCTGGAGGCTGTCAAAGCGCTCGGGCGACGCAGCCACGCGACGCTCTACATGACGGTCCTCGCGGCCTATGCAACGGTACTTCACCTTTACGCCGCGGGCGGACGAGACGTGCTCGTGGGCTCGCCGATCTCCGGGCGTTCCCGGCCGGGACTCGATGAACTGATCGGCTATTTCGTCAATACGACCGTGCAGCGCGTGCGTTTTTACGACGATCCCTCGTTCGCCGACCTGCTGACGCGCGTGCGTGAAAGCTGCCTCGGGGCGTACGACCATCAGGAACTGCCGCTCGAGAAATTGCTTCTCGAATTGCACGGCAGTCGCCCGTTCGGCGATGCCTCGCCGGTGCAAGCCGTCTTTACGATGCTCGATCCCAGCGAGGGCAACTCAAGCCGGCTGGGCGGGCTCGACGTGCAGCCTTTGTCAGGCGCAGCCGGCACGACCAAATTCGATCTGACGCTCTTCATGGCGGAGCGCGCCGATGGGTTATCCTTGTCGCTGCGCGTTCGTGCCGACGTGTGGAGTGCAGCGGCCGTCGAACGCTTTCTCGAGCGTTTGCGGCGCGTGTTGGCAGCAGCAGCCGCGGACGCGAACGTTCGCTCTTCGCGGTTGCTGCTCCCCGACGGTGCTGAGCGCGCACAGCTCGCCCAATGGAATTCGACCAAACGCGATGTCGGCGCCCGGACGACCATCGTCGCTCTTTTCGAGGAAGTTCGCACCCGCTTTCCGCAGCGAACGGCGGTGATCTGCGGCAACGACGCGCTCTCCTACGAGGAGCTTGGCACGCGGGCCGACACGCTTGGCCGGCGTTTGCGCGCGCTCGGGGCCGCGCCCAATCACTGCGTCGGGATACTGCTCGACCGTAGCGCAGACTCCATCGTAGCCTTGTTTGCCGTCGCCAAGAGCGGGGCAGCATATGCGTTCTTGTCCCCCGATATGCCGGCGGCGCGGCTCGCAGAGCAGCTTACCGAAAGCGCCGCGGACGTCGTGATTACGTCTGCGCCATACGAGTCGCTCTTGCCGGCGGCCGTGCACAAAGTCGTCTTAGACGAACATCCGGCGCAAGGTGGCCTGGCGTGCGCCGACACGCTGCCGGCGGAGGGTCCGGCGCCCGACGATCTTGCCTACGTGCTGTTCACGTCCGGGTCGACCGGCGTTCCCAAAGGCGTGGCCGTAAGCCACACCAATCTGGTCCACTACGTGCGCGCAATCTCGCGCATCTTCGCCGATGTCCCCGCGCACCAGCGAGGTGACGGCCTGGCGGCAATCGCGGGATGGCATTTCGCACTGGCAAGCACGCTTGCGGCCGACCTAGGCAATACCGCGCTCTTTCCCGCGCTCTGCGGCGGCGCTACGCTGCATCTGTTGCCGCCCGACGTGACGAGCGACCCCTCGCGCTTCGCTGCGTACCTGTCATTGCACCCGCTCGATGTCATGAAAATCACGCCCGGTCATCTGCGCGCGCTGCTTCCCGAAAACGACTCGCTCGCCGCCGCTTTACCGGCACGTTGGCTCGTGTTCGGCGGTGAAGCGCTGCCTTTCGAACTCGCCTCGCGCGTTTTGGCCGCACGCCGCCCACGCGTGCTCAATCACTATGGACCGACGGAGACGACGGTCGGTGCGACGACGTTCGAAGTGACGCCGGCATCGCTTGGCGCAACACAGAACGCCGGCGCGCGAACCGTTCCGGTCGGAAGCCCGCTGGCAAACGTGCGGGCGCACGTTCTCGATCCACAGCGTCACGCCGTGCCGCCCGATGTGCCGGGCGAGCTGTATGTAAGCGGCGCGGGCGTCGCCCGCGGCTACGTACATCGTCCCGACGTCACGGCCGAACGGTTCGTAACGCTCGAGGGCATCGGCCGCGCATACGCGACCGGCGATCGCGTTCGTCGCTTGCCTGGCGGCACGCTCGAATATCTCGGGCGCACGGACGCACAAGTGAAGATCCGAGGGTATCGCGTCGAGCCCGATGACGTAGCCGTTACGCTGCGCGCTTTTCCCGACGTCCTAGACGCGACCGTCGTGCCATTCGGCGACGGCGACGTAGAACTCGCGGCGTACGTCATCATGGCGCCCGGCGCAGCGGCTGCTGTGGAGGATGCGTTCGCCGAAGCCATCCGGACCCGGGTGGCTCGAGTGCTCCCGGCGCACATGGTACCGCACTGCGTGATAAGCGTCGACGCTCTGCCGCGCACTCCAAACGGCAAACTTGACCGTCGCGCCTTGCCCATTCCAACGCGCGATTCGCGCTGCGTCGGCGCGCCGGCGGCGCCGTCTACGGAGACGGAACGAGCACTGGTCGCAATTTGGGGCAACGCCTTCAAACGCGATCCGGAAGCCATCGGAACGCACGATGACTTTTTGGCCCTCGGCGGACACTCGCTGCTTGCGATTCGCGTGCTCGGAGCGGTGAGCCGGCAGTTCGGCGTGCGGCTTTCACTCGGCTCCCTTTTCGAATACCGTACGATCGTGCAGCTGGCGGCACGCATCGATGCGCACATGGGCGCTCGAGCGGAGGCACAGCACAGCCTCGAACTCGGCAGCATCCCGCGCGCTCCTTTCCGTCAACGGCCCGCCGAACCAAGCGGCACGAACGGGGGCGCCGCGGTTTGACCGTGTTGGAAACCGACGTACCACCAGCCCCAACACTGGCGGTCGGTGACGTGCACGTGTGGGATGCTCGTGTCTCGGCTTTCGCGGAGCGCGAAAACGATTTACGCGCAATGCTTGACGACGCCGAATTGCAGCGCGCCGATCGCTTCCGATTTGCGCGGGATCGCCTGCAATACGTCGTCGCTCACGGGCTGGTTCGTACGCTGCTCGGACGCTATCTGGGCGAACCTGCGCGTCGTTTGCGCTTCGAAACCGGCCCGTATGGTAAGCCGTCGTTGTGCTTGCCCGCGGCGTGTCCTAAGCTCGAATACAATCTTTCACATTCGGGTGACATCGTGCTCATTGCCGTCGCGCGCGGACGCGCCGTCGGCATCGACGTCGAACGTTGGTCGAACGACATCGTTTACGACGAACTGGCGCAGTACTGTTTTTCGCCCGTGGAACGAGCCGAACTGGCCGCAGCCGCGCTCAGCGATAAGGCCGCCGCGTTCTTCTCGGGTTGGAGCCGCAAAGAAGCGTACATCAAGGCAACGGGGGTCGGGGTCGCAGCGGGACTGGACTACTTCGATGTCTCTTTGGCCGACGGTGCCGCCAAACTCTTAGCCGATCGCCGCGCAGGCTCATCGGCCGCCGACTGGAGGCTGGACGACATCCCGTTAGGCGCGGGCTATTCCGGCGCCATCGTCGCGCGAGGCGATGATTGGCGGCTACGGCGGTCCTCATTGCACCGGGCGCGCTTACGCTAAGACGAGGCGTTCGTTGAGAGCCGGCGCGCGCGCAGTCCCTTTGTCGCTGCTATGCATCGTATCGCTCGTCGTGCTGCAGGCAGTCACCGTGATCGCCATCGAGCGGGTGGCGATGGCGCATTCACACGTAGCTCCTGCCGAAGCTCATCTCGGCTACTACATCAACCCTGGGAGCTGGGGAAAGGCCACCGTTCTCGTCGTTGTAGGAGCGAACTTCTTAGAAGCGCTCGCGTTATACGGGCTCTTTCGCTGCCTGTCGATGGAACGGACGCCCACTCTCGTAAAAGCGTTTACCGCAGCGGGCGTCGCTGGCATGATGGCCGTTTCACTTTCGGCTCACGTGACCGGCTTAGACGCGATCCTCTACATCTACTTTGCCAAGGTGCCAAACCTAGCCGCGGCTTACCACGTGCCTCCTTCATTCGCGCCGGTGGCGGACGGCTTCGCCAATCTTTACCAGGTCATTCGGAAGCTACGATTTGCCTCACCGTACGGACCGCTCTGGGAGCTGCTCGACCGCGGCATACTGTCCGGTACTCATAATATCGGGCAAGCGCTCTTCACGATAAAATTGGCCAACGCTGTCGCTCTGGTGGCCAGCTTCGCCGTACTATTGTCGTTGCGGCTGCCGTTTCGCCAGGCAGCACTCTTCTTTTTGAATCCCGCGCTCTACGACAATTACATCGTGCAAGCGCACAACGATCTGTTCGCCATCCTACCCATCCTCGTTGCGCTGCTATTAGTGAGGCGCGGTGCATTCGCGGCCGCTGCACTGGTGGCGTCTTTGGCCGGGTTGGTGAAGATTAGCCTCGTCGTCATCGCGCTTGCGACCATCGCGTCGGTTGGAGACCTCCGCAAGCGGCTCACGAACGCTGCCCTCATCATCGCCGTTCTCGTACTGGGCTCAGTGCTTATCGGCGGCCCGACGTATCTGCACGCGCTGGTCTTTGTCGGCAAATCGCAGACGCACGGCAGCGGCTCTCGCATGCTCAACGACGTTCGTCTGACACTTCAGCTGCTTATGATCTTCGCCGGCTGCCTGGCGGTCGTCGATGTCATCGTTTGGAAACGCCTTATGCGCAGCGCGGTTTGGACGCTTCCCGCCTTCAGCGGCCTGCTGCATGCATGGTATTTTCCATGGACGGTGCCATTGGCCATTCGGTTTGGGGCGACGGCAGCGGTTCTGGCGATTAGCTTACCGCTTTTCGAAATCGCTACGAACCTTCGACTTACCGATCTGGTGAGAGTAGATCCATTGATCGTAAGCATGCTGATCGTTACCGCCGTTGCCGTACGTGACGTCATTGTGACGAAGGGGCGCGGTGAACTAACGCCGTCCGTGACTTCCAAGGACTGATATGCGGTCGCCCGGCTGCGCTCGCGGTCGCCGGACTCTCTTGGGCGAACTGCCACCACGCGCCTTACGTTACAGCGGAATGACCCCCGCCTCGCGACAGTGGGCCCGGATGCTGCCGCAGCCCGGTTGCGCCGGCTTGCCGCCGGGCCACCTTCGCACCGCCCGGGACGCCCCAGATTGTCCGGCAATGGGTCCTTCGACGCAAGCCGACGGCCCCCAAACCCCCCTCAAAGGGAGCCAGATTCCGTGCTACACTGACTCGACCGTGTTCTCTTCGTTTGGGGGGCGCCTTGCTTTTGTCGCCCTGCGCTGCTCCCCAAGTCGCCGCTCCGCGCTCCGACCCGGTAGGATAGGGTAATCATCCTGGTGGCAACCCAGCTCGAAGTTCCTCAGGAGATCGTCGCGGCGCCGATGTCGTTCGCGCAGCGACGGCTTTGGATGATCGACCGGCTTTCGCCAGGGTCGTCCGCCTACAACGTCCGCCACGCCGTTCGGCTGCGGGGCGCAAT
>JAABUZ0100003039.1_pt1 | contig 26017 bp, 19 predicted proteins | sample 5562091 | NCBI WGS metagenome assembly JAABUZ01 (sample SAMN12813069, study PRJNA571459) | rock metagenome | isolation source: Antarctica rocks | place: Antarctica: Victoria Land, Linnaeus Terrace sud | collected 2015-12-21 | reverse complement strand
TGATCCTGCTGCACGCTGCGTGGATCGCGGTACTGGCCGTCACCTCGCTGCGGGCACCCTGCCCACCCGCGAGGGCTCCCGACTCACCGGATCAGTGAACGGCGGCTACAGGCGGACGCGTACCTGCCACGCCTTCTCGCTTCGGGCGACCCCGGCCTGGCGCTGCCCACCCGCTCCGACCATGGCATCTGCACGGGCTCGGGAACCGGATGCTGACCCATGGGTGCGGCAGTGCGCGACGCAACACATCAAGGGCCACCGCGGGCGTCCCAGCCGGCGCGTCTCGTCATCGGCCGGCGGTGCCGGTACCGGTGCCGTGCCTGTGTCAGGTGCAGGGGGGCGGTGCAGCTCCCGGCGCAACAGCCCCGCTGCCCGCGCCCCGACCAAGCGTCCGTGGGAGGACGTCGTCGCCGGAGCGGGTAGCTCCAGCCGAGCTCGATTCCTGGACACCGCCACTGTCTTCGACTCGACGCCTCGTGCAGCCGGCGGAATCAGGCCGGCTTGACGGGCGGGCGCAGGCGGACGGGTGGGCAGCGTAGGGCTACGGTTGCAGGAACCCGGGGGAACTACGGGACAGTCCCGCCACTGTGAGCACCCGGCTGCGGCTGGCGCGCTTGTCCACCAACGATCGTCCGCGTAACTGCCTGGCTGTGGCAGTAGTCGGTGTTGTTGAGTCGCGCCATGCAGGTTGTGAAGCTTCACAGTGACGAGGTCGACGTCGACGAGCCTGTCCGAAACCCCTGTCCGAAACGGGCGTCTCACTGACTCGTCCGTCGGACGTTTTCGATACGGTCGCGGCATGGGACACCTTCACGGCTATGCCCGCGTGTCGACCGCCGAGCAAGACCCGGCGCTGCAGCGCGATGCGCTGACCGCGGCCGGCTGCGCCCAGCTGTGGGTCGACGTCGCCTCGGGCTTCCGCGTCGACCGGTCGCAGCTGGTGGCCGTGCTCGAGCAGCTGCTGCCGGGGACATCCTGGTCGTCTGGCGGCTCGACCGCCTCGGTCGGTCGCTGCGCCACCTCGACCAGCGGGGCGTCGGGTTCCGGTCGCTCCAGGAGTCGATCGACACGACGACCACGGGTGGACGGCTGGTGTTCCACCTGTTCGGGGCGCTGGCCGAGTTCGAGCGCGACCTGATCCGCGACCGAACCCTGGCCGGGCTGGAGGCGGCGCGCCAGCGCGGCCGCCGCGGCGGTCGACCGACGGCCATGACGCCGGCCAAGCCGCGCCAGGCCGAGCGCATGTACGCCGACAAGACGCCCGTCAGCGAGATCGCGGCGGTGCTTGGTGTCGGACGCGCCAGGGTCTACCGGGCGCTCAACGCAACCGACGGCGTCGCCGGGACGGCGTCGTGACCGGGGCGGGAGCCAGCGGTGCACAGCCGAACTACCTGAGCAGGATGCTGACCGAGCTCGACCAGCTCGAGCAGGACTACGCCGACGTCCTTCGGCGCTCGACAATCCTGAACATCGACCCCAACCGGCACGGCGGCGGGGACGTCGCGTTTATCGGCTTCGCGAAGTACGGGTGGGGTCCCAGCGACGCGCCGCTGGAGGCGGCGCGCATGGACCTGCTCCGCGGGGTGCGCGACTGGGGTCCGCGGTACCGGTTGCTGTTCCCGCACCCTGTGAAGACAGTGAGCGTGCGTCTCGACGCGAGCCTCGGGCGGCTAGAGACCTGGTTGCTCCGCGAGGGTAAGGACCACTCGGTCCCGGCGGGCACCGAGCAGGCTGTCGCTGCGCTCGCTGCGCGCGTGGAGGACCTGCGCGGCCTGTCGGCGCTGCTGCCGGCCGACGAGTACGCGGTCCGCCTCGCACCCGACACCAACACGCTGATCGACAATCCCGACCTCGCGGCGCACACCGGGGCGTTGGGGCCGCGCTACATGGCCCATGTGCTGCCCGTCGTCTTCGGAGAGCTCGACGACCTCAAGCGCTCCGGTCGCACGCAGGACCTGCGCGAGGCGGCGAAGAAGGTAGACCGTCGGCTCAAGGGACTGCGCGACAACGGCGACGTCCGAATCGGCGCGAAGGTCTCAGGCGACGTGGCCGCGGTGTTCGAGTACACCGAGCCCAGCGCCGACTGGGTGCCCACGTGGCTCGACCTGTCGGTGCCGGACGACCGCTTCGTTGCGGCCGCGCTGCAGCTGCAGTCGCAGCACCCGGGCTCGGCGCTGTACGTCGCGACCGGTGACATCAACATGCAGAACAAGTTGTCAGCCGTCGGCCTGCCCTTCGTCGAGCTGCCGTAGTCGGAGACCACCGGCCCGGCCGACGGACGAGTGACAGTCCCGGTTGACCCTCGCTTCCGGGCTGGGGCCCGGAAAGGTCCTACGAGAACGGTCAGCCCCCTGTCACGGCGCTCGAAGACCGCGGCCACTGAGGCGTGCCGAAGGAGGTTCGTCGATCGGGAGAGGGCGTGCTGCGGTTGCTATGCCGGGTCAGGTGGGGTGAGGGGTCATGTCGTAGGTGATCCATTGGGTTCGGGTGGCGTGCTGGTCGTACTTGCTGCGGGCGCGGTGGTTGTCGTCGGCGGTGATCCACCGCACGACGCTCCAGCCGCGCTGCCCGGCGTGCTGGGCGAGGGCGGCGAGCAGGGCGTCGGCTGCGCCGGTGCCGCGGGCGGCGGGGTCGATGTAGAGGTCGTCGAGGTAGCCGCCGACCGTGGCTGTGGAGGGGCCGGCGAAGGCGCGGACGTCGGCGATCCCGACGATGTGCCCGCCGGCGTCGTGAGCGACCAGCCCTTCGAGCTCGTGGGCCGAGCCGATCAGCCAGGCCCAGGTGCGCTCGGCTTGCTCGTCGGTCTGGGTGAGCCGGTAGAAGGCGGCGTAGCCGGCGTACAGCTCCCGCCAGCGGTCGTGGTCGGCGGGCTGGAGCGCACGCACGAGCCAGCTGCCGAGCGCCTGTGCTGCATCACAGTCAGAAAAAGACATGCCGGCAGACTAACCGTGCATGGCCATGCATAGTTATGCTGTCGTAGTGATGGTGCACCCGTGGGACGCCGCGTTCAGTGAGGACGAGTGACGAGCGTGGCTGGCCGCCGGCCGCGACTTCGGGCAGCTGGTCGTCGCCGACCCGGATGGCTGGCCGGCGGTGGTGCCGACCCACTTCACCGTCGACGACGAGCGGACCGTGCTGGTGCACCTGGCCCGGCCCAACCCGGTCTGGCGCCTGATCGAGGCGCAGCCCCGGGTGGTGCTGACCGTCGTCGACGACGACGCCTACGTCCCCACGACCTGGCGGGCGGCACCGAGTGGCCCAGCGCGCGACGGTGTGCCGACGAGCTACTACGCCGCAGTGCAGCTGCGCTGCCAGGCGGAGATCGTGGACGACCCGGAGGACAAGGCGGAGCTGCTGCGCCGGCAGCTGCGCTTACTGCAGCCAGAGCAGGAGCACGCCCCAGTCAGCGTGGACAACCCGCCGTACGCCCGGCTGCTGCCGGGCATCCGCGGGCTGCGCCTGCACGTCGTCGACGTCCTCGCCAAGTTCAAGTTCGACGACCACAAGCCCGCGGAGCACCGGCTCGCCGTCGCCGACCGACTGCAGCAGCGTGACCAGGGCCGCGACCGCGGCGCCCGATCCGAGCAGCTGCGTCGACTCCAGGCGGGAGCCGGGCTGACGTGACCTTGGCCGAGCGTCCCCTGCTGCGCCGGAGCGCGACCTCGAGCGAGTCTGACCTTGTCCCGATGAGCGATCGACTACCGGACAAGATCACCGGCCCGCTGTCAGCCACATGGCGCTGCCAGAACCTTGCCAGCTACCGCTGGGACGAGATCGTCAGCGCACCCCCGCTGACCTGAGGCGCTCCAAGATGGACGTTCCCCTTGCGGAGCAGGACCGACTCGGCGTCCGGATGGCGCCCGGCTTCCGACTGCCTCGCAAGAGGGGCTGCAGCACGGGTCAGGATGGGCTCATGACTCGGTTCGCTGTTCGCCCCGCTGGCCTGGACGACGTCGACGCGGTCCTCGACCTGTGGCGAAGCGCCGCGGAGAACGAGAGCCGGCCTGCGGACACCCGCGAGGCCGTCTTTGCAGTGCTCGAGCGTGACCCGGCTGCTGCTGGTCGCCGTGAGCGACACCGAGCTGATCGGCTCGCTGATCGCCGGTTGGGACGGGTGGCGAGCTTACCTCTACCGCCTGGCCGTCCGCCCCGACTACCGCCGACGCGGCGTTGGGCAAGCCTTGCTCGAGGCCGCAGAGGCTCGACTGGCTGGGCTCGGCGCGCGACGCTTCGACGCCATGGTGCTCGACGGTAACGAGCTCGGCCGTCGGCTGTGGCAGGCCGCCGGCTACCGCCGCCAGGACGACTGGCGCCGCTGGGTCAAGACCGCATAGGTCCGTCCCGCTCTGCCCGGCAAGTGCTGCCCGTACCGCTCAACCATTATCTACAGGACGACGGCGTCGGCTTCGATCTCCACGAGCAGCGCAGGATCGATCAGCCTGCTGACCTCAACCATGGAGGTTGCCGGGCGGATGTCCGCGAAGACCTCGCCGTGCGCGCGCCCGACCTCCTGCCACCGGCTGATGTCGGTCACGAACATGCGGGTACGCACAACGTCTTCCAGCCGCGCGCCCACCTGCTCGAGCGCGAGTTGGATGCGCCGCAGTGCCTCGCGCGCCTGGTTCCCGATGTCGTCTCCTCCGACCGTCCCGCCGCCCTCCGCTGCTGCTGTCGTGCCGGCGACCGACACCCACTTGCCGACACCCACTTGCCGACGCGCACCGCCCGTGAGTAGCCGACCACTGACTCCCAGCGCGCTTCCGAGGAAACCGTCTGCCGCTTCACCACGGCTCCAGCATGGTGGTCGAAGCCGGAACTGTCTCGACCGCGCCGGAGCCGACATGTCCCGCAACACGAACGCCAACCGGAACGTCAGAGGAACAACAGCATGGTGAGCGAGCCGTCGACCGCGCCGGCGACCTGGAAGCCACAACGCTCGTACAGGCGCCGGGCCGGGTTGTCCGGCTCGACGCTCAAGCTCAGCGCCTCATGGCGCTGGGCACGCGCCGACACGACGAGCGCCTCGAGCAACAGCGAACCGATGCCCCGCCCTCGATGGGTGGGCACCACGCCGATCGACAGCTCCGGCGTCTTCGCGTCGACGAAGCCATACCCACGGTCGCGCCCGGGCAGCAGGCGCAGCCATGCCGCACCGACCGATGGCCCGTCCTCGGCGACCACCCCCAGGTCGCCCGGGCGGGGCCAACCTGAGACGTAGTGCGCCAGCTCTGGTCGTGCCAGCACCGACTGGACGTCTCCGACAGGTCCGTCCAACCGCCAGTAGGCCGCCGCGAGATGCATCTCAGCGAGGAAGTCGTCGTCAGCCGGACCAGCGGGACGGACGCGGACAGACACACCGGCACACTGCCTCAGCCCCGACCGCTTGACGCGATCAACTACCGGACGAGACCACCGTCCCGGTGCCGGCCACATATCGCTGCCAGAACCGCGCCAACGACCGCTGCAAGCAAGTCACACGCTCGCGGTCGGGTGCTCAGGGTGAATCGCCAGCGCAGGTTCGGACCGGACCAGAAACGAGCGATTGCGGGACGTCTTCCTGGCGCGCGTAACCGGTCCACTCGGTTCAACACGCGGGGCGACCGACGCGCGCTCATAGCTCGTCGCCGATGAGCGCATGGTCCGTTACGGGTGGTCGGCCGCTTGGAGAGGACGCGCGCGGTCCGACTGCCTGGGTCCCAACGCGGACCAACGGCCTGAGGTCGCGGCCCGTCGCCGGAGCAGTCCTGTCGGTGCCGGCGGCTAGCGTCCGACCTGGACCCATGGGCAGTGTTGATCGAGTGCGACGCGGGAGATGCCCGACACCTCGGAAGGAGCGACCCTTGAGCGCGAGTCGCACGCCGCCGATCGTCGACCAGCAGAACACTGCCCCATACCAGTTGCTCCTCGCAGCTCAGCGGCGCCTGTACGCCGACGTTAAGCGAAGCCACAACCGCCGCCTGGTCACCGTCATGGCCCTGTCAGTTCTCACGCTCATCGTCGGCGGCGCATGGCCCGGAGCGCGCAGCGCCATCGGTGGAGTCGCAGCACTCGCCCTGGGACCGTGGTGCTCGTGGCTGAACTTCGCGAGAACAAGAAGGTCGGTGTCGCCGCCAGCATCCAGGAGGAGTTCGACACCGGACTGTTCCAGCTGGACTGGCACCCGTTCCTCGTAGACCACCCGCAGCAACGCGACATCACCAAGGCCGCGCTTGGCGCCAGCTACGAGGGGCTGCCCGACTGGTACGAGCCGCGCTCGGTCAGCGACCTAGTCCGGCCACTTGACGTGCTCGTGTGCCAGCGCGCCAACCTCGACTACGGCGTCGCCCTCCACCGCGGCTACGCGACCGTGCTCGGCGGCGCCCTCGCCGTGGCCGCCGTCTTCGCAACCGGCGTCGCCCTCTTGATCGACTTCACAGGATGGACGCTCCTCTTCGGACTCATCGCGCCCTTGACACCGCCGGCGGCCGCCGTTGTGAAGGAGATTCAAGCCCACGTTGACAGCGCCAGGAAGAAGTCTTCCGCACAGGACAAGGTCGCCGGCCTGTGGCGAGCCGGACTGGACGACCCCACCGCCATCAGCCAGGCCGAGCTGCGCGCCGCGCAGGACTGCATTCTCGGCTACCGGCAGACCAACGCCCGCGTTCCGGACCGGTTCTACTGGAACCGTCGCGCGAAGAACGAAGCCCTCATGCTCGCCACCTGCACCGATCTCGTCGAGCAAGCGCGGCTACGCGGCCACATCGCCGACGACCGGGATGAGCCATGAGCGCCGGCGCCGGCGCCATCGCCCTCGCCCCGCATAACCGAGACGGAGGAGTCCGATGACGACTGCCAACGCCTATCTCAACGATCGCCTCAACTGGTACACCCCGCCAAGTGGCTACTTCGAGGCAGCACGTGTACACCGAGGCGCTATCGAGACCAGGCTCAACCTGCACTACGGCGTCAAGGAGATGTTCGAGACAGGGTCGCTGCGCGCCGGCACCGGCGTCCGCTTTTACTCCGACGCCGACTACCTCGCCTGCCTGAAAGGCGAGCGCGCCCTTACCGGCATCTCGGCACTGACCAAGGTCAAAACGTCGCTAGCCGACCGCTTTCCCGGCACCGTCGTCAAGGTGCGGTCGCCCGCCGCCGTCTGCGAGTTCGCCCAGGCTAAGGAGACCGTCGAGGTCGTTCCGGCGTACACGGAGGGGCTCGGCTACTACATCCCTGATCCGGAGACGGGCGGTTGGATGAAAGCCCATCCGAAGGACCACAACGCCTACGTCAACGAAATCAATAAGAGCCACTCAGGCGGCGCGAAGAAACTCGCCCGGTTGGCCAAGGTGTGGAAGTACAAGCGATCCGTGCCTGTGTCGTCCTGCTACCTCGAGATGAGGGCCGCGAGGTAACGCCGCCGCCCAGTCGACATGGTGGTTGCCCGCCGACCTTCATGGGTTCCTCAAGCACCTGCAGAACATCGGCCTCGCGGCTATAAACGACCCGGCCGGACTCAGTTCCCGCTTCACCGCCTGCTCTTCCGAGAGCAATCGCACCGACGCGCTCTCCAAGCTCTCGACCGCCGTCACTCGCGCCAGCAAGGCGTGGGACTTCGACAAGGACGGCAAGGACGACGCAGCCGTCGAGCAGCTCATACTGCTGTTCAATCAGTAGACGCGGTGACCACCACAGCGCAGGCGTTCGAACAACTGCTCGAGGACATCACGCCCACGCCCTACCAACGAACAACGCTCGTCCCTGCTAGGCAGCGCCGCTAAGAGGAGAACCTCACCGCAAGCTTCCCGAGCAACAGCGACATGCCATTCGTGCAGACCCACCTGATGGGAAGTGCCGCCAAGAACACCGCGCTGCGGCCACTCGACGACATCGACGTTCTCGCCGAGTTCAACGGCGTCAAAGGCAAGGCCTGGCTTCGCTACCAATACGACTCCCGCCGGTTCCTCTACCGCATTCGAGACGCCTACAACGGCCTCGAAGCTAGGCCGGTCGGCGCTCGGGGACAGGCCGTTCGCGTCTTCTTCCAGCAGGGCGGCTACGTCGACGTGGCGCCCGTGTTCCGCTGGAGCGATGACTTCTTCGTACTACCTGACGGCAGTGGCGGCTGGCTCAGGACGAGCCCACCTACGGCACAGCGTTGGTTCACGAAGCGGAACGCCGAGCTCGGCTATCAGCTGCCAGCCGTCGTACGCCTGCTCAAGCAGTGGAACATCACGCACAGCAAGCGGCTGCGCTCCTACCACCTCGAAACGGTGGTCGGCACGTACTTCACCGCGTTCGGGACCAACCACCGACAGGCGCTGGAGCTCTTCTTTCGCGGCGCCGGCAACTACCTGACGATCGCCGACCCGGGCCAATGCGGCGGCGATCTGAGCACATACCTGGGTTGGGGACAGCGCCAGGACGTACAGGCGTCGTTCGCCCGCGCGAACGCGATCTGCGTCCGTGCACTGGGAGCCGAAGCGCAAGGTCGCCACACCGAGGCGAAGCGGCAGTGGAGCATGATCGTCGGACGAGAACTGCCCTAACAGCGCAGACCAGCGCTGCAGCGCGCCGTCACATGACTACTGCCGATCACCTCAATGCACAGCCGCTCGTCCTTCACGCAGCGACCGTCCTGATCGTCCGCTCATGCCGCCGATCGCTCGCCCCGGGGTAGATGCCGTCCCTGCCGTTCTACCCGCCGGATTGTGTCACATACGGTCGTTGTAGGACGACAGCGTCCTGCGCCCGTTATCCTCTGAACTAGAAGTGGTGGGGGCTGACAAGCGCGAGGGTGCCTTCCTCACGAAGCCCCGCGACGTGCTCCAGGACCTGAGTGGCCGCCCGTCCGTGGACAAGCGCACCGCACTCGAGATTGAGCGCCAGGGCGGCCCCGGTAACGTTGGCACTGCCGATCAGAGCCGTGTTGTCGTCGACCACCAGGACCTTCGCGTGAAGTGAGGCGCCGTGGGGCCGGAGCTCACGGGGCCAGGCAAGGCGGGTGCAGTCCACGTGACGAAAGGGGCGTCGTTGTCCTGTGAACCTGGGGTTGTCGTCCATGTTCTCGAGCAGCACGGTCAGGATGATCCCTCTGGCGACAGCGGCTTCGAGAGCCGCCACGACGTGCGGCTCGTCCTGCACGGCGTAGCCGATCAGCAGGAGCTCCCGACGGGCGGAGTCGATCAGGTCGGTGACGACGGACGCCGTCAGCCGGCGGCCGCCTGTACCGCTGTCGGGACCGGTCCAGACCACCTCGACCCGGTCCTTGGGTTCGGCGCGCACGAGCCCTGCCGCGTGCAGGGCCGTTCCTAGCGCCGTGAGGTCGTGGTCGCCAAGGAGTGCGGTGCAGGCGCGGCGTAGCGCTGCGGTGCCGACATCGGCGCGCAGGGCGAGGACCGCATGCGGACCGGCGAGGCAGGCGCCGGCCAGTCGCTCCACATCCAGGGCGGGGAGCGACGCGCTGAGGGTCGCAGCCAGACGCGCCGCATCTACGGTCACGAGCCGTAGGCCAGCCCGTCGCTGGTCAGGTCGACGAGCACGGCCCGGTCGAGCCAGCGGTTGTTGCTTTCGCAGCTGGTCTCGGAGGCGAACAGGCAGGCGTGACAGGCCGCGGCGTGCAGGGTGTCCGACGGGTCACGGGGGACGTGCTCGGCGCACAGCGGGTCGGACGAGCAGCGCTGGGCGTCCTCGAACGCGAGGTCCAGGAGGCGTTCGAGGTGCTGGGGCTGACCTAGGGCCACCAGCCCGCCTAAGGTGCCCTCGCTGTCACTGGCCGCTGTGGACAGCAGGATCCCGGTCGCGGGTTCGTCTGGGGTCCCGACGTAGAGGCGCTCGCGGATGCTCGACGAGCCGTACCCGCACTCCAGGGCGACCTGCCGGATCAGCAGATGGCTCAGGGTGTGTAGCAGCACGTAGCGCGCGACGGGGAAGCCGGGGTCTGGACGGCGGGCGCGGTTGCGGCTCCACCTGCTGTAGGCGTTCTGCAGCGACTCGAGGCGCTCGTGCTCGCTGACCCGTTGCTCCCAGTCCCGGACCTGCTTCTCGTGGAGCTGAAGGAATACGCCTTCTCCGCGCTGCTCGAAGGCGGGTACCCAGGTCGGGGTGGCGCGGCCCAGCGGCAGGCGGTTGCTGGGGTCAAGCTCGCGGCGATCCGGCGCAGACAGACGGGTGAAGCCGACGAGGGCCTGCACCTCGCGCAGGCGGGTGACCAGCACGACCTGGTCGAGCAGACCGGCGTACGGCGGGGGCGGGGCGATGGGCTGGGCTCGGAAGTCGGGGTCGTGCCGGTCGGTCGTCGGTCGGGCGAGCAGGCGCCACTCTGCTTGCAGGAGGTCACCGCTGACCTTTGGCGGCTGCGGCCCACCCCGGCCTCGCAGGTCTTCCACGGCTGCCCAGACCTGATCGATCGGGACGCCGCGGAGCCCGCGGAGCTCGGGCATGCTGTCGACCAGGAGCTGGACGACGTTCGCGCTGCTTTGCGTGCCGAGGACCTCCCACTGCGCCGCGACGAGGTCGGGCACGGTCTGGCCCTGCGGGAGGTGCAATGCGCTGGCGGTGACGCTGAACCACAGGTTCGAGGCGCCCAGGACCATCAGCTTGAGCGGTTTGCCGCACGTCTCGAACCGTTGCAGGTGCGGGTGCCGGCCGCGACACGCCGGCAGAGCGGCCGGTCCGTCTTTCCCGGAGGCCTCGGCGACGCTGCGGGAGGCTGAGCACTCCAGGCACCGGACGGTGACCCGGGGGCCCAGCGCGCTCGAGCTGTCGCGCATGGTCAGCAGCGGTCCGGCGCAGGCGTCCTGGCTGCCGCGGTGCACGAAATCGACGTAGGGGAACTCATCGAGGTGCCCGGCCTCGCAGGCGACGAGGAACCGCGCCGGGACGCAGCCGCGCTTGTTGCGGTCGCGGACCTGGTTCTGTCTGGTGCACAGCACGTGCACCCACTTGGCCAGGTCCGGCCGGCGTCCGCTGCGGTGCACGAGGTCGAACTGTCCCGGGGGGTCCAGCGGGCCGAGCCGGTGGCAGCGGGGGCAGCGCAACCAGCGCGGGAACGGCGAGATCGGCACGCCGGTGCGGGTCCACGGGTCGTCACTGTCTTGAGGGTCCCAGGGGGCGCTGCGCAGGGCACGGACCTGCGGTCCCAGCGTCGCCCGGACCTTCTCCAGCAGTCGGGGTTCCTCGATGGCCTCTGCCCGCTCCAGGGGCCAGGCGTCGATGCCGCGCACGACCGCACTCATGCCCGGCAGGTCGACGACCGCGCCAGCACCCGAGGTCGTCACCAGGTGGCTGGGGCGGGCCGACCCGACCCGGCTCGGCTGGCCCTTGACGCTGCGGTCTGCCGGGATCGTCACGACGTCTCCTTGCCGGTCCGGTCGTAGGTCCAGTCCGGGGCGTCGTCCAGGCTCGGGTCACGCCGGTCGAGTTGGAGCAGAACCTCCGGCTCGACCTCACGCAGGCTCATCGGCGCGGTCCAGCGCTCCCAGATGCCGTCGTCGGGACGGGACAGCAGACCGGTGACGTCGGCCGCCTTTTCGTAGCCGAGCGTGCCGGACTCCAGCCGGCGGCGGCGCTGCTGCCACTCATCGAGCCGGTACTGCACCTCCTGCCGCACGAAATCCCCGGCTTTGACGTCGTGGGTGACTCGCTCGGCCCGGTCTCCGAAGCGCTGCAGCAGCACTGCGGCCGCGGGGCCGTTGAGCGTGACGCCCCCCGCGGCGGTGTTGGGTAGCGCGGCAACGGCGCCCTGCCGGACCGACGCGGCCAGCACCGCCGACAGCCCACGATCCAGAGCCCGGTCGCTGTAGGGCGTGGTCGTCAGGCCCTCCACCCGCATCCCGAACGTCGCGTGGTCGTAGGCGAAGCTCTCGTAGTGCGCGAGGTCGCGCGGCCGACTCCACTGGTACAGCGTCACCACCAGCCCCGGCCGGGCGCGGTCCCGGCCGACGCGGGACGTGGCCTGGATGTACTCCGCGGTGCTCTTGGGCTGTCCCGTGACCAGCATCAGGCCCAGGCGCTGGACGTCGACCCCGACCTGCAGCATCGACGTCGCGAGCAGCACGTCCAGCGGCTGCACCCGCTCCCCCATCGCCTCACGGAGCTGCTTTTTCGCCTCGTCGTCGCTGCTCCGCAGGACGTCGAGCGCTGCGCTGGTGTCCAGCTGCGGGCTGAAGGGCCGCTCCAGGTCCGCCAGGGTGGTGGCGATCCGGCTGCTGGGCATGCGGCTGGTGAGTTCGCTGACGGTCGGGCGGCGCCGGCGGGTCCGGACCTGCAACGACGACAGGCGGTCGGTGACGTCGTCCTCCACCAGGCGCCGCATGCCGGCGAGCTCGCGGGTCGAGGTGAAGTAGTCCACCAAGGTCATGTAGGGGTCGGCCGCCAGGCCGTGCCGGTCGAACAGGAACTGCACGTTCTCCAGTACCGCCGAGGCGACCCGGATCTCGATGGCCTTGAGCCGCTCCCCGGTGGCGCAGATCCCGCGGTAGCGCCGGCTCGGACAGGACGGCGAGGGGGCGGTGACGGTGGAGAAGAACGTCTCCCCCGCATCGAGGACTGGCGGAGGGAAGATCGCCAGGCGCCGGGCGAAGACCTGCTCGACCTGGTCCCTGGCCCGGCGGACCGTCGCGGTGGACGCCACCAGGACCGGGCGGATGGGCTGGCCGTCCTGAATACGGGTGCACAGGCTGTCGATCACCGTCTCGTACAGCCCCACCATCGAGCCCAGCGCGTCGGCGATGAGGTGGAGCTCGTCCTGGATGATCAGGTCGGGCGGGCGCAGCCGCATCGCCGGCTCAGGGCTCGTCGCCGGCAGGCTTTGCGCGCGGGTGTGCCGTCCGGTGCAGAAGGCGAAGTCCGGTGACATCCACCCGTGCCGCGGGCAGCGCTGGTCGACTGTCCCGAAAAGCGCTGCTGTGGCCGCCTTCCACGGCAGCTGGGCGAACTTGTCGACCGTGCCGATGACCAGCGCCGGGGTCAGCCGGTAGATCTCCTCATCACTGGTGAGGACCGGTAGCCCCTCGCCGGGGCTCTGCCGCGGGCTGAACAGGCAGTCCCCCTCCGGGTCGCTGCAGTACAGCAGCACCCGCCGTCGCTTGTCGTCGGTCTTGAGATCGCGCCCGGCGGACAGGCGCGAGCCGCACCAGGGGCAGGCCGCTAGCTGCAGCGGACCGCCCAGGGCCTCGTCCAGGCCACGACTGTCCTCAACGGCGCGCCGGGCCTCGTCGTAGCTGTTGGGCGTGACCTTGCTGCCGACCCACAGGCCGATCCGGAACGGTGTGGTCCCCCAGCGGCCGTCGCCGGAGGCCAACCGGTCCCGCCGCAGGTGCTCGCACGCGCACAGCAGCGTCGCGGCCCGCTGGAACTGCTGCGCCGTCAGCAGCCGCAGGGTGTAGCGCATCAGCACCGCGACGCCGTCGCTGCCGTCCCGCGCATCGGGGCCGGCGCCGATCACGCCCTGCAGCCGGCGCATCGCCAGGGTGTACGCCGTCAGGCCCAGGTAGGCCTCGGTCTTGCCGCCGCCGGTCGGGAAGAACAACAGCTGCGCCTCACCCACCGGGTCCCGCCCGGCATCGCGATGGCCCGGGTCGGTCAGCCCCGGTAGGCACAGCAAGACGAACGCCAGCTGAAATGGCCGCCAGCTCCGCTGCTCCGGCCGGTCCAGCTGCGTCAGCAGATCGCCCACGGCGGCGGACGGCTCAGCCAACCGGGCCCGGGTGAGTTCGCTGCGCACCCGCTGCACCGCCATGGCCTGGTTGGCGAATCGGAACGCCTCCCGGGCTACACCGTCGTCACGCAGCAGGTCGATCGCCCGGTCCAGCCGGTCCGCCATCACCCCTGCCCGGTCCAGCGCCTGCGAGCCCGCCGGCTCGTACCGTTCGACCTCAGCGTCGGTGAGCCGGGCGCGCTGACCTGTCAGCCAGGACCGGTAGCCCGCGGCCAGCGGCCGCAGGGCCCGGACCAGCTCGTCGCGCGCCAGCTCCGGGCTGCCCAGGCGGGCCATGTCCAGGATCAGGCCGGGCTGCGAGGCTCCGGCGACCGTGAGCGGCACGTCCGCGGCCGGAAAGCACGTCGTCCGCAGCCGCCAAGCCCGCCCTTCCCCCGAGCGCACAGCGGCGTCGACCGCGCACTGCCGGCCGTGCGCGTACTCCCGCTGCGCCCGATACAGCAGCTCCAGGTGCCGCCGCTCGTCATCACTCGTGCTCACCGCACGACTCAACTCAGGGTCGTTGTGGCCCAGAAAGACCCCGGCCTGACCATCGAGGGCGGTGACAGTCAGCTCAGTCTGGTAGGTCCGCGCGGTGTCGACCGAACCCGACGGCACGCCCTGATCGTTGATCAGTGAGACGTCCACGACGCGGGCGCCGTCCCGCTCCCGCGCGGCCACCCGCACGACAACACCCTCACGCTCAGGGTCGACGACCAGGGGCTGCGGGTTCGGGTCGGTCAGGTCGACCTCCACCTGCCCGCCCGCCGGGGTACGGCGCCACACGCTCCTGGGCGTTCCGCGTTCGGTGGTGTGCACCTGCGACGGGCCGGTCGCGTACGCACCCCAATACGCGGTGACCACAACCCGCTGGACCTCCAGCGGCACCCGGAAACTCAGCCCCAGGGCTGAGGCGGCCATCGTCCCGGTCCGCAACGCCGGACCGGTCTCGACGTCCTCACCGCTGGTGTCGGCGGCGTCGGTCAGCTCACGGTCAACCAGATCGACGTCGAGCATCTCCCCCGCCGCCTCGCCGTCCGGCGTCGCGGGCAGCGGCTCACTGGGGCGGGTCCGCGGCACCAGACGACCCAGCAGGTACCACTCCGCCGGCGGCGTGCCCGGCGGCAACTCCTCACGGTCCCCGTCACGAGGACCGAGCAGGTCCCGCTCGAGCCGCTCCTCCAGCTCGGCACGCACGTCGAAGGAGGTCGCGGCGGGTGTCGTCATGGTCGGTCGAACCTAGACCGACCCGGTGACAGAACGCCGGACCGGACCACCTCGCACATCAGGCCGAGTCGGGAGCGCGGGGGTCGACTGCGGTGAAGTGCGCGTTGCGCCCCATGCCCTCACCACGAGCAAGGCGATGGTCGCTCACGAGCCGCTCGAGCTGACCGAGCGCCCCAGCCGGCGTCAGCCCGGTCAGCGCTGCGTGATCACCGGAGGAGATCCGGTCGTGCACGCGCAACCACTCTTGCGCGACCTCACCCGCCTCGCTCGGGCGGCGGTAGGGCAGCAACCCCAGTGTTCGTCTGGCGGGTTGCCCCTCGACCAGAGCCAGCGCAGCAGCCGACAACTGCCACACGTCCTTGTACGTCGCGAGCAGGCCCTGCGCGCCGATGCGGCAGGCAGCGGCGGCCTCCAGCGCCTCCAGCGCTTCAGGTGCGCTGCGCTGGAGGGGACCGACGAGCAACGACGGGGTAACGAAAGCGCGGTGCAGCAGCTGATGAACGATTAGAGCGATCCTGACGTCACGCCGGCGCACCGACGGCTCGATCCGCTCCATCAAGTTCATGACCGGGACGACCGGGGCGCCCCCGACCAGCCGCGTGCTGACCTGGGGACCTGGCTGCTCGGTCAGCAGCGGCGGCCGGTGGCCCAGCACGAGCATCTCGCGGACCATCCGGTCGACCCCCATGCCCCTGCGGTCGACCAGGCCCAGCGCCAGGAACAGGTCCGCCAGCGCCGGGGAGCGCGCGTGCCGCTGCGTCAGGGCGTTGTCGGCGGTGATCCCGCCAACGAACCCGCCGGGGCTCAGGACCTGCAGGGCGGAGTCCGCCTCGACCCAGGTGATCGACACCGGGTCCGGCGGAAGCCAGTCGCGGTGCACGACACCGTTCAGGACTGCCTCCCGCACCGCTCGAGGGGGCAGCTGGCGCACTGGTTGCTCCGCGAAGCCCCCTGGCAAGGTGACGGCCGTGTTCAGGGCGTTAAGCCGGTCCTCCACAAGCGAGAGCTGCTCGAGCAGGCTGCGTCCGGACAGGTCCGGTGGTTGGGCCAGCACATCACCGCCCTCTACCTCGATGTGGGCCAGGGAGAGCAGGGTCCGGTCGCTCTCACACAGCACCAAGGCGCCAGCCTGGGTGAGCCGGCCGTCGGGGCGGCGGACTCCCAACCAGGTGAGCAGCTCAGCTGTGCTGTTGGGGACGTCCTGCACGCCGGACTGCCGCAGGTACTGCCTGGCGACCGCGACGGCTGACGGCGTCACGTGCAGCTCTGTCCGGTCCGTGGCGGCAGCCATCGGGTCGGACCCGGCGACGTCCTGCCGATGCAGCCACCACTCAGCGCGGTCGATCGGGGAGCACGTGTCACCGGTCCGCCAGCGCACCCGCCCGTCCTGGTCCTGCACCGGCTCACGTGCCGCAGCGACATACAGCACGAGCAGTCGCGCGCCCGTCACCTCCACGGCCTCGACCGCCGGCGCCACGTCGATCAGCTGATAGATCCGGTGGCGCAGCCACTCCGCGTCCACGCTGGTCCCCAGCAGGGCGCCCGTCCGGTCCTCGACCCCGACGATCAGCGCCCCACCGCCCGGGGTGTTGGCCAGACAGGCCACCTCACGCGCCAACGCGTCGGCAGCAGCAAGGTTCTGCGGCTGCCCCTCGAGCAGCAGCCCCCCCGGCCCACGCCGACCGGCCTCCTCCTTGAAGTCGACGTGCTCCCCCTCAGCACTACCCGGCAAGGCGCCAGCGGCAAGCGTGCTTAGAGCACGCTCCACCTCCGCTCGCAGCGCCGCGCGCGCCTGAAGCAGGTCGGACTCAGGGTGAAACGGCAACACACCAGCCTCCGGCCCTGCAGAGATGGGCTTTGGGTAGACCCTAAACCCCAACTGATGCGAAGCGGCGGCCATCCCGTTTGGGTTTGCTGCGACCCGCTCCCGCATCCGATCACGGTAGGAGCCCGGCTCGTCGGTAGTTCTCCTCGAGCAGCAGGTCGAGGAGCTCGAACCGGGCGCGGCGGCTGACGGTCCATCGGGTACCGATCTTCGTCAAGTGGTGGCCAATCTCGAGGTCGAGGTCCCAGCCATAGACCTCCAGGACAGCGGCGTCGATCTCCGCGTGCAGCTCGCGCAGAGCGACGACGGCGGGGTCGCGGTCGGCCGGGTCGTGGACGTGGTTGTAGGTGGTGGTCAGACCCCACGACCGGCCGAGCATCAGTGCGCGGCGCTCACTGTCGAGCCGCGCGCCGAGCCGGTGCAGTCCCGGGCTGGCTGGCGGGCGGGGCAGGGTCAGGAGGACGTCGGAGGGCGTGTATCGGATGTCGGTGCGCATCGTGGAGGCGTAGCGGACGGCCCAGATCGTGTGGACGCTTGACGACAGCATCGCGAGGCTCGCGAAGTCGTCGAGCGCGAAGACGACACCAGCTTCTGAGAAGACCATGCCGGTCGTTACGCGGACCGGCATGACCACGTTGCTGACCCGGGACAGGGCGAGGACATGCCCGAGGTCGGCAATCGCCCTGTACAGCTCGGGCGCGCGCTCCGCGTAGACCCACCATCGATCCCGCCGTTGCGTCCGCTTGTTGAGGTCACGCTCGGGCTTGACGAGCCGCTCGACGATCTCCAAGGCGTCGGGGTACTCCTGGGCTCGTGCCAGGGGCCAGTCGCGGAAGTTGATGATCCAGCGGCTGGCAGAGCAGTCCGGGCGCTGGTTGAGGTCTTGGCCGATGACGTAGGGCTGGAGGACGTCGGCGTTGCGCGGCTCGCGTGCGATCAGGGCCTGGGCCTGCTCCGGGGTCATGGCGAAACCCAGGCCGAGGACGTTGGAGCCTTGGAAGGCGATGCCGTCGTTCTCGGGAAGTCGCTGCGGTCGGCCGGTGACCCGTCCGACGGGTTCGAGGTCGGGGCCGATCGCCGGCACTTCTTCGCCGGCGAGGATGCGGAGCCCGTCGGGCGCGATGGGGGCGCGGCTGGCCCAGACGTCGACGATCTCGAGGTTGGCGCTGGCGCTGGGCCAGGGGTGGCTGGGGGCTCCGCGTCGCACGACGAGCCCGCGGCGCGCGGCTTCGGCCAGTCCGACCTGGAGGGTGTCGCCCTGCACGAGGGTGTTGGTCGCGATGTAGCCGAGCTGGCCGCGGGTGGACAGCAGTCGATCGGCGCGCAGGACGAAGCGGGCAGCTAGGTCGGCGCTGCCCCGCACCCCGCGGCCGTCCCAGCGCTGCAGCCAGGCTGCGTAGTCGTTGCCCAACGTGCCGGTAATCTTCTGGCCGCCCAGGAACGGCGGGTTGCCAATGATCGCGTCGAAGCCGGGGGTGGCGGTGTCGGCGAAGACCTCCGGGAACGCCAGCGGCCAGTGCAGCGGCACACGGGGGGTGGCCGTGGCCGGCCGACCGGCCTGCACCAGTGCCAGCTCGGCCGCCAGGTCGGCTGTCAGGTCTTGGCTGGCGGTGCTGACCTTCCAGCTGAGCGCCCGGAACGCGTCGTCGGCCCGTCGGGCCGGCAGGGACGCTGCGGTGAGTCCGACGCCGGTGACGGCGTCCGCGACGGTGACGAGGTCGCGGGTCAGCGCCTGGGCCTGCTTCAGCAGCGCGTTCTTGTGGTCGACGTCCCGCTTGGTCACGACCGCCTGGGCGGTGATCTGCCGGCGGATGTCAGCGGCAAGTTTCAGGGCGTCCTCGGAGAGGGCGGTGTCCAGGGAGTTCTCGCCGCCGTCGGGGTGGGCGTGCAAGGTCATCAGCTGGTGGACGGAGGCGAGTCCGAGCAGGCTGTCGCCGGCGACGAGCCGATCGTCGAGGAAACCGAAGGGTCGTTCACGGTCCATCGTGACCAGCCACAGCGACAGCTTCGCCATCTCCACCGCCAGCGGGTTGACGTCCACGCCGTACAAGCAGTGCTCGGCGACGAGCCGGCGCGCCTCGAGCGCGACCTGCTCGACCTCCGCGTCGGCTGATAGCCGCTGGGCGGTGCGGTGCCGTGCGGCGAGCAGCGCCTCCGGGTGGCCTTCGACTTCCCAGGCCTCGACGAGCCGGTCGGCGAGGTAGCGGCACGCGGCGACCAGGAACGCCCCGGAGCCCATGGCGATGTCGGCGACCCGCAGGTCCAGCAGCTCGGACGAGGGCCGGATCCGCCAGGTCGTGCGGTCGGCGGTTTCGAGCGGCCCGGGCCGGAAGACCAGCGCCTCCAGTGCGTGCCCGGCGACGTCCTCGGCGAGCGAACGCGGGGTGTAGTGCGTGCCGGTGCTGGCCCGGCGGGTGCTGGGCGCGACGTAGCGGCGGCCGGGCAGCGTGACCGATGGCCGGCCGAGCTCGTCCCAGCGCAGGACGCCGGCGTACGGCTCGATCGAGGTCGCCAGGTCGACGTCCCCGACGGCGCGAATCAGCGCGGCGCGCCGCTCGACCTGCAGCGGTGTCTGGAACACCTTGGCCAGACGGGTCGCGGACCAGCCGGTGCGGGCCGCGACCCACTCGGCCAGCGTCAGGCCGGACCGCTGGCCGAGGCGCTCGACGGCGTCGGTGCGGGTGACCTCGGCGGGGGCTTTGCCCTTGGGCCAGGACGGCGGCCGGACCAGCCCCAGGATCACCTCGTGGGCGGTGCGGACCTCGAGTTCGAGCAGACCTTCGTAGACGTAGCCGATCTGTTCGACGTCGAGCGCGCGGAACGTCAACCGGCGGCGCTCACCGCCGACCTCGACGTACTGCACGGCCCGCAGCAGCCGCAGCACGGTGCGGTCATCGACCGCGGGTGGGCGGGCCTGCACGTCGCCCGGGTCGTGGCGGCCCTCGAGCCAGGGGAAGCGGTCCGGGTCGAACAGCGTCCCGCCGTACGCCGGCATCCGCAGGTCCTCATGGGCCACCCCGCGGTGCAGCGCCCGGCTGACCGCGAGCAGCCGGTGCCACGCACCGGTGCGGTGCTCCAGCGACTGCGGACCGGCCAGCGCCTCCGCCGACTCGAGCTGCTCGACCAAGCGGCTGACGCTGTACGCCGCGACGTAGGTCGCGTCGTCGCTGGGCAGCAGCCGGCGTTCCTCCGCGAACAGCAGGAATACCAGGCGCATCAGCACCGTGACGACCCCGTCGTACAGGTCGTCGTCGGTGACGCCGTCCAGCACCCCGGTCTCAGCGTCGAGCCGGTCCAGGGTCTCCAGCAGCAGTTCCACGGCGTCGCGGACCTGCCGCCCGAGGGTCTCAGTGACCTCCTCCTGCGCGCCCAGGCTCTCCACCAGCAGCGCCGGCAACATCTCACCTGCCGCGACGGCGAGGAAGCGGCTGCGGGTCAGGAGGGCGACAAAGGCGCGGAAGGACTCCGGTTCCTCACCCCACAGGCTCGCGTCCCACACCGCCGCGCCGGTGGTGCCGCCCTTGGGTGCCCACACCACCGCCCACCAGCGGCCGTCGGTGACCACCCCGATCGGGACGTCCCGCGCTCGTAGGAGCACCGCGAGGCGCTCGACAGCACTGGCCGTCCAGCCGTTCTCCGTCGTGCGCGCCAGCGGGTGCGACCCCCAGGCCGTAACCAGACCAAGCAGCCGCCACAGACCCGCCTCGGCGTCCTCATCATCAGGTTCGGCCCAGAACCCGAGGTCGGGCGCGACCGTCAGGCCGTGCTCGGGTACCGGCTCGGCTAGGGACGCCGGTAGGTCGGTGTCCAGGCGCAGGTGCTCCGCCCAGTCCAAGGCCTCGCACAGCACGGTACGTACCGCCTGGTGCCGGGTCGCTCCGTTGGTTCTGATCGCCTCGGCGACGGCGGCGCGGCTGGCTGCGCGCGGGCCGGCCGCGACCTCCGGGAGCCCGTCGGGCCACGCTCGGTCCGCGACCGGCAGGGTCAGGAACGGACCGGAGGTCTGGATCAGTTCGAGCCAGGCGTGCCGGCGGCGGCCGGCTTCCCCCGCGGAGTACGTGCGGCGGCGACGTCCGGGCACGTCAGAGCGCGGTGTTGGGGACGGCGAGCACGACCGCGAACGGGAAGACCAGTTCACGCACGTCGGCGTAGCGGCGTTCGAGTAGCGCGAGTTCGCGGTCGCGGGTCTCGTCGAGGTCGTCCAGGCGCTGCTGCCAGGCCCGGCGATCCCGGTCGAGCTGGTTGCGTTCCGCGGCGTCGAGCCCGTCCAGGGACAGCTGCACGTCCGCTGGGGCGGCCAGCGCGCCGGTCAGGGTCGCGCGGAGCTGGTCGAACACCGCGCGGGTGTCTCGGCGGGCCCGCTCGAGCTGCCGAACCAGGTCAGCGGCGAGCGCTTCCTGCTGGGTGCGGGCCCGGGCGTGCACGTCCTCGACCAGGCGCGGAGTGAGGTCCTCCCACCGCTCAGCCAGCCGCTGCCTCGCCGCCGGGGGCGCCGGCCGGCACGCGTCCGGTTCCAGGGCGGCCTCGACGGCGTCGCGCAGGTCGGTGTACGCCTGCTTCTCCAGGTCCAGGCGCTTGCCCCTGCCGGTCTCGGGCAGTTCCCGGCCGGCCAGGACGACCTCCTCATGCAAACGGCCACCGTCGGCGCCTACCACGACCAGACGGGCCACGACCACCACGACCGGACCGCGGAGCTCGAGTCCCACCGGGGCGGTGAAGCGGACCGCGGTGACCCGGTGCAGATCGGCCCGGCCGCCCCAGACGGCGCTGCGCAGCAGCCGGGTGGCCTGGGCGACCAGCGGTGAGCCCAGGTGCCCGAGCACCAGGTCGTCCCGTCCGCGGGCGACCTCAGGGTCGAACGTCAGTGGGCGGGGTGCGCCGGTGAGCGGGTCGCGCAGCTCAGCGACGGTGCGTTCCCACCCGGCCCGCAGCTGCGGTGGCGCGATCTCCCCGGGGGCGTCGTCCAGCAGCGGGGGCTGCCCCGCCAGTTCCAGTGCGGTGTCCACGACGCGGCGGACGTTTGCGGGGGCGACGTGCAGTCGCCGGATGGAGGTGTCGAGCTGCCGGCGCAGTCGCTGCGCCTGGGCGCGCAGGTCCCGCTCGGCCCGCAGCACTGTCGTGGACTGCTTCGGCGACACCGACAGCGGGTCCACCAGCACCGCCCGGCCGAGCATCCGGGCCTCCACCGCCTGCGCCAGCACCGGGTTGACGCTGCCCAGGTCGCGGCGCTCAGCTGCGACCTTGCGGGCCACCCGGGACAGGAACTCCAGGTCACCGTCGTAGGACCCGGCCTGCGCGCTTTGCCAGCCGGTCCCGACGAAGTGCACAACATCGACCTGCCGGGTCTGGCCGTACCGGTCGACCCGACCAATCCGTTGCTCGAGCCGGTTCGGGTTGAACGGAATGTCGTAGTTGATCACCGTCCGGCAGTGGTTCTGCAGGTCGATGCCCTCACTGGCCGTGTCAGTCGCGAGCAGGATCCGTAGCGGGTCGCGGGACGGCGCTGCCTGGAAGGCCTGTTTAAGGTGCTCCCGCCGGCCCTCGTCCATCCCCCCGTGCAGCAACCCGAGCCGCTCCCCGCCGAGGCCGCGTGCACTCAACAGGCCGGCGAGCCAGACCTGCGTGTCCCGGTACTCGGTGAACACGATGACCCGCTCATCGCTACCCGCCGGGACCAGGCGGTGCAGCTCGGCGATCAGCGCCTCCGCCTTGGCATCAGCAGGCTCAGCCCGGCGCCGCGCCCAGGACAGCAGCTCCTCCAGGAGCTCCGCCTGCCGCTCGTCGACCCCTCCGGTCGCGGCCGCCGCCCGCGTCAGGACCTCCTGCTCATCGGCCTCGTCATCGCCCTCGTCCTCCCAGGACAGTGCGTCCACGAGCCAGTCGGGGACGTCGTCCTCGACTGGGGCGACGCCAGCGCGCGCGACGGTCTGGGCGTGCACCGCCAGGGTTCGGACGAAGGCGGCTGGGGAGGAGAACAGGCGCTTCTTGAGCAGCAGACCGATCAGGTCACCGGCCCGGACCCCGGCCTGCCCCGGCACCCGGCGCCGGGCCTGCGTGTACTGCTGCAGCAGAGCATGACCGTGGCGCTCGTCGTCGCTGTAGGCCACATCGATCACCCGCGGCTCACGGCCCGGGAAACGCGGGCTGCCGTCCGGGTGGACCAGGTCGTCCTTGAGCCGTCGCACCATCACCTGCTGCACGACCGCGGGGTCGGGCTCCACGCCCCGGGCGAAGCGCTGCGGGTCGAGCATCTCCAGCAGGGCCTGCCAGGATTCCGGGTAGCCGTTGTGCGGGGTTGCGGACAGGAACAGCCGATGTTGGGAGTGCTCACCGAGCCGGCGTACGGCCCCGGTCTGCTTACTGTCGACGGCGTAGGACTTCCCGCTGGCCGGGGCGGGCGGTGCGCAGTGGTGCGCCTCGTCGACGACCAGCACATCGAAGAAGCCCGGGTGCCGAGCGCTGCCCGTCAGCACCTCATCGAGCAGACGCTGCACTCGGGGTGTCCGCAACCAAGGCAGGCTCAGGATCGTGCGGGGGAAGACCGCGAACGGATTGGCCTCCAGCCCATGACTGCGGCGCAGGGCCTTCAGCGCCGGGGCGTCGAGCACGGTGAACTCCAGCCCGAACTTGCTCGAAAGCTCCTCCCGCCACTTCCCCGTGAGCGGTGCAGGGCAGACGATCAGGACCCGTCTGACGCGGTGCCGCAGCAGCATCTCCTGCACGACAAGCCCAGCCTCGATGGTCTTGCCCAGGCCGACGTCATCGGCGACCAGCAGGTTCACCCTCGGCATCGCCAGCGCCTTCGCCACCGGCTCAAGCTGGTAGTCCTCGATCGTGATCCCGGCGCGAAACGGCGCCTGCAACGTGGTGTCGTCAGCACTGGCGACCGTGCCCCACCGCACCGCGTCCAAGAACGCGCCGAGCACCTGCGGGTCATCCCACCCGTCCTCGCTCACCAACGGCAGTCGCGTGTCGGGCAGCACCTCACGGCCCGGCTCGACCTCCCACACGACCGTCAGCTCCTCACCGAGGTCGTCATCGCTGACACTGGCCAACGTCACCAGAGTGGCGCCAGGCAGCTCAGAGGCCAGCTCGTCACGCGGCTGGGTGCTGTCCAAGCGGCGGTTGACCACCCACTGCTGCCCGCGGACCCGGACGAGCTCCCCCACCTCCGGAGCATCGTTCCGCGCATCGGTCAGCACGGCGACACCCTAGGCCGACAGACGCGCCGGTACGGCCCTACTCGGAGCATGCCCAAGTCGGCCAGTCCGGCCCCGCACCCCTTGGTGAGGTCCGGCGAGGCAGGTGGCGTTGTCTAGTCAGCGAGGCGCTCCGCCAACTCGACGAGCAGGGCAAGGTTGTCTGCCCCGAGACGCTCTGCCGATCCGGTGAGCTTGCGGACGAGTCGGAGGCGTTCGTGCTCGCCGTAGGCGTCTGGGTCTGCCTGCGCCGAGTCTGTCTGCTACGCGGCGGCGGGGGCCTCTTCGGCGCTGTCACTGCTGAGGGAGGAAGCCAGGACAGAAGTGCCGGTGTCGGTGACAGGGCGAGGAGAGCTCGGCGACGGGCGCCGGCCCGTAGCCGCGGGCTCCAGCGACCGGGTCAGGCGCGTCGGACGTGGCGGCCGCCGTCGGGCTGGGTGGAGAAGGCTCGGTCGGGAGGTGCCAGTCGCGCCGCGGACGGCGCTGACCTGGCTGCAGCGCGGCCGCAGCCGTGACCTGCTGGTGGAGTTGGCCCACGGCCGGCTCCCGCTCACCCACGAGGCACTCGACGGCCAAGCGGGACCGCAGCGTGGGCGGGCCAACGCCGTCGAGCACCTGCGGCAGCTCCTAGTCAGCAGCGGAGCCCTGCCCGCACGCGACGAGCACCTGTCCCGGCTGGAGCGGACGCTCGTCACGCTGCTCGAGCAAGCCCACCCCGACGACGCTGCCGTCCTGCGCCGCTACGCCACGTTCCACGTGCTCCCCCGCGTCAGGAGCCGGCTGGCCCGTGGCGCCAACACCGTCGGAGTCTGCCACGCGGCCACCAACGCTCTCAGGCGCACCGCCCGCCTGCTGGCGTGGTTGCGCGACCGGGACGTCGGGTTGCGGCACCTGCCGCAAGCCGTGCTGGACGAGTGGGCGGCCCAGCACGCCGGGTACGTCCGGGACGTCGGCGCGTTCCTGTCGTGGGCTCGGCGCAGCAAGCTCACCGGCCCGGCGGCCCTGCCCGACCGCCGGCGCTGGGGACCCAGCGCCTTCCTGCCAGCACAGGAGCGCTGGCCCTTAGCCCAACGTCTCCTGCACGACGACGATCTGCCTGCGGCGCACCGGCTGGCCGGGTCCCTGGTCCTGCTCTACGGCCAGCTCGTCCGCCGCCTCGCGGCGCTGCGCCGCAGCGACGTCACCACCCACGACGGGCGCACCACCGTCAGCCTGGGCAGCGAGGCGCTGCTGCTGGCACCGCCGCTGGACCGCCTCGCTCGCGAGCTCGCGGCCGGCGGCGCGCCCGACCCGGCCCTCGTCGGCCTCGCCCAGTCCTTCCCCTTGGGACAGGACTGGCTGTTCCCGGGCCGCCGGGCCGGTCAGCCGATCGGCGACAAGGGCCTGTCCCGGCGGCTGACGAAGCTGGGCATCCCGGTGCGCGGCGCCCGCAACAGCGCCCTGCTCGAGCTCGCGCGGGAGGTGCCGCCGTCGATCCTGGCCGACCTGCTCGGGCTGACGCCCGAGGCGGTCGACCGGTGGCGGGAGCTCGCTGGCGGGAGCTGGACCGCCTATGTCGGCGCCCGCTGTTGACCGCAGGCGGCGTCAACGACGCGCTGCAGCACCTGAAGAGGCGACTACCGCCGGCGGAGCAGCGCGGCGTCGAGCCACGCCTCGACAAGCACGACGTCCGAGCCGCGCAGGAAGGCGTAGGCGACCTGACCGCGCCACTGCCCCGACGTCGCCCGTGACCAGCGCAGCAGCAGTCCTGGCCAGCGGCCAGGCGCTTCCGGCGGATCCTGCACCCAACAATGGGTCGCCCCCTGCACCTGCTCACGAACATCTTGCGGCGCAGCGCGCTCCGCTACGGGCGAAGCAAGCTGGCCGGCCATGAGTCGCTCAGCGAGCGACCTTCCAGGCCCCGGGACCATCCCACCGCTCATGGCTGGAGCATTCCAGGCGATTCGAACGTGTGTCCTGCATCCCTGCTTGAGTGCAGTAACTTCTTCCGCGTGACGGAGAAGTTGCGCCCGGTGGGCGGTCAGGATTATCCGAGGACCTACCAGGAGTTCCGGTCCTGGTTCCCGGACGACGCCACCTGTCGGGAGTACC
>JAABUZ0100003038.1_pt1 | contig 26027 bp, 31 predicted proteins | sample 5562091 | NCBI WGS metagenome assembly JAABUZ01 (sample SAMN12813069, study PRJNA571459) | rock metagenome | isolation source: Antarctica rocks | place: Antarctica: Victoria Land, Linnaeus Terrace sud | collected 2015-12-21 | reverse complement strand
AAGTGGAGATGGGGGGGTGGAGCTGGTGGGGCGGTGGGGGAGGGGGCTTGGTTTTGGGGGGGATGGTGGTGTGGGAGGTATGGGAGGGGGGTATTATAAGGGGGAGGTGGGGGGCTGGTTTTGGGGGGGGTGGGGAGTGTTAGGAGGTATGGAAGGGGGATGGAGGGTGCTGAGGAGGCGTGGAAGGGGCGTGGGAGGGGGAGTTGGTGGGGTGTGGAGTGGGAGGGGGAGAAGGTGAGGAGAAGAGGGGGATAAAGTGGGTCGAGGGGTTTGGCTGAGGAAGGAATTAAGGAAAGAAGATAAGTGGAAAGAGAGGGAGCGATCTTGTGGCAAGAACATGTAATCTGCACGGAGAGGTCTGTCTGGCCTACAACTTCGATGGCTGTGAGTGGGAAAATTGGGGAATAGATGAGTCAAGGAGTGATGGTGGGATCCCTCTGGTTTCGCCTATGAGAGGAGGTGGATCGGGAACGCGGAAATAGGGAGAAGGTTCAGAAAGAGGGTGTGTTTGGCGGATTTGGATGGGAGGGAAAGGGTATAAGTGATGGATGGGGCGGTGAGGGGGCTGAGAAGGAGGAGCGAGATTTGGTGATTCCCGGATAACATGGCTTTGCTTGGATCTCGAGGAGTAGATAGCAGGAGCTGAGAATGCGTTATCTGTAGAATGTTCGGTTGAAGGGGTTTGAGCTAAGGAGAGAAGAAAGGTGAAATTCGCTTCCTGAAGGGAGTCTGGGAAGAGGACGTTTAGGAAGATTGATTTGAGGAAGTGGTTCAAGAAGATGTGTATCCAATGTGCTGGCAACAGTGGGGTGCTGTTACTTAGCAAACCTCACCAAACCCACCTTCTCATGTTGCTTCCTTGGGTCTTTCGATGGTGCCGTTGATATTCTGTGACCTCTTGACCCTCCAGGATTGGGACACCATTGTTCGTTCAGTCCACCACCATTTCGTCGATTCATCTTCAAGAGTGCAAAGCAATCCATACTTAGTGCAGCCAGCCTTGGAACCAGCACCCTGCCAGCGCACGGGATCACATTTTCAATATAGACCCAACCTAGAGGAACTGTCGAGCTTTGCGCAAAAGTATTGGGCGAAATACATCAACAATAGTACATCAAGCATCTTGGGGCATTATTGTGGAGCGAAGCTCGAGGAAGCTCGATTGATGTGTCAAAAGAATTGAGAGATATCACGATAAAGTTGATGATTTAACGTGCCTCACTGACTGTGCTTGAGTATCCAATGTCGAAACTTACCTCTCGGTAACCCGGCCGACACTCGATCAAGATTATTGTAGCGCGACTGCTGGGGTAGTCCTGGGATGGTTGTATCCAATGATGACTCAAAATCATGATCAAGGTTCCGAATTGATTGTCGATCGGTCAGGCCTCGTCGGCCAATCCACACATCTAGCCTGGACAGCTATGGACTCGAACATCAGCATCGCAAGAACTCATCGATAAGGTCAGAGCAACTGACCTGAGGCATAGTATGCAAAATTCTGCGCATTCAGCGTTGAGGCTTTGGAGTCCAGATCAATACAATCTTGCAGACTATATGTCTCATCTCGCAAATGTGTCTTTTTGTAATAAAGGTGTACCATCTCATGGAAGATCGTCGCGCTGTGGTAAATTTCGGCGTCAGCATTGCTCGAATGGGATATCAACGCTCCGAAATTACCTACTACATGCTCGCAACCAGCTCATCCGTCCCAACAACCTTGTTGTTGACCACTGTTGGGCACTGATCCCGACGCAGGCCTGCCGGCAAGGCCCAGAACACCGGGCAGAGGAATATCGCCTCCTCCCCAGTAGTGAACAGAGTTCTTGAGCGCCCCGTTTAGCGCTCAGCGGGATCAAGTCGGCATTCCGAATCTTCTGAAAGACAGACTTGACTATTTTCTTGTTCCGCCGTGATTTGAACAGTGCTTCGTAACCGTGGGTGGAGCGGGTGCCGAGCTGAGCGTCGAGGAGCAGTTGGTCGAGCTGGGCTTCGAACATTGGGAGCAAGGCTTTGAGCATTCGGGCTTTGGTGTCTCCTTGGCCGTCGGCGTCGCAGAATATCATGTTGTACTTGCCGCTGCTAGTTATGTCGATTTCTTGATATTGAGCCCGCAGCATCGCTAGGTTCACATTGCTATTCTGTCGGGAAACAAGTGCTGTCGAGTCTTCTCCAGTAGACAACCCAGGAGTGGTGGAACAAAGAACAAGAAAAGTCAAGAATGGAAGGATAGTGAACGGAGAGAGCATTGTAAGAGCTTTACCGTACGAAAAGTCTCACAGTATACAACGGTGAAATAGTGGACTAGGGATGACTTGGAAATTGGGCAGAGTCGGTCCTCATATCCTTCAGCTGTTACAGAGAGCACGGCTCGCTTTCATTGCGACGCGCAGAGAAATACTTGATCAATACCAAAAATAGGAAACAGGAGATCTGCTATGCGACATAGGCGATGGCGAACCGTTCAGTCTGTCTTCATCCGCGAGGAAAACTCAATGACGGCATACCAAGAGCACCCAGAAGAAATTTTTGGTGCAGTAGGCCCGTAATCAGAGTCATTCTGCTCTTGCAATCCGGCAGTCTGGCCAATGCTTGTCTCACTGTCCGACGAATTGTGAGTAAGAGAGTCGAACTTAAGAGATGGTGGACGGGAAGGAACGACGTTGCGCTTTACTGGGCCCGAAAAGTCCTAAGAAGGCCCTAAAGCTAGAACTAACTGCAAAACTGGTGGGATGATTGATTTCTATCGAGGAAATGAAAATCGTTGGTCACATCGAAGACTGGTAAATGCTACTTTTCTAACCCAAGCAACTAGCAGACAACTGTAGAAAAGGCTTCCACGAAACAGACCGCTCGGAACCTCTTCACTCTAGCGCCAGGAGCTGAAGCGAAGGTAGGCACACTCTTCCACCGGTCATTCCGAAATCCCTTGAGCGTAGTGATACAGATCATACACGCCTCTTCTAGTACCATTCATCTGTCTCCATCGTCCACTACCACCCGTATCCGACCCTCTCACGCCTCCGCCTTTCCACCCTTCTTCTTTTGCTCCACCTTCAGCAGTAGCGCACGGTTGATGTGTGGCAGAACGCCACCGAAGGCGATTGTGGCTCGGATGAGCGTGTCTAATTCCTCGTCGCCGCGGATGGCAAGTTGCAGGTGACGGGGCGTGATGCGCTTGACTTTCAGGTCTTTGGCCGCGTTACCGGCAAGCTCGAGAACTTCGGCAGTAAGGTATTCAAGGACGGCGGTGACGTAGACGGCAGCTGTGAAGAAGGAATGTCAGTTACTTGGCATTGGACGGAGCTGAATCTCAGACAACTGGGTTTCGATGCAGCAGCTTTAGGTAAGGCATCCGGGAACAGACTTACCCTTGGCACCGACACGCATCTTGTTCTGAGTGTTGTTCTTGAGGAACCGCTTGACACGACCGCAGGGGAACTGAACGTGAGACACTAATTAGCGAAAGGTTCCGAAATGGAGCATCCAACATTGGGCATAGGCGGCCTGGAAGGCAGCGTGACGCGCTGCTGACGAGACAAGATCTGTGCCTCAGTGCTTCTGTGAGTAAGCTTGCCACAAATCAATATCCCTCGAGCGCGTCATGTATGTGCGGTACGATGTTTGCGTTGCCCTCGTGGACGCGCTTGATGGAGGATTTCGAGGACAGCAGCGCGTTCCGGCCTTCCTGACTTCCTGAGATGGTGCGCACTGACCTGTAAGCCAGCCTTTGCGCTATGCGATTTCTGACTCTTGCCCTCTGGTGCCTTGGGGCCGGCCTTGCCGCCTGTAGACTTTCCCTTTCCTCCAGGCATTTTGTATGATGCTTCTCTTTATCGATATCGTTGATCGTGTGATCTAGGATGACGCGTTTGCAGAGTTTGAGCGTGAAAAGAGAACTGTGGTGAGAAATATGGGTGGATGGAAAGATAACGCGGTAGTCAGAAAGTTAAGATTCGGGAAGAGTGAGGTCGCCTTGTTGAATGAGTTCCCTTTCCCGACTAACACTTTTTAGTGAAAGCGCGGCATGACAGAGTGTCACGTGATCCGCTAAGCCTTGGCAAGTCGAAGCAGGAGCCGTTCAGTGTCGTGTTGCTGGAGAGAGAGAGCGAGGCTCTAGATCTTATCAAGTGCCTAGAAGGCCAGTTTTCGAGCTTAACCTAGCTGTCCACACTCAAGTAAGACCGGTTCTCGATGACGGTGGGTTTCCACCATCATATCACGCCTCTGAATAGAGCTGCGTTCGTGGCCTTGCATGTTGCAGGAAATACAGTACTGTTGCCTCCCTTGCTGTCAAGTAGACACCAGCGATGATGATGAGGATGTTTTGAAAGACATCGAGGATTGTTGATGGTTGACATGGATGGCACGTTCCAGTGATGGGGATGGCCTACGGTTGGAGAGGGAGACAGACGGCTGCAGTGCTTTTCGCTACGGTTGCTGAAAATGAAAAAGCGCAACTACTAATATCATCATCGCTCAACTACAGCATGAGTCGACTGCGACAATCGAAGGTATATGATAGCCGTCATGGAGTTAATATTCATTCTTGAAAAGGCCTCAATCAGTAACCAGTAGAAGCTGGGCAAATCAATGAGAAAACTGCTGTAGATCACATCATTAAAGGATCAAAGTACACGAAGATACTGTGACACAATTCCTTCAGAGTCATCTATGTACAACGAAATCGCGTCAGTCCCTGCTCTACCGACCAAGGGTATTCCCCCATGATCTTTGAGTATGCGGGAGGAAACAAGGGACGCTATCATATGTGCAATGTCAAAATCAAATGCTCGAGTACTCCGTGATCGTACATGCTCATAGCAACAATTGGCGTTCTCTCCCATATGAGAGTACAGGAAAATGTAACGAAATGGTCCTAATAGAGGGGAGCTCTGCAACATCAATCTTCGATTGGAATGAGAAACGATCAGAGTGAGAGTGAGGGTCTTCGCAGCGGCAGAGACGATCTCCATCATCTCCTGTCTTCATAGCCCCGCGGATGCCCATCCTGCGGCGGTCCGTATCCGCCATGGCGTCCATACACCGGAGGCGTAAAAGTCCTCCTCGCTGCTTCATCCCTCCTAGCTTGCTCGTTGGCTTGATTTCGTGCCTGCACTATTCTAAGGTTATCCTGATACTGCAGGATATCCGACCTTGAAGCCTCTGGCTGGCGCTGCAGAGGAGCCCCTTGTTGATGTTGTTGCTGCTGCTGCTGCTGCTGCAAGGCTTCCTGATGACGCATGTACTGATGATGAAACAAACCAGGTGCCCCTGACCCTCGGGTTTGCTGCTGTTGCGGCTGGGTGGGAGCCTGCTGAAGTTGGTGTTGGTGCTGGGAATGCTGATGGTGATGGTGCGGATGCATAGGTTGCTGAGGATGTATCTGGGCATACGGCGAAGGCTGGAGTACTGGCGTGGCTTGGGCTGATGGTTGTGGCTGCTGTTGTGTCTGTTGAGATTGCAGACTAGCGAAAGAGGTGGCTCTTGAATGTCCAAACGGCGGTGGAGGGGTAGGGGCGTGGCTACGGGGTATAGACGGCAAAGATGCGCGTGATGCTTGTTGAGTGAAAGCTGGCTGCAGTCGGGGTGACTCCGCTCGTTGCTGTTGGTAGTGAGGCTGCCGCTCGAGGGACGTCCGTTGTGCTACCGTGGCCCAGTTGGAGGGTCCTTCCCTAGGTTGCTGTGGTGGGTGTTGAGAGGCGATTTGCCCAAGCGAAGCTCGCTGGTGATATTGCTGCAAAGGATGTTGAGGTTCAGTGGTCGGGGCTTCACGCCGAACGTACGGTTGTACAGGCTGGTGGTAGGTCTGGCCAGCTGGTGACTGAGGTGGCGGCGTTGGTGCGGCAGGGCGACTATCGCTGACCCTCTTCCGTGCTTGCGGCTCGGCAGGTTCGTCATTCAGGATAGACATGATGTTTGACCTCTTCGGCGGCTGTTGCGCTGGTGGTGGGGCTGGTACAGAGTTTGGGCGAGCTGTATCTTGTGAAGGCGAAAAGTTTGAGGGTAATCTAGGTTTCACCGGCGACTGTAGCTGAGTATGACGGGGAGCACCATACGCATCAGGACGGCGCGTTGTCGAAGGATTATCCATTCGCTGTTGCTCTTGTCGCTGGTCGTGGTGTGAGGGGTGCCGCGATTGTGACTGCTGATGTGTTGCCACTCGTGGCCGAATGTCTACTTCAGCCGTGTACGATGGCGCGATGCGTACTTGGGAGGGCACGTTGATCTGTCGATTATTCCCTGCCCCATGGTGCAACAATGGCTGTTGAACGGTTTGAGCTAGCGGCTGATATCTGGCAGATGGCGATTGGTCTTGAGATATGGAGCGATCCTGTATCTGTAACATCTCCTGAAGATTCCGAAGCCTTGTCTGGTCGGTCACAGGCTTTTGCGATCGGCTGTCGGCTTGTTGCTGCTGGCGTGTTGGCGGTGGCGGCTGCTGCAGTTGCGACATCGCGGCAGGTTGCGGTTGAAGCATGGGTTGAGGGCGATCATTGGCAAAGAAACCCACGCGTGGCCCTTGCAATCCTTGGGAAGCACGTTGCTGCTGGGGTTGTGTTTCAGAGGGCATCGTCGAGCCGATAGTGGGCTGTGGTCCATTCTCATGTAGCAGCTTTCGCGGGAGCGGTTCAGCTTGAGCCAACTTCTGCGGACTAGAGCCAAATTGGGGCGGCGACAATTTCGTTGGCTTAGTCAGCTGGAGGTTGGAAGACTCTCTACCGATATCATTGGCGTCAACGCTAGGTGCCAGTGGCCTTGGTGGAACAATTTGAGGGCCAGTATCATAACGTCTTTTGGGTACCAACGTTGGTGGAGGAGGTTGACCCATGTCTTCGCCTCGTTTAATTTTCTCATTTGCAGCCAACGCAGCTTCTTCCATAGCTCTACGGTCGCCACGCTCGACCTGCCGATGGTAGTAATTCTTCACCTATGTTCACAGGAGTCAGTGCTGTCCTGGCAAGAAGTGTACAGTATCAACGAGCAGTATAGGTATAGATTAAGAATATATATATGTACCATCGTCTGAGTTTTGGTCTTCATATGATCTGCAATAGCCTGCCAGTTCGTTCCGAAATGATGAAGCAAATTACTAAAATCGGTCTGTTCGGGAACAGACCAGTAGCTCGAGGTTGAAGGGCCAGCCCTCTGCTGCGATTGCAGTTGCTCTTGCGCGGTAAAATCCGGCTTTGCTACTTGTATCTGGCTCACACCACTTACCGGCATTGGTTGACCTCCCGTCCAGATCTCATTCACTGGTTGCTGAGTGAATGCAGGGACATTCTGATTATGCTGTAAATTGGCTAAAAGTTCTCCCGCTTCAGTTTCATCTATTTGCTGCTCAATCTCAATCTTCGGCTCTTTGCTCTTTCCTCTGGGAGTCTCTTTCTCGACTTTCTGTGGCGAAGGTCCAGGAGCAGCAGCTAACAACTGAGCTTTGGGCTTCCTTGGTACTTTCTCTCTGGTAGTACCGCCCCGTCCACGTCTGGTAGGTGGTTTTTCCGGATTCGCTTCACTGCCGTCGGCTTTCGTACCACTCATGTTTCGCCGACCGGGAGTTACTGCTGGAGTAGAAGCTTCAGTCTCCGTGGAGTCTCCGAAAGTTGGCGCCGCGGCCCGACGAGGTCGCCCCGTATCTGTGACCTCAATCTGGTGTTTCTCATCAACCATAGCGTTCGAGAGGAGCGACGGCGCGCCACCTCTCGGTCGTCCTGTGCTACGGGCTGGAGCTCTGCGGCCCTTCTTCAACCGAGTAGCAAGCTTTTCCTTATATTGTTGTTCATGTTTTGTAAGGTAATAATGTCGGATGCAATCTTGATATGTACGGTTTGGCAATGCCTTAGCGATTGCTCCAAATTTCTTGGGGCTTGTTAGGAAAGCTTCAGTGTATAATTCCTGCTCTTCGGCTGTAAGATCGTTAGGTTTGGGAACATACCCGAAGACACTGTACGCATCGCTTGATTTGATGAGGTTGGTGGTGTCCACAAGATTTTGTGTTCTTATCTCGTAATCATTGAGCATGTCAGGTATAATCGCTTCTTTCTCAGGATTTATCGATGATTTGGCTTCTTGGTCCCGCCGCTGTTGCTCCTCATCGGCTATTGCGATAGAATCTCTGAGAGCTCTTTCGAAATCAAGCTCACTGACATTCCTTGCTGACCGTCTGCCTTCCGTGATGGGCATTGTCGGAATCAGTGGAGTCGACGTCGGAGCGGGTGTTACCGGGACGGAAGGAGCGGTGGCGGCCTTCCTATCCTCCCAGTACTCGACAGCGAGTCGCCAGGCTTTGTAATTCTGATAGAATTGCTCCTTTACCTCTTCGTGATCATTGCTCTCAAGCCGTAGTCGGGATGTCAACTCATCCATGAGTTGCGCATCTAAGATCTCTTGCAAATCAGACTGATCCTGTAGATCTACCTCCGAAAATGGCGTTGGAGGTCCAGACATCAGATAGGGTAGGCTATCGACGGGAGGTGTTGCATTCCGAAGGAATTCTTGATGCGAAAGTATAGGATTATCTTGGAAAGGATCATCTTCCACAATCTTGGGTGATGGATAAGCGTTCAGACGTGCTTTGTCAGTGGGCTCCTGTTCGATCTTGTGCACTGCGCTGCCATTAGCCCTATCTTCGGCAGCACTGGAAAGTGCATCGATTTCGTCAAGAAGCCAAAGGAGCATCGTGTTCTGTCGAGGGCTTGCGGGCCTCTTCATTTCTAGAAGCAGAATCTGATGCTGGAACTTCCGCTCATCAGCTAGATACTCTTCGTCCAAGTCCATGTGCTCGTCCTCCATCACGGTGTCCTTCTCCTCAGCTTTGCCATGGTCCAGAAGCGTCTCCGAAGTCTTGGAGTCCTCTCCGAATTTCGATATAAGTAATTGATCATTCTGTTGTTCTACCAGAAGCGGGCCTTGCTTCTTAATTTTGGCGTGGTCCGGGCTTATGACTTTTGGGGATGGAGGCTGCTTTGTCACGCTTGAAGCTGGTAGTAAAGTTGCTTCTTGCTCCTCGCTTTCGCCGTCAAGCGAGCCTGTCGTATCATCTTCTGCGTAATCCTTCTTCACTGCCATGGGACTCATGATAGAGGGGCCGCGCGGAGTGTGCGTGGGCAGACCTGGGCGTACCCATCTTAGATTTGTCCCCCGAGATGGTCGTTGCAGCATAGTGGGCCTACCTGGGGGAGGGCGCCCCGGAGATGAAATAGGCGGCTTCGACGCTGGCGCAGCTCGATCTGCTCGAGGGCCTGTAGGAATTCGTATTGGGGAAGACTGTGTTGGGGGTTCCTGAATGGATGACCTGCTGGGGTTACCTGCGCTGAGATTGGCAGGGTCGCCGGTGTATCGATTCGTGTCATCTGATGCTTTTATGGGTGACACAAAATTAGCCGCCCGACTAAATGGAATCTGCTGAGGCGATTTTCCGGCACGAAACTCCTTAGTAGCGACATTGAACCGCTCGACGCTGCCTGTCGCAATGGACGACACTTCTGATATCGGTCTATGTGGGCTCCCAGGAAGATTGGATCCTCGCCCGTCTGTCCAGCGGTTAGAAGCGGTGACTGTGTCAGGTATAGGGCGTCGTGCGCTGTTTTGGTCCGCTTTCGGGCCTGTAGGCAGGATAGTCATCAATTGAGCCTTTGGCGCCGAAGGTACGTTAGCCAGAGGTTGAGGGGGCTGTGAGGACGCTGGCAAGATAGCATTTTCGTTTTCTTGAGCGTGCGCTTCAGTGCTCGGGTCTGTTAACGGCCTTTGGTACACGATGGAGCCGAATGCAGGGACTTGAGGCGCTTGGGGAGGAGAACTTGCACGTTGCAGTGGCAGCTCTCTTCCCTGATATTTTGAGCCCATGCCTAGACGCTGTGAGCCCTCAAGTGGGAGCGCTTCGCTCGCTTCTGTCGACGTATTTGAAGCCCGCTGAATCGAGTCGCTAACAGGACTCCTGGCATCGTGTGAAGGCCGTGTCGCACTATGTCGGTATTGTGGAGGAGGCGACGTAGATACTGAGCGAGCACTGATAGTACCCCCAGGCTCGGGACGATTGGTAAACGGCTGTCGTGCTACCCTTCCAGCCTCTCGATCTCTGTCATCCCACTCCCGTTTCTCATCTCTTCTCTCATCTCTTCTTGTCGGTTTCGAAGCCCAATCACGGTCTCGGTCGTCCATGGACCTTCGCTCCCAAGGTTGCTCCCGAGATCGGCTCCTAATACGAAAGGGTTCTCGATCTTCACCAAAGCTCCCTCGACTTCGTCTATTACAGTCCCGATCTGATCTTCCCCGGCCAAAGAAGCCCCCTCTATTACCCGGACCAGCTGACAAAGGTGGATCAGAGGCCGCAGGCGAAGGCTGGGCGAATCCCTCTCGTGAATTCCTCCTTGACCTCTCATGTTCAATGTCGCGTGGCCCAAAGTCCCTGCTATCCCTGAAATCCCGCGGCGCTGGCGATCGAGATCGATTTCGACCTACAGGCGAAGGTCTTCGTTCCCGGCTTGGTTCGCGGTCTCGCCAAGCCCAATCACGATTATCCTGCTCTCTTCTTCCAGCCGATATGTCTCTCGCATCGCGGTATTCCATTGCTATTCCATCCCCACGGCCACGGAAACCTCTACCCCTAGAACCATAACCTCTCCCGGGCCCAACCCCAAAAGCTTTCGGACCGCGTGGAGGTTCTCGGTGGGGAGCGGAATGGGCGTATGTATCGTTGGCGCGATAGAGAAAATCATTGTTGCCGCGAACGGACAACGGCGCACCACCATGGGGACCAGAGGGACGTCTTTCTGCATATCGCGGAGGAGAGCGATCTCGGGGGGGATAGCGCGGGTCGCCACGACCAGATGGCGGAAAGCGGGACGACATCGATCATAATCACGCTTGAAGATCGGAGGTGGCAGGAAGGCAACGCAGGTAAGGGGAGTAAGCCGACAGCACTGCAATCAACCCGAACAGCATGCGGTACTCCAAGGGATTAGGCGTGTTGAAGGACAGATACTAAGCAGCCTGGTGACGGGCATCAACCGACGAGGGCAGTATCTTGAGGTGATCCTGACTGCGACTGGCATGGTCACTACCGTTAGCGAGGCTCGAAACAAGCGCGGAGGTTCGAAACAGGGGTGGCGGTTGATTGGCCCCGTGTCGGAACTCGGAAGAAAGCAATTTCAGCGACAACAGATTGTTTGACACTTTGACTTTCATCGTTCATCAGGCGGCTCGGGTCTTCTTTAAAGTAAGTAAGTCTCCTGCCAAGAAAGCCACGGTTCAACATTACCATCTTTGTCGCCTTTTATTCCAGCAAAAGACAATCCCGATATATTGCCCGAACGTTGAAACTTGCGCTTGCCGAAAGTCACATGCTTTGTAGGCACGTGACATGTTCCAACAGTATAGCTTTGTCGTGTTCCTGTCGGAGTAGCTTCCAAGGGTTCGAATTGTTCAATGTCGATGATGTTCATTGCTGCTGCGTAAGACCTGCTGACAAGCATTTGCCGCATTGGTTGGCGGCTCCGGGAACCTTGTGTTGCTCCTGTAATCATCGTGCTCGTTTGTCTGGCGCTGCTGGCACGGTTGATGGAGAGTTGGACGTCCTGCAGTATTTATGTATCTCGGTTTCGCAGGCTGAGAGAAAAGTCCTGGTACATCTCGACGAATCATCTCAGCAATGGTGGCGAACGGCGAGAAGCATGGGTCTCTGCCTGCATCAGCAGCCGATGCTGTTCTGAAGGCCTCAGCCCCGGTTCCGGAGAACTTGGCTAAGGTGCGAGGCATCGAGTTCGATGATTTTGAAGGCAGAGACATCACCGTTGCAGAAATGGTGTCTGGTATGGCTGGAATGGGGTTCCAAGCCAGCGCCGTATCCGAGGCAGTGAGGATCATCAATGATATGGTGGGTTGTTGGTCTTCTATACAATTTCTACAGACTAACGAAATTCTCTCAAGAGGGCTTGCCAAGCCACCGAAAATGCGTCTCCATGGACAACGATCTTCCTAGGCTACACCTCGAACCTAGTGTCCTCCGGACTACGAGAAACGCTGCGATACTTGGTTCAGCACAAGCACGTATCTGCCATAGTCACCACTGCTGGAGGTATAGAGGAAGATTTGATCAAATGTCTGGCGGCTACATATTTGGGCTCTTTCACAAGTCTTGGATCGGAATTGCGAGAAAAGGGAATGAACCGTATCGGTAATCTCATTGTTCCCAACAGCAATTACTGCGCATTTGAGGATTGGGTAGTACCAATCCTAGACAAGATGCTTGAAGAACAAGAGGCTACCCGGCTTACAGATGAGCCACTGATGTGGACACCTAGCACCGTCATCCAACGACTTGGCAAAGAGATTGACAATGAATCCTCCATTTGCTACTGGGCCTACAAGAATGACATTCCCATATTCTGCCCTGCGTTGACAGATGGTAGTCTTGGTGACATGCTATACTTCCACACCTTCAAGTCTTCGCCACTGTTCCTTGATATCAGTATCACAAGAGACATTCGGAAGATAAACGATCTCGCCATGAATGCCAAGCGAGCAGGCATGATCATTCTTGGTGGCGGCCTCGTCAAGCACCATATTGCCAACGCCTGTTTGATGCGCAACGGCGCCGAAAGCGCAGTCTACATCAACACGGCACAAGAATTTGATGGCAGTGACGCTGGGGCCAGACCAGACGAAGCCGTCAGCTGGGGTAAGATCAAAGTCGGGGCTGACAGTGTCAAGGTAACTACTATCCTGCCGGTGTCCTGTTGTAGAAACTGCTGACTCTCTAGGTGTACGCGGAAGCAACCGTGGTTTTCCCACTCATTGTAGCTGCCACTTTTGCCAAAGCGACCAAAAGCGTTGAGTGAACTAGCACCTACCCCATGCGCCCGTAATGGGCGGTCTATCATTGCTTGGCACTCTCAAAATCAATTGTTGCGAAGAAGAAAAGGGCTGAATGAACAATAAGATCATAAAGCACAAGAGACATACTTTATGATTGTAGCAGCAGACTGGCACTGTCATGAGACCTAATAACGAGGAACTCGGAGCCTTAATCGCATTTATATAAAACGAATCAACCATTTAGAAGGGCACCACGCCAAAGCATAGGATACCGAGCTAATAGATCTCCTTGTGGATGCCAAGGATGGACTGCATCAAGTCATCTCCCTGATTATCGCAATTGGGACACGTTGGACAACCTCCTCTGGCGGATTCATCCATTGGAGCACGCGTAGTGCCTGACAATAGTGAAGCAGCTGAAGCAGCTGAAGTAATCCAACAAAATGACGGTCAAAGAAGGAAGGTTTCCAAGCATTCGCAGTTTGCACCTTTGGAAATGGACACCTAGCTACGAGACATACAGTGCATGTATGAGACACTATTGATGCCAGCAGCTTGGACTCAGCTGCTTTGTTCTTCTTTGGCTTAAAGGTACAGCAAGCGTTGAAGGGAGCAGTGTTAGCTGCGCCAACATCGTTGATTTATATCTAGGGAACCTCTTGTATTACATTCCCCCAGATATCGACCAGAATCCATAGCAGAGACAACTCGAAACAAGGCATCCGGTCAATGTAGCTAGCATGTTCAGCATGGCCACCCAGCTTCAACCAAGAGACCATATGACGTGTTCGGTAACCACGACGCAGCCAGAGTGAGTTGACTTGAGACCCAACGATGGCTTACACTGTTCAAATCTGCACGGTATGCAGCTGGGTCTTGGCCCTCTCGCTAGCCTTCCCTGTGAGGTGCGAGACCAGATAAACTTCGACGTCTGCGGAGGTGGAAACGTAATGAACCGACAGTCAGCCCCTGATGATCCACGCAGACTGCGGGCTTCCTGGTGGAGAACTTCAGCCCGTCGGAGAATGGATGATATCTACAAACCTTGCAGGAACCTCCTCACAGTATCCCACCAGTTCTCTCGGGAGATCGCCCACACGCTCTATTCGAGGAATCGCTTCATCTTCGAAGCGCAAGACGGAAGCAGCATGCCGGAACCTTTCGAACTGTTCTGCGAACAGATCCCAAGAAGGCACAAAAAACCTCGTCATGAATGTGGTACTAGAGAAAGCTATTGCTGGTTCCACATTCTGGGTCTAGACATTTAAGCTGGAGCCGGCAAGGTCTTTACTACGTCTGCCGGCTCTGGAACGACTTGAAGTAGCAATGAGACACCCACATTTTAGCCATCAGTACCGGCACGAACCTATTCATGGCTATGAAAGCGGATGCTTACGGGCGTCGGCTATAGCTCTTGTGCGCCGAGACTATAGAAGTCGACAGAGATGACACTACCCAGAGCACCTTCACGGGGTATGGTGACCTATTTTCGTAACGGGCGGGTAGATCAAGAATTTCTTTGGAAGAAGCTGAACACCCTCGGTTGTTCTGTTATACTAGACTGTGACCAAGACGTGTAATGGCTTGGATAGCTGGAATCGATTGGCGGCTTCAAGAAAATCTAGAGCAAAGGGGCGCATAAGATTTTGGTGGTTCGAAGGAGTCCAACGTCTGTAATTGAACACTCCAGGCTGGATCACATCGACTCTTTCTGTCTCAGACTGCGTTATTTTGGCAAATTCTGTTAATGCGATCTAAGCCTGCTTACCATAAACACTGAAGCTTAAACCGTGGATAAAGGTCAACCTTAGTGCATCATAAGTACATGGGTACAATGGTAGAATATGGATCTTGCATGCCCGAAAAACATACAGTCAGGTGTTGTAACACATTGGTAAGTATGTCTGTCCGTACGTTGAGCACTTCACTTGTTTGGGTGATGACCTTCGTTCCCCTCTCAACACTCACAATGTCGATAGGCGACTATCTCAAGGCCATGACACAAGCATCGTTTTGCGGTTTTTTTTTGAAGATTCATTACGCTTGCCTCTGTTCTCGGCCTCAGACAGAATCAAAACGACCGCAAATTTTCAGCATGGCCAACCACCCTCGAGGAGCTGTTACAGGAATGCAATGTAGTGCTAAATCAGGTTCTGGGTACGTTGAAGAATGATATGATTCTTATAAGGCCATTAAGATGTTTCACGGCTAACAGCACAGGCAACTCTCTGTGCTAGGTCTTCCTCGCGAGCTGCGAGATCAAATCTACTGTTACGTATGCGGCGACCAGACTATACACATCGAATTCTCTGTTGAGCACGGTCCTAAAAAACTCCTTTCCCACATCTCAACAGGCCCACCCGTGCTCCGATGATGCGCGACCCAAGAGGTCATTGCATATAACCTCATTAGCGTCCTACAAGTCTCTCGCGCATTCTCCATGGAAGCGCTTCAGATGATCTACAAGACAAGCGTCTTCTGTTTTAGTACCGCCAACGCACTTCACACTTTCGTGGATCGCGTGCCAGAACGATATCTGAGGATAGTCGGCAACCTTCAAGTCCGCCTGACAGTCCCAACGTGGACGCAAAATCTATTGACAAGCCAACTCATCAGATCCTGCATCCTCAACTCATTGCCAGGCCTGTTGCATTTCAATATGAGGATCATAATCGCACAAGATTCCTCACCTTTCGGACGGAGAGAAATCTGCACAATCGAGGAGCAATTGTTGAGCTCTACCATGTTACCTCAACTCAAGTCCGCAAATCTTGAACTTATAGCCTACAGCAGGTCCTCAATGGTCGAAGCGATGAAAGCTTTAGCAAGAAACGATTTCTACATGATGCGGCACCTTATAATTGGGCCAGTAGCGTGAGGTCGAGCAGGAGTACATGGTACGATTCGACACGGCTCTGCATGCAAAATTATTGAAGGACAAGAGAGGATCAGAACGGGAGGGCTCTGCAGCGGCTTCTGATGGGCAGGTAATCTGGTTTGAGCATGCGACTTTGTCACTTTACTAGGACTATTCGACTACAAGCCTAAGTAGTCAGAAATTGTGAACAGAGCGTTCCAGTGCCACAAATCATCAAACGCTACTGGGTCTGAAACCATTTATGAATCTTATACAGGAATCTCCTTTCAACATAAAATATCATAATGATATTTGGGCTAGTTTGGTCTACTTCCACCAGCATCATGGCAGATTTAGTGCGAAAACGGACAAACATATGTCAGTGCTTAACAGTAGGTAAAAGACAAGTGATGCACTTGTTCCTTATTCATCGATGTCTCCTCCACACCTCAGTGTCGTATCATCCTGTTGTGCTGGATGAGCGTTGACAGGAAGAATCCTTTACTCACTTCATAAATCCCGAGGGGAAAACCTTAGAATGAGGGGCTGACAATGCGCAGCAAGGTGCTTGTCGGTAATCTATTGAGCTACTCCAACTACCCAGTGCTTGATCCAGCCATTACAGCATGTGCAATGAAGCAACAGCAGCACACCGGTTGACTGACTTGACCATCTTGTTCCCCTATATCATGACAGTTCTGGACAACGACAACTGAGACCCTTTGCCATTATAGCAAGTACGAAATCCAGGACTCGAGACTTGGTGAGAGTCTTAGAAAGGGGATGAATTGTTTGGAAAAAAGGTGGGGACGCAATGATGCTCTATATATCTGAAGTGTTCATTGTTGTGAAAGGTGTGTTGATAGTTATAGTTTAGCCGCGGCATTGATTCTTATCCTTCCAGTACATTTTTGATTTACGTGATCTCTGTCAACATTCATTCAAGCTATTATGGCCTTAGTATCCTCTGATACCGCGACATCCCACTCTTTGCAGCAGGACGGTACAACAAATCAATTGCTCTCGACATGCCCACTACCAGATGGACCTCGCAAGCACAGTCACGCTACATTGTAAGTCATAAAGACACGTACATTGATCCAATATTCCACTGACAGCGACAGCAGACTGACCGAACCATTTCCGATCCTCGACCTGCCACGTGAGCTTCGGGACCGGATCCTCTTCCACATATGTGGAGATCAGATTAGAGAGATCGTCCTCGACAAAGAGGACAATACAAAACTTCGCTCTATGCCAGCCCCGGGACCGCCTATTATCAGAGGCATCACGGACTCCGCCAAGATAAACACGATGAACATACTCCTCCTTTCACGTCAACTCGCAGTCGAAGCTGCGCGAGTTGTGTACACAACCAGTCTATTCTGCTTCCATAAGCCTGGGACTTTCCGCTCCTTCGTTGCTACCACACCGACAGAGCATCTCAGCCTGATCTCCAAGGTGTACATGAGCTTTCATGTCAGGAACCCTAAGGATCGCTCAGTGTGGGAGGACCTCCTGACTAAGACGGATTCGCTGAGCCAATTGAAAACTCTCAAGAAACTGTATCTCAAACTGACGGTGAGGCCTTTGCGGCTTACGACAACCGTTGATGAACTCAAAAAGCAAGAAATATTGCGTAGCTCTAAGGCACTTCGCATGCTTAAGCTAGCTACCCTCGTTGTTGAAATTCAGAGCATCGTCCCATGCGACCCCAGCGAGCACGTTTCACGACACATGAAGGAGATGCGGGACTTTGTAGAAGGTCAGAGTTTATAGTAAACTCAGCTAGGAAAATGTGAGGGCCTTAAAGGTGAAGGAAAGTCTGGTGTCGGCGTTCATCACAAGGAGTCGGCCCCACAACCTTTACAACGTATGGTGTTACTGATCGGGATCAACTCGCCTTACAATGCAAAGAGAGGCACCTCGCAGCCACCATTGGAGGGCATGGGTCCAGCGTCTTACATGATAGCGAGTTCTAAGAGAAATGCACGAATTGCGTCTTCTCAGGCCGGTTTCTCTGGAATCCACGAACAAGCGAGTTTGGCCAACAGGGTCCCAAGCTTCAGGACGGCTGGAAAACGGAATGACTGCTTGGCTATAGGCCTATGTTAGCTATGTCGCCCGAAATATAGTCGTGTAATCGTTGATGCATTCCTATATGGAAGATGTTCACAAAATCCCCTTTTCAGCATTGGGCCGCTCAGCCACCTCAGCCTTATAGGCTGCATTAGCCGCTAGCGACCGGTGCCTAGAAGTAGCCCGCTGGAAGCCGCCCCGCGCGCTGATTCCGAGGGACATGCAAGTAACCCTGTCTAGCCGGGTTTCTGCCTGCATCGCCCTCCAGATAGTACCATGGGCTTCCCTGCAGGGCGGTGTGCTCATCCACTTGCACCCAGTTTGACTCTTACAGCTGCTTCTTGCAGCCTCACCTTCGACATGTAACCCCCACGTGAGCTTCTTGTTGCTACTGCCTTGACCACCACCTGGATTCCCTCACGACTCATCTTACTCAAGCCCAGGTGATAAAGTACTCAACAGGTTTGCTCAACGCTTCTCCATCCAATCCAGGGCTCAAAGAGAAGGAAAAGCCTGCAAGCAGCCGAACGTCTGACTGGAGAGTCAAGCCGTTGACCGTCCCATGGTCCCAGTGACTCACGGGAGTGTCTAGTCCGTCAGCCCGGTACAATATTGCCTCTAATTCAGAACGTTCAATCCTGCAACCTCCGACCCTGTACGTCCCTTTCGCAGCAAATTGTTTTGACAGGTGTCCATCTGCAACATTGCCAGCATCCGGTATGGAGATAGCTGTATCCCTTGGCGGGCCTGATTCACAACACCTCACTTCACAAGATACCCTGCATCTTGCTTCACAAGACTTGCCCTCCGCCTATCATCGTGGACGCGATACCTCACCCGCATCTGAAACCCTCAATGCCCGATTATCTCCACAAAGAGCTACCACCACCAGGCATGGTTCTATGTCTTCATCAAACGGTATCCTGGCAACTCAACATGCGAACGTTTCCCAAACCTCTCAACGTTCCAACGGAATACCTCACACCATGTCTGAGCTAGAGATAGAGGGACAGGATCATGATAGAATGGAGACAGACGAAGAGAGCGATGGATCCGACTCAGGCACGGACACCCCTCAGAATGAGGCGTCGTCGGTCAGTAACGGTGGGGCGGACATGGACCCAAGTGATCCAGAGGCAATGGACACAACTCCTGATGGTCCTGATGCGGACGCCACCCAACCGCTATCAAATCAAAGTATTTAGCTGCTTGAGCCTTTCTCCCCTTGCTCGTGTTCCTGGCGCTGATTCTTTTCAGGTAATTTGCAGCCGATATCCCAGCATGAAACCAGCTTAGCCGACCAGTTGTTCCTTGGTATTACTACTGCTACGCCGAACGGAAACATCACGGATCCAAGCCCCCAAATAGTTGACAACGGTTTGACCGATGGTCCTACAGCGCCACCAGACAATGGCACAGCAACCGAGAACCATACCGAGAGCACGCAGGGTGCGAACCAACAGGACGGCACTCATCCAATCGCATTGGCACCTTCGGGCGCGCAAGACATGAACACCATCGGGCAACCAGCGGATAGTAGCAGTGTAGTACTTGACGCTCCGCCTCCTGAAAGTCCTCCGCCTGTTGAACCTGATGACGCCAACCGGACTAGCAGACCTGAAGAGGAAGAGGAGCAGCCATACTGGGCAAGCTTCGAAGAGGACAAGTCGATTCCAAGCGAAGAGGAACTCAAGAGAATTGAGCGACAGCCTACGGGGCCAGACGCGCTTGATCGTAAGTATCACCGCTCTCCCCATGGAAAGGCTTCTAACAGCGTTTATCCTCCACCAGACGGCCACTGGGAAAAGCTAGCGTTTGAATCGCTTGACGACCCTGAGTACCAGCCTTCAGCAACAGGGCGTATCTCATGGACCCTGAAAGGGTTCCATGGAACGCCTTCTACACCGAACAGAGAGACAGTTATGAGATCCCCGTCGGTACTCATTGATGGATACTATTGGAATATCAAAGTGTATCCGCGGGGCAACGAAGGCACACCGCTCATGAGCGTCTATATTGAGTGTTCAACATCGCCAGATGAAGGCTTGGCGGCCGACACTGTAGGCACATCGCAAGCAGCTGAAACGTCTAAGACTGGCGACCGATCAATGTCTAGTACAGCTGACAATCAAAACATGTCTAGCGGCAATGTTGCCAATGCTTTAAGACCTACGCTATCCTCCACGAATGACTCCAATATCACTGAAACACCTCAGGCACTGTCAAGTAAAGACCAAGCCCAAACCATCAAGAGGTGGGAGGTACCTGCTCAGCTACTTTGCGTTGCCTACAATCCCGAAGAGCCTCGAGTACTTGCTTATGACAGGAGTGATCATCGATTCCTTGAGGAATCCCCTGATTGGGGCTGGAGGAGGTTCCACGGGCCCTGGAATAAGCTGCATTTACGTGAAAGATTCCAGCGACAAGCGCTGCTTCGGAATGACACACTCTGTTTCACAGCGTATATTCGCACCATCAAGGACGACACGGGTGCTCTATTCTGGCACGCTGCTACCGGAAAGCCTCAGTGGGATCATTACGATAGGCTCGGTCTTAACCGTTTACTTGCCGGGTCTGGTGGTTCGAGTGCTGCTGTGAGTGCCTTGTCTACGTGGCTACATCTGTATCCCCTTTCTGTCTCCATCGACGACTTGGAAAAGGGCGTTGAGGATAATTATCGAGGGTCTTCTCTGTTCGATGAACTGGACCATTGGCGCCATGAATTCATGTCATCCTCTAAAGACGTGGTCCACGAAACCAGTTTTGAGAGCGCCGTAGAGATGGTGGATTGGTACGACACTGGCGACTGTGAGGCTGACGTTGTTGCGTTCTGGGAGACCTTGAGACGTATTCTTAGTTTTGAAGCAACAGACGTGAAAACGATTGCAGAAGCAAGGGACTTTTTCAAGGATATACTGCTTCTTAAACAGCCTGATGCCGGCAAGCAGCTTCAACAAACCCAAGCTCAAGGTGCAAGTCAGGTAGGGGCTGTCGCGCGAAGTCAACTCACCGAGCCGGGTAGCGTGCAAGAGGCGATTGACCAGGCCTTGACTTACGAGATCAAAGATGATAGGGTTTGGAAGACCTTTGACGGCTACAACCGTTCATTAGCAGAGAACCCTGCAATTCTCCAAGTAGAGCTTCACCGACAGAATTACGATACGACGTTACGGAAATGGAAGAAGTTGACGCATTACATCAAGCTTGATGACACGGTTGTGTTTGGGTCGCAAGAAACTGCACAAAAACCGAGATACACTCTCTTTGGCCTGGTAGTTCATTCGGGAAGCCTTGAGTCTAAAGATTATTACTCGATCTTACGACCTCAAGGACCAGGTACCCGGTGGATCAAATACGCTGGGGATAAAGCGGAGAGAGGCGTTGAATGTCTGACCACGAAGCAAGCTATCGCTGCCCACGAGGGTGGTAAGGATGCGGACGTTACAGCAGCTGTGGCATATATCGTTACCTACGTGCGAATTGACCTACTACCCAAATTAGCAGTCGAGCCGAGAGGCGCGGGTGATGATGCTAAGAGCCTACCAGAGGCTACAAAGCATCAGGAAGAACCGTCGAGCGAGCCGATGGATCAGGATGACCAGGAAGACATGTTGACTGTTCACGTGTACCAGTCTAAGCTATTCGAAGGTCATGATAACCTTGGCGTGTTTGACTGGGGCGAAAGGGGTCTTGAGGACACTCGGGTTATAAAGCTGGATGTCAGCACTGAGATAACCCCGAATGGCATTGTTGATGCAATCGTCAAGAGTCGCCGAGAACAACTCCCTGACAAGGAAGAGACATACGCTCTGTGGTTCTTGAACTCGTTGCTGAACAACGCTGCAATGGACAGTGTCATGCGAGCGCCCCAGATCATTCCTTTTACGGACAGAGCCACGGACGAGCCGATGAAGATGTCGGGCATCTTCTACGGGCCACTCCGAGTATGGCTTCATGTCATGCCATCGAAACCGGACGAAGAGCATCAAGCCGACAGCAACATGATGGAGGCTTCGGCCATCTTGCCGGCGCCAGATGCAGAGGAATCGACGCGGAACGATGAAATTGGACCGATGGCTACGACTGCACACCCTTCTGAATCACTCCAAGCATCTAATATCGAAACCACCTCTGCACCTGAGTTAGCCACTGCTGACCAGGCCGAAAATGCAACAGACTCCTCGAGGGACGAAACTCCACCATCTGAAGCGCCCACGACTGAGGACAGCGACACGGCTATGGAGGGAAACGCTGAAGTCGATATCGAAAATATACCTCCCCCACCGGTCAAGCCCACTTGGAACACCCATCTCGATAGGGAAGCGCTAGGCAACACTGACAACGTCTATGTGCTCCTCAAATTCTTCGACCATGATGCCCAGACTTTGCGTGGAGTAAAGTGTTTCTTCGCCACATCGACCGCCAAAGTCGGCGAGACACTGAGGAACTCTCTCTCTCTCGCAAAGGACCAACTCCTCGACGTCTACGAAGAAAAGGTATCCTCCGTAACCCGACCCGTCAGTACCGACTCCCGCTTCATCGAGATCGCCGCCTACTCCAGCTACATCCTCATCGCCCAACGCCGACCCTCACCGCAAGAGTGCGTAATCCCTCTTCCCCTCTCTCTAACCACCTCCCCACTTCCCGAATAACAAAAACCCACACAGACTCTCCTCCCTCAAAGCCGCCGGCAAACCCTCCACCGTCCCGGCCTACTATTCCTACCTCCTCTTCGCCACCGACCCCGCCTACCTCCGCCCCCACCTCACAACCTCCTACTTCTCCACACCCTACTACTCCGGCACGCTAGCCTACGGCCGCCCCCACGGGCCCGGCACCTCCATCGCCCTCTCCGGCGACGCCTACACCGGCACCTTCCGCTCCGGCCTCAAGCACGGCCACGGCACCATGCGCTACGCCAACGGCGACACCTACACCGGCGCCTGGGCCGCCGACGAGCCCGACGGCGAGGGCGAGATGGTATACGCCAAGACCGGGAATGTGTATACAGGGGGGTTTAAGAAGAGGAAGCGCCATGGGAAGGGGGTGATGCGCTTTGAGGTGGCGGATGAGGAGGAGAGGTTGTGCCAAATTTGCTATGAGGAGGAGATGGATGCGCTGTTTTTCGATTGTGGGCATGTGGCGGCTTGTGAGAGCTGTGCGAGGCAGGTGGAGGATTGTCCGGTTTGTAGGAGGAGGGTTAAGGCGGTTTGTAAGATTTGGATGAGCTGATGGGAGGAGAGGGGAGGTGAGGTGTGGTGAGAGGGGAGGAGGAGGGGTCGCGAGCGGGGAGGAAGAGGGGTGGTGAAAGGGGAGGAAGAGGGGTGGTGAAAGGGGAGGGGAGGGGTGGTGGTAGTAGTGGGGAAGAGCAGTAAAAGGAGAGAGGACTAGATTGTACATGCATGGCCAAGTAACGACATCACGGGTAACGAAAACCTGCCAGCGAGGTGTTATTCCTTCAAGTGGAGTAAGTAACCGAACTGGATGGAGCTTGGGGATTATCGATACCTTCTTTAGAATAATTGATGTATACAGACACTAGCACAACATCAATCCCTTTCACATCTGCCACTTTCCTTTCTCGATATATGCTACATGCGTTCATTGTTAACAACGCTTTGGCTTTTACGTGATGAGAGACGGGCTGCGCACTTCTTCGATTAGAGATGTGGTATCCTATCTAGCTAACCCTCTTTTACTGCATCATCGTTGGGGTTTCCCTTCCCATGGCTTCCAGCATTGGGGTCCATGCCCTTTTTGCGAGCACACCGCCTCTGCGCTCGTTCGATGATCCGCTCGTCCTCGCTCTCATCCCAACCCCCGAAAGTATCTTCGGTTGGGCTTCCTGCCTTCGCTTCACCGTTCTTTTGCCCCTTTCCATTTGCACCAGCTACTTTCCCTCCATGCCCATCAACCTGCCGATCTCCCTCCCCTACCTGCACATCCACCTCCCCCCCCTTCCCCTCCCTCAGCGCATCCCCTTTACCCGACCTAATCGTCGGTCCCGTCTTCCTAACTTTACTCACAAAGAACCCATCCACATTATACCTATGCGGATAAAACCTCCTCGTCATCCCCATCCCCTCCGCAAACCTCCTCCCCTCAAAATTCCGAAAGCCCTCCACCCCAAACGTCAGCCCCGTCTCCACAAGCTTGACATTCGGCCGGCGCGACAACGCATACTGCACCACGGCTTCGTTCTCCTCCACCGTGACGCTACACGTCGAGTACACGACATAGCCGCCCGTCTTGGACGCATGGTCCACGGAGTCGATCGCCGCGAGGAGGAGCTGTTTCTGGAGGTGCGGGAGGCGCAGGAAGTCAGCTGGGGTTTTACTCGTTTTGACGCTCGGGTCCTTGGCGATGACGCCGGTGCCGCTGCAGGGGGCGTCGAGGAGCACGCGGTCGAAGCCGCCGATGAGGGTGGGGAAGGCGCGCGCGTCGTGCGAGGAGACAATGGTGTTGCGGGCGCCGAGGCGGTGGATGTTGCCGATGAGGGCCTTGGCGCGGCGGGCGTTGCTGTCGTTGGCGAAGACGCAGCCGGTGTTCTTCATGAGGGCGGCGAGGTAGGTTGTTTTGCCGCCGGGGGCGGCGGCCATGTCGAGGATGCGCTCGTGCGGCTGCGGGGCGAGCGCCATGACGGGGAGGAAGGAGGAGGCGGATTGGAGGATGTATTTGCCGGCGAGGTATTCGGGCGTGGCGCCGAGGGGGACGGGGGATTCGAAGACTTGCAGGCCGACTTTGGACCAGGTGCCCACGGGCTCGAGGACGACGCCGCGGTTGATGAGGGAGGTGGCGAGGAGGCGGCGGGTGGTGCGGAGGGTGTTGGTGCGGATGACGAGGGGGCGGGGGGTCTCGTTGGCTTCGAAGAAGGCGAAGGCTTCGGAGGGGGGGAAGAGGGAGAGGAGTTTGGTGGCGAGGAAGGGGGTGTAGCCGTAGTAGAGGGAGATGTCGGAGGTGAGGAGGGAGGTGTAGTGTGCGCGGGGGTGCGGTAAGGAGGAGAGAAGGTTGGGGGTTGAGAGGATGCGGATGGTTTCGGTGATGCGGGCGCGGAGAACTTGCAGGTCGGGGGGGAGGCGGGTTTCGATGCCTTTGCCGGTGGGGGAGTCGGAGTCGGAGTCGAGAGGGTCGAGGTCGCCGGAGATGTTGGTTTGGAGGGCGGCTGCGGCGGAGTCTTCGAGCTCGGCTTGTGCGGAGGCGGCTTCAGCGGCTTGGGTGAGGGAGAGTTTGTGCGAGAGGCCTTCGATGTTGGCCGCCGTGAGCTTTTCTTCGGCGGAAGAGTCGTTTTCGTCGTCGGAGAACATGGTTGTAGGTTTTTGGGTGTCGGAATCGTAGACTGAGGGGTTCGACTCGGATTCTATGTCCTGGTCGCTTTCAGCGTCGCCATTTATCTTAGCTGCACCGTTCAGTAGCGCAGGTGAGGTAGATGTTTCGTCCTCTGAGCTGTCCAATAGCGCCCCGGACATGAAGCCGTCTTCTGGCGATTCATCTCCTCTAAGCAGATCCGCGGCATCGTCGTCCGAGCTCTCATTTATCGGCAGCTGAGGTTTCTTCCTGGTCGATTTTGAGGTATTTCGCGTACGTCCGTTCTCTTTCGTTTTGCCATTGGTGAAAGTTCCCTTTGTACTGGCTTTCAGGCCTGAGTTCTTGGTCCTGTTGGAAGGTTCCCCTGCTGGCGGTTGGCTTCGAATTTCTCCATTCGCTTTTCTTTTCTTTCCGCGTCCATTGCTTTCCCAATCGCTAGCCTTTCGCTTTTTGACGGAGGTTATCTTGGATTCATCAAGGGCGGGTGGCGGCCCTTGCTTTTTCATACGCCGTCCGACACCCATCGTGGGCGTTGCTACAGCTTCTTGTAGAGGTTTGACCCGAATCGAGTGTTTTGCCGTGCGCCTTGGCCTGTCTTATCTTATCACGATCTGATAATCACGGGCCCCAGAGACACTAGTCCTATCAAAGGTATCTTAGTCCTCTGTCGGGCGACTACGATGTCACACATACGCACCACAACTCAGACAGCTTTTCCCACTTTCAAACCTCACCACCAACCCGCCAAGATGACCGAACTCTCATTCGCCAAGTCCTTCCTCTCAACCCTCGACTCCCGCACCATCAAGCTCCAATCCGACCATGCCGCCGACCCCAAAACCTTCGAGCCCAAGGGCCCAGTGAGCCTCCCCACCCCCTCTAACATTATCAATAACTAACAACCCCTCCCCCCAGTACACCCTCCCCCGCACCTCCCAGCCCATGCGCCGCCGCGACCCCACCTCCCTCC
>JAABUZ0100003037.1_pt1 | contig 26037 bp, 22 predicted proteins | sample 5562091 | NCBI WGS metagenome assembly JAABUZ01 (sample SAMN12813069, study PRJNA571459) | rock metagenome | isolation source: Antarctica rocks | place: Antarctica: Victoria Land, Linnaeus Terrace sud | collected 2015-12-21 | reverse complement strand
TCGCCAGCCTCTTCGCCACCTGGCAGGCCCGCGGCCTCAATCCCTTCGACCAGTGCCGCGACCTCCTCCGTCACCCACATTCCTTCCTGCCAGTCTGAACAGTTACCGTTGATGCAGATATTGACATGCTAGCTGGTCATGCGGTATCTTGCGGCTAACATTGCTCGGTTCCGGTTTCGACGTGCAAACCCTGGGCGCATACCTGCGGCAGGACATCACCGTTCCGGAGCAAACGGCACATCGGCCACGAGCGGTCCATTCGGCTTTGACTACCAGCGAGTGATCCGCTCATCCATAGCAAGGAAGCGAGACCAGGATGGCACACCTTCGCGTTCTATCATCTCGCGGTGACTCGGCCGTCGAGTGGGATATTCAGCGGGCGGATGCGGGCGATGCTGAAGCCATCGCCGCCGTGGACGAGGCCGAGCGCATCTTTCGTCAACAGCGGGCACGGGGAGCCACGGCGTTCATTGTGGAGGGAGACCAGCCTGCCCGACGTATCGACACGTTCGATCCCCATGCGGAGCAAATTTTGATGGTGCCGCGACTGGCCGGTGGCAGATAGGCGACCGGTTGTATCCTTTCCGTCTCCGGGTGCGAGCGCGTCGTATCTATCGGTTATCGTGTCCACGGCTCTGCTGGTGACGATCGAGGATGACCAGTGTGACTGCCATGCGTCAGGCGCTCGGGGCAGGCAGTCACCGTCGCTCTGCCATTCGCGCTCCGAATGCTCGGAAAAAGAACGAAGACGGTTAGTTACTGACACCACGTTTCGGTGGTCGGGTGCGGCCAGTGACTGAAGTCGTGCCTGACATGGCAAAGTCCGCCTTCGCGGACTCCCCGCGTGGTTCCACGGCGATGGCATGCGTTTCATGCGCGGTGGTGGTCCGCTGGGCCTTGGCTACTGCAGTCGGATGGCACAATTACAGCGACTACGGTCGCAAAACGAGGCGTGACTATTTTCGTCCTCGGTGTTGACTTGCAGGGATGTGGATACTCCCATGCACGGACACATGGCGTCTACTTGTACCTGTTTCCGACTCCACTAGCCATATGCTATGTTGACCGCTGTACTGACGCCCTCTGTTTCGGCGACAGCAGCCAAGGAGTCTCACTGACCATGGTACGAGCATCACATCCAAAGATCACGCGGCTATCGGTCTTCGAGTTCGGTTTTGACGTGAGCGACCTCGGGGTCGATTACAACGGCTTTAACTCGGCCTATCAACAGGGTGCACAACACCGTGGCATCGGTCACATCTTTACCATTGAAACCGATGCGGGGGTGACCGGCGAGTATGTTGGCGGCAGCAATGCGTATTATTCTCAGGTAGCTATGGTGGCGCAGTATCTCATCGGAAAAAATCCGCTCCAACGGGAGTTGATATACAACGACGTCAAGCGGGCGTTGCGGAAACATGACCGTCTGGGCATGGGGCCACTCGATATTGCCCTGTGGGACATCGCCGGTAAATTGTACGACGCACCCATCTATGAGCTGCTCGGCGGCTATCGGACGAGTCTGCCAGCGTATGCCAGTACCTATCACGGAGATGAAAATGGTGGGCTGTCTAGCCCAGAAGCATTCGCTGATTTCGCGGTCCAGTGCCGCGACCGTGGCTACCCGGCGTTTAAAATTCACGGATGGGGGAATGGTCCAATTGAACGCGAAGTAGCGACCGTTCTCGAAGTGCGCAAGCGTGTGGGCGAGCGGATGGACCTGATGATCGACCCCGCATGCGAGTACAACACCTTCGGTGAAGCGCTTAAGGTGGGCCGTGCGTGCGACGAAGCCAACTTCTTCTGGTATGAGGATCCATTCAAAGACGGGGGTATCTCGCAGTTTGCTCACCGCAAATTGCGCCAGTTAATTCGTACGCCACTGCTGCAAGGTGAGCACGTTCGTTCCCTCGAGCCACACGTTGACTTCATTGTTGCTGATGCAACCGATTTTGTACGGGCCGATCCCGACATGGATGCTGGAATTACGGGTGCCATGAAGATTGCTCACGCGGCTGAAGGTTTCGGTCTGGACGTCGAGTTGCACGCGCCCGGACCAGCACAGCGGCACTGCATGGCGGCCATTCGCAATACGAACTATTATGAACTGGGACTGGTTCATCCCCTCGTGGGTGCGACAAAACCGCCCATCTACCGTAACGGCTACTCCGACGAACTCGATGCCGTAGACAGCCGTGGTCACGTCTCTGTGCCAAAGGGGCCAGGTCTTGGCGTGGAACTCGATTGGGACTATATTCGGAAGAACCTGACGGGCGTCACCGTGTTTGAGTAACGGTACGCGCGAGATGACGCCGGTGGCGTCGTTCGGGCTGCAGTGCGGGCACCCCTGAGGAGTCCTGCGCGCCGGTCGTGCTGCTGACTACGCAGTGCCGAATCGAACGCCAAGCTTGACCGACTCTTCGGGGTGATGCTCGATACGCCGATATGCCTCCGCACAGTCGTCAAATGAGACGATGGGCGACACGATGCCCTCTGCCGTAAGTCGGCCCGATTGAAGCCACCGTTGGGCAAGGTCGTCCACTCTCCGGTGATCCCACCCCATCATTTCGGGAAATGGCTCGCTGACGGTACGAGCTGAGATGAGATTGATACGGTTAAAGTGAAACTCCTGGCCCAGATTGAGTGCTGGCCCTGCGTGCGCAACCGAAATGACTCCCACCGTGCCCCCGTAGCACGCGCCGCGAATTGCGTGGTGCAGTGCTGCCGCGTTGCCGCTGACTTCGAGCACAACATCCGCGCCGGTTCGGTTGGTAAGCTTCCTGATCTCCAGCCCTGCATCGCACGTGGTCGGATCAAGTGCGATATCCGCGCCCATGCGGAGCGCCAGCACTCTACGGTGCGCCACCGGATCTACGGCAATCACAAGGTCTGCGCCGGAAAGACGACAATACTGTACGGCGAAGAGCCCAATCGCGCCGAGCCCGAAAACCGCCACGCGGTCACCTACGCGCACGTAGGCGTCCCGCATGGCAAGGGCCGCATCCGCGGGATCTATGCAGACGGCAGCTTCGGGTGAAAACCCTGGTTCCATGAGGAACAACCGCTGCGTCGATACAACGTGGACCTCCCGCAGGGGCAGGTGCCCGCCCACCCGATCTCCCACCTTGAAGCCTGTGACTTCCGTGCCAACATCGGTGATGGTGCCGACGCACATATTTCCGAGTGGGCGAGGAAATGATGGCGCAGCGCTGGCGAGCGGAACGAAACAGCGCCATTCCATGTCGTAACGGGCATGGCTCGTGGGTGCTTCATTCGTGTACATGCCGATTTCTGTCCCGTGCTTCGGCGCGCCAAACTCCGTGACGATGCGTACGTCAGATGGACCAAGAGGTGGTTCGCTGTAGTCGCGGAGCACCGGCTCCCGTGGAGCGACGGCTATCAGTTCACGTGGCATCGATCCGTTACCCCTAGCTGTTGCTGTCCTAATTAAAGCGCACCACTGATGAATCGCGCGGCGACTGATGATGATCAGATCAGTCAGCTTCGGAACACCGGGTACCGCTTTCATCGCGGTGCCCTGATGTGTAGTATAGGGATGGTCTCCTGGTCGTGCGAAAGGGACGCTGTACCGTGCGAGAGCTTCCGGTGGTCCTGCTTGACCCCTCATTCCGAAGGATGCAGGAGATATTCACTGAAGATGATCTCCATCGTCTGACAGACATGGCGGAGGTCGTGTGGGGGCGAGACGTGCCGATGCCGCCCGACGACGCCAAAGCCGCGTTGCGTCGAGTGACCGCAGTGGTGTGTGGGGCGTGGCGCTACGGGGACGCGCTGGACACCGCAGCCAATCTCAGGTCTATCATCAGTGTTTCTGGCGGGTGGCCGCGGGACCTTGACTATGCTGGCTGTTTTGCACGAGGTATCCGCGTCCTGTCAGCCGCCCCGGCCTTCGGTCCACAGGTCGCGGAGATGGCGTTAGGGATGGCCCTTGCCTGTTGCAGAGAAATCGTTGACGGTGACGCGGCGATGCGGTCAGGGTCGGAACAGTGGCTGCATCGGGGCAACATCGCAACGTTTCAGTTGTATGGAAAGCCGGTGGGGTTCATCGGGTATGGCGGCTTGGGGAGGGCGCTCCGACCATTGCTTTCACCGTTTGGCTGCCACATCTCGGTGTACGATCCCTGGATCAGCGAAGGGTATTTGCGCCACGAGGGACTGGAATCGGCATCGCTCGACCGCCTCTTGCAGGAATGCCGCTTTATTTTTGTGCTGGCGACACCAACAAAGGAAAATCAGGCACTCCTGTCACGGGCAAGGCTGGAACTCATTCGGCGTGATGCCGTACTTGTGCTCATCAGCCGATCTCACCTGGTCGACTTCGAGGCGCTCACTGCGCTCCTGCTCGAAAGGCGATTTCGTGCTGCCATCGATGTGTTTCCCGAGGAGCCACTGCCGATTGACCACCCGGTGCGACGGACGACGGGAACTGTGCTGTCTGCCCACCGGGCGGGTTCGGTAAGCGAAGGGCTCTGGGAGATCGGACGCATGGTGGTCGATGATCTCGAACAGATCATGCGCGGATTGCCACCACTCCAGCTCCAGGTTGCACAACCGGAACTCATCGGCAGATTCTGAACCACAGCCGCCGATTGTCTAGAAAAGGACGACCATGAAAACCGTCATCCTCAAACGACCTGGCCAGTTCGTCTGGGCAGATACACCTGAGCCCGCGTCCCCGGCAGCTACCGAAGTGCTGATCGAGATTCATCGGGTAGGCGTCTGTGGCACCGACCTACACGCTTTCGGTGGTAACCAGCCTTTCTTTAGCTATCCGCGTATTCTTGGTCATGAACTGGGTGCGGTGGTTTTGGAGGCTGGACCCGAGGTTACCAACGTTCGTCCCGGCGACCATGTAGCCGTCGAACCGTATCTCACCTGTGGTCACTGCCGCGCATGCCGTGCAGGACGGTACAACTGCTGCCAGACGTTGCAATGCCTTGGCGTCCATACGGACGGAGGAATGCGCGAACGAATGGTGGTGCCAGCCGATCGACTGCATCGAAGCGACCGACTGAGCCTTGACCAGCTTGCACTGGTGGAGACCCTCGGCATCGGTGCGCACGCGATCCAGCGGGCAAGCCTTGAAGCTGACGAGTGGACGGCTGTGGTGGGTGTCGGGCCGATCGGCGTCGGAGTGCTCCAAATGGCGCTGGCTCAATGCGCCAGGGTCATCGTCATCGACCTGTCCGAGGCGCGGCTGGCTTTTGCCGCGCACCTAGGGGCCACGCAAACCATCAACGCGACGAAGCACGATGTCGCGGCGGCGCTAGCTGAGTTGACGGATGGTGACATGCCGAGTTGTGTCTTTGACGCTACCGGTAGTCCCAGGAGTATGGAGAAGTCGGCGGAATTGGCGGGCCAGGGGGGGCGCATCGTCTACGTTGGTTTGGCTCAGGCACGCATCAGCTTTGATGACCCCAGCTTTCACCGCAAGGAACTGACCATCCTGGCGAGCAGAAACAGTAACGGGCTGTTCCCGTATCTAATTCGGCTCATTGAGGAGGGTGAGATCGATGTCAATCCCTGGATTACCCACCGTCTGGACCTCGAAGATGTCCCGGTCGGCTTCCCCGACCTGACAAGGCCCGAACACGGGGTGCTCAAGGCACTCATTACCGTTTGACGCTAGTGAAGGGTGCCCTGTCACGCCGCCAGGGCTCCTTGACAGGCGGCGGAGAGCAGGCATAGTATCACGACGCGGAACCAGGGATGGGAAGGAACGGGAGCGGCCATGGCAGGGGACGTACGAATCGCGGTGCTGGGCGCGGGGACCTTCGCGAGGGAAGCACACCTGCCCGGTTTGAAGGCACATCCGGGGGCGCGGGTGGTCGCGCTCTTCAGCCGCAGTCAGCAACAGGCGCAAAGGGTTGCGGACGCCGCAGGTGGCGTGGACCTGGTGACGGACGATTTGCCAGCGCTCCTTGCCCGCGACGACATCGACGCGGTCACCGTCGCGTCGAGCGATGACAATCACTATCACTACACGATGGCGGCGCTCCGGGCGGGAAAACATGTCTTCTGCGAGAAGCCGCTGGCTGTGCATGCGTCGCTGGCGGCGGAGATGGTACGTGAGGCAAGGGCACGTCAACGTATCAATCAAGTCGCGTTTATCTTCCGTTATACGTACTGTATCCAGGAACTCCGACGACGCATCAAAGCGGGGGACATCGGCACGCCGTACCATATCTCCATCGAATGGCAGGGGTATGGCAATGTCCGGGCACAGCGAACGGCAACATGGCGCGACCGGGCCGAAAGTTATGGCGCGGGCTGGGTGTCTGAACTCGGCAGCCACTTTGTTGATACGATCAACTGGGCCGTCGCACCGGTGACGGAAGTCTGTGGCATCACACACACGATCCCGCGTACCGTGCAGGATCCGAGTGGCCACGAACAGCCGCACGAGACGCTGGATATGGCCAACGTGCTCGTCAGGACGGCGGGTACCGCGCAGGGGCACGTGATTGTGAGCCGCATTACTCCCCCTCACGCCACGCCTGACTTCATGCAGGTAGTTGGAGAGGAAGGCGCTCTCTGGACAAGCTTTTCTCGAGGGCAGGACGAGTTCCTGCGCGTCTCGCGTCCCGGTGGCAACTGGGAAGAGGTGGACCTGCCTGAAGCTGCAAAAGATGGGAAACCACACGCCATTTTTCGGATGCTTGGCAGTTACGTGGATGCGTTGCAACGGGGCGGTATTGACCCCGATCAGGATGCGGATTTCGAAGAGGGCTACCGTGTGCAGACGGCCCTCGACAATATCGTGACCTCTGCGCACTCCAGGCGGTTTGAGGCAGTTGCACAGGGGTTAGCGTAGCAGGGCAGCACTACCACGTGGAACGTGGCAAGAGGAGCGATGATGGCCAGGCCAGGGGTAGCGGTTATTGGTACCGGCTTTATCGGACCCGTGCATGTCGAGGCGCTCCGACGTATCGATATGCCGGTCGTCGGCATTCTGGGTTCCTCCGCACAGCGGTCCCGTGAGGGAGCCGAGGCGCTCGGCGTTGCACGCGCCTATGCCTCACTTGATGAACTACTGGCGGATGATGCGGCGCGCGTCGTCCACATTACGTCGCCAAATAAGGCGCACTTTGAACAGGCGAAGCGGTGTCTGGAAGCGGGTCGTCACGTGGTGTGTGAGAAACCGCTGGCCATGACCTCGAAGGAGACCTCGGAACTGGTGACGCTGGCGTCGACCACCGGCCTCGTGGCGGCCGTCAACTATAACCTTCGTTTCTACCCACTTGCGATTGAGGCGCGAGAGCGGATCAAACGTGGTGATCTCGGCCGTGTGATGCACGTGACGGGTGGCTACGTGCAGGACTGGTTACTTCACGACACGGACTTCAATTGGCGGGTTCTCGCCGAACAGGCGGGCGAGACGCGGGCTATTGGAGACATCGGCACCCACTGGATGGACCTGATCACGTTTATCTGCGGCAGTGATATCGAATCCGTCTGCGCCGATCTTGCCACCTTTTTGCCGGTTCGGCAGAGACCCCTCGGTTCCGTCCAGACCTTTACGAGTGGCGCTTCGCATGCGGTCGAAACTGCGCCGGTGGAGATCAAGACGGAAGACTACGCCAGCATCCTGCTCCGGTTTCAGGGCGGAGGACACGGCTGCGTGACCGTATCACAGGTAACGGCGGGGCGGAAGAACTGTCTCCGCTACGAGATCGCTGGTGCCGATGGATCAATGTTCTGGAACAGCGAACGTCCGAACGAACTGTGGCTCGGTCACCGGGACCAGCCAAACCAGATCCTGCTGCGAGATCCATCACTGCTGACCGAGGCCGCGCGGGCGTACGCAGCGTATCCGGGTGGTCACAACGAGGGGTTCCCCGACACCTTCAAACAGTTGTACCGAGCGATCTATGCCGATATTCAGGCGGGCACGCCATCGCCAACGCCAAACTATCCGACTTTTGAGGATGGGCACCGCGAGGTTTGCCTCTGTGAGGCCATCCTCCAGAGCCATCGGGAGCAAAGGTGGGTGCCGGTGTAGGCGCGTGTCACCGAATTGAGAGCCGCGGGGACCGGCAGAAGTGATACATCATGTGAGGCCGAACCTCTGACCGCCGTTTCAGAAAGGACACCGATGCTGCAGCTTGGATTTGTCACAGCAATTCTTCCCGAACTGTCGCTTGAAGAGGTGCTTGGGGTCGCACGGGAGACGGGCTATGACTGCGTGGAAGTGATGTGCTGGCCGCGAGGTAAGGCAGAACGGCGCTATGCAGGGGTGACGCATCTTGATGTGGCGACCTTCAATGACGAACAGGCGGAGAGCGTGCGTTCCCTCGTAGCCAGGCATGGCGTGAGTATCTCCGCTCTGGGCTACTATCCGAATCCGCTGACGGACAACCGTGACGAGCGAACGGTCTACATTGAGCACATCAAGGCGGTCATCGACGCGGCCAAGCGACTCGGACTGAAGACGGCCAATACGTTTATTGGCCGGGATCAAGCGAAGTCCGTGGACGCCAACTGGCCGCTGTTTCTGGAGGTGTGGCCGCCGATCATTCGGTATGCGGCTGAGCGCGGTATTAACATTGGCATCGAAAACTGTCCGATGTATTTCACGGAAGACGAGTTTCCCGGGGGGAAGAATCTGGCAACGAGCCCTGCCATCTGGCGCCGTATGTTTGCTGACATCCCCGATGTGCATTTTGGACTGAACTATGATCCTTCGCACATGGTGTGGCAGATGATGGATGAGGTCCAGCCCGTCTACGATTTTGCCGACAGGTTGCACCACGTCCATGCCAAGGACGCGCGTTTGAACCGGAAGGGATTGAACGACGAGGGAATTTTGGCGGCGCCTCTTCACTACCACACACCCAAGTTGCCCGGTCTCGGCGATGTCCGGTGGGGTGACTTTTTTGCCGCACTGACCCAGGTTGGCTACCGTGGTCCCGTGTGCGTTGAAGTGGAAGACCGCGCCTATGAGGGCAGTCTTGAAGATCGCAAGCACGCGCTTGCACAGTCCAGCCGGTTCCTCCGGCAGTTTATGGGATAGCGGTCAGCGACGTCGAGGGGCGCGCGCCCTCTGTCTCGATAATGTGCCGCACCTGTGCGACGACCTGAGGCAACTGGTTATCTTCGTTGATGACGACATAGTCGAATTCAGGCGCCGCCGCCATTTCCAGCAACGCGATGTTCGCCCGGCGTGCTTGCTCTTCCGGGGATTCCGTTGCGCGTTTCTTCATGCGTGCCAGGGAAACCTCGAGGCTCGGCGGCATAAGGAAGATCGTAACGGCACCGGGGAAGAGGGCACGGATACTACGGGTGCCCTTGACCTCTATCTTGAGCAGAACATGCCGCCCGCTTTCCAGGTGTTCCACAACGACCTGACGTGGTGATCCATACTGTGCACCACTGTATTCGGCGGTCTCCAGGAAGGCGCTGGCGGCCAGCATCTGCTCGAAGACGTCCCTGGTGACAAAGTGATAATGGACGCCGTCAATTTCACCGTCGCGCCGACCCCGTGTTGTGTAGGTAACGGGACAGTAGATGGGGCAACCGCTCTGTTTGAGGTGCTCGATCACCGTATCTTTACCGGTGCCAGCGGGTGCCGACATGGCAAACACCCGGCCTTTCGTCTGCTCACTCACGACCTGGCGCCTTTCTGGAACAGATGCACGCGGAGAAGAACAACGCATACCGCCGGTGAACGGGCTGTGTTGCACACGCTCCTTTCCCTATTGTAGCCAGACGGGGGCCAGACGTCTCGCAAAACGCCGGTGCTATACTGCCACCAGGAGAGATGTATGCACGTAGACGCACTGGTCGTCAGTGCGGTCCGCGCCGAGCTTGAGCAGGCGCTGGTAGGTGGCCGCATCGACAAGATCTTCCAGCCTTCCGAGACGTCCCTTGCCGTACTGGTCCGGTCGGGTGGGCAGAATCATCAGCTGCTCCTCTCGGCGCACCCCCAGTCGGCGCGCCTGCATCTGGTTGTTGCGTCACGGCTATCGTCGGGTTTTGAAGCTGCGCCGGCATTTGTCATGCTGCTGCGTAAGTATGGTGAAGGGGCGCGGATAGAGACCATCGAGCAGCCCCCGCACGAACGCGTGATCCGGATAGCGCTGCGTCAGCCTCAGGGAGGACCATCCCGCGCAACGGTCCTGGTTGTTGAGATCATGGGCCGCCGGAGTAACATCCTGCTGCTTGATCAGGCAGGAACGGTGCTGGGACTCTTGAAGCGCGTGACACCCGATATGAGCCGGGAACGTCCGATTAAAGTCCACGACCTGTATCGCCCTCCGCCCGAACCCACGATTACTGTTGGCGATCAGACGGGACACATCAAGGTATCCCCGGAGGATGTCACGCCTGCGGCACTGCTCGGATTTGCAGCCGGCACGGCTGAAAAGGCCACCATTGTGGATCTCCTGGTTGGCGGTGTCGCCGGTGTCAGCCCCACACTGGCCCGTGAAGTCGCCTACCGCGCGACGGGAAGTACGTCATCACGGGTCACGGTTCTGGACAACTCGGAAATCGCCCACGCTACGGCGGCGCAGGTACGCGCCCTGTTCGCCCTGGAAACATCAGGGTCGTGGCAACCGTGTCTGGCGGTAGCTGCTGGCACTCCGGTCGCATTTGCTCCATACATGTTGGAACACCGGCGGGATCAGGCAGCGGTGCAACCGCTGAGCAGTATGAGTTTTGCGGTGGATCGCTACTTCGCGGCCCGAGACCAGCACGGCTCGGTGATAGCACAACAGAAACGGCTCCTGGGGATGCTCAAGGGTGGCATCTCCCGTCTGTCGTCCCGGGTGGTCGCATATCAGAAGGAGATGGCCGACGCGAGGGCTGAGGAGGGGGTGCGCCAACAGGGGGAACTGCTCATAGCGTATCAGCCGGTGACCAGGGGAGTCGAGCGCGTGCAACTGCCCGACCATGATGGGGCCATGGTGGAACTGCGTGTTGATCCTCTCCTGGACGCAACGGCAAACGCGCAGCGCCTCTTCAAGCGCTACCGCAAGGCCCGCACTGCCCTTTCCATCCTTCCTGATCGCCTGTTGTCGACGGAGGCCGAACTTGCGTACCTCCAGCAGGTTGCCACCGATGTGGAACTGGCGGAGAACCGTGTGGAGCTTGCCGCACTGGAAGCTGACTGGCGGGAGTCGGGCCTGTTTGGCAGCTCACCTCGCGCACAGTCGAAGCCAACGTCTAAACACCCGCAGAGCAAGGCGAGTAAGGGGAAGACGTCCGGCTCTAAGCAGACCCCCCCTACACCTCCACTGTCCATCGTCGTGGAGGGATATGACGTTATCATCGGGCGGAACAGTCGGCAAAATGAGGAGGCAACGTTTCGTCTGGCAAATCGGCAGGATCTATGGTTCCACGCACGTAATGTCCCCGGGGCGCATGTCGTGCTCCGCCAGCGCGGGGGATCACCGGTACCAGACGAGGCCATCGAGCGCGTCGCCAGCATCGCCGCGTATTACAGCGCTCATCGATCGTCGACATCGGTGACCGTGGATGTCACGGAAGTGGCGAACGTCCGCCGGATGCGTGGCGCAAAGCCGGGCATGGTGGTGTATTCGGGAGAACGGAGCATCCAGGCACGACCGGCGAGGCCGGAGGGAGTGCCTCCCGGCCCGTAAGTTGCCTACTTCGCGGGCGGCGGCATCACCACGACAACACGGCCATTGTTACTGTCACCGATGTACAGCGACCCATTACTTCCAGACGCGAGACCGGACGGAAAGCCCAACTGGGGCGCTGTCGAGAGCGTGATGACCTGGGTTGTCTGCCCGGAGGCCGTATCGATGCCTATCACGCGATTACCGGCAAAGTCAGTGGCGTACACCATGTCACCAATGACCGTCACGTACGGCTCAGTGTGGATCTGTGGGGACCCCATAGGGACGGGCCATTGAGCGACAAACTTGCCCTCGGGAGATAGCTTCTGCACACGGCGGTTCCACGTATCGGCAACGATGATGTTCCCCGCCTGGTCCAGCGCAATCCCGATGGGTTCCTGGAACTGGCCTTCTCCTGCTCCCGCCCCTCCCCATTGTGCCACGAACTTGCCATCGTTGGTGAACTTCACGATGCGCTTGTTCCCCGTGTCGGAGACGTAGACGTTCCCCGCGGGGTCTACCGCGAGGCTCCGTGGGCCGTAGAACTGTCCCGGTTCACCCAATTTCCCTTTGAGGTCGCCGAAGGTGCCCCATGTACGGACAAACTGGAACTGCGGGTTCAATTCAACGACACGATGGTTCCAGGTATCCGCAATAAACACGTTGCCGGACGCATCCACAGCAATGCCATTTGGCTGGTCGAGTTGGCCATCGGCGGGCCCTTTGGCGCCACCATACGACGCCACGAACGTACCATCGGGGGCGTACTTCAGTACCTTGTGTCCGAGGACATCGGCGATATACACATTGCTCGCGGCATCCACCGCAATCTGTCTGGGCTGATTGATCTCTTGCAAGCTCCCACCGTGTTTGCCAATGACGCGTTCAGGCGCAAGCGCGGTGACCGGTGGGAGTTGCACTCCGGGTTGTTGTAGTGCTGCCGGAGCAGCGCCTACAGGGCCGCCAATGGCGCCGATGGGCGTGTTGGCGTTCCACACATCCTGCCGGACGTACAGGTTAACGTCCCACGATCCCATGGGGCTCCATGGCTCCCGCCACAGCAACCACTTCCACCATTTACCGAAGTCTGCAGGGACACGTGGCTCGGGGATCCACCACTCGCGCATCTTGTAGTGGCGGGAAACGTAGCCGACTAACAGGGGGGCGACGCGGTCGTTGGACCCAGCCGTAACCACCACCACGGGTGCCTGCGGTACATACGTCGCCTGGGACATGTTCGGGAACTGAACACCTTTGGCATCGCGGAAATACCAGGCCCACGGCCAGTCTGAGCCGTCGTTGCTGTCGATATCAACACGGAGATCACCCGCGCCTGTGTTCGCATAGCGCCGCTGCAGGTCTTTAATCTCGCCTACGGCCGTTTCCACGTCCCATGACGTTTGCACGTACACCAGCATTTCCACCGGATTGGCGGGATTCTGGAACGTGAGCATACTCATCGCGTGGATCATGTAGAGGCCGAGAACACCGGCAAGACCGAGGCCGAGACCGCGCAGCAGCGTGCGGGGAGCCAGCCAGAGGCGGCTCAAGGCGATGGCAGCGAGGATCAGGAGGGGGAGGAGCACCTGCATCAGGAGCCACGGCATCTTTTCGCCCGCCCACGAGTAAATGAGCAGACTCAGCGGAAAGTACCAGCAGACGAAGAGCGTGAATCGATTACGAAGTTTCACAAACGTGAGCGCCATGCCCGCGAGGCCGAAAATAACGGCCAGTGGCTCATAGGCTGGAAGCAGTTCCACGTAGTAGAACCAGGGCTGGCCCCCACGCTTCACATCGTGCTGTTGAATCCAGTAGGTGATCGACTTGAACATCCCATCGATCAAGCCATGTGGATTGGAGAAGAACGTCGTAAACAGGACAGTGAAGACCAGCGCAAATGCGGCAAGCGCGAACAGAAAGCCATCGAGTCCCGTTGATCGAAATGCCTGCATCATCTGCCGCTCATCGGGCGGGAGTCGGAACCACTCATACGCCAGCAGCATCAGCACGAAGAGGCCGAAGATGAACGCGGTGATAAAGGTGCTTTCCTTCACGGAGAAGGCAAAGGCCCACGCGGCTCCGAGCCATATCAAGGTGGACGTGCGAGGGCGTTCGATGAAGTTGAAGAAGAGGACGACGATGAGGAAGGTAAAGAAGGTGACGAACGCGTCTTCGCGTTCCCATCGACCGAAGTAGACGAAGGTTGGTGATACGGCTAACAGGGCCGTGAGGATCAGCGCCCCCGCCCGGCCCATGGTACGTCGGAGGAAAAACGGCAGGAACACGATTCCGATGCCGAACAGCGAGTCGCCGAGACGTGCCGCGGTCTCATTTGGACCGAACAGCAAATACATGAGCGCGGTAAACTCAAACTGAAATGGCCCGTGGAGTAACGGGTCATACTTATAGCCATTCCCGCGAAAGAACTGGTACGAGAAATATGCATGCTGGGACTCGTCGTGGTGGAAGGGCTTGTTGTCCAGGAACGCCCACCGCAGCCCCACCGTTAACATGTACAGGAGTGCGTACGCGACAAGCTCCCAATTAATCGCGAGCCTGCCAAGGAGTGAGCGGTCAAGAAAGTTGGAAGCCGGGACGTCGATGGTGGATGGACGGGCCTGGTGCTCAAGCATCGGGTACAACTCCGTACGAACCAAACATGAGCGGTCGCCAGAGACGGTCAGAAACCGGCGGAGCTAAACGAACAGTACGTTAGGCTGTGTCAGCCCCCATAGTACGATAGCATGGCTCTGCCGTTCCTCTTCATCGTCGGGCTCACATCTTTGTACGTCCCAAGGCATGGAGTGAGGAGGCTGTTTCGATGGCTCGTATTCTCATTGGCACGTGTAACTGGGCCGATCACTCGGCCTTTTATCCACCTGACTACGAAGTCACCAGGAATAAGCCGAAAAAAATTGCGTATTATGCCGACCACTTCCCGATTGTCGAGGTCGATTCCACGTTCTATTCCTTGCAACCACAGCGTAATTTCACATTGTGGAGCGAGCGAACCCCCCCGGGATTCGTTTTTAATGTGAAGGCATACGGTGAACTGACCGGTCATCACCGAACCGAAGAGAAAAAGGTCATCACGCCATCCGCCGAGACCTTCGAGAAGTTCAGCTACATGATCCAGCCACTTCGCGACACCGGTAAGCTTGGCGCGGTGCATTTTCAGTTCCCCCCGTGGTTCACCCATGGGGAAGGTAGTCTGGAGTACCTGGGTACGGTTCGCGAGTTCTTTCCTCAAGACACCGTAGCGGTCGAGTTTCGTCATAAAAGCTGGCTGGACCCGCGCAATACCGATAGCACACTTGGGACGTTGCGCGACCACAACCTTGCCTACGTGATGGTAGACGAGCCCCAGATCGGTTCGGGGAGTGTCCCGCCGCTTGTGGCGGTGACATCGAAGGACCTGGCTATTGTTCGGTTTCACGGTCGCAATACGAAGGCCTGGTATATCAAAGGTGCCGCGTCGAGTATGGATCGCTTCGACTACCTCTATCAGCCGCAGGAACTGGCAGAGTGGGTGCCACGGGTGGAGGAGGTTGTTTCGCAGGTTAAGGAGGTGCATCTGTTAACGAATAATAATCGAGCCAACTACGCTGTCGTGAACGCATACGACCTGGCACGGTTGCTGGACCTTCCCCTCAAACAACCCCCACCGCCGCCGGTCCTGGACACCATGCTTGAACGTGATGCCAGGGAGCGGGCCGACAAGGAAAGGGACCCGCAATCGTAGGAAGGATAGGCGCCCGGAAACTACACCTTAATGTTCTTCCATGCGCCCGTTCGGTATCGCAGATACGCGAGTAATGCGCGCACAGCAGAATCGGCGATGCTGGAACTGTAGACGCCAGGCAGGCCATAGCCGAGCTTCACACCGACCAGATAGCCAAGCGGTAGCCGGATCAACCAGATGCCGACGGTCGAGATGATCATTGGGAAGCGCGTATCGCCAGCGCCGCGGAGTCCTCCCGCAAGCACCTGTCCAATCGCCTGGAATGGTTGGGAGAACGCCATAATTGCGAGTGACACCGCGCCGAGCGCGACGATGTCAGGATCATCGGTGAATGCGCGCATCAGCGGCTTGCCGAAGACAATAAAGATGAGACCCATGGTGGACATCAGGATGAGCGCTGAGCGAAGCGCATACCACGTTGCTCTGGCCGCAGTCTCCGGCTTCTGTGCTCCGAGGCTCTGGCCCGTTAGTGTGGTTGCCGCCATGGCGTAGCCAAAGCCCGGCATGAATGACAGGCTGATCGCGTTGAACGTAATGCGCTGTGTCGCGTAGACGGTCGTTCCCAGACCAATGACCATGATGCCGTACATGAGCATTCCGACCGAAAAGATCACCTGTTCCAGCATCGAGGGAATGCCAATACGCAGAAGCCGGAGAATCAAAGGAGGATCGGGCAGCCATCCGCCTCGTCCTTGGAGGCTGATCTTCTTCCGTGCACCTGCCAGGACGATGACGAGTGCGACGGCACCCACAGCACGGGCGAGACCGGCGGCCCATGCCGAACCAGCGACACCAAGCGCAGGCAGTCCGAGGTGGCCAAAGATGAGTCCGTATGCGAGCACGATGTTGACCACATTAATCGCACCGGTGGCGATCATCGGAGTCCTACTGTCGCCCGCACCGCGCAGCGCTGCCCCGGCGATCAGTTGCACGACCAGCATGGGCGCCAGCAGAGCCGAGATAGACAGGTAGGTGACACCGTAGGCCACGACATCAGGCGCCGGACCCATCGCCTCGATAAGGGCAGCGGAAAAGCGTAGTCCACCAACCATCAGCAGGAGACCAATAGCGGTCGCCAGCACCAGGGACTGTTTCGTCACGCGGTTTGCTTCGTCGGGATGTACCGCTCCGGTAGCTCGGGCGACGAGCACGGTGGTGCCAACACTGACGGCAGCGAGGGCGGAGATGGCCACCCACACGACCTGGATGCTCGTTCCCACGCCCGCCACAGCAACTGGTCCCAGGCGTGCGACCATCACCATGTCCACGACGCCGAGTAAAGTCTGAAACAGATTTTCGAGAATAATTGGCCATGCGAGTCTATTGACGAGACGGCCGATTGGTTCCTCTGGGAGCTGCGTAAGTATCGGTTGATGCTGCTGAACCGAGAGCGTGGGAGAGGCTGCCTTCATCCCATTTCGTCCCAGGCTTGTGGACAGCGTGCGCCAGTGCGAGTCATTCACTGCCTAACTTGCTAACAAGGTACTTCCCGTGGAAGCGAACCGTCGTGTCGCCGCCCAGCCAGGCAGCACTGTACCACACGGTTACGCGGTCTGCGTCTCTCCTAAAGAGCTATAGTGAGGTCGTCAAGTATGGGGATGTCGCGCCGACCTTCGTAAAGCTGTGTAAACCTACGTAGCGCGGTTGCTCCAGAACCCTGGATCACCGGACTCATCACCACTATCAAAGGCAAGCAAGTCGTTCCGGTCGTTGTCGTCTTGCTCGTCCCAATAGCCAATGTCGTAGTACCGGAGGCCAATGGAACGTGCGTTTTCGGGATCCCCACGTTCGTGCCATATGGCGCGGATGACGTCTTCGTGCTCGGGGTGTGCCCGCCGAAACTCGTCATCGCGGATCATCAGCATGGCGTCGCAGACGTCGCAGACGTAGGTGTCGAACCGTCCGTCGTAGTGGAGCACCGTTCTGGCATCACAGACACCACACGTGCCGATTTTTTCCCGCAGCTGCTGAGCTACCTGTTGTGATGTGTGCATACATCGTGTCCTTAACGGGGGCATAGCGTGTATGGCTGAAAGACTCACCTGTAGTATACCGCCGACGCGTCGCATGGGCAGCGTGGATGCCCCCTGGGGTCACCACCGAGAGATGATAAGCAGGGCACACCGACGCGCAGGGGCGGTAACGAGCGAAGCGAACGGGGCACTACGCCCCTACAAACAACCAATCCAAGATGGACAATTTTCGGAGCAGCGCCGATGCCCCGCGAGGGTACCCCCGAGAGATGAAAAGCATGCCATCCCCGTGGAACCATGGGGGGAGTCCGCGAAGGCGGACTTTGCAATGTCAGGCGCGACTTCAGTCGCTGGCCGCTCCTACCACCGAGGTGGGGATGATCAACCAGACGGTGACCTCCTTTTTCAGAGCAGCCGGAGGCTTACACAACCAATCGGTTAGTCCTATTTTCAGGGCAGCATGTGGAAGCGGCTGACGTGCGTGTACATAACAGCCGTAATACCGCGCATCACTATTGAGTGGGAATGAGGATGCCGCCACTCAGTCCAGATGCATCAGCGTCGTCCCGCCAGGGGATGACGCTGATGCAGTAGATATATTTACATAAAGAATGATGCGAGGTACGGCACAATCTCGCCCGTCTTCTTCGGAGCGGCGGGAGCCGGATTGCTAGGTGCAGCCGGCGCGGCGGGGACGGCCGGTGCGGCGGGACCCAATAGACCCGAGCCACTGAGCAACCACCAGAGCGCCAGGAGCGCCAGGACAGCTACAACCAAGACGATGAGCACGGTGACCATGTTGATGCCTGCGGCGGCGGCACTTTCACCAGTACCTCGGTTGTCCGGATCTGACGGAACATTTACATTGACCTGTGACACAGTTCTCTCCTTTTATGCGCAGACCTCCCTGCCGCACGTACCAAGCACATTCTGTGCCACAACCAGGCGTTGTGGTTCACCGCGCTGTTTGACCGCACGTATCCCAATCAGTACCCTTTCATCGACTACGATACATGGTGGAGGGGGCTGGCCTGACACATCCATTCGTTTCCCGGATGGCGCACACGCTTATCCACTACTGCCTCAACGTCCAACCGGGTCAATTTGTCTATCTCGAAGCTCTGCCACCCGCGGAACCGCTCCTGGAAGCACTGGTTGAAGCGGGCCTTCGCGCCGGTGGTCATCCGTATGTTCATATGCCTTTGCCCGCGTTTGATCACCTGCTCTTGCAGTACGGCACCGACGAGCAGATTGGGTGGCTGCCACCGCCCACTCGCGTCATCATGGAGCAGGTTGATGCCCACCTGCGCATTTCGAGTGCCGTCAACACCCGCGCGCTCGATTCCACAGATCCGGCAAGACAGCGCCTGTTGCAACAGTCGCTCGGCAGCCTTGCAAAGGTCCGGGCACGCCGCTCCGCCGCGCATGAGATGCGATGGTGCCTGACGCTGTTCCCCACCGAGGCATTGGCGCAGGAAGCTGGCATGTCGCTCCGCGAGTATGAAGCGTTCGTGTATGGCGCCTGCATGGTGGATCGCGATGATCCAATTGCCGCGTGGAAACGACTGGCAGCGCATCAGGGCGGCATCATCCGTGAACTTACTGGCGCGAAAACACTTCGGATTGTGGCTCCAGGGACGGACCTTCGCATGTCAGTCGCAGGGAGGCGCTACGTCAATAGTGACGGCCAGAGGAACTTTCCCAGTGGTGAAGTTTTTACCGGGCCAGTTGAGGATAGCGTTGAGGGACACATCCAGTTTTCGTACCCGGCGATTCATCAAGGGCGGCGGGTGGAGGGCGTCCGACTGGTCTTTCAACGTGGTGAAGTCGTGGAAGCAACGGCCACGAGGAACGAGGACTACCTGACCACCATGATTGCCCTGGATCCCGGGGCGCGGCGGGTGGGAGAAGTCGCGATTGGCACGAATACGGCGATTCAACGATTCACGGGGAATACCCTGTTTGATGAGAAAATGGCGGGGACCGTGCATCTTGCCCTCGGACAGGGGTACGCTGAGACAGGGAGTGTCAATACGTCGGCGCTGCACTGGGATATGGTCTGCGATCTCCGGCAGGGAGGCACACTGTTTATCGACGACTCGGTGGTCATGCGGGACGGTGTCCTGCAACTGCCCACGAGCAACAGCTTAGGTGACTGAGTTCCGGCAGCGCGCCGGTTCATGAAGAACGGAGCAAAGGAGCTATGTACAAGAACCTTGCCACAGGTGCCATTGGCGTCAAGACAGATCTCGAAGGCGCGATCAGGTTTGCCTCGCACTACGGTTTCGAAGGTATTGACTTCTCCATTGAAGAGGCGGCACGCATTGCGGCGGACGGCGGGCCAGAACGGGTTCGCGAGCTGTTTGCCAGTGCTGGACTGCGGCCCGGATCGTGGGGTCCGCCAGTAGACTGGCGCGGCGACGAAGCGCGGTACCAGGAGCAGTTGGCCAGGCTTCCAGCTTTAGCGGCGTTGGCCCGACAAATTGGCGCAACCCGTGCTTCAACCTGGGTTCCCCCGTCATCGGACGATCGCCCGTACGACGAGAATTTCGGCTTTCACGTCCAGAGGTTCACGCCAATCGCAGAAATACTGCGCGACCAGGAATGTCGCCTCGGCCTCGAATTTATCGGACCCGAGACGCTCCGTGCCTCAAAAGCTCACCCGTTCATTTATACCGTCGATGGGATGCTCGACCTGTGTCGCGCGATCGGAACGGGCAACATGGGGTTGCTTCTGGACTGCTGGCACTGGTATGCATCAGGCGATACCGTAGACACCTTGCGACGACTACGCAACGATGATGTGGTGGTGGTCCACGTCAATGATGCGCCACAGGGTATCCCACTACACGAGCACATGGATAACGTGCGTTGCTTGCCCGGAGAAACAGGTGTCATCGATCTGGGCGCCTTCATGACCGCGTTACGCGACATGGGCTACGACGGACCTGTCACCGTCGAACCATTTAGCGCCCGGGTGCGGGCCATGCAGCCCGATCAGGCCGTCGCCGAAACGAAGGCGTCCCTTGATCACGCGTGGCAGGTTGGCCAGGTGCACTGACGGAGCATACGAGCCGTCTTACCGCTCCACGCGGCTCATGACTTCAGCAATGAATGCCCGAAGACCGTCATCGTACGTGTATTCCCGCATTCCGACGTAGACAAGCCAGTCGCCCGTCTTTCTGTGGCGCCGGAAGGTGGCCATGAGTTCTGGCCGTTCAAAACGCTTTGGACCTCGGTGCCAGCTCAGTTCTACTTCGAGATGCCGTGCTGGTCGTGTCCAGCTTACGGGGAAGAGGCGCATGCGGAGGTCGCCGCACGTGGCCAGGCAACCCGTGGGTGACGTCTCTGTGGCAACCTGTGATGGCGGTGCTGGATATGCTTCCAGTGCCGCCGCAACTTCCACGCACAGCAGTTCCATCGCCTGATCCTCGGTCATGCGCCCGGCACTGTCGGTGCTCGCCAGTCCGATGGCCTGACCGGCCCCGGAGAGGGGGGTTCAGGCTTCTGGTGGCCAGCATCAGGTGGAGCAGGCGGATCTTCACTCCCTGGTCCTGGTGGTTCGGGGCGTGAAGGCGGTGGTGCGTACAGGGGGACCGCATCTGTCGTCACCGTATGACGCGCTTCCACAACGTCCTGATGGCCGGAGCGTGTTGTGGTTTCAGGAAGGGCATCACTCGTTTCGTGGGAGAGATACACCGAGCATGCAGCCGTCAGGAGAAAGGTTAGCGGGAACGCGTAGATCGCCGCAAAGAGGACCAGCACCGCGAGCGATACGACGAGGCGCGCGACAAGTACGGTAGGGGCGGACGACTCCATGTTGAACGCCTGGAAGAAACCACCAATCAGCCCACCGGGCCCGCTGGCAAGTGCGGAAAATTCTGGCGCCAGGATTTCTGTGGTTTTCTCTGAACCCATGCCAAAGCTACTGACACGCGCGGTAAAAAGAATCGTAGCCGTCACAATAGCCAGAATCAGCAGGGTCGCGGCAATGGCGATGAAGATGGCGATCAACATCGTGCCAACGATGCTCCCAAGGTGCCGACGCACGAGGGCTATGACCCGCGCGGGCGCGGTGGCCGCACTAAAGCCATCAATGGCAATTGCGGGAAACAGCAAAATCGTCCCGAAGAGAAAGATCAGCACAACCAGCACGTTGAGCAGGACGGCTGGTAGATAGATGATCGCGAAGATGAGTTCACCCAGGTAGGGGATGCGTGCAAAGCCAAACGCGATGATCTCGATGATGGCAATGACCAGGACGGCAAGCGCGAGCAACATCGGGGCGAAGAAATTCGCTAGCCAGTGGGAGCGTGCATAGGTCAACCCGGACCGCCATCCGTGTGATGCGTCTTCCGTGAGGTCGATATAGCTGAGACGTGTCACGGCGCCGATGAACAGTGTCGCCAACAACCAGAACACGACGAGGGCCACGAAGCGTAGCAACCAGGCGGTGGGCGAGAAATCTGGGGTGGATGCATCGACGATGTTGGACACGATTACAATGGCGACACTGACCACCAGTGTTACGATGAGGCCCGCCGCGCTGAGGAGGAGTTTCGTGGGCTCCAGTGCCACATCCATCGATTGGAGGAGAATTCCCCCACGACCCGTGTTCTGCATACTCGTGCTCCTTTACGTGCTGGCGTGAGGCGGGCTCGGTGGCAGATCGGTCTGCGCCACCTCCATGCGCACGCGGCGGACCCGCACAACGTCTGCCGTCTTGCCCCCACCGCCACGCCATCTCCACGCGCACGCGGCGGACCCAGTTACGCGGCGTCTGAATGGCGATCACGTGCCACTCACGGTCAGCTCGGCCATGCGAAAGGTCGGGCTGGATATCGCGCCGCGAAATTCTAGATCACCCGCCACGGCGTCGATATCCAGCAGCATGTCACGTAGCTGACCGGAGACGTTGATCTCAGCGACCGGGTACGTCAGCTGTCCGTGTTCTATCCAGATTCCGCCACAGCCCCGAGAAAAGTCACCGGTCACCAGGTTATCCCCGTGACCGAGCAGGTCCGTGAGATATAAGCCATCAGGCACGCCAGCGATGACCTGTTCTACTGACATCTGTCCACGTTCAAGCCAGAGATTGGTGGTGCCCACGCCAACTCCTCCAGATCGGCTCGCCGAGTGTGTTGAACTCCGCTGACTCTTCCGTGCGCTGTACGTATCGAACAGAAAACCAACAAAAGCACCCCGTTCGAAGAGCATATTACGGCGTGAGGGTAGGCCTTCGCCATCAAAGGGCCGACTCGCTGGCAGACCCGGGATCGTCGGGTCGTCAATGACTGTCAGGAGGGGCGATGCGATAGCGGCGCCTTCGTGCCCCACGAGAAAGCTAGAGGAGCGATACATCCGCGAACCGTTTGCGGCACCGGCAAGCAGTGCGAGAAACGACCGTGCGACCGTGCTTTCCCAGACCACCGGCACCCGTCTGGTCGTGACTTTGCGGGCTCCGAGACGGCGGACGGCGCGTTCCGCCGCCTTTCGCCCCACCTCCTCTGGCTGGTCGAGGAGGTCAAAGCGCCGCCGCGTACTCGACCAGCCATCGTTACGCTTCTTGTTCTCGGCATCGTCGCACATGGCACTCGCGCCGACGCTACACGTGGTGCCGGTATAGCTCCCCTGAAAACCGTTGCTCATGACGAGGGTACGGCGTCCAAACCAGCGGCTCGCGCTGCCTCCGTCAGAATTCGTGACTCGCGGGTCGTACCCGTAGGCTGCTGCCTCCGCTCTACGAGCAGTATTGATGAGCAGTGCTGGCACAAGGTTCGGCACCACCGGATCAAACAGACCGAGTGTTTCCGCGGTCACCACGCCATCGGACAGCATCGCGTCCGGGAGGCCCGCGGCGGGGTCCGGGTCGCCGATGCTGGAGAGGTCCAAGGCGTCGGATACCAGGCTGTCGAGGCTATCGCTGCTGAAATCGGAGGTACTGACGATCGCTGAGCGGCCATCGCGGAATACTCGCAGGCTCAGTCCCTTTGAAGTCGCCTCTACAAGCTTTTCGACGTCTCCTTTGCGTACCGTGACCGAGAGGGTATTCCCGGCACCAACCGACACGTCGGCTTCGTCGGCGCCAGCCGCGCGGGCACGTTCCACCAGACGCAGAGCCACGTCAAGATATGAAGGGAGCATATCGTCACTCACGGCCGCACGACCCTTGTTCCCCCGACCGTCATCTCGGAAATAAGCGTGGTGGGCAGGCCAACGGTGACCGCCGCGCTCTGTCCGTTCTTTCCGCACGTCCAACCGCCCTCGCTGATGCAGGCGTCATTGCCCACGCGGGTCACCTTTGTGAGGGTATCGGGACCATTGCCAATCAGGTTGACGGTTTTGATGGGGGCGGTGATGCGCCCTTCCTCGATCAGGTACGCCTCCGTGGTCGTGAATACAAAGTCGCCATTGCTGATGTTCACCTGGCCGCCGCTGAAACGCACGCAATAGATGCCGAACGCGACAGACCGGATGATGTCCTCGGGAACATCCTCGCCAGCCAGCATGAAGGTATTCGTCATGCGGGGCATAGGATAGGCGGCGTAGCTCTCGCGGCGTCCGTTACCCGACGGCGTAAGCCCGTAGTGGCGAGCACTCATCCAATCGTGCATGTAGCCGCGAAGCATGCCCCGCTCGATCAGTACGTTGCGCTGTGATGGATGTCCCTCGTCGTCTACATTCACCGTTCCCCGCCGGTAGGGCAGCGTGCCGTCGTCTACAACGGTACAGAGGGGTGACGCAACACGCTCGCCAATTCTGCCCGCGTAGTTGCTGGTGCCTTTGCGGTTAAAGTCAGCCTCTAGACCGTGTCCAACCGCCTCGTGCAAAAGGACACCTGAATCGCCAGGGGCGAGCACCACAGGAACCGAGCCAGCCGGCGCATCCACGGCACCATGCTGGAGCACGGCAAGGGCTCCCGCTTCACGACCGATGAGTTCGGGGGTGATCCGGTCAAAGTAGCCGAGGTCTACTCGACCACTCCGACTGCTTGATCCGCCCTGCTTCTGTCCACCTTTCTCAGACACACAGCGAACTGACAGTGTGAGCATGGGCTGTTCGTCGCTCGCGCATCTTCCCTCACTGGTGACGACAAGCATGCGTTTCAAACTGTCTGCATAGCTGATCATCACGTGGGACACACTTGAGTCCACGGCACGGGCGGCCGCATCGGCCCGCTTGATCAACGCTACTTTGTCCGCCGCGGGAACGCCGACCGGGACGCGGTCGATGGCGTAGAGATTACGGGGTTCAACCGACGTGAGATGTGGCGACCTGACGAAACCGACACGATCACAGATGTGTGCAGCCATCGTTGCCGTTTTCAACATGCTCTCAAGCGTCAGATCCTCAGTGTAGGCAAAGCCCGTGGCCTCTCCGGAGATGACGCGGATGCCGACTCCCTGGCTGGCGCCACTGCTGGTTGTTCGTACCGCACCTTCTTCAAAACTGATGCCTTTGCCGGTGCTGTGCTGGAAATAGAGGTCGGCATAGGCGCCGCCAGTATCCAGTGTGCGATCAAGCAGGCACCGCATGGCTGCGTCGTCGATGCCATATCGTGTTCGAAAAAAGGAGGCGGATTCGCCTGCCACGGTGGGAGTCATGGGCGCATTCTTTCCTCGGAGCGCGTGCGTCATTTCGTGTGTTTCGTATGTATTGTAGCTGGCCAACGGCGTTACATCATGCCGTGCCCAAAGGCTTCTTCGGTTGCCCATCGCTCATCGACTGGTTCCGACGCAAGCTGGTAGCGGGTGTCTGTGCTCAGTCGGATGCGGTTCACGGGCGACGTGTTATCAAGCGAACAGTGCAGGGTAAACATGCCAAAGAGAAGCATGTCTCCCGGTTCGAACTCCGTGGTTAACCAGCGGCCCCCGAACCGCCGTTGCACATCGGTCGTGTCCTTCGTCAACCAGCCGCCAAGGTATTCCTGTTTCCGTCCGGACTGGCTATCCGGCCGATCCACGTCTAGCGTGGCGTACGACGACTGGAGTTCCGCGATCTGGTGGGAACCTTCCAGGATGGCCAGCGGCCCATCAGAAAGAGGCACTGGCCCCATGGGTATCCAGGTGGTGTAGAGGTCGCGGGTGCCCCGACCCATGTAGACCCAATCGAAATGCACCCCGGTGGCCGCACCGACACGCACATTGCGCACCCAGATGTGATAGAGCGCGAGGGGTGGACCGCCGAGAAATGATTCGTAGAACTCCATCATACGGCCCTGATGACAGACCGCGCGCAGCGCCGTTCCAGTCCGGAGATCCTTTGCATAAGCGGTTCGATCGACCCGGCTCAGTCCCTCGTTCGAACCGGAGTAGATGGCATCTGTGGGGGAAGAGCCGCGGTCGAGCAGTCCGACCTGATCAAGTTTGCGGCACAGTTCGGATCGGGCAGCGAGAACCTTTTCATGGTCGAGATAGCCCCGCAGGAGAAGGTAGCCGTCCTCAGCCATGCGCTGCCTGAGGACGGACACGTCAGCTATCAATCCGCTCGAATCGACCAGTTCACCCAGCGCGTGTGGCGAGGTGTCGAAGACGTAGCCGTGGGATGTCAGCGGCTGGTTTGTTTCTGACAGTGTCTGTTGTAGCGTGCGTGGCATGCTGCCTCCATCGCGTCGGGTATGACTAAACTCAAGCCGCGACGGGATCTACATGGCAAGCACCCGGCGGTTCGACGAGGGCATCGGCGCTCGCCTGCAAGACGGTACGGCAGCGCTGCTTGA
>JAABUZ0100003036.1_pt1 | contig 26058 bp, 23 predicted proteins | sample 5562091 | NCBI WGS metagenome assembly JAABUZ01 (sample SAMN12813069, study PRJNA571459) | rock metagenome | isolation source: Antarctica rocks | place: Antarctica: Victoria Land, Linnaeus Terrace sud | collected 2015-12-21 | reverse complement strand
CCGGACTCGGCTACTGGTGCCTCATCCTCGGAGCGTTGCTGGGCACCGTCGCCGGAGGGGTCGTCTGCGTCCTCACCTCGCCCTACAAGCTCCGGCTGCGCGGTAGCCGCGACACGTTGCGGGAGTACACGAGCTTCTCCTGGCCGCTCGTCGGGTCCGGCCTGACCAGCCTGATCATCGTGCAGGGCTCGTTGCTCGTGGCGAGCCGGAAGGTGGGTTTGGCGGGGATCGGCGCCATCGGCCTGGCGACGACGATCTCCTCGTTCGCCGGCCGCGTGGACGGGATCGTGAGCCAGACCCTCTACCCCGCCATCTGCGCGGTCGCCCATCGCGTCGACCTGCTCGCGGAGACGTTCGTGAAGTCGAACCGGATCGCGCTCATGTGGTCCTTGCCGTTCTCGATCGGGCTTGCGCTCTTCGCCTCGGACTTCGTCCACTTCATCATCGGTGAGCGCTGGCGCCCCGCCGTCCCGCTGCTGATCGCGATCGGACTGACCGTCGGCTTCACGCAGATCGCCTTCAACTGGGCGATGTTCATGCGCGCGACCAATCGCACCCGCCCGATTTTCACCCTGTCGGTGCTCGAGCTCGTCAGCTTCGCCGTGATCACGCTGCCGGCGATCTTCCTGTTCGGCCTGGCCGGGTATGCGGGCGGCGGCGCCCTCGTGGCGATCATCCAGGTCGCGGCGCGAAGCTCGGTGCTGCGTCCGATGTTTCGGGGCTACCGGATCGTCCGTCAGCTTGTCAGGTCGATGCTGCCGCCGATCGCGGCCGCGGGACTCGTGCTGCTCACTCGTCTGATACCGGGCGATCGGCCGCTGTTGCGGGCGATCGCCGAGGTGGCGGTGTTCTCGATCGCCGTAGTGGGGTTCACCGCGCTCTTCGAGCGTCGGCTGGTGGCGGAGCTGCTCGGGTACCTCCGCCGCGCCGTGGAGCCGGCGGCCGATCCGCGGCCGTCCGGGGCCTAGCGAGACCCGATGCAGCTCTCGATCGTCATGCCGGTCTACAACGAGGCCGCGGTCATCGCCGGGGTCCTCGAGGAGCTCGACCGCGACATCGCGAGCCGGCAGCCCGAGGTCGAGATCGTCCTCGTCAACGACGGCTCGACGGACGCCACGCGCGAGATCCTCGACCGCCTGACCGCGGTTGATTCGCGGCTCGTCGTCCATCACGCCGCCGCCAACCGCGGTCACGGCCCGACCCTGCGGCGTGCCCTCGAGGCGAGCACGGGCGACTGGATCTTCCAGATCGACTCCGACGGCCAGCAGGTGGCCGCCGAGTTCTGGGAGCTGTGGGCCCGCCGGAAAGAGGCCGACCTTGTCATGGGCGTGCGCACGCCGCGGCGGGGCGGCCTGCACCGGCGAATGGTCAGCGCCGGTGCCCGCGGCGTGATCCGCGCGCTCGCGGGCGGTGAGCTGCGCGACGTCAACGTGCCGTTCAAGCTGATCCGACGCGACGTGTGGAACGACCTTGAGCACGCCATTCCCCCCGCGCCCGTGGCGCCCTCGTTGCTTCTCGCCCTGGGGGCCGCGCTGCGCGGCTGGCGGGTGATTCAGGTGCCGATCAGCCACAAGGCCCGCGAGCACGCGCCCTCGACGGTCGATCTGCGCGCGCTGGTGCGGCTGAGCGCGGGGGCCCTGCGCGAGGTCGTCGTCTTCCGCCGCCGGCTCACGCGCCGCGCCGCGCGCCCGGCGCGGTCCGTCGAGCGCTCCGCTCCCGAGGCCTCCGAGCCGTGAGCGGGTCAAGCGCCCGGTGCGCCGCCTGCGACGGAGCCGACCTGCGCCCCCACCTCCGGGTCGCCGGTGAGGCCGGGGAGCAGGGCCTCGTCCCCACCACCGACCGCTTCGGGGTCGCGCTCGCGGACATCGTGCGCTGCGCGGAGTGCGGACACGGACAGCTCGCGCGCTTCCCGGAGGAGGACGAGCTCGAGCAGGGCTACCGCGACGCGGCCTCGGAGGACTACGCCGCCGAGGAAGCGGGCCAGCGCGCGACGGCCCGTGCCGAGCTCGCGCGGATCGAGCGCCACGTGCGCTCGGGGCGGCTCGTGGACCTCGGGTGCTGGATCGGCTTCTTCGCCCACGAGGCCGCCCTGAGGGGTTGGGACGTCGTCGGAATCGAGCCGAGCGCGTGGGCGGCCGGTCAGGCGCGGGCGCGCGGGCTCGAGGTGCTCGAGGCGCCGCTCTTCGCGGCCGAGCTCCGCGAGGCCAGCTTCTCCGCCGTCGCGCTCGGCGACGTCATCGAGCACCTCCCCGATCCCGGAGCGGCGCTCGATCGCGTCGGCGCGCTCCTCGCGCCCGGCGGCGTGGTGTGGATGGCGACTCCTGACGCCGGGAGCCGGCTCGCGCGCGCCCTCGGCGCCCGCTGGTGGTCGGTGATCCCGACCCACCTGCACCTCTTCACGCGCAAAAGCATCACCGGCCTGCTCGACCGCCACGGGTTCGAAGTGCTCGAGCTCGGCACCTCGCCCAAGACGTTCTCCGTGCGCTACTACCTCGAGCGGCTCGCGGGCTACTGGCCGCCGCTCGCCCGGGTCCTCGTCGCCGCCGCCCGACGGGCCGGCCTCGCCGAGCGCCCGTGGACTCCCGACTTCCGCGACCGGATGGCGGTGGTGGCGCGGAAGAGGACCGGGTGAGCGTCGCCGCGCCGCCGCGAGCGGTGCGAGCCGGCGCCCGGTTCGCCCCCCTCTTGTGGGCGATCATCGCGCTCGGAGTCGTCGCGGCCACGATCATCGCGCTCTCCACGGCCGGCGACCCCTACGACATGGAGTCCTTCCGGCTCGTTCGCGCGGCCCTCGACCGCGGCCCGCTCGAGCCCTACGCGCTCTTCGCCCACCAGGGGATCCTTCGCTGGCCCTACCCGCCGGCCTACTTCCCGTGGATATGGGTCTCGGGCAGCCTCGCCGGACACGCCCTCCCGTTTGAGTTCTTCGTGCGGCTCCCGTCGATACTCGCCGATGCGGGAGTCGCGTGGCTCGTGCAGGACTTCCTCGGTCGGCGCGGCGCCGACGCCCGCACCCGACTCCTCGCCGCGGCGCTCGTCGCGCTCGGGCCGTCGTTCCTGGCGATCTCGGGCCACCACGGTCAGTTCGACGCGCTCGCGATCCTGCCCGGCGTCGCCGCCGTCTCGATCTGGGAGCGCGCGGAGACCGGAGCGCCGCGGGCGCTCGCCGCGGGGCTCCTCATCGGAGTGGGAGGGGCGCTGAAGACGGTGCCGCTCCTACTCCTGCTCGCACTCCTTCCGTCCGTCCGCTCGCGCCGGGAGGCGCTGACGCTCCTCGCCGCCGCGGCACTGCCGCTCGTGGTGGCCTTCGCGCCGTTCGCGGTGGCCGGGAAGCTCCCCTCGCCTCAGGTCCTGACCTACCGCGGGCTTCCAGGGGCTGGGGGCCTGAGCCTCCTGGCCCAGCCGGAGCTGTCGCTCGCGACGCTCGGCATCCGGGGGACGGGGTTCTCGGGGCTGAGCGATGCCCTCGTGCGACACGGCGGCCTCCTCGTCGGCGCGGGCCTGCTCGCCGTCGCCGCCGTAGGCGCACGCTCGCGCCCCCGGGCGCTGGACCTCGCCGTCCTCCTGTGGCTCGCCGTCTACGCCTTCGGCGTCAACTTCTTCTTCCAGTACCTGCTCTGGGGCCTGCCCTTCTTCCTCATGGCCGGCTACGTGCGCGAGGTGCTCGTCGCCCAGGCGGTCCTGCTCCTCCCGACGCTGATCTTCTACCTCCGTCCGTGGCACCGACCGGTCGTGGCGGTCGCCTACACCGCAGCGATGCTGCTCCTGCTCGTGGCGTGCTTCGGAGCGTTCGCGCTTCTCGCCCGCCGTCTGCTCCGCACCCCGTTCGGCGCTCAGAGCAGCGCCGGGAGGGCGGGGACGGCGAGCTCGTAGACCGACGCGCAGCCGAACCGGTGCACCGTCCGCACGACGGGCCCGAGGACCGGAGCCAGGTCGCGCCGCTCGGCGCAGTCGGCGAGGAGGAAGCCGGCGTCGACACGACGGACGAACGCCTGCGCCGCACCGCTCCCGAGCCGGCCGGCGAAGAGATCGTTCACCTCGGCCGCGCGGGTCGGGAAGTCCGGCGTCCACGTGAGGTGACCCTGCCACGTGCGCCGGCCGGTGTAGGCCGGGACGGCGGCCGCGAGCCTCTCCGAAGAGAGGACCCCTCCATCGCCGGGCGCGCGGTCCAAGAAGGCGAGCGCTCTCACCTCGTCGCTGCGCAGCAGGAACGGCTGCTGATCGGAGCGGATCGTTCGGTGCTCGGATTCGGCAGCGAAGATGAGGCCGGGAAGCGTGGCCGCGAGGACGGCGGTCGCGGCGAGGCCGGCGGGCAGGTTCAGTCTCTGCCAGCCGCGGACGGCGAGGATCCCGAGCGGAAGCGACAGACCCTCGACCGAGTGGAGCCCGTAGCCCTGGGTGAACGAGATCGCGTACACGATCGCGGTCGCCGGGGGCCACAGCCACAGCATCCGCTCCTGCACGTCAGCGCCCGGACGGCGCGGTGCGGCAACGGCGAAGAGGGCCAGCGGCGCGAGGTCCAGCGCGAGGAACAGCAGGCTCGGCCGTGGCGCGTTCGTCTGTGTCCGCGCGATCGCCCACGCGGAGTCCCAATGCGCGAGCGCCAGGTAGTAGACGAGCGGAGCGAGGGTGGCCACGAGCGGGACGGCGAGACGAGGCAGGCTCCGCCAGTCGCGGCGCCAGACGAGGAGGCCGGCGACGACGACGAGGAGCGTCTCGCCCTGCCAGGGATGCAGCCACGAGGCGAGGGCGCCGGCGATCGCGGTCCACGTGAGGTACCACCGCGCCGAGCGGCCCGCGGTCCGCCGGCTCGGCTCGAGGATCCGCTCGATCCCGAGGAGGAAGAGCGGCATCAACCCGAGTGCGATGACGATCGGCAGGTAGCCCCACAGCACGAGCACCGGAGAGAGCTCTCCCGCGAAGAGCCCGACGCTGCTCGCCCCGGGCAGCCCGAGCCAGCCGAAGAGCGCGTGCGCCGGAGCCACGAAGAAGAGCGCGAGCACCAGCGTGGCCACCCGCGCGCGGCCGGGGGCGACGAGGCGCCGGACGTAGGCGCTGAATCCGGCGAGGAGGAGGCCGGCGGCGACCGGGAGCCACAAGAGGTAGGAGAGGGCGATGCCGGCGCCCGCGCGCCAGGCGAGGCCGCTGAGCAGCCACATGGGATGGAGGTAGACGTGGCCTCCGGCGCGCAGGTCGAAGCCGTTCGTGGCGAGCACGTGCTCGCCGGCGCTGCGGATCCACGCGAAGTACTGGAGCTGGTCGGCGGCAAAGGGGCCGTCCGCGCCGCTGAGTGAGCGCTCCGACGCGGCGGACTCGACCACGAGGTAGACGACGGGAGCAAGGCCCCACGCGAGCAGGGCGACGAGCGTCGCGAGGGCCGCCGGCCCGACCGATGATCGAAGCCGGCTCATCACCGGTTGCCACCCTAGCCCCGGGGAGGCGAGGTCAGCTCGTAGACCGCCGCGCAGCCGAAGCGCCGGACGTCGACGAGGAGCGGGCCCAGGAGCGGGCGCAGGTCCGCGCGCGCGCGGCAGTCTGCGAGCACGAAGGCCGCGCCGGTGCGCGCCACCAACCGGCGCGCCTGCGGCCCGGGCAGGCCGCCGGTGAGGAGCTGGTCGGCCAGCAGCATGCGCCGGTCGAAGTCCGGGGTCCACGCGAACTGCCCGACCCACGTCGGCCGTCCGCTGAAGGCGGGCACGGTCATGCCGAGGTAGAACCGGGCGAGCACGCCGCCGGGGTGTCGAGACCCCTCGAGGTAGGAGAGGGCGCGCCGCTCACCGGGAGCCAGCGCGTAGGGAGCGACGTTCGCGCGAACGCTGCGGCGCAGCGTGATGCTCTCGTAGACCAGGCCCGGCAGAGTGAGCGCGGCAACGGCGATCACGGCGAGGACGCGACCACCACGGGCGCGCTGCCAGCCACGGACGGCGAGGACGGCCAGGGGCAGGCTGATCCCTTCGAGGAAGTGGAAGGGGAACTCCCGCGAGGTGAGGTACAGGCCGAGGGCGATCGGCGGCCACAGCAGGAGCATCCGCTCGCCGTCGTCGCTGGGCCGGCGCACGCCGGCAAGCGCGGGGAGGACGAGCGGCCCGAGCCCGGCGGCGAGCATCCACAGCGGGACGTGGGAGGTCCGGCTCAGGCCGGCCGACAGACGCCACGACGCGTCGGTGTGCGAGAGCACGAGCTGGTAGGCGAGCGGGAGGAGCCCCGCGGCGAAGGGCGCCGCGAGCCGGGCGAAGCGGCGGCCGAGGCGACCCCAGACCGCTACGCCGCCCATGAGCGCGAGCAGCACGACGCCCTGCCAGGGGTGCAGCCAGGAGACGAGGAACGCGGCCGCGGCGGCCGTCCCGAGCGGTCGCCGCGCGCCGCTTCGCAGTCCGTCGGCCAGCCACACGAGGCACCCGGCCATGAGCCCCAGCACGAGAGCGGCGTGCAGGTAGCCCCAGAGCTGCCAGGCGGGCATCGCGTCGCCCGAGACGAGTAGCAGCTCGAAGCGCGGGAAGGGGGGAAGCGCACCAAGGGAGTCCAGCGCGAGGAGCGCCGGTGAGAAGAAGAGGAGCGCGATGAGTACCGCGACCGGTCGGGCGGCTCCGCGCGCGGGCAGCAGTCGCCGGCAGTAGGCCGAGAAGCCCGCCCCGAGCGCGAGCACCGCCACCGGCATCCAGGCGAGGAGCGCGAGCTGCACGCTGATTCCCGCCCGCCAGAGCAGCCCGGAGACCAGCGCCATCGGGTGCAGGAAGACTGGCCGGCTCGGGGCCAGGGCGAAGCGGTTCGCGATGAGGCCGTGCTCGCCCGACTGCCGCAGCCAGTCGAGGTAGAGGAACTGGTCGGCGCCGGCGAGGGCGCCGGTCGAGCCGGTGAAGACGCCGTCCACCGACGCCGCGTGGAGGAGGAGGTAGAGGATCGGCGCGAGCGCCCACGCAGCGAGCAGCGCGAGCACCCCCCACTCCCACGGCGTCAGCCGGCGTGCGGCCGACGCTGCCCATCGCCCGGAGGCGGTCAAGCGCTGCGGATACGTCGGTCGCTGCGCATCTCCGACAGTATCCGCTCGAGCCGCGGCTCGGTGTCGCGGTCTACGTGGCTCATCGCGGCCGCCACGGGGGGGTGCACAGCGGCGATCTCGGCGTGCATCTCGTGCTCGCCGGACGAGAGCTCGAGCGCGCGGCGGTACTCCTCGCCACACCCGGCGCGGTCGACCTCCTCGGGGACGCCCGCCCCGAGATCGGGGGTGAGCGTCTGCCACTGGACGGTGAGCATGCGGTGTCGCTGGAGGTCGCGGAAGGCGCCGTAGTCCGAGACGATCTCGAAGCGGTAGCGCAGCGCCTCGAAGCCGCGGCCGGGGCGGTGGCGGCGGTTGGCGCGATCGCCGACGAGGTCAGCGAGGAGTCGCGTGCGAGCGTCGTCGTCCAGGGCCTCGACGGTCTCGCGCGTGGCCTCCTCCGAGGTGCTCGTGGCCTCGAAGAGCAGTGCGGCGAGGAGGTCCTCGTCACCCTCGACGCGAAGCAGGCCCACCGAGGGACCGCCGCGCCCGGACCTTGCGTCGAGCCTTCCAACGGCCGGTCGCGCGCCGCTGAGGCATGACATGGGAACGCACGCTACCGGATGGCTGACGGCCCTCCTTCGCGCCACGGTCCGTTCTTTACACTCCTCCGGTGACTGCCCCGTGTCGTAAGGAACGCAAAGGATCCGGCGACTCGCCTACGTCGGATCGCCAGGGCCAGCCTCCTACCGCGCCGGGTAGAGAGGTTGGGGCGATGCTGGTGATCGCGGTGAGCGGGCTGGCGATGTTTCTGCTCTTCCTATTGGTCCGGCGCAGCCTGATCGACGACTCCTACATAACGCTCGCCTACGCCAAGAACCTGGCGCTTCATCTGCACTGGGGCGTGGTTCCACAGGAGTTCAGCAACACGGCGACCTCTCCGTTGAGCGTCGGGGTGCTCGGGGCTCTGACCGCGGTCACTAGGATCGGCGGGGGGGTGCATCCCGTGCTCGCGCTCGGCGCCATGTCGGTCGCGCTCGCGATGATCATGGTGTGGGGCTGGGTCAGGGTCGTTCGCGCGTGGCGGCTGCCCCTGTGGGTCGCCGCGCTGGGTGTTGCCATCGTGCTGGTCAACCCGATCCTTCTCTCCTCGGTCGGTCTCGAAGTGCTGCTCATCCCGACGCTCCTGATCGTGTTGCTGGCGATGGCCCTGGAGGAGCGGCCGGTCTGGTTCGGCGTGATCGCGGGTCTCACATTGCTGTGTCGCCTGGATCTCGTCGTGTTCGTGCTGGTGATGGCGGCGGCCACGCCCTCGGTGCGCGCCTGCTGGAGGCGCACCCTCGGCGTCAGCGTCGTGGTCGCCGCACCCTGGTTCTTGTTCAGTTGGATCTCCTTCGGGTCGGCTGTGCCGGACACGCTGGTGATCAAGATCTCGCAGCACGGCGAGTTCAGCTTCATCGATGGCCCCGCCTTCTACTTCACCCGGCACGAGAACCTGATCGCCGTTTCGTTCCTGCCGGCTATGGCCGGACTCGCCGCGCTGATCGTCTGGCTGGTGGCGCGAACGTCCGTGCGCTGGGAACCGCCTCACCGCCTCCCCGCGATAGGGCCGGCGGCGGCGCTTGGCGCGGGAGGCATTGCGTATGCCCTCGCATTCGCGGTACTCGACGTCCCGGCCTACCACTGGTACTACGTGCCGCCGGTGGTGTCGCTGTCGATGTTCCTCGTCATCGCCGTCGGCGTCTGGCTCGAGCAAGCGCGCGAGCTCCCTTCGCTCCGCGTTGCGGTCCCGACTGTGGCGCTCGCCATGGTCGGGCTCTTCGTACTGGCGAGCCTCGCCCGCGACCTCAAGCAGGGTGTCCCATGGCGCACACCGGCGATAACCACGAACTTTGCGTCCGCAAGCGACTATGCGCGGGTAGGCGTGGCGCTGCGCAGGCGAGTCGGTAACGCCACGGTGCAGAACAACGGGGAGATCGGGACCCTCGCCTACTTCTGCGATTGCGACCTGGTCGAGGAGTTCTCCGACCGCCGCCAGGTGATCCCTCTGATCGACGACCGCCTCCGCAGCTCCGGGTTGGTGACGAGGCTGCTGTTCAAGGCGAACTACCTCTGGCTGGATCGCAACGCAAAGCCCCTGCATCCCAAGTATCTCCTGCGCTACGGTCCCGGCCCAGCGGTGGGACCTGACTCGTGGCCCGTTACCTCGCACTCGACGGTTTTCCGAGTCCCGATCCCCGGCCACGTGACGCTGTCGCGACTTCCGTGATGAGTCCCCGGCCGGAGATGCAGACAAGGCGCGCCGAGCCCGTCAGGAGTCGACCCTCGTCACATGCTGACACCGCGCCGCAGGCGACGCGCGCCTCCCTCGCGCCCGCACTGTGGCGCACGGCCCGCCCCCGGCAATGGACCAAGAACGTTCTGGTCGCCGCGGCGCCCGCCGCGGCGGGCGTCATCGGCCACGGCAACGTCCTCTTGCGGACCGCGGCTGCCTTCGTCGCCTTCTGCCTCGTGTCCAGCGGTACGTACTTCCTCAACGACGCCAGCGACGTCGAGGCCGACCGCAACCACCCTGTCAAGCGTCACCGTCCGGTGGCCGCGGGCCTCGTGCCGATCCGCCTCGCGCTGCTCGTGGGAATGGCGTGCCTCGTAGCCGGCACCGCTCTCGCCCTCGCCGTGAACTGGAAGCTCGGGGCGATCGTCGCGGGCTACGTCGCCCTCACGGGCGCCTACACCTTTCGCCTCAAGCACGTGCCCGTGTTCGACATCGTGATCGTGGCCTCGGGGTTCTTCATCCGGGCGGTCGCCGGCGGCCTGGCGAGCGATCTCCCCATCTCGCGCTGGTTCGCCATCGTGACCGCCTTCGGGCCGCTCTACATGGTGGCGGGCAAGCGTTACGCGGAGCTCGTCGCCCTGGGCCCCGAGGCCGCCCGCACGCGCTCCACGCTGGGCGTCTACACCAAGGGCTACCTCACGCAGATCATCACCATCGCCGGCGGGGTGACGATCCTCGCCTTCTGCCTGTGGGCGTTCGAGGGGCACGCCGGCCGTCCAGCCTCCGCTTGGACCACTCTGTCGGTGATTCCGGTCGTGCTCGCGATAATGCGCTACGGCCTGCTGATCGACCAGGGTCATGGCGAGGAGCCAGAGGAGATCGTCCTCGGTGACCGGCAGCTGCAGCTCCTGGGCCTGACCTTCGTGCTTCTCCTTGTCCTCGGCGTCTACCTCTGATCCCGTGGGCGAGCCCCGCCTCCTGATGGGGTGGGGGCGGACCGCGCCGACCCGTGCGCGCGTCCTGCGTCCCACCGACGCCGACGAGGTCGCCGCTGCGCTGGCTGACGTGGACGGGCGCGGCGTGGTCGCGCGTGGTCTCGGCCGCAGCTACGGGGACTGCGCCCAGAACGCCGGCGGTCACGTGCTCGACATGACGGCTCTCGATCGCGTCGAGAGAATCGATCTCGAGCGGGGCACGATTACCGTCGGCGCCGGAGCGAGCCTCGACAAGTTGATGCGCCTCCTGGTTCCCCTCGGCTGGTTCGTACCGGTGAGCCCCGGCACTCGCGAGGTGACGGTGGGCGGGGCGATAGCGAGCGACATCCATGGCAAGAACCACCATCGCGACGGCTCCTTCGGGATGCACGTCGACGCCTTCACGCTGCAGACGCCCGCAAGCGAGCGCCGCGAGGTCGACCGTGATCACGCGCCCGACGTCTTCGCCGCAACCGCGGGTGGGATGGGGCTCACGGGGGTCATCACCCGCGCGACGGTCAAGCTCATCCCGGTCGAGACGAGCCGGATCCGCGTCGATACCGAGCGGACGCGCGGACTAGACGACCTCCTCGAGCGCATGGAACGCCGCGACGACGAGTACCGCTACTCGGTGGCTTGGGTCGACTGCCTCGCGCGCGGCGCGAGCCTCGGGCGAGGCGTCCTGACCCGCGGCGATCACGCGACCCGCGACGAACTGCGCGAGGAGGATCGCGCCGACCCCCTCTCGTACTCGCCACGGACACGCCTGACGACGCCGTGGACGCCGCCGGGAGTGCTCAACCGGGTCTCGGGCAAGGCCTTCAACGGGTTGTGGTATCGCCACGCGCCGCGCGACGAGCGCGGGGCAATCGAGCCGCTTGCGGCGTTCTTCCACCCTCTCGACGGCGTTCGCTCTTGGAACAAGCTGTACGGCCCTCGTGGCTTTCTTCAGTACCAGGCCGTAGTGCCGTTTGGCGCAGAGGACGCGCTCCGCACGATGCTCGAACGATTGAGCTCAGCGGGGACTGCTTCCTTCCTCGCCGTGCTGAAGCGCTTCGGCGAGCAGCAGGGCCTGCTGTCCTTCCCGATGCCGGGCTGGACTCTGACGCTCGACATCCCCGCCAGCGTGCCCGGCCTGCGGCTGCTGCTGGACGGGCTGGACGAGCTGGTGGTGTCGGTCGGCGGTCGCGTCTACCTCGCCAAGGACTCGCGCTTGCGGGCCGACCTGGTGGAGGCGATGTACCCACGGCTCAGCGAGTGGCGAGAGATCCAGCACCGGCTGGATCCCCATGGGTCGATGCGCTCGGACCTCGCGCGTCGGCTTCCCCTGCTCGCCGCGTAGGGTGAGGGACATGCGCAACGCGGTCGGATCGGTGCAGAGCGTCCTGCTGTTGGGCGGCACGTCAGAGATCGGTCTGGCCATCGCCCGCGCGCTCATCGGCGAGAACGCGCGCACGGTGATCTTGGCCGGCCGGGACGCCGCCCGGATGGAGGCGGCGGCTCAGGATCTCCGCGCCCGCGGTGCGAGCCGTGCGGACGTGGTGGCGCTCGAAGCCACGCGCGCGGAGGAGCACACCGGCGTGATGTGCGAGGCCTTCGCGGGGGACGAGGACGTGGACGTGGTGATCATGGCCCTGGGGATCCTGGGCGACGAAGAACGTGGCCGCCAAGACCCGCAAGCGGCCGTCGAGGTGTTGAACGCAAACCTCGTAGGGCCGGCGTCGCTCCTGATCGCGGCCTCGCAGCAACTCCAGCGCCAGGGACACGGGACCCTCGTCGTGCTCTCCTCGATCGCGGGCGAGCGAGTGCGTAAGTCGAACTTCGTCTACGGCGCTTCCAAAGCCGGGCTCGACGGGTTCGCGCAGGGTCTCGGCGACTCGCTGGCTGGGACCGGCGTCGACGTCCTCGTCGTGAGGCCGGGCTTCGTGCACACGAAGATGACGGCGGGACTGGAGGCCGCACCGCTCGCGAGCACGGCTGAGAACGTGGCCGCGGAGGTCGTCAAAGGGCTTCGCCGCCGCGCCCACACTGTCTGGGCGCCCGCGCCGCTGCGATGGGTGATGATGGCGCTGCGGCTGATGCCTCGTGCCATCTTTCGCCGGTTGCCGATCTAGGCCCGCGCCCGGGCCTGCGTGCGCATCTCGCTGAGGATCCGCTCGAGCCGCGGCTCGGCGTCGCGGTCGACGTGGGTCATCGCGGCCGCCACGGCGGGATGCACCGCGGCGATCTGGGCGTGCAGCTCGTGCGCTACCGCCCGGTAGCTCGGGTGCCCCTCTCGCCCGGAGCGCAGCTCGACGAGCTGCATGGCCTCGCGCGCGTTGAGGTCGAGGACGTAGCGGATACGGTAGCCGAGGCAGAGGGCGTAGGGGGCGGCGTCCGCTAGCCCGGCGGCGGCGAGCCGCGCGTGCGCGCCGGCCGAGAGCTCGAGCGCGCGACGGTACTCCTCCCCACACCCGGCGCGGTCGACCTCCTCCGGCACGCCCGCGCCGAGGTCGGGGCTCAGCGTCTGCCACTGGACGGTGAGCATCCGGTGGCGCTGGAGGTCGCGGAAGGCGCCGTAGTCGGAGACGATCTCGAAGCGGTAGCGCAGCGCCTCGAAGCCGCGGCCGGGGCGGTGGCGGCGGTTGGCGCGCGCGCCGACGACGTCGGAGAGCAGGCGCGTGCGGGCGTCGGCGTCCAGGCCCTCGACGGCCTCGCGCGTGACCTCCTCCGAGGAGCTCGTGGCCTCGAAGAGCAGCGCGGCGAGGAGGAGGTCCTCGTCACCCTCGACGCGAAGCAGGCGCACCGAGGGACCGCCGGGCGCGCCGGCTCCCTCGGCCTCGTCGAGGCCGAGCCGTGACGCCCATCGCCTTCCCGCCTGCTCGCGGCGCTCGAGGTAGCCGACCCACTCCCCGCCTCGCTCCGGGCGCTCCACGCGCGAGACGAAGCTCGGCATCACCGCCTGGACCGCCTCGAGCACCATCCGCCCGCACCGCCGGGCCTCGGGCAGCGGGTGGGCGAGCAGGTGGAGGATGAGCTGCTCGTAGGTCTGGCCGGTGGCGAAGATCCCCATGTGCGACAGGGAGGCGGCGGGCAGCAGGCCGCGCACGAGATCGAGCGCCTTGGCCGCGCAGGCGCGGCGGTGGGCCGCGGGCGAGTCGCCGTTGGCGGCGGGGTAGGTCTGCTCCACCCACACGCGGACGCGTGGCAGCGCCGCCGAGTAGACCGCGAAGAGCGCGTCCATCGCCGCGACGTACTCCGGACCGAGCTCGGCGTCGCGGTAGTAGCGGTACCCGGCGCCCCCGGGCATGGGCGCGTCGTAGGCGATGTAGCGCGTGGACTGCTCGAGGTAGGCGCCGAGGCGCGGGCGCTGGAGGACCTTGGTGAGCACGTTGGAGACCCACTCGCACGCGACGTGCGCGCCGCCGAGCTGGGCCACCGAGTCATCGCCGTAGCCGAGGAAGATCCGCTCGTAGAGCTCGGCCGCGCGACCGCCCTCCTCCTGCTCCCACGCGCCTCCCCTTGAAGGCAACGAGTCCGCGAACTCGTCGAGGAAGAGCCGCCGCAGCGTCCCCGGGTAGCGGGAGTAGCGCGCGAACAGCGCGCCCTTGACCGTTTCGGGCAAGTTGACGAGCGCGAAGACGGGTCCGTCGAGGTTCGTGAAGTGCGGTGTGAGGCGAGTGCGCTCGGCCGCGGTGAAGCTCTCGATGGGGTACTCCATGAGGGCGCGCGATGCTAGCGCCCGGCCCGGCGGGGCTAGCCCGCGTTCAGCGGATTGCCCGTGGACTGCGTGCCCTCTCCCGCGGCGCCGGGCGTGCTCCCGGGCTCCTCCCCCTCGTCGGACTCCTGCGTGAGCGGCTCGTTGCCGCCCGGGTCGGAGGCACCGTCACCCGATCCGCCGGAGCCGGAGTCAGAGCCCGTCGGGCCCTCCTCGGGGACGCCGCCCTCGCTCGGCTCCTGGGTCTGCGGCTGGTCGAACTGCTCCTGGGTCTCGTCTTCGCGCTCGCTCATGTCTCGGCTCTACCCGGCGCCTGCAGAGCGCAACCGCATGGTGAGTGCACGACGAGCACCCAGTCTGGGTGTACCATCCGGGATCGCATGGCGAAGACCATCCAGATTCGAGGGGTGCCCGAGGACGTCCATAGGACGCTTCGTAGCCGGGCCGCGCTGGCGGGGGTCTCGCTGTCGGAATACGCCCTCGGGGAGATCGTCAGGCTCGCCGCCCGCCCGCCCGTCGCCGACGTCCTTGCCCGAGCTGAACAGCGCGGCGGCGGAGCTGACCCCGCCCACGTCGTGGACGCGGTTCGTGCCGGCCGTGACCGCGACTAGCACCCGTCCGGCGTGCTGGTCGTCGACACCTCGGCCATTCTGGCGGTGCTGGTGGGTTCTCCGCCCGACGCCGCGCTGAGCAACAGGCTGAGCGCAGATGGAGACCTCCACGCGCCTCATCTGATCGACGTCGAGGCCGTGCATGTTCTGCGTAGGCTCGTCTGGCGGCGTGAGCTGAGCCTGGAGCGAGCCCTCGCCGCGAGGCAGGACCTCGAGGACCTCACGATCGTCCGCTATCCCCATGTCGCGCTGGTCGATCGAATGTGGGAGCTGCGCGAGAACCTGACGGCCTACGACGCCGCCTTCGTGGCCCTGAGCGAGGCGCTCGGAGTGCCACTCGTCACCGCGGATGCGCGGCTCGACAGGGCGACGGGCCACAGCGCGGCAATCGAGGCGTTCTCCGCTTGAAGCGGGGGCCGGCGAACCGTCGGTGGACGCGCCGGCATGGATGATCGAGCGCCCTCGAAGACGCCTTGGTAGCACCCGGGCGGATGCATCATCGAAATAGTCCAGGATGCCTGGCATGACGGCTGACATATGTGCGATTCTCGCTACTCTGTCCATATCGGCAAGCGAACGACCATTAACCTCGATGCCGGGTTGACCGCAAAGGCGCGCACGGTGCTCGGCACCTCGACCACCACGGAGACCGTGCACCGCGCCCTCGAAGAGGTCGTGCGGCGCGAGAAGCTGCGCTCGCTCGCGGAGTGGGACGTCGGGGGGCTGACGCCTAGGGGGCTCGCAGAGCTGCGCCGCGGCCGCAGGTTCGACGGACCGTGAGTGCGCTTCCTGGCCGACACCAGCGCCTGGGTGTGGGCGCAGCGCGACCTCACGGCGCGGGGCCCGTTCAGAGAACGTGTGGCAAGCGGCGAGATCGCGATCTGCGCGCCGGTGAAGCTCGAGCTTCTCAGCCATGCTCGCACGGGAGCCGAGTTCGACCGCCGCGCTGACGAGCTTGATGCTCTGCCGGAATGCCCGGTGGGACCGGTCGTCTGGCGTCGCGCCGTCGAGGTGTACCGTGCGCTGGCGCATATCGGCGGCGGCCATCAGCGCAGCGTGAAGCACCCCGACCTCCTCACCGCCGCCGCGGGCGAGGCGGCCGGGCTCGACGTACTCCACTACGACGAGGACTTCGATCGCATCGCGGCCATCACCGGCCAGCCGGTGACCTGGCTCGCCCAGCGCGGCAGTCTCTGAGGGCAAGTACGCCTACGGCAGCCCGCCGAGCGCCCGCCCGGCGTGCCCCACCAGCCGGAAGAGCGGCTCGGGCACGATCCCCAGCGCGATCGTGGCCACCCCGAAGGCGACCGCGACGAAGGCGACCTCGAGCTGCACGCCGGTGTGGTCGGCCTCGGGCGAGCCGCCCGCGATGGCGGGCCGGGCGCGAACCGCGCCCGGGGGTCCGGAGGCGAGCGCCGTCGAGGGCTCGGGCGCCTCGCGCATCCACATCGCGGCGATCACCCGCAGGTAGTAGCCGAGCGAGATCATCGACCCCACGACGATCACCACCCCGAGCCACGTGTAGCCGCCGCCCACGAGCGCGTCGATCAGGTAGATCTTCCCCACGAAGCCCGCGGTGGCCGGGATCCCCGCCAGGCCGAGCATGGACACCGTCATCGGCCAGGCCAGCCACGGCCGCGAGGCGCCGAGCCCGGCGATCGCGGAGATGTCGTCGCCCAGGGTGGTCTCGCGCTCGCGGGCGATCACCACCGCGAAGGCGGCCAGGTTCATGGCCAGGTAGACCGCCAGGTAGAACACCGTCGCCTTGATGCCGAGCCGGGTGCCCACCACCACGCCCGCGAGCATGTAGCCGGCCTGCGCCACCGAGGAGTAGGCGAGCATCCGCTTGAGCGAGGACTGACCGAGCGCCCCGACGTTGCCGACGACGATCGTGATCGTGGCCAGCACCGCGAGGGCGGGGGCCCAGTCCACGTGCGCGGGCCCGAGCGCGAAGTCGAAGAGCCGCAGGAACACCCCGAAGGCGGCGGCCTTGGTGGCCACCGCCATGAAGGCGGTGATCGGCGTGGGGGCGCCCTCGTAGACGTCGGGGGTCCACTGGTGGAAGGGGGCGACGGAGGACTTGAAGGCCAGGCCGCCGACGGCGAGCGCGATCCCGGTCAGGACCATCGCGTTGCCGGCCAGGGAGCGGGCGCCGAGCGCGTGGGCGATCCCCGCGAAGTCGGTCGAGCCCGTGGCCCCGTAGATCAGCGCGAGCCCGTAGAGCAGCGTCGCCGAGCCGACGGAGCCGACCACGAGGTACTTGAGCCCCGACTCGAGCGAGGAGGCCCGGCGCATCTCGGTGGCGCACAGGATGTAGAGGGGGATGGAGAGGATCTCGAGGCCGAGGAACAGCGTGACGAGGTTCTGGGCGGAGACGAGCACCGCCATCCCCAGCGCGGAGGCGAGGAGCAGCGCGTGGAACTCCCCGTGGCCCGCCTCGCCGGGCGCCTGGCCGCGCAGGGCGAGCAGCACGGTGGCGATGGCCGCCGTGCAGAAGAGGAGGTTGAGCACGAGCGCGAGGTCGTCGACGGCCAGCGCGCCCGAGATGATCGAGGCCGGATGGCCCCAGCGCCAGATGCTCAGGCCGATCGTCGCGCCGAGGGTGAGGATCGTCAGCGCCGGGACCGCGCGCGTGCGCGCGAACGAGCTGCGCAGCAGGCCGCCGAGCACCACGACGAGCACTCCGCCGGTCAGCGCGAGGATCGGCGAGAGCCCCTCGAAGTCGATGTACGGGCCCTTGACGTGGGCGGCGGCGAGGACGGCGTTCACGGCGCGCGCTCCGCCGGGCCCGCGGTGAGCCCCGCTCGCCCTGCGCTCGCCGCGGGCGACTGCGCCGCCTGCGCCCGCGCGATGCTCGCCTTCGCCGCGGGCTCCGAGCGCTCGAGCGCGACCTGCGGGTAGGCCGAGAGCCCGAGGATCAACAGCACCAGGGGCACGAGCACCGCGCCGTGTAGGAAGTCCACCTCGCGCGACTCGGCCTTCGGGCCCGCCCGGTTGTGCAACATCCGGATGAACGCACGCAGCATGTAGACGCTCGCGAGCGCGACGCCCGTGAAGGCGACGACGGCGATCGCGGCCTTCGCCCGGAAGACCCCGAGCAGGATGAGGAACTCCCCGGTGAAGTTCGTGGAGCCGGGCATGGCCAGGGTGGCGAGCGCGACGATGAGGAAGATCGCCGCGAGCACCGGCGCGCGGAGAGCCAGCCCGCCCATGTCGCGCAGGTCCTCCGAGCCGCCGGCGCGCGCGGCGAGCAGCGCGATGATGAAGAAGAGCGCGGCCGTGACGAGGCCGTGGTTGACCATCTGCAGCAACGCGCCCTGGGCGCCCTCGGGCCGCAGCGCGAACACTCCGAGCGTGATGAACCCGAGCTGCGCCATCGAGGAGTAGCCGACCACCAGGCGCGCCTGGGTCGTGGTGAACGCGCTGGCGGACCCGTAGAGGATCGAGGCCAGGGCGATGAGCAGGAGCAGGGTCTGGAAGTGCGCGGAGGCGTGCGGGAAGAGCGGCAGCACTATGCGCAGGAAGCCGTAGGCGGCGACCTTGGAGAGCACCCCGGAGAAGGCGGCGAGCGCGGGCGTGGGCATGGCGCGGTAGCCGTCGGGCAGCCATCCGTGGAAGGGGAAGGCCGGCATCTTGACGAGGAACGCCGCGGCGAAGCAGAGGAAGATCCAGTCCTGCGATCCGTTCGGGATCGTCCGCGCCGCGAGGTCGGAGAGGACGAAGGAGAGATGGCCTCCCGGCGGCGTGGCGATCACGGCGGTGGCGATCGCCGCGGCGAGCATGAACAGCGAGCCGACGAGCGTGTAGATCACGAGCTTCGTCGTCGCCCGCACGCGGTCGGGGCCGCCCCAGCTCCCCGTGAGGAAGTAGAAGGGGATGAGCATGAGGTCGAAGAAGCCGACGAAGAGCGCGAGATCCTGGGCGAGGAAGGCGCCGAGCACCGCCGACTCGGCCAGCGCGAGGTGGAAGTAGAAGAGCTTTGGCCGCTCCCACTCCCGCAGGTTGGCGACCGCGAAGGCGGCGGCGAACACCACGCCGCAGAGCAGGATGAGGAACAGGTTGAGCCCGTCGAGCGCGAGCTTGTAGCGGATGCCGAGCTCGGAGATCCACCCCTGGTCGGTGACGAACTGCTGCCCCGCGCCGGTGTGGAACGCGAGCGCGAACCCGATGGCGGTGCCGAGCGTCGCCAGCGCGCCGAGCAGCGCGATCCGCGGGCCGAGCGCGCGCGGAGCGAGTGCGGCGAGCAGCGCCACGGTGGCCGGGAGCCAGATGAGGACGGAGAGCGTCACGAGCTCGCGATGAGGAAGTAGAGCCCGGTCCCCGCCAGGCCGAGCAGGACGAAGGCGGCGTAGTAGCGCACGAAGCCGGTCTGCGCGGCCCGCACGGCGGAGGAGCCCGCGCGCACGACGCCGACGGTCCCTCCGTTCAGCACCCCGTTGATGAACACGCGCTCGAAGCTCTGCTGGGCGAAGCGCCCGAACCACGCGCCCGGACGCACGAAGGCGAAGTCGATGATCTCGTCCCAGTACCACTTGCGCACGAGGAAGCCGTGTACGCGCGGCAGCCGCGCGCGGAGCGCCCCGGCGTTGCTGCGCTCCACCCACACCAGGTAGGCGATCACGATGCCGAGCAGCCCGAGCAGCGCCCCGAGGGCGAGACCCTGGAAGAGGAGCGTGTCAGACGGCCGGGCGGTCGCGAACCGGGAGTCGGCGAAGGTCGGGTCGAGGAACCTCGTGATGTTGTCGTCGACCTTGGGGATCTGCAGCGCGCCGCCCACCGTGGCGAGGACGGCGAGCAGTCCCATCGCCACCTTCATCGCGCCCGAGCGCTCGGCGATGTGGTGCTCGGGTCCCGGGAAGCCGACGTCGGAGTCCTCCTCCTCGCCGGTGAGCGGGTTGGTGGGCGTCTCGGCGTGGTGCAGGTGGCCCTCCCGAAGCTCGACCGCCTCCGGGGACGGCGCTCCGAAGAAGGCGCGGAAGATCATCCGGAACGTGTAGACGGCGGTGAGCAGGGCGGCGAGGTAGCCGAAGACGTAGAGGATCCAGTGCCATCCGCCGCGGTTGCCGACGAAGAGCAGGATCTCGTCCTTGGAGAAGAAGCCCGAGAACGGCGGCACGCCGGAGAGCGCGAGGCCGCCGACGACGAAGCACCCGAAGGTGAAGGGCATGGCCTTGCGGAAGCCAGCCATGCGGTCGAGCGACTGGTTGCCCGCCATGGCGCCGATGATCGAGCCCGCGGCCATGAACAGCAGCGCCTTGAAGAAGGCGTGGGTCATGAGGTGGAAGAGCCCGGCCGCGTAGGCGCCGCTCGAGACGGCCATGATCATGTAGCCGATCTGGGACATCGTCGAGTAGGCGATCACGCGCTTGAGGTCTGACACCACGAGGGCGATCGTCGCCGCCATCACGAGCGTCACGCAGCCCACGATCGCGCCGGTCGCCGCGGCGCCGGGAGCACGCTCGAAGAGCGGGTGCATGCGGGCGATGAGGTAGACGCCGGCGGTGACCATCGTCGCCGCGTGGATGAGCGCCGAGACCGGGGTGGGGCCCTCCATGGCGTCGGGCAGCCACGTGTGCAGCGGCACCTGGGCCGACTTCGCGAAGGCGCCGACGAGGAGCAGCACGCAGCCCGCGGTCAGCGCTCCCGTGTGGCCTCCGAACGCGCCGCCCTGCGCCGCCCTGAAGGTGCCCAGGAAGTCCAGCGTGTGCGAGTGGCGGAAGATGAAGTAGGTGCCGAGCACGAGCCCGATGTCGCCCACCACGTTGATGACGAAGGCCTTGATCCCCGCTCGGGTGGCCGTCGTGCGCCGGTACCAGAAGGAGATGAGCAGGTAGGACGCCGCCCCGACGAAGGCCCAGCCCACGATGAGCAGCAGGAAGTTCCCCGCCAGCACGAGCAGCAGCATCGAGAAGACGAAGAAGTTGAGGTAGGCGAAGAAGCGTGCGTAGCCGCGGTCAGAGGCCATGTAGGCCACGGAGTAGAGGTGGATGAGGGTCGAGACCCCGCTGACCACGAGCGCCATGAAGATGCTCAGGGGGTCGACGAGGATGGAGAGGCGGGCGTCGACGCCGACCGTCTTCGCGTAGTCCCACAGCGAGGAGGTGAGCTGGCGGCCGCCCTCCGGATGGCCCTCGAGGGAGAAGAACGCCGCCACCGCGGCGGCGAAGGCCAGCGCGATCGCGAGCGTCCCGATCACCCCCGGAAGGCGCCCGGGCAGCACCCGGTAGCCGAGCCCGATCGTCACGCACCCGACGAGTGGGAAGACGAGGATCAGCCACGCGAGCGTCGTGGTGCTCATCCCCGCAGCTCCCGCAACTCGTCGACGTCGACCGGCAGCCGGCGGCGGTACATGGCCACGATGACGCCGAGGCCGACCGTCACCTCGCACGCGGCGACGACCACGACGATGAGCGCGAAGATCTGCCCGTCGCCGTTGCCGTTCTGCCGCGAGAAGGCCACCAGGGCGAGGTTCGCGGCGTTCAGCATGAGCTCGAGGCAGAGCAGGATCACGAGCGGGTTGCGCCGCGTGAGCACGCCCGCCGCCCCGATGCAGAACAGGAAGGCGGAGACGACGAGGTACCAGCCGATCGGCATCTACCAGCCGCCCCGGTATTGCCGCGAGGAGCGCCCGGAGCCGGCGCCCGCGGGCTCCGGCTCGTCCATCGTGGCGCCGCTGGCGGGCCGCGAGTCCTCCATCGCTCCGCCCACGGCCTCGAGCATCGTGCCGCTGTAGACGGGGCGGCGCACCTCGATGCTGCTGCCCACCCGGGCGGCCGCCTCCTCGGAGTCGAGCCCGCGGCGGCGCCGGGCGAGGATCACCGCGCCGATCGCCGCCACCAGCAGCAGGATCGAGGCGATCTCGAACGGGAAGAGGAACTTCGTCAGGAAGAGCTGGCCGATCTGGGCGGGCGAGCCGAAGCCGGATACGTAGGGCGCCCCGCGACCGCCGACCGCCTTGAGGCCCGAGCCGAGCACCGCGATGCAGAGCTCGACGAGCAGCGCGCCGCAGCACACCGCGGCGACGAGGCGCAGGCCCGATCCCGACGCGGCGTGCAGGGGCTCGTCCTGGGTGCCGACGTAGGCGACCACGAACACGTAGAGGACCATCACCGCCCCGGCGTAGACGACGACCTGCGCGGCGGCGACGAACTCCGCGCGCAGCAGGAGGAAGAGGGCGGCGAGCGAGATCAGGTGCCCGACGAGCGCCAGCACGTTGTAGAACGGGCTGCGCAGGGTGATCACCCCGATGGCGCCGGCGAGGGCGCCGAGCGCCGCGATGAAGAAGAGGACCGCGGCCACGCCTACTCGCCCTCGGAGCGCAGCGGAGCGCGATCGAGGGGCTCGGCGAGCAGCATCTCCTTGGTGAAGATCAGGTCGTTGCGGTCGTAGTCCGACATCTCGTAGTCGTGGCCCATGGTGATCGCGTCGAAGGGGCAGGCGACCTCGCAGTAGCCGCAGAAGATGCAGCGGGAGAGGTTGATCTCGTACACCGCGGCGTAGCGCTCGCCGGCGGAGATCCGGTGCTCGGGCGTGTTCTCGGCCGCGACCACGCGGATGCAGTCGGCGGGGCATGCCGCCGCGCACAGCGAGCAGCCCACGCACTTCTCGAGCCCCGTGTCCTCGAAGCGGTGGAGCTTGTGGCGCCCGCGGAAGCGCGGGTAGACCGCCACCTTCTCCTCCGGGTACTGGATGACGCGCGGGCCCTCCTTAACGCGGGCGAAGGTCGTCTTCAGGCCGCGCATCGTCTCGCCGAAGGCGCGGTAGGCCCCGCTCGCGCCGCCCGGCTCGGGGCCCCGCTGCACGGCGATCACGTCCTCCTCGGGGGCCTTGATGTTCATGGACGTGCCTGCGGGTCGAGATCCGGGAAGGGCGACCCCACGGCCGGGGCGCCGTCCGGCCGAGTGGCGAATTGACGTCGAATACAGTGGGTAACTCGACACTCGGCGTGGCCGCGGGGGAGGGGGCGCTTCATGGTCAGTGGGCGAGCACGACGACGATCGCCGTCACGAGCGCGTTGAGAGTGGCCAGGGGCAGCAGCACCTTCCAGCCGAGGCTCATGAGCTGGTCGTAGCGCAGCCGGGGCAGCGTGGCCCGAACCCAGATGAAGAAGAGGACGAAGATGCCCATCTTCGCGAGGACGACGAAGGGAGCGACCCACGCCGGCGGGTGGATCCCGAAGGGCAGCAGCCAGCCCCCGAGGAACACCGTGACCGCTATCCCGGAGATGACGATCACGTTCAGGTACTCCGCGAAGAAGTAGGAGGCGAAGCGCGCGCCACCGTACTCGGTGTTGTAGCCGCCCACGAGCTCGGCGTCGGCCTCCACGAGGTCGAAAGGGGCGCGGTTGGTCTCCGCGAAGCCCGCTACGAGGAACACTACGAAGCCGAAGAACTGCGGCACGATGTACCACATGCCCGCCTGGGCCTCGACGATGTGGGAGAGCGAGAGCGAGCCGGCGGTGAACACCACGCCCACAAGCGAGAGCCCGAGCGCCGCCTCGTAGGAGATGAGCTGGGCCGCGCCGCGCATGGCGCCGAGGAAGGAGTACTTCGATCCCGAGGCCCAGCCGCCGAGCATCACGCCGTAGAACGCCACCGCGCCGAAGGCGAAGGCGTAGAGCGGGCCGATGCTCACGTCGATGCCATACAGGCCCGTCCGCGTGCCGAAGATGTCGACCACGGGACCGAAGGGGATCAGCGCGAGCGTGGCCACCGCGGTGAGGATCGAGATCGCCGGAGCGAGCGCGTAGAGGAAGCCCACGGAGGTGACCGGACGCGACTGCTCCTTGGAAGCGAGCTTGATGATGTCGGCCAGGGGCTGGAGCGCCCCGAACGGCCCCACACGGTTCGGCCCGTAGCGGTTCTGGAAGCGGCCGAGGAGCTTGCGCTCGGCGAGCAGCACGACGGGCACGAGCTGCAGGCCGACCGCGAAGATGATCACCGCCTTGATGATCTGGACGTACCAGGGCTCGAAGAGGGCGATGTCGGCCAGCGGTGGGCTCATGCGGGTCGCACCTCCACCAGAGCGTCGGTGAGCGCGGAGGCCGAGTCCTCCGCGAGGCCTTCCTCGAGGAAGACGCTCCCGGCCGGAACGCCGTCCCTGAGCGCGACCGTCCCGTGCACGCGCGTGCCGTTGGCGCCCACCTCGACCCGGTCGCCGTGGCTCAGGCCGAGCCGTCCGGCGTCGCCGGGGGAGAGCTCGATGCGCTGGCGCGGCGCGAGGAACTGGAGGGCGGGGGAGGCCTCGACCTCCGGAGAGGCCCAGATGGAGCGGAAGGTGCCGAGGCGCAGGGCGCCGTTGGCGGCGCTCGCGCCAGGCGGGCGCTCCAGGTCGAAGGGGCCGCTCGCCCCGGCCGGGAGGGCGGTGGCCTCCTCGCGGGCGGGCCAGCGCACGCCGCGTCCACCGATCTCCTCGAGCGTGAGGCCGCGGTAGAAGGGCACGGCGTCGAAGAGCTGCGCGGTGGCCATCGAACCGGTGAGTGCTCCGAGATCGTGCCCGATCCGCGCCGAGAGCTCGCTCAGCACCTGCCACTCGGCGCGCACTCCACCCGGACGTCCGATGGCCGGGCGCAGGCGCTGAAGGCGGCCGTCGGGGTGCACGACCGTCCCCTCCTTCTCCGCGTAGGACTCCGCCGGGAAGACGACGGTGGCGTGGTCGCGGACAGTCTCGCTCAGCACCGACTCGTGCGCCACGACGACCGTGGCCTGTCCGAGCGCGCGCTCCCACAGGGCGCGGTCGGGTTGGGAGCGCAGTGGGTCGGCGTGCAGGAGGTAGAGCGCGGTGATCTCCCCCGCGGCGGCCGCCTCGGCGATCTGGCGCGCGCCGCGCCCGGGCGCGGGCGCCTCCGCGTAGCCGGGGCCGGAACCCGGCAGGACGCCGGCCTCGCGCAGGCCGCGGCCGTTGGCGCCGGTGGGGATCTCGAGCAGTCCCGCCCCGGCGGGCTCGGCCATCCCGAGTGCCTCGGCGAGGCTCAGCAGCCGGCGCACCGCGTGAGCGCCGCGCGGCCCGGCGGCCAGGCGCTCGCCCCACACGATGACGACGTCCTCGCCGATCTCGCCGAGGAGCTCGGCCAGGCCGCGCACGTCGTCGGGCGCCGCGCCGGCGGCGGCGCACAGCTCGTCGAGGTCATCGCCGCCCGCCCGCACGGCCTCCACGGCGGCGAGGAACGCCTCGCCCGCGCCGGGCGCGAAGCGCGCGACCACCTGGGCGTTGGGGTCGAGGGCGCTCGGCCGGCTCGTGGCCACCGCGAGCCGCACCCCGCGCCGGCGCACGCCCTTGCGGATGCGCAGGTCGAGGATCGGGGCGTCGTCGATCGGATCGCAATCGAGCACCAGCACGCTGTGGGCGAACTCGAGGTCGGGGACGGTGGCCTGGAGCGCGGGCGCGGCGAGCGCCCGGGCGAGGTCGAGCGGGAGCGTCCCGCCGGCCCGGCAGTCGAGGTCGCCGGACTCCAGGCCCTCGCGGAGCATGCGCTGGAGGAGGAAGCCCTCCTCGTTGGTGGTCTGGCCGCCGGCGAGCGCGCCGACGCGTCCCGCGTGCTTGGCGAGCGCCCCCGCCTCGTCCAGCGCCCGCTCCCAGGAGACCGCGCGCAGCTCGCCGCCGTCGCGGACCATCGGCTCGGTGATGCGCTCGTCGGCGTGGACGGACTGATAGGCGAAGCGGCCCTTGTCGCACAGCCAGCCGTCGTCGACCTCGTCGTGGTGGCGCTCGAGCACGCGCAGCACGCGCTCGTCGCGGACGGTGAAGGCCACGTTGCACTGCGCGGGGCACAGGGTGCACACCGAGCCCGAGTTCTCGATCTCCCACGGCCGCGCGCGGAAGCGGTAGGCCCGCGAGGTGAGCGCGCCCACCGGGCAGAGCTCGATGATGTTGCCGCTGAACGGGGCGACGTAGGGATGGCCGTCGAAGGTGCCCACGAAGGAGTGCGCGCCACGCTCGAGCAGGACGAGCTGGTAGTCCTCGGCGACCTCCTGGGAGAAGCGCACGCAGCGGTAGCAGAGGATGCAGCGCTCGCGGTCGATCGCGATGAGCGGGGAGAGCTCGAGCGGCTTGACGAAGTGGCGCTTGGGCTCGATGAACCGCGAGCGCCCGGCGCCCCACCCGTAGGTGATGTCCTGCAGCGGGCACTCCCCGCCCTTGTCGCACACCGGGCAGTCGAGCGGGTGGTTGACGAGCAGGAACTCGACGACCGCCTGCTGAGCGCCCCGCACGCGTTCGGTCTGCGTGTGGACGACCATGCCGTCCTTGACCGGGGTCGAGCACGCGGTCTGCAACTTGGGGATGCCCTCCACCTCGACCAGGCACATCCGGCACGCCCCGACGGGCTGGCCGAGCTTCGGCTCGTAGCAGAAGACGGGGATCTCGACGTCGCCGTGCTTGGCGCCGTCGACGAGCATGGCGCCCTCGGGCGCGCGCACCTCGCGGCCGTCGATGGTCAGGGTGACCACCCGAGTCTCGGGACGGGGCATCGCGGCTCTTCCTAGTGGGTGAGGACCGGTCCGGCCAGGTCGGATCTGACGCCCACG
>JAABUZ0100003035.1_pt1 | contig 26059 bp, 27 predicted proteins | sample 5562091 | NCBI WGS metagenome assembly JAABUZ01 (sample SAMN12813069, study PRJNA571459) | rock metagenome | isolation source: Antarctica rocks | place: Antarctica: Victoria Land, Linnaeus Terrace sud | collected 2015-12-21 | reverse complement strand
CGGATGCCTGGGCAGCTGCAGCCTTGGCGGATGCCTGGGCAGCTGCAGCCTTGGCGGATGCCTGGGCAGCTGCAGCCTTGGCGGATGCCTGGGCAGCTGCAGCCTTGGCGGATGCCTGGCTGGACTCCACGGAAACCATCGGGGTGACAGCCACAGTGGCTGACACCAGTCCAGTCTGCTGTGAGCACACTGGCCAGGACCCCGAGAGCCCAGCCTCTGCTGCCAGCTTCTGTGCGGCTTGGTCCTGGGTGGCCGGCGCGGCCCCGCTGGGCAGGCCGGCGTAGCCGAGACCGGACCAGGTGGCCAGCGAGAACTGGTAGGCGCCGTAATACCCGTTGCCGGTGTTGGCGCCGTAGTTGCCGCCGGACTCACACATGCGAATCGCCTGCCAGGTACCTGCGGTGGGCGAGGAGGTTGCAGCCGCAGGGGATGCGCCAGCTGCGCTGGCCAGGGATCCAATGGCCGTAGCTCCGGCGGTAGCGGCAGCTGATGCCGCCAAAGCCCGGAAAGACTGCCTGCGTAGGTAGCCCTGCAGCAGGTTGCTTCGCGCCAGCAAGGCCCGACGCACCGCTCCGGGCGAGGTGTCGTCGCCGGTCAGTCTCTCGGTTAGGGCGACCACTGTGATGAGGAGCCAACCGGCAACGCCTGCCCACAAGAAGCGGGTCACTGCCCAGCGATCGAGCAGGTGATTCGACACCCAGGGCGCGGCATCCCCACCGCTGGTCTGGGTCACCCGTTTGGCGGCCTGCTCACGCATTCGGACCAGGAGCCCGACGTAGGCGGCCAGGGCCCCGACCAGCGCTCCTGCGATCCACCAGACGGCGTGGAGACCGGGTAGGGATCCCAGGGCCATGGCCATGATGACTGACCCAGTGAGGCAGAAGAGCATCCGGCGTCTCCGGGCAACGGCACTCGCCATCGGCATTTGAACCAGATCTCGCTGACCAGTGGGAACTGCAACCTGCGGTCGCAAACCACCGGCCGGTCCCGTCGCCGTTCCTCCCGTAGCTGGAGCACGGAGGGCGCCCTCGGGCCCACGGTCCCTGGGGGGCGAGGCCGTCAGCATTGGGCCCAACTTGGGGTAAGACTGCTCAGCATGGGAACCACGATGATCAAGCTCCTTGGATCGGCCTCTTACTAGAGGGACTCCTCAAACCGGGTCAACCCAGACATACGGGAGACAAAGCCCGGTACTTCCGCTTGGGCCGGCAGGTTAGTACAGATCGACGGGCCGACGCAATGATCATCAGGCGGGTGCGCCAGGTGCCCGCCGATCGCCCATGGCTGGAGTGGGGGCATCTAAGATCGAGCTGCCATGACCCGACGGTCGACCTCAACTTCGGCCTTCGGTGCGTCGAAGCGGGAGAGCCACGACGCCAGCGGGTTCTACCGGCGGTTCGCGCCGCCTGCTCTTTCCACCGACTCGCGGGTCGTCCCCCCAGGAGCTCTAGACAAGCTGATGGTGGGCGACGCCCAGCAGATGCCCGAGGTCCCGGATTCCTCGGTTGCTCTGGTGGTGACGTCACCTCCGTACTTCGCTGGTAAGGAGTATGAGCAGTGGCTGGGCGAACAGGGGGTTCCGGCCACCTATCCGGAGTACCTGGCCCAGCTCCGGAACGTGTTCGCCGAGTGCGTCCGCAAGCTCGAGCCGGGGGGGCGGATCGCCGTCAATGTCGCCAACCTCGGTCGCCGCCCGTACCGGTCCCTGTCCGCTGACGTGATCGGCATTCTGCAGGACGATCTTCAATTGTTGCTTCGCGGGGAGATCATCTGGCTCAAGCAGCGGGGGTCGTCGGGGTCGTGTGCCTGGGGCAGCTTCCAAAGACCGGGCAACCCCGTGCTGCGGGATCTGACCGAGCGAGTGATCGTGGCCAGCAAGGGACGTTTCGATCGGGCTGTGCCGGCCACGCGCCGAGCCCGAGAGGGTCTGCCGTCCGAGGCGTCGATGACCTGCGACGACTTCTTGGAGAACACGCTCGACGTATGGGAGATCCCAGCCGAGAGCGCCACCCGAGTTGGTCACCCTGCTCCGTTCCCGGTCGAGCTCCCAGCCCGGCTGATCGAGCTGTACACCTACCGCGACGATCTGGTGCTTGACCCATTTGTGGGTTCGGGAACAACCGCGGTGGCCGCCTTGGCTGCGGGCCGTCACTACGTTGGCTACGACCTGGACGACGCCTACATTCGCCGGGCTGAGGCCCGGGTGTCTGCCGAGCGCCTGAGAGTGGTGGAGGCAGGCCGGCCCTCACCACGCCAGGTCAGCCTGTTTGCCGAGCCCGCTCCGGCCGGCGATGACGAGGGCTTTCGGTCCCCGGCGGCCCGCGAGGGAAGGACAGCCAAGAAGATCGCTGGTGAAGTCATCGAGGCGGCGGGCTTTACCGACGTCCGCCAGGACCAGCGGCAGCGGGGTGGTGTCCAGGTCAGCTTCACGGGTCGTGATCGCAAAGGAGAGCTGTGGTTCTTCGATGTGGCCGGGAGCTTCACCAGCCACCGGTCCGGATTGACGAGGGTCGACGCCCTCTGGAAGGCCTTGGGAAAGGCCGCCGTCCTCCGAGAGGTCAGCAACACTCCGCTCATCTTGCTGACCACCGCTGCTCCGTCTCGCGCCAGTGCCGGAGGCCAGGCGCTCCAGCAGGTCACTGGCACCAAGAAGCCGATTCATGCGGTGATCGAGATGCTCGAGCCTTCGGGATTGGAGGACCTGCAAGCCATCTACGAGGGAAGCCACGGATGAGCGTGTGGCCGACCTGCGCTGTGGCGATCGTTATACTCATCGAGTATGACTGGACGCGTGGGCGCGAAGGGGCAGGTCGTCATCCCTAAGTCGCTTCGGGATCAGATGAACCTCCATCCTGGTGATGAGGTCGACTTCGAGTTGAGGGATGGGCAGATAGTGCTCAGGGCTTCGCGTCTGCCCGCCGCCCTGGGTGGCCGGTTCGCGGGAAGCGGCATGGCGGGCCGGCTACTCAAAGATCGAGGACGGGAGCCTCGATGAGCGTCTGCCTGGATTCCTGGGCGGTCCTGGCGTGGCTCGACGGCGAGGAACCCGCCCTCTCCCGCGTGAATGATCTGATTGGCTCGCGGCCGGTTATCAGCTGGATCAATCTTGTCGAGGTGTACTACCGCTTGGAGCGCGACCACGGCCGCGAGGTCGCCGATGAGACGCTGGGCGCGCTTCGGGCCAGCCTCGCCCCAGACCTGCCGGGCACTGCCCGGATGGTTGAGGCGGCCCGGCTGAAGGCCGGCGCCCCGATCGTCCTCGGCGACTGCTTCGCCGCCGCAACAGCCGCCGCTCACGCCCTCGTCCTACTGACCGGCGACCCGGAGCTCATTGAGCTTCCTGACGCTCCCTGCGCTATCGAAGACCTCCGCCCCGCCTAGAAGATCAACCGAATCGTCAGAGAGGTAGGTAGGTAGGTAGGTAAGTAGGTTCGGGCGCGTGCGTGCGCGTGGAGGTGATGCCTCCCCATACGAACCGGGGTCCCAGTTTCCCAGGCTCGGCAATCCGGCTGGGCGGCCGGAAGCCAGCCGCATCGTCCTGTCGGGACGAGGTGCTGGTGGCCATGGCTGCGCTGTCTGGGCGGAACGGGAGGGGTGTGTTTACGGTCAGCGAGGTCTACGCCGAGATGCGGGCCCGGAGAACCCCATACGTCGAGTCGACGGTCTTCAAGACCATGCAGCGGATGAAGAAGGAGCCAGCCAGGCCGCCGTACGTGAGCTTGGATCGGGCCGGCAAACGTGGCTTCCAGCTCGCCGCAACCCGCCCCACAACGTAGCCGGCCGTCCACACCTGAACCAGGGCCGTCCTGCTCCTGGCAGGGTGGATCGCACGTTGACGCCGTCCGGTGCGGCGACCTTCATGATGGCCATGTACGCCTTGGAGCAGAGGCATCGCCTATTCGTGCTGGGCTTTGCGGTGGGCTGTGCCCTTGCGAGCAGCTACGGGTTCCTGAGGGGGGCCTGGCCGTCCCGGATCGTCGAGGCGATCTGGACGCTGGCGGCGTTTGGACGTTGGATGGTGCGCAGGTCGCCTACGGCCAGCCCGGGCGAGACACGAGTTCCCGAACACAGATAAGGATAAGGCTCGGTGGCTGCCACAGCGCCCTTCGACAACGGCTTACATATTGCCGCCGCCGCCGACGACTTCCGGGCCCCGCCCGGCCGGGGAGTCGACGCCACCGCCCGGTGGTCGCCGAGCGACGGTCTGGCGCCCGCAGCCGAGCGACACAGCCGCGGTGCGGGCGCTGGTCGACGAGCTGGCGAGGCCAACAACACGGCGGTCGTCGTCGCCATTGACGGGAAGTCCGCCGGGTGTGCTCGGCCTCGCCGACCAGGTCGGGCAGGCGCGCCTGCCCCACGCCCGAAGCCGTCGCCCACATGGTCGCCGAGTCCGGCGCGACGCCGCCGTTGACATTGAGATACGTCTGGTAAGCGTTTCTGGTTTCGAGCCGCTCAGGACTCGTTGGTGGGGGCTGACATGGCCGCGGTGTGCTCGATGATCGAGCAGTAGCAGGCGTCGGTCCTGGGGAGCCGGTCGGCTTGAGTTTTGAGCGCGGCCAACTCGGCCCGTAGTGTCTCCAGTTCGGCGATGCGCCGGTCGACGTCGGCGACTTGGCGGTCCAATACCCCGAGGACATAGGTGCAGGGCGGTTCGCCGCGTTCGCGGAAGGCCAGGATCTCGCCGACCTCGGCCAGGGACAGCCCGAGGCGTTGGGCGGTCTTTACAAAGACCAGGCGGGACCGGTCTTCGTCGGTGTAGTCCCGGTAGCCGGAAGGGGTCCGTTCTGGTTGGGGTAGCAGACCGATGCCTTCGTAGTAGCGGACAGTCTTTGGGTTGACCCCCACGGCGTCGGCGACCTCCCCGATCCTCATGCCGCCACGTCGGCCACCGCGGTCTCATCCGCTTCGGCGTCGGGGTCTTCGTGGTGCCCGACGCTGCGCACCGCCTCGAAGAGCAGGGCCGGTCGTCCCCACAGGGAGTTAGCGAAGATGGCGGTCACGCTGACGGCCATGGCGGCCATGGCCCACACCGGGTACAGCAGCCCGGTGGCGGCCAAGGGGATGCCCAGCCCGTTGAAGGTAAAGGCCAGGGCCACGTTCTGGCGGGTCTTGCGGTAGGAGCGAGACGAGATGTCCCGGGCCACCATCACCGAGGTCAGCCGGTTGGACAAGATGATGATGTCGGCCGATTCCATGGCGATGTCGGTGCCTCCGCCCATGGCCAGGCCGACGTTGGCCTGCATCAAAGCGGGGGCGTCGTTGATGCCGTCGCCGACCATGGCCACCGACCCCGCACGCTGCAGGTCTCTGACGATGTCGGCCTTGTCGCCGGGCAGGACCCCGGCGTGGACGGTCTCGATGCCGACCTGGGCCGCCACCTGGGCCGCGGCCCTGGGGTTGTCACCAGTGACCAGCACGGGGTGCAGGCCGGCGGCGCGCATGGCGGCCACCGCCTGGGCGGCGTCGGGGCGCAGCTCGTCGCCAAGGGCGACCGCCCCGGCGAGCACACTGTCGACAGCGACGGCGACCACGGTGCGCCCCGACGCTTCGAGGGCCTCCATCCGCTCGGCCAGAGACGTGATGTCGACGCCGTCGGCGGCGAGCAGCGAGGACCGGCCGACCACCACCCGGCGGCCGGCGACGCGGGCTCGGACCCCTTGGCCGGTGAGGGATTCGAAGTCCTCGGTGTCCGTCACCGACAGGCCCCGGTCCAAGGCGGCGTCGACGATGGCCCGGGCCAGGGGATGCTCAGACGGCGCCTCCGCCGCCGCGGCCAGGGCGATGACCTCATCGTCGGTGGTCCCGCCCGCCGCCAGGACCTCGCGCAGCGCCGGGTGGCCCTCGGTCAGGGTCCCGGTCTTGTCCAACATGATGGTCTTTACCGACCGGAACGATTGGAAGGCCTCACCGGTGCGCATGAGGATGCCGGCGTCGGCGGCCTCCCCGCCGCCCCGCACGATGGAGAGCGGCGCGGCGATCCCGACCGCGCACGGGTAGCCCATGACCAACACCGACAGGGCGGCGAACACGGCCCGCTCCACGTTCACGGTGCCGGTGACCGCCCAACTGCCGAACAGCCAGGCGAGCAGGGCGAGCACCGAGATCGACAACACGGTCGGGGTGTAGACCCGCAGGATGCGGTCCACCAGCTGCAAGATGCCGGGCTTGAGGGCCCGGGCGTCTTCGACCTGGCGCACCACCTGGGCCAAGAAGCCCTCGTCGCCCAGCGCGCTCACCTTGACCACCAGGGTGCCGGTGGAGTTGATCGACCCGCCGATCACGGCGTCGCCGACCACGGCTTCTACCGGGACGGGCTCGCCGGTGACCAGGGCCTGGTCGACCGCGGAATGCCCGTCGACGACGGTCCCGTCGAGGGGGATCCGCTCGCCGGGGCGGACCCGGACCAGCTCGGCCAGGCCGACCTCGGAGAGGGGGACCTCGACCTCGGCCCCGTCCCTGATGACCCGGGCGACATCGGGCTGGAGGTCCAACAGCCCCTTGACGGCCTGGGAGCTGCGGGTCTTGACCAGCAGCGAGAGCCACTCGGAGAAGACGTGGTAGTTGACCACCAGGACTGACACGGCAAAGAACGCGGCGGTAGGGAACCCGTGGTAGCGGGCGGCCAGACCGACGATGCCGCCGGCCAGGCCGGCGAGCGCTCCGGCTTCGAGCATGACGTGCTGGTTCAAGATGCCCCGGCGCAGCGACTGGGCGGCCATCGACAAGATGTGGTTGGCCAGCCCGAAGACCACGGCCACGGCCAGCACGCCCACCACATAGGGGGTGGCCCCTCGGGCCGCCCCGGTGGCGTTGGCGGCCAGGGCCGCCCCACCCACTGCGGTCGCGGCCAGCGTGCCGCCGATGGCCACGCCCTGGCCCTGGCCCCGCAGCACCAGGTAGGCAGCGGTCAACAGGAAGGCGCCGACCAGCACGGGGATGGCGTAGGCGGCCGGGTTGGCCAGGTTCACGATCAGCGCGATGGCGGCCAGGCTGGCCCCGATGGCCACCGACAGACGCCGGCCCTCCTTGACCAGGGCCGCTTCCTCCTCCTCATAGGGGCGGGTCTTGCGGGGATCCCAGATGGTGTAGCCGATGTCTTTGAGGGTGCCGACCAGCTCCTCGGGGCGGACCCGGGACGGGTCGTAGTCGACCAGGGCCTGCTCGTGGGTCAAGCTGACCGCCACCTTGTCCACCCCGTCACGGCGGCCCAGGGCCCGCTCGATGGTGCCGGTGCAGAGCGAGCAGTGCAGCCCACCGATCTTCACCCGGAACCGGGCGCCCCCGCCGGGCCGCTCCTCAGCCCAGTAGCCCGAGGTGGGATCCTCGTTCTCGTTCTCGGGCTTCTTGGTGGCCAGAGCGCTCATGGCTTCACCTCGAAACCGGCGGTGGTGATACCGGCGCGCACCGCAGCTTCGGACCCGGCCTGATCGAGGACCACCCGGACCTGCTGGGCGGTGTGGTCGGCGGACACCCGCCGCACCCCGCCCAGCTTGCCCACGGTGCGTTCGATGCGCTCCTCACACTCCCTGCAGTCCATACCGGTCACGGTCAACACGAGCTCTTCCACGGCGGTCACCTCTTCGCTAGCGATCTATTCTCACCGTATACCTTCCAGTTACTAGAAGGTCAAGGGAGGAAGATGCCACAAATTTCGGGTAGGTCGGTGAGGGCCGACAAGTGCTCAGCCCGTCACCTGACCCGCGGCCGGGCCTGGCTCAGGCGGCCATGGCCCGGCACGCCTCGGCGCAACGCCGGCACGCCTCGGCGCAACGCTGGCAGCCGTCGGCCTCGAAGCGTTCGCACTCGGTGGCGCACGCCTCACAGATCTCCGCGCACAGCCGGCACACCTGCTCCGACCACCCCGAAGAACGGGCCAGCAGGGTCACGCACAGGGCGCAGATGGCCGCGCAGTCCAAACACAACTTGGCGCAGCCGGCCATGGCCGGATCGGTACTGGGAATACAGCATCCGGAGGCGCACGCCTCACACGCCTGTACACACTCGGCGGCGGCGTCGACACAGGCCTTGGCCTTCTCCTCGATCAGGGTGCTTGCCATAAGTGGTTCTCCTTTTTTTGTCGTTACATGTCGGCGGGTGCTGCTTGTCCCCAAGCTGAGTCCGCTCCTCGACTCGTTGTCTACGCCTTCCAGCCACTGGAAGGTCAAGGGTATTTTCGCTTCTCAAAACCCTGCGCGTTCGGGGTCGGGGCGGGTAGCCGCCGGTCGCTCGCCGGCGAAGAGCGGGACGGCCAGGGCGGCGCCGAGCGCGGCTCCTACGCCGAAGACGACCAGGGCGACGGTGAACCCGGTGGCGTCGAGGAGGCCCTGGAAGGCCAGGCTCCCGAGGCCGGACGAAGAGGGTGAACACGTTGAACCCCATGGCCTGGCCGCGCTTGGCCGGCAGCTGGGTGACGATCCCGGCCAGCAGCGGCTGGGTGAGGTCGTAGCCGAGCGACAACAAGGTTACGACCGCGGCCGGGATCGTCACCCGACCGCGGCGGTCGGGTGACCCGGCCGATCAGGGGTCCGAGGAGGAAGCCGGGGACCCCGTAGCCGAGCAGAGCCAGGCCGATGCCCACGTCGCCCAGGTGGTAGCGGCGGGCCAGGTAGACGCCGAGCCAGGTGTAAACCCCCGACTGCAGCACAGCGTTGATGAGCACGTAGGCGTAGGTGCGCCGGGCCCGGGACAGCCCAAGCAGGCGAACGTACCCGGCCACCACGTCGCGGGGCTTGGCCCTCGGGGCATCGGACGGGGGACGCCCGCCCAGGCCGTCCCGCCTGGGAACGAGGGCGGCCAGGACCACCGCGGCGAGCCCGGCCACGACGAAAAACAGGCCTCGCCAGCCAATGACTGGTTCGGCCAAGGCGCCCAACGTTGATCCGAAGGCGATGCCACCGGCCATGGCCCCGAATAACCACCCCAGCGCCCGGCCCCGCCGCTCGTAGGGGACCCGGTCGCCGACCAGGGCCAACGCGACGGGCACGATTCCGCTGGCGCTGACGGCGGTGACCAGGCGGGCCGCGATGAACATCCCAGCGCTGTTCACCGGCGCCGGTGGCCGCGGTAAGGGCGACAAAGGCGCCCAGGGAGGCGAGGATCACCCGGGCGCGTCCGACCCGGTCCGACAGCGGACCCCACACCAGGGTCATGACGCCGTAGGGGACGAGGTAGGCGGGCACGGCCCGGGCCACCGTGGCGACCGAGGTGTGGAGGAGCCCGGCCAGCCAGCGGCAGCAGCGGGGCGATCATGAACGCCTGGAAGAACACCAGAAACGTGGCCGCGACCAGCAGTGCCATGACCCCGGTGGGGCGCCCGGCGGTCACTGGTTGGATGTTTCGGGTGGTCATGGTCCACACCTCTGCCGGCGGCCCAACCATCCCGCCAGATCGAATGTTTCCCTCAACGGTCCGGCCCGTGCTGCCCACGCCGTCTCCTGGCCGTCCAGCCGACGTCAGTTAGGCAAGCTCACGTCTGTCCCCGTGGCGTCTGACCACGTACAGCCATAGGGTTATGGCTACGAAGGCCACGGTCAGGATGAGGGTGTAGTTGGCCGACAGGCTGACGTGCAGCAATCTGCCGGTCACAGCCGTACGGACGGGCAGTGCCCCCAGGGCTTTGAACAGTTCCTCCATGGCCAACGCCGAGACCACCATAGCGAGGAAGAAGACCCCGAAGATGTAGGCGGTGGCCCGCCATCCCATGAATTTGCGCCACAGGTTCAGCACCGGCACGGTGATGAGGTCCGAGACGATGATCCCCACCCCGGCGCCGAAAGACGCGCCGCCTAACCACAGGGCGGCGGCGAAGGGGACGATACCGATCGATCCGATGAAGCTGAGTACTCCCGCCGCCACCCCGACTGCCGCGTTCTCCAAGGCCCCGGGGAAGGTGGTGGGTGGAAGGAACAGGGTGGTCCACACCGTGTTCGGGACCAGGGCCACGATGAAACCGGCGATCAGGAACCCGAAGATCACGGTCTTGTAGATACGCCCGACGGTCTTGAAGTAGCGGGTGGCGATCCGGTACCGGACGTCGGGTTGGCGCAGTTGATCCCGCAGAGACGTTCGGGGCTCCGGCACGGCGACGGGCGTGGCCCCGGGGGCGGCCGCCTCGCCTATCTCGCCGTCCTGCTCCTGGAGGTGGCGGCGGGCGTCGTCGAAGACCTCGGTGGGCAGGGTGAGGCGGGCCACGGCGTAGACGATGACGACCAACAACACACCCGAGAGCAGCTCGGCGGCTAGGTACTGCCAGCCCAGCAGGACGTAGATGAGGATCCCCAGCTCGAAGACGATGTTCGTGGAGGCCAGGGCAAAGGAGAAGGTCGACTCGGCCGAGGCTCCCTTCTTGAACAGCGTGTTGGCGATGGTGACCGCCCCGAAGGTGCAGGCCGAGCTGGCTGCCCCGAGGGCGGTGGCCTTGCCGGTGGTGGCCAGGTCCCGCCGGCCGAGGACTCGGGCCATGGCCTCCTTGTCCACAAACACGTCGATAGCGGCGGTGACTGAGACGCCCAACAGGATTGACCACAGCGCCTTGTAGAAGAACACCGCCCCCACGTACAGCCCATGGGCCAGCCCGCTCAGCGGGTGGAGGGCAGCGACGACGGTCATCGCCGCCTCCCGTGACCCATCTCAGGACCCCCGACCCCGCTGTTGCCGTCAGGTAACAGACGGCCGACGAGCTGGCTCAGACGCTCGGGATACAGCGAGCCGAGGGAAAGACCCAAGGCGTGGGCCAGCGCGAAGACGTCAACCAGCACCCCGCAGAGCGCTTCACCCAGCTCTTCGGCCGGAGGCTCCTTGTGGCCCTGGTGGACCAACACGGCCCGGCACAGCTCGCCCACCTCCTCGCCCAGGTCCAAGCAGCGCACCTCGATCGGCCACGGTTCAAAGACGCCCTCCAAGGCGCCGCCCGTCCAGGCCACCACCTCATCGAGGGCAGGCCCCCAGGTAGGGGCCGCCTGGGGCTCACCTCCTGTCCCCTCAGCCACCTCAGCGGCGGCGGTGGTGGTGGTGGTGGTGGTGGTGGTGGTGGTGATCGTTCCGTCTTGGCGCATCTCGGCCATGCAACACCCTCCTGGCGCTGGAAGGTCAAGGCCGGGGCCCACCGCTCCGACACCCCCCTTCGTCGTGGACAGAGCCAGGCGGCTCATGGCCAGAGGTGCGGGCACTGCCGCTCAAGACGGGTTCGGTGCGCATACCGATGACTGCCGGCGAGGAGCTGCTTTCGCACGAGTCTGCGCGAGCGCCCTTGCCGTACCCAGCCCGGTACTGTCAGGACATGCCGAGAATGGTCGCCCGGGTGCTCCGGGCCCTGGGCGGCGTTGGTGCCGTCGCGGGGTGTACGTCGATGACGGCGATGCTGCCTGGTGTGTTGGTGTCGGCGTTCAGCGCCGTCGGTCTCGCCCTCTTCCAGTGCAGTCGGTCGGGCGTTGGCCCCGGTCACGATCCCGCTGTTCGTCGTCTCCGCTGTGTTCCTCATGGTCGGTGCGCTAGCGTGCAGTCGTCTGTCCACGATCTGTGCGCTTGGCGGCTGTGCGCTCGCCTACCTGGGCATGTTCGCCTTGGCTGGCGGCGCGTCGAGCGGGGGGATGAGCGCCATGGTCGGCTCCTCCTCGGCGGCCTCCAAGGCGGTGTTCTCAGTGGGGGCGATCTTGATCGTGGCGTCGTTTGTGATCCCCCCGCTGCGTCGCCGCCGCGGTGCATGTGCACCGGTGTTGGCTGCCCTCAGCCGATAGCGGACGCTCACCCCGGACGGCCCGGACTGTAGGGGCGTCGGCTCGGGTACCGATGGCGAGTGAACGCTCGCCGTTCGCGGCGCTGGGTTTCGGGTTCGTTCCGCCGGACTGCGCGCACCCCGGACCTTCGCAGGTGGGCGACATATTCACGACGCCATCGCCATCGCCATCGGCCGTACTCAAGGTGCGACCAATGTTGCATCTGATCATCTGATGACAATAAATCCTATTCCGCCGGTCTGGTAGCGCCGATGTACCGGTCGCTTCCCCACGGCATTCCAGGTGTCGTGGGGAAGGGTTCGATGCGAACGCCGGCGCCGGTGTGGGGGGCGTCGATCATCTCGCCGGAGGGGTTGACGACCATGCCGACGTGGATGATGTCGGTGGGGCTGGTGCCGAAGAAGACGAGGTCTCCGGGTTGGAGGGGGGCGCCGGGTGGGAGCTGTGGGCCGGCGTTGTATTGGTCTTGGGCTACGCGGGGCAGGGTGATGCCGCGCGATCACCCATCACGTCGAGCACGGCGGGTGGAGAGGAATGTCAGAGCGGGCAAGGCGGCGGAGCGCCCGTGCACAGCACCTGGAGTCGATCTCTCATCGCGATGCCGGTCAGCTGTGACCCAAGCTTGGGACGAACACGCCGCATCCGATCCGCTACCAGCTGCCCGTGGTGCCGATCCCCTCGTCGTGCTGCGCTGCCTCACCGACCGGGACCGTCGCCTGGTGTCGGTCCTCGCCGAGCACCAGGTGCTCACCACCACCCAGGTCACCCAGCTCGCCTTTCCCAGCCTCGACGTCGCCCAGCGTCGACTGCTGCGCCTCACCCGCCTCGGGATTCTCGACCGGTTCCGCTGGCACGCCCTGGTCGGCTCCGAAGCCTCGGCACTGGCGAAGCTACGGTCGAGGTCGGCGGCGAGCTCTTCGATGTTCATTGCTGTCTCCTGGGCGACGGTGTCTACCGAAGAGACGGTATCATCCGGATAGACAGATGTGACGAGGGAGAAGAGCGCCCCATGGATTACGACTTGGCGATCATCGGTTCGGGCGGGGCGGGCTTTGCGGCGGCGATCGCGGCGACGGCGAGAGGTTTGCGGGTGGTGATGGTGGAGCGGTCCACGATGGGAGGGACGTGCGTGAACGTCGGCTGTATCCCTTCCAAGGCGCTGCTGGCCGCAGCGGAGGTACGTCACGTGGGGGCGGAGGCGCGCTTCCCCGGGATCGTCACATCTGCGGGAGCGACGGACATGGCCGCCCTGAATCGGCGGCAAGTCGGAGATCGTCGGGATGCTGCGGCGCGAGAAGTACGAGGACCTGGCCGCCGGCTACGGCTGGGATGTCCGCCACGGTGAGGCCCGGTTCGTGGAGGGACCGGCGCTGGTCATCGACGGCGAGCGGGTCGAAGCGGCGCACTACCTGATCGCCTCCGGCGCAGCGCCGTGGGTGCCGGCGGTGCCCGGTCTCGACGAGACCGGCTATCTGACCTCGACCACCGCCTTGGAGCTCGACGAGCTGCCCGGGTCGCTGATCGTGGTGGGCGGCAACTACGTGGGGTTGGAGATGGGTCAGATCTTCGCCCGCCTCGGCTCCTCGGTGACGTTGATCGAGGCGTTGGACCGTCTCGCACCGGGTGAGGAGCCGGAGCTGTCGGAGGTCATCACCGGGGTCCTCAAAGACGAAGGTGTCGAGGTGTGGACATCCGCCGCCCTGGTCGGGGTGTCGAGGCAGGACGGCCAAGTGGTCGCCCGGGTTGCCGATGGCCGGGAGGTACGCGCCGACGCCATCTTGATGGCCACCGGCCGCCGTCCCGTCACCGCCGGTCTCGGCCTCAACAAGGTCGGGGTGGAGACCGGCCGGGTCGGTGAGGTGGTCGTCGACGACGGGCTGCGGACCGCTAACCCGAGGATTTGGGCGGCCGGGGACGTCACCGGTGCGGCGCAGTTCGTCTACGTGGCCGGCGCGCACGGGACCATGGTGGTCGACAACGCTTTCGACGGCATCGGACGGACCGTCGACTACTCGCATCTGCCCCGGGTCACCTTCACCAGCCCCAACCTGGCCTCGGTCGGCCTGACCGACGCCCAGGTGGCGGACGCCGGGCTGGAGTGCACGTGCCGGGTGCTGCCGTTGGCGTACGTACCCCGGGCGATTGTCAACCGTGACACCCGGGGGATGGTCAAGATCGTTGCCGAGGTCGGCACCGGTCGGGTGGTGGGCATCCACATTGCGGCCGCGAACGCCGGGGATGCCATCCTGGCCGCCACCTACGCCCTCGAAGCGGGCATGACCGTCGATCAGCTGGCCGCCACGTGGGCGCCGTATCTGACCATGGCGGAGGGCATCAAGCTGGCTGCCCAGTCGTTCCGCACCGACGTGGCCAAGCTGTCATGCTGCGCAGCATGACCCGCTCCACCAGCCTCCCGGTGCTCACCCCACCTGCCCCCGCTGCTGGCGCCGCCCTGGAGCTAGTCGCCAAGTTCTTCCGGGCCCTGGGCGACCCCACCCGGCTGGACCTGCTCGAGTTCCTCGTCGAACACGGCGAGGCGACAGGCAGCGAATGCGTCCAGCGGGCCGGCCTGTCCCAAGGCCGGGTGTCGGCCCATCTGGCCTGCCTGGTGTCGTGCGGGCTGGTGACCATGCGACGCCAGGGCCGCTACGCCTACTACCGCGTCATCGACAAACGGGTCGGCGGACTCGTAGCCGTCGGCACGGACATGACCGCCGAGCACGCCCTGTCCATCGCCGCCTGCTTGAGAGTGGGACCACCAGGGTCGTGAACATCCCGACGGGTCGCGACGGGATCAAGCACACCGCAGGCCCCAACGTTGACCAGTCCCGGCCGCCCACCTGGAGCACCCGTCGCGAGGCGCTGGCGGTGTGTCGGTATAGCCCCAACCACCGCAGGGTCGCGGTCATCGCCACGGGGGTGTGGGGACGGTCCTGGTCGGGGTCAACCAGGGTTCGGTCCTGGCCGCTGGCCGGCTGGGCCCGCTGCTACGGGTGCGCGTCGGCCTCGATAACGTGATCCCTGGGTGTGTGTCCACCACGGGCGTGCTCGCCGGGTCTCGGCGCAACGGCTCGAACCACGCTGGCGCTCCCGACGGCGCCGACCCACCGTGACCGCCGCCAGCTGCTCGGCTGGCCTTGTCTGCGGCGTGGCCCACTTCCGCTTCGGCGCTCCGCGGCAGAGGGGCAAGCCGCTCCCAGGACGGGTCAGTAGCGTCATCCCCGCCGGGGGTAGCGGCAAGCCATCGCGGATACGGCCTCGCCGTCAGCGGCTTGGGTTGGCGGTCCGGGAGGTGCTCCAAGGACGGCCTCGCTCCCCGCTGCGCTCTAGTTTCCCTTCAACGGGATCTTGTGTCCGACGAGCCAGGAGAGGGCTCCGGCGGCTTGGGTGAGGGTGTAGCTGCCGTCGGGGACGCCGTAGTCGAGGTGGTAGGTGCCTTGGCTATCGAGCAGGCTGCGAAGCTTGGCGGGGAGCTTCCCGTAGAGGTCGGGGAGATCCTGGGTGAGGAAGCGCATGTTTCCCGGCGGGTCGTCCAGCCCGGACGGGTGACGTTGGTGCCCGCCGCGGCACGCCCGAAAGCGGTGAGTTGCGCCACTCCGGGCTTGCCGTTGTCGAAGGCGCCGTAGAGGCCGAGGGTGAGGACCTGCACGCCTTTGTCTTGTAGCTGGGCGAGGTGTTGGGCGACGGTGGGGATGCTGGCGGCGCAGCTGGCGCAGCCGTCGGCGACGAGCCAGACGAGGGTGGTGTGACCGCGTAGGGAGGCGACGGTCTCCTGGCTGCCGTTGGCGGTGGTGAAGGTGCCGTTGGGGGCGGCTGCGCCGACCCTGGCCAGGGTGAGCCCGCCGCCTTGGGGCTGATCGCAGAGTTCGTGCTTCGGGCGTGGGCGACGAGGACCCGGTGGCCAGGGCGACGGCAAGAGCGGCGACGGTGGCGGGCCGGATCCACCGGCGCCGGGCGACGGTGGGGGCCGCGCCGGGGGGGAGAGAATAATCGCTCACGCGAGCTTCCCGGCGGCGGCGAGAAGCTGGGGCATGCTGGAGCCAGGTGAGCCGTTCACGTAGGTGACCTGTCCTCGGGCGTTGAGCAGGTAGTAGATGTCGAGGTAGCTCTGCGGGTCGTAGGCGCGGGTGAGCGACGCGGAGGAGGTCCCGAACGTCCAGTCGGGGTTGGTGGCCTCAGGCCCGGCGAGCGCTTTGGCGAACGAGGTCATGGACGGGCCGGACTGGCCGAGGTCCTGGTACAGCTCGACCTCGTCGACCCTGACACCGTCGGCTTGGAGCTTGGCCACGTTCTGGGCCATGGTCTGGGTGCCGGCCTGGCACGACGAGCACCACGTCGACACGAACCACACCAAGGTGGGGTGGCCCCTCAACGATGCGACGTCGACCGTCTGACCGGACAGGGTGGTGAACGTGCCCGCCGGCGCGGGCTGCCCGACCGAAGGGGTCGCCGAGGATTGCGATGAGGCGGCCGGCCCGGAGGGTCGGTTGGCGTAATGCAACCCGAGGATCGTGCTGGCGACGGCCAGCACCGCGACCCCGCCGGCACCGAACCCCCAGCGCCGCCGCCGCTTGGCCGCTACTTCAGCCTGGCGGCGGCTTCGGCTCGACGCCGCGCCCGGCTGCGGTCGAGTGCCGCTCACCGCAGGGCTCCGTCCTCGACGGCCGGTCGGTCGACCGCCGTGCGGGCAACTGGGGGGCGCTCCCCGACGGCGCAGCCTTCGTCGGACAGGCAGGCGACGGTGGCGACCTTGCGCAGACCCCACCAGCCGGTGAGGGCGAGCAAGGCCAGGCTGGCAGCGAGGAACTGGGTCTGGTGGACGGCGAAGAAGTGCTGGAGGGTTCCGGTGGTCCCATAAAGGCCGACCCCTGACACGCCGACGAAGGCCAGCACGGTGGGGACGATCGGGGTGCAGCAAAGGAAGCTGGGGAGAAGGCTGGCGACGAACGCCACCCCGCCGGCCGTGCCGGCTGCCGCCCGGGCCCGGGCGATGCGGCGCATGGTATAGACCTGCACGCTGAGCACCAGTCCCATCCCGGCGCCGAGCACGATCGACCAGGCGAGCAACCCCGCGTTGAGGTAGTGCCAGTTGGCCAGCTCGAAGCGTTGGGTGTAGTCGAACGGCAGCAGGAGGGAGTACAGGAACGCGACAACGGCTGCGACGGTGACGAACCCGGCCAGCCGGCCGGGCGAGCCGAGCACCTCGCCCAGCGCGGCCCGCAACGTGGCGGTGCGGATCGTGGTGGTGCGGATCGTGGTGGTGCGGATCGTGGTGGTGCGGATCGTGGTGGTGCGGGCCGTACCGGTCGCTGACTGGCTCACTGGCGCCACGCCCCGCTGGAAGGAGGGCAGCAGGCCGCGCCGGCACGGCGACGCCGGCGAAGCCACAAGCCCACCGCGGCCACGGCCAGCAGACCGGCGATGACACCCCCCAAGGTGCCGAGGGTGGCCGCGCCCGCGGTGGCGAGCGCGGCGAGCAGTAGCGGACCGCCGCAACACAGGAGCGGGGCGAGCACCAGCAGGATCGCCGCCCCCCGCCCTCGCCGTTCCTTGACCGGCTGGGCCGGTCCCCGCTCGAACCGTCCCGATGTCGAACCGGTGCCAGGGGCCGGCCGCTGGGTTTCGGGATGGGGCAGGGACCCGCTGTCGGTTCGGAGCAGGGTCATGGAAACCTCCTCGGATGACGGCCACCTCGGCGGCGGAGCATGCTCCACGGACGAGACAGGGCCAGAACTCACAACCAACTCTACTACGTATCCGTAGAAGCGAGTCAACGCGGGGTGAGACGGGTAGATCGATCGAGGCCGGCCGCCGTGGCCGCCGCGAGGGAGGTCAGGAGCATGGGTGTGCGAGCAGTGGCGGGTGACGTGGTGACCGCCGGGGTGGCCGGGTACGCGGGAACGAAGGTGATGGAACCGGTCAGCAGGGCCCTGTACAAGGCCGAATCGCCCGAGACCCAGGCGAAAGAGGACGCGGTCCGACCGGGCCCGCCGTACCAGCTGGCCGCGGAGAAGATTGCCAAGGCGGTCGGCCTGAACCTGTCGGACAAGGCCGTCGAACGTGCCGGTATGGGTTTCCACTACGGGCTGGCGATCTCGTGGGCACCGTTGTACGGGGTTCTGCGCCGACGTGCCCATTTGGGTGGCCCGCTGGCTGCTGTGGTCACCGGCGCAGCCATGTCGGCGGTGGCGGACGAGGCCCTCACTCCGCTGCTCGGTTTCTCCGCCCCCAACCGGTTCTACCCGCTCGCCACTCACGGGCGTGGCGTCGCCGCCCATCTGGTGTTCGGCGCGGCGGTTGGCGTGGTCAGCGAAGGGGTTTGGGCGCTCACCGGTCGCCGCCCGACAAATCGTGGGGCCGGTCGCTGGCGCGGGCAGCAGCAGCAAGGTCGCTCATCCTCGACTCGTCAGAGTGTGGGTCAGGCGTCCGTCACTTCGAGAGACAGGAAACTGCAATGACCGTTGATCTCGTCGTGTTGGGCACCGGCTCGGGGGCCCAGGGTGTCGCCTACTCGTGTCGCGAGGCGGGGTGGAGTGTGACGATCATTGATTCCCGGCCATTCGGTGGTACCTGCCAGTTGCGTGGGTGTGACCCGAAGAAGGTGTTGGTGGGGGTCTCGGAGGTGGCGGATTGGACGCAGCGCATGCGCGGCAAGGGCATGCCCGGCTCTCCTGGGACCATCGACTGGCCGGAGATGATGGCGTTCAAGCGCACCTTCGTCGACGGTGTCCCGGAGTCAAACGAGACGGCGTTCGAAGAGGCTGGGATCCGGACCGTGCACGGGCGGGCCCGTTTCACCGGTCCCACCACTCTGCAGGTTGGAGACGACGTCCACGAGGCCCGTCACGTGGTCATTGCCACCGGCGCTCGCCATGCGCCCCTCGGTATCCCCGGCGAGGAGCATCTGGTCACCAGCACGGGGTTCTTGGACCTAGAGACGTTGCCGCCAAGAGTCCTGTTCGTCGGGGGAGGCTACATCGCGTTCGAGTTCGCGCACGTCGCGGCGAGAAGCGGAAGCGTGGTACGTGTCGTGCATCGGGGAAGCCGGCCGCTCGGGGCCTTCGACCCGGACTTGGTGGACGAGCTCCTGTCGACCACCCGTGATCTTGGTGTCGACGTGGTGCTGCAGACTGCCGTCACGGGCATCGAGAAGAGAGGGAACGAGCTCGTCGTCCGGACCCGTAGGGGAGACGGCACGAACGAGTTCGTTGCCGATCTGGTCGTCCACGCCGCCGGACGGGTGCCCGAGATCGATGACCTCGACCTCGACGCCGCCGGGGTCACCCGGCTGGAGGGTGGAGGCGTCGAGGTCAACCAGTACCTCCAGAGCGTGAGCAACCCAGCTGTGTACGCCGCCGGTGACGCCGTGGCGAGCGGCGGTTTCCCGCTCACGCCGGTGGCGGGCATGCAGAGCGGCATCGTGGCCGCCAACCTCTTGGAGGGGAACTCCCGTACCCCCAACTACGAGGGAATCGCCAGTGTCGTCTTCACCACCCCCGCCCTCGCCCGGGTAGGCATGGACGAAGCCGCCGCCAAGGCCCGTGGCATCAAATACATTGTCCATCACGATGACACGACCGGTTGGTACTCGTCGCGCCGGGTGGCACTCGCTCACACCGGCTTCAAGACCCTCGTCGAAGAAGAAACCGGGCGGATCCTCGGCGCCCACCTCTTCGGCCACCACGCCGAAGAAGTCATCAACATCTTCGGGCTGGCCATCCGCAAGCGCCTCACAGCCGACGACCTGAAAGACATGGTGTACGCCTACCCGACCAGCGCCTCCGACATCGGCTACATGGTCTGAAGGTTCATAGCAAGGGAGCAGGGGATCGCTCGACACGGGCGGTCCCCTGTGGGGTCGTGAGGATGTTCGACGACGGGGACGTCAGGGCCGTCGGGATGGTGTAACGCCCCCACTGCGGAGGCCGACACCATCGCCCGAACCTGGATCTACCAGCAAGGCATCGACGGAACCCTCGCGTCCTGGCCGACACATCGGCGCGCAGTCGGCCCGAGATGCCGGCCGGCGATGTGCGCGTCAGCGGTGGATGAGCCGTCGGCCCCACGCCCAGGTGGGTCGCAGTCCCACCGCGACAATGGCACTGCCACAGGCGACGACACCAACGATCGAGGGCTGGACCCCGCCCAGCACACATGCCGACCACGCCATGACCGAGGCCACGACCGCCACAGCCGAGCCGACCAGCGCCGTCGGCGCGGCGCGCACCGAGAGAACGTCCTCCAGCCTGGCGATCCGGTAGCGGAGGTGTTCGCCACCCCCGAAGCCCGCCGATCCTCCAGCCGAGGTGGCCAGCAGCGCCACCCGCGCCAGCGCCGAGAGGACCGGCGTCCGGCCGACGGCTCGGACGGCCTCGTCATCGGCGGCCGCCTCCAGTTCGCGGCGCAGCCCGTCCCATGCTCGGCGCACCGGTGGCAGGCGGCCGTAGGCGGCTGCCACCGCCCCGCCGACCACCAGCACCCGCGGGTGGCCCAGGCGGACGTGCGCTCCTTCGTGCTCGCACACCGCCCGCCGCTCCGCCTCGTCGAGCGGCGCCAACAGCGCCGAGGTGATCACCGCCCGGGGCCGCCACAAACCCCCCGGCGGCACGCCAGACCAACACTCCCACCGCGGCTGTGGCGGGAAGGTAGCCCGCCAGCTGCCACTGCCCCTCTTGCAGCCCAAACAGGCACCCGCCCCCCGATACCCGGATGCCGGCCAGCCAGGACCCTATAGAGGCGCCGAGGCAGGCCAACCACACCGCCGGCAGCAGTCCCCAGCCAACCAGTCCCACCAGATGGGCAGCGGCCGCCACACGGGGCGACACCCCCGCCCTCTCACCGACCACGGCAGGCAGCACCACCAGCAAGCCGAGAAGGCCCAGTCCGACCACAGCTGCGGTCACGACCGGCGTACCCGCTCGAGGAGCGCGGCCAGTTCCGTAACCAGTTCTGGGTCATCGAGGCCTTCCACGAAGTGCACCAACGCCGAGCGGGGATCGGCCGTCGCCGCCAGGAGGGAGCTGATCGCCTGGGCTGTCAGCTCGTCGGGGTCCCCCGCCGCCCGGTACACGTGGCCACGGCCCCGCTCGACCCGCTCCGCCAGTCCCTTGTCCACCAAGCGGGACAGGATCGTCATCACCGTGGTGTAGGCACGCGACTCGTCCCCCAGACGCTCCCACAACTCCCGGCCGCTCAGCCAGTCGTCCGCCACCCAGAGCTGCTCCAAGACCTCGCTTTCCAAGTCACCCACCCGGCGACCCGCTACCAGCCGTCTCGCCATCCTCTTCTCCTACATTGTCGTCGTAATCAGGATACGGCACGACGTGCCCGCGCACCAACGCAGCCACAGCGTGCTTTGCGGGCACGTCGCCCAGGGGCGAAAATGGGGCGGCCCTGCCCGCCGACGCCGTCGCATCCTTGGCTCTTGAGGCCGTGATTCTGATTCAGCCTGGCGCCGGGGCGCATCTTTGAAGGGCGGACCACGAGGGAGGAATGGGCGGTCGCGCATTGTCGCTACGAGCACGCCGGACAGATTTTCGGTTCCCTACCGGACCCCCGGGCAGGCCCGCACACACAACCTACCCCGCGTGAGGAGGCGTAGTAATGCAACAACCGGCAGAAGTTGATGTGGATGAGGACCAGCCGATCGTGGAACGTCTCGCCGCGATCGACGTGGCCAAAGGCACAGGGATGGTCTGCACCCGGGTGCCGCACGCCAGCATCGTCGGTAAGAGGGTGACCAAGGTGTGGGAGGTGAAAGCGACGACCAAGGCGCTGTTGGAGCTGGCCGATCATCTCGTGGCCCAGGGGATCGAGCGCACGATCTTGGAGTCGACCTCCGACTACTGGCGACCCTTCTAATACACCTGGATGCACCGACAGTTAGCGGAAAGCGAGGCTGTCCATCCGCGGAAAAGGTGCCCTGACCTGGGAGAATGTTGGTTGCTAAGACCACATTCGTTCCGAGCCGGAGGGCACCTTCCCGATGCGAGCATCTTGCCAGGTTTTAGACCGCATGGAGGTGGTCTTCGACGACACCAACGCCGTGGCCAACGGGGGGTTGAGCTTGCCGATGACCCTGGCCGGCCATATGGGCCTCAAGGACCTGGTCGACGATCATGTCGATCTGGGCGATGCCCCGGGCCGGGCCAACGTGGGCCTAAAGGTGATGGGCTTGGTCGCCTCCGCGCTGGCAGGGGGCGACTCGATCGACGACGCCGACGTGTTGCGCTCCGGACGCTCCCAGGCGGCAATTGGCCAGTGGATGCCGGCGCCGTCCACGCTGGGCACGTTCCTGCGGAGCTTCTCGTGGGCGCATGCCCGCCAGCTCGACACCGTGGCTGCCAAGTTGCTGTCCCGGGCGTGGGCGGCGGGAGCAGGCCCCGGCGACGCTCCCTTGACGATCGATGTCGACTCCACGATCTGCGAGGTCTACGGCACCAAGAAACAAGGCGCCCGCTACGGCTACACCAAGGTGCGCGGCTATCACCCCCTGGTCGCCGCCGCGGCCGGCACCGGGGATGTGTTGGGGGTGCGGGCCAGGGGCGGCAACGCCCATACCGCCCGGGGGGCGGCCGGCTTTTTGACCGAGGTGTTCAACCGGGCCCGGGCAGCGGGGGCGACGGGCCCGATCAGCTTGCGGGCCGACTCAGGCTTCTACTCCAAAGCGGTTGTCGACGCATGCAAAAAGGCCGATGTCCGCTACTCGATCACGATCAAGATGTCCAAGGCCCTCCACAAGACGATCTCGGAGATCGCGCCGATGCGTGGACGCCGATCCCGTACTGGATCGAAGACGGCGCCGATGTGGCCGAGACCACCTGGCAGCCCTTCAAAGCCAAAAAGGGCAAGCCGGTCCGGCTGATCGTGCGGCGCACCAAGCCCACCCCCGGCAGTCAGCTGGCCCTGCTCGCCACCTACGACTACCACGCGTTCATCACGTGCGCCACGAGGCGCCATCAACCGGGTGGGATGAAAGGACCCACCTCCGGGCTGTCGCAGCAGCCCGCTGAAGCTGAGAGCAGCCTGACCTTCGGAGTCACGGGGCCAGGTGGGAGCAGCTCTGACAACGACGGGACGGCCTGGCACCGCCAGACAGGCCGGGTCCGGCAAGCAAGACGGAAAGGTGTACGAGTGCAGAAACCAGTGGTGGAACCCCCTCAAGAGCGTGACCGGCTCGAACCTGGTGGATCTGGGCCGGGCAGCAGTGCACGCCCACCTCGGTGGGCGACTCCGACCGTCGGACGTGATGGCCGGCGAGGAGGCCACGGTGAAAGCCTGCGGCGTAACCGTGGCGAGGCTGCAGGGGAAAAGCTGGGCACCGACCCCGTTGAACGGTTGATGGTGAACGTGGGAACCGCTACCGGGTTCCCCTACCTGCCGGCCATCCAGGTCGGCAGCGGGAAGGCCTGCCGTCGGCTGACGGCCTGGTGGCGGGGCGGAGGGTCCGTAGTAGTCCGAGGACGGGAAAGCCGGCCACATGGCGAAGGGACCCAGCGAGACCGCAGACAAGGACCTGGAACATCAGGAGGTCGCCGGTGAACACCGACGCACCGTGGCCCGACCTCTACGAGGCCGAGTCACGGGTACTACACATCCAGACCAAGCTGCACCAATGGGCTACCGACGACCCTCATCGTCGGTTCGATGACCTCCATAACCTCGTCGCCGATCCTGCCTTCTTGGTGGTTGCGTGGGATCGGGTGCGGGGCAACCGAGGGGCGCGATCAGCCGGCGTCGATGGGGTGGCACCTCGCTCCATCATCTTCGGCAAGGACCGGTTCCTCACCGAGCTGCGAGATGATCTCAAGGCCCGGCGGTTCCAGCCCCTGCCCGTGCGGGAACGGATCATCCCGAAGCTCGGCTCCCCAGTGGGCCGTCGCCTCGGCATTCCGACCGCCCGGGATCGCACTGTGCAAGCAGCCCTCAAGCTGGTGCTCGAGCCGATCTTCGAGGCGGACTTCAAGCCGGCAAGTTACGGCTTCCGCCCCAAGCGCCGAGCCCAAGACGCGATTACCGAGATCCACCACTTCACCACCCGCTCGTATGAGTGGGTGCTGGAAGGTGACATCACGGCGTGCTTCGACGAAATCTCTCATGTCGGTCTCCAAGACCGGCTGCGGCGACGGATCGGAGACAAACGGGTCATGGACTTGGTGAAGGCGTTTCTCAAGGCTGGCATCCTCTCCGAGGATGGCGTCACGAGGGACACCGACACCGGCACGCCCCAAGGGGGGATCCTCTCACCCCTGCTGGCCAATGTCGCCCTCTCCGTCCTCGACGAGCACTTCGCCGAGGCGTGGGCGGCGTCTGGCACCAGCCACTCGTCGCGCAGCTACCGGCGCCGCAAGGGTCTGGCCAACTATCGCCTGGTGCGATACGCGGACGACTTTGTCGTCCTCGTGGCCGGCACCCGAGCGCACGTCGAGGCCCTGCGTGATGAGACAGCAGAGGTGCTTCGCCCGATGGGCCTGCGCCTGTCGGAGAAGAAGACGACGATCGTCCATATCGATGACGGGTTCGACTTCCTCGGCTTCCGCATCCAGCGACAACGCCAACCGGGGTCGAACAAGCAGAACGTCTACACCTGGCCGTCGAAGAAGGCGTTCGCCTCCGTCAAGGCCAAAGTGCGGGCGCTCACCCAGGGAGGCACGAACCAACCGCTCAAGGTCTTGCTGCGCCGGGTGAACTCGGTGCTGCGAGGCTGGACCAACTACTTCCGGCACGGGGCGTCCAAAGCGACCTTCCGATACCTGCACCAGTTCGCCTGGCGCAGGGTCCTCGGATGGATTCGCCACAAGCACTCCCGGGCCACCTGGAAGTGGCTCCGCCGACGCTACCTACCAAGGTGGTGGCCGACGGACGGTGAGACGGTCATGTTCGACCCGGCGACGGTGGCGGTCACCCGCTACCTCTACCGGGGCAGCAAGATCCCAACACCGTGGACAGCGGCCCAGATGACCGTCGCCTGAAGTCCAGCGACAAGGGCTCGTGGAGAGCCGGATGCGTGGGAACACGCACGTCCGGTTCGGAGGTGCGGGTCGGGGAAACGGACGGTCTGAGAAGACAGCACCGCGCCCCGGCCCGATCCCTACCGATCAGACCGGGCCGACCGTTCCCGTCGAAGCCGACCATCGCGCCCACGCCCAGATCGAGCTCGTCATCAGCGACCTCAAAGAAGGGTCCGGCTGGGCCCACATGCCGTCGGGACTGTTCGGGGCGAACGCCGCCTGGCTCGCCATCGGGGCCATCGCACACAACCTGGCCCGCTGGACCGCACGCCTCGGCGCCATCTCCACCTCGGTGATCACCACCCCCACCCTACGACGGCGGTTCTTCGCCATCCCCGGACACCTCACCCGCTCAGCCCGGCGCAACACCTTGCACCTCGCCGACAACTGGCCATGGCGTCAGAAGTTCCTTGACGCCCTCGAGCGTCTCCGCGGCCTCGAGGTCTGCCTGACCTGAACCGGTCGGCAACAAGCGCCGCCGCCCACGCTGCCGCCGCCTCGAAGACCACAACACACAACCGACGCCTGGATCCTCACGGCCGCTCAGCGGCCCGCTACGCCCACAGCCCCCCGACCGGCACCCCTGACCCATCCGAGCACCAACCAAAGCCTGAAACCAAGGCCCGACCCCGGTCGGTGGATTGAGGATACATCTTGGAGGCCGCCGGTCTCAAGGTCTGGCTGGTGAACGCCAAGCAGGTCAAGAACGTGCCAGGACGCCCGAAGAGCGACAAGATCGACTCGGTGTGGCTGGCCAAGCTGGGCGAGCGCTCCATGGTCTCAGCGAGCTTCGTCCCGACCGAGGCGATGCGCCACGTGCGCGACTTGGCCCGGGCCCGCTTCGATCTCGTCGAGGACCGCACCCGGGTCAAGCAACGCGTCGAGAAGCTGCTCGAAGGCGCCTTGGTGAAGATCTCGTCGGTGCTCTCCGACATTCACGGGGTGTCGGGACGGGCCATGATCGAAGCGCTCATCGCCGGCGAACGAGACTCTCACGTGCTCGCCGGTCTGGCCAAAGGCCGGGCCCGAGCCAACCTCAAGGCCCTGGCCGAGGCGGCAGACGGGCGCTTCACCGAACATCACGCCCGCCTGGCCCGCCTCCTGCTGGATCAGATCGCGACCTGGCCAGGCATATCGATATCGTGACCGCGCTGCTCAAGGCTCTCGGCCACCACGTCACCTTTACGGGCTCTACGCGATGAAGCGGGGGGCGTGCTCAGGAGGGGTACCACTCCATAGATCCCACACATGAGCCAGAGGTCCCGCCATTCTTGTGGTTTGACGACTACGAGAACAGGAGACCTCTGGTGGGAT
>JAABUZ0100003034.1_pt1 | contig 26061 bp, 9 predicted proteins | sample 5562091 | NCBI WGS metagenome assembly JAABUZ01 (sample SAMN12813069, study PRJNA571459) | rock metagenome | isolation source: Antarctica rocks | place: Antarctica: Victoria Land, Linnaeus Terrace sud | collected 2015-12-21 | reverse complement strand
AATATTAGTTAATCTACTTAACTAAAAAAATTCGAAAATTTTTGAAAAATTATTACTAGTAATATTCATACTCGAAATTTACCCAAAATATTGCTATTTTAGTTATTAACTCGCGTGTGGATTATTCGAAGCAAACCCAAAATTTAACCGAAATTTAACTAAAATTTAACAGATTGCTGCTAGTTGAAAAGCAAATTTCTATTAGTTGACTAGAAGTTAGTTAATCGGAAAATTGCTAGTAAATTCCGAATAAATTCTAGATAAATTCCGGGTAAATAACTATGTAAGTTGGCAGTACAATAATTACTAAATTCGAAGTTTTAACCTTTTTATTATAAATATATAGTAGTGCAATTTTTCTTCTTCTTTCTTACTTGATTCAACATCTATTACAAGTCTATGCAAGATTCTATATACTATTGTAAACGTAAACGTCTTATTTCTTTGTCAAAAACTACTATTGTTTGCATTCTATACTAGAAGCTTTACTATATAATATTTATCTATATAATTTATCTTGTTCTTAAAATCTTATATTAAATTGTATTTAACAAATTTGTCTTGCAAGAACTTTAAACAACTCAAACTTTATTAAATTGTAGCTATATAAAGATTTAAGCTTTTCTTGTAAATCGTAGCTATATAGAGTTTGCATATCTTTACATATTTTGGATTAAATCTTTTTCAATTTTTGTCTACGCACTTGTATATTAAAGTTAACTATTTAAACTCTTGAACAAGTAATTATAACGCACTTAGATATCTATTTTTGTAAATAAGTACGTTGTAAAATAATTGCAAATCTTATTTGATTATTTAAATACTCTTACTTTGTAAGTAAGCAATTGTAATATATTCGAATTCTTTCGAAGTAAACTATTTCTATTAATTGAGTAAACATATTGTAAGTTTACAATATTCTCGAATGTTTTTGTACGTTTATATATATTATCTTTTTTCTTTTACGTTATCAAAATAATAGATAATAGAACGCTTAGTTGCACTCTAGGAGTTAAGAAGCTTGCCCAACTATATACATTGATTGATGCTACTTAACTCGATCACGTAATGTCGAGTCAAGTAGTGCTAAATTAAGTAGTACTCAATACTAAGCTAGATTAAGTACAATATTTCGACATTTCTACTTAATCTAAATCTAGAAATCAACTCTTATATAAATCATGTTTTATATTTTATTAAGTTCGAAATTTATTTTAAAACTTCTAAGTCTCGAACACCTTTTTAGCAAAAATAAAAAAAATGCATAAAAGTTTCTTGTCAACAATTTATGTGCAAACGTACGTATATTTACGATTTTAAAATTTAGCAAAACTCGAAGAGTATATAGAAGACAAAATCTATATTGCGAGTTATGCAAACGTCGTCAATAATATTCGATAACTATATTAATAAAATAAAAGAACAATAAGTGCAAATTTAAATAAATAATGCAAAGATTAGCAACGATAAATATAGCAACTATCTAATCGCGAGTTGTTCAAATAACCAAGTTTAACATTTATGCTTAAAATTACAAGTAATTTAATTATTAAATTAATTTAAGAGTTTGTTAAAACACTTCAAATGCGTTACAAAAAAAAGCTTTAATTAGCTTGTCAACTATTTGCTTCTTAATAAAGATATATTTTAATTTAATTTAATTTGCTTATTTGCGATTTTTTCGCAAACAAATTAGATTTAAATACTTATATACTTTGTTTAAATATGTTGCGCGAGATTCTTAATAAACGCTATTGCTCTCTAGTTGTCGCAATATATAACGATAGCAACTAGGCACAACGCAAAAGACGTCAAAAAGAAAGTTTTAACAACAACAAGAATTCTAGACGTAAACGATAACAATAAAAATAAATAAAATAATTGCAACTACTTTAATAGCGTTTGAAGTTAAATAATCTTTTTAACAATCTATGTTTGCCCAATATACTTGACTTCGCAAGTAGACAAAGCAACAATTAATTAACATTTAAATAATTAATTGATAGCGACACTCTTTAAATTAAAGACGTACTTAAAGATAAAACGACAAGTATCTTGATTTTCGTCTTGATTGAAGTTGACGTAATCTAATAAAGAACAAATGCTCTTACAAAAAGTAAAACAAAGATCAAAAATATCTTAAAAATAACAAAATATTCGTTTAACAATCTTTTAATAAGCGTTAATAAGATTGAAAACATATTTATTTATTATTAAGACAACAAAAGCGATATCTAGTTAAATATCTAATATCGCGTATATAAGAAAATCAACAATCAATTAATAGATATAACAATAATTCAAATCGACAATATAATTTAAATCAACATATATTTTGAATATATTTATAAGAATGGCGACTAATTTACACTTCTATATCTCGTAATTTTTTAGTATCTTTTTTAGATATGCTTTTTAACTTAAATAAAAAATTCGAATTGCAAGATTGCGCTTAATTCTAATTTTTAAATATTATCGAACAAGATTTAAGTTAATTATCTTGAATTAACTAGCAAAAGTTCTCTTAATAACGTCAATAAATTTCTTGTTAACGTCGACGATCAAAAGATCGTTTATATAGATAACAATAATAGTAAAGCTATCAATAAAGATGTTTAAGTCGAAGTTCAATAAACGAAAGTAATGCTTCTTTAGAAACGTTGCGAGAGTGTTATATTATACTTGAGACAATTGTTTCAACTTATAAAGAGCTTTTCTAAGTTAATAAGTTTTTTTATTTTGCTTAAAGTTGTAAAGCAACTTAATATAGATTTCTTTATTAATATTCTAGTAAAAAAAACAATAACAATATTTATTTGCTTCAAGTTCTAGTCGTTAATAACAACAAAAATAAAGATAATCTTGTAACTTATAAACTTAATTACAATAATAAAGATTTCGATATAATTTAGATCTTTGCGTTGTTTAAAGCTTCTAATAATTTAACAAACTTTATAGCGAAAATTTTTGTTATTAACTTTATGTTTGTTTTTGTAAACTTATTTATTACAAAATATGTAACGCTTACTAGATGCTAAGCAAACAATATAGATATTTTTTTTTCAAGAATTTAATTTTGTTTTGTTTAACTAGTTGTTAATTTGTTTTATAATAGATATTCGTTATAGCTTTAATATAAGTTTTGAGCTTATATAACTTTGATAATATAATCTTTAATAACAAAATAAAAAAATCTACAAATTTATTTTAATGCGATCGAAGCTTTAAATATCTTTGCAACGCCAAATCTAGATTTTAAAACAATATTAAATTTTAAAACGTATTTAGTAATTTAGCAACTTCAAAAAACTTATTGAAATTAATAAAGTTAAAGAGAGTATTATCTTCGAAGTTAAAAACAAAAAAGAATTTCGAAAAAGTAATGCTTTTAAAATTTAAATAAAATAAAATTGTAAATAAAATAAATAAATTTTCTAATTAATTATTAGAGTTTTTAATTTTATTCAAGAGCGAGACAACTCTTTGTTGCTTTCGTAATATTATCGCAAAATTCAAATTAGTTTTTACAAAATTCAAAAATTTGTTAATAATATTAATAGTGTTTAATTATTTAAAAAAAGATAAAGATCGACAAGTATTATTGTTTTAACAATTAGTTTTGTTGTAATTAACATTTAAGTAAAATAATGTTTGTTTATTGCCTAACTAATAAATCTTCGATACGCGTTAAATCTTGTCTTTATTATTTATTATACAATAGATATGCTTTTTTTTCTAGTTTATTAATATTAAGAGTTTGATGCAATCTTGAAACTTTTGTCAATTAATGCTTAATTAGATTTTTAGTGCTTCTCTTTACTAGTTTGTGCATCGAATATATTTGTAGTTATAGAGATGTTCAATATTTGTCTTAAAAAAAGTAACGAGACGTTCGACAACAAAGACGATGTTGCAATACAAATTAATTGTTTAAATTATCTTTAATTAAAAATTAATAATTAAGTTAATATCTTTTATTATAGTGCTAATTTTTCGCATTAGAGTTTAATTAAGACGTTTCGCGCAATTGTTTATTTTAAGAGAGGCGACAACAATAGACTTTGTTCGTATTTTGCGCTTTTCGCGCTAAACTTTAAAGACTTTATTTATATATTTATTTTTATTGTTAACGCGAATGCGAATGCATTTGCTATCTTTGTGCTTAAATTCGTTAATATAACGTTAATAGAAAATTAAAAAACTAACTTTATCTTTATTCTTAAGACATTTTACTTGTAAGCGTTTAATTTTATTATTTAGTTAAATGCAAACGTAATAAGTGATATCGAATTTATTTAAAGATATAGATTTTATAATGTTGACGTAAATAAAATCGTTTTTTTAACAATTAAATCTAATAGAGATTCGATAAAACGTCGCTTTAACTTTTGCGCAAACGCAAGAAACGCAAGCATTATGTGTTAAAAACTTTGTAAAATTAAAGACGTCTCTTCGAACAAACTAATAAACATTTTGTTTGTTTAAATAGTTAAGAGGTTTGTATTACATAATTATCGCATCTTTATTAATTGCTAGTAAATTAACAATAGAGACAAAAAGTATAGTAAGCGTTTTTAAATTTAGAAAGTAAAGATTAAAGTTATGAATTGCTTAAATTTGCTAAACGTTAATAAAGAATTTGTAATCGATAATTTTTCAAATAATATTAGCGTCTTTAATCTAGCTATAAAAGATTAAATTGTATTAAAAGTTTAATATATATCAAACATTGTAAACAATAATATATTGAGCTTTGTTATCTTTGCAACAAACGAAGAGACAAATAGTTCTAATATCTATAATAGTGAAAGTATTCTTTATATCTTTTACTAATTAATAAAACATTACCAAATAAAATACAAAAACATTAGAATTTCTTATTATGTGCTAATTGTATTTAGTATTAAAGACTTACTTGCGTAAGAGACAATTAATAACAAAAGCTAACGTAATACTTGCAAGTAAAGACAATTTAAAAATTGTAAACAAGATTGTTATAACAACAAAGATAAGATAACAATTATAAGCTATTGCTCTAGTAATTTCTTATTTTTTGTTGTCGTTATTTTTGTTTTTGTTAAACTTAAACTTGTTTTTATTCTTTTTAGATTTAAACTTCTTTTAATCTTCTTTTTAATTATTGTAATTTTAGCGACGTTTATTTTTGTTATTGTTTTAATTGTTATTGAAGCTATTGCTCTTTAAGACAAGACGCAATTTTAAATATAAATTTTAGTAATCTAGTTTTTAATAATTTATTTTATTGTAATTTGTGCATTTCTTTTGTTTAATATACACAAAACTAAAATTGTTATCAACAAGAAAAGTGTCTCTTGTAATAACAATTAATTTAGTAATTGTTATTAAGATCAAGATGTTATTAATAACTAAGATATTTATTAAATTAACATATTGAGCTTCGTAATTGTAAATAACAATAAATAACTTCTACTTTTAAGTTTTATCTTTATTAAAGAACTTATACTTAAATACTTATTAATCAATAAAAAGACAAACAATGTTGTTAAAATAAATTAAATATTTAAAGATCAATTAGTTCTTATTTATAGCTAAATTACTTAAATAAATAGATAGTTCGTCAATAATATCGCGAAATTAAATTTTGTACTTGTTAATATTCTAGTAATTAATAATTTTGAGAGACTTAAACTTGACAAAAATTCTTATTAGTGCACTTAACTCTTTAGGCTTGCATATCTTAACATTTTTTTAATAAATTTTTTTTGATTAAATCAATCTTCTTTACGTTGTAATATAAATTTTTATTAACAATATTTCGAAACGTATTTATGCACTTCTTGTTGTCAATATTTTATTTAACTTGTTCTTCAATAACAATATTAAACGAGTTAGCAAATTTAATGTTTAGATTAATATATTTTTAAAGCTTAATCTACTTAAGAACTTCAAACAAGTCTCGTTTCTAAACAAGAAAGCTTACGTTATTGCTAATTTTAACAATTTGTTTAAAAATTGCGAGAGATAAAGCAAAGATACTAGTAGTTATAACAATATTAACATAATCTATTATTTTAGAGTTTTATTAATAATTTGTAAGCAATAAGTAATGCTACTAATAAATGTAGTAAAAATACGCGATTGCGCAATAAAAACTTCGATAAAAATGTTTTAGCTATTAGACTACAAAGATTAAGCGAGTTAATAAATTTCGAATTAAATATCTAATTTAATAGATACTCTTCGAAGAGTTTAGATAAAGAAGATAGTTAAATATACTTCTTTTCGTTAGCAATGTCGAGCTAGTCAATTTTGTTAATTACTATTTAAACAAAGTTTTAATAAATAAACGATCAATAAGCTCTTAAATAAGTCTTGTAATTTTGTCGTTTTATTTTGAGATTATAACAAATATAGATAAGAGTAAAATCAATAAACTTAATTCGTTTAATAAACAAAAATGTATTAATAATAGATAATTTTTAATTAAATTGTTGTTTTCGCTTAATTATAGATAAAGCTCTTTGATTATTTAGAATCTAGTCGAATTATTTAATCTCTTTATTTTTTTTTGATTTTGACAATTATAAAGATAGCGATGTTTTTTCGCGTCTTTGCGATTGTTAAATCGATTTTTCTAGTTTTTTTATTTTGACGAGACTAAGAGTTAGTTTTTTTGATTTAAATCTTTTGCGTTTTCGCGATAATTAAGATCTTTTTAACTTTTTTATTTAAATAAGATTGAAAATTATTTAATCAAGAGTCGCGTTTTGACGCTACTTTTAAAGTAATTAATAAAATTATTTTAATCTTCGAAGTATGTTCGCGATCTAATTTACTAACTCGTTTCGTACATCGTAGTAAAGGAAATTAACTAGCACTTGTTTCAATTATTGGACTAGCGAGTTGATCGTTTAATCGTTAATAAGAAATTTTTTTGCAATAAACAAAAAAACGAAGATTGAAAAGATTAGATAATTTAGTCTTCTTATTAATGCGTCAAAGCTGAATCTTGTCTCGCTTTAATAACGCGTCTTCAATTGATTATTAATTATTTAATTATCGATTTCTAGTTATATAATTGTTACATAACTAGTTCTTCGATCTTTTTAATATTTATTATTGATAAATATTTATTAAAAGTAATTAGCGTTTTTTGACAAAAGCAACGAGTCGCAAATAAGATAAACTTAGTTGTTTTACAATTTATATTAGCTTTCTTTAGTAAAGCGTTCGTATCTAGAATCTTTAACTAGATGTCAATTATTCAATTGTTAATAATTAAAGATTCTAATTGTTTAAATAATTGAGCAATTAATTGTTCAACAAGTTCTAACAATTTCTCAACTATTGTTTCGACAACATTAGACATAATATTAATATTTTAATTCTTAAATACTAATCTAGATATTAAGACGATTTAATTGTTAACTTTCGTATATTAAAAATCAACAAGAATTTAGCTAATAGTAGTGATTGTAAATTTATTATCAATTCGATTTATTAATTATGCTTCAAACATTCTAATTATCAAGCAAATAAATTTTTCGCTATATTTCGAGCTTATAACTTGTCAAGATAATAGATAATAGAACGTTTAGTTGCACTCTAGAAGTTAAGAAGCTTGCTTAACTATATACATTAATTAATGCTATTCGACTTGATCACGTAATATTGAGTCAAATAGTGTCGAACTAAATAGTACTCGATATTAGGCTAAATCAAGTACAATATTTTAATATACGTTCTTTTAGATTTTTATACTTTTAAAAATCTCTCTTATGAATAATATTTACGTTGTATAAATAAAGACAATTGCGACAACAATTGATTATAGCAACAATTATAGCAACAACAACAATCAATTATAACAATAGCAACAATTGCGTCGAACGCATGCAAAAAACTAAAATTGTAAAATCAAATAATATATTAATTAAATTAAGTATTTCGACTATATATGTTTTACTATATATAATAAATCAAGTAAAGTAATATATGTTAATACGCGTTTTGTTATTAATAATAACAATTGCAATTCAAATACTTTATAGTAAATAGTAAAGTCGAGAATATTTGACTCTATTAAGTATTGCAAGCAATATTAATAAATTTATAGTTAATATTTTGTATAGATAGTTCTTTTCGCTAGCTAGTGCAATATTATTGTTTAAAATTCTATTATTAATAATATTATTTATAAGATTTAAAAATAACAATTTACAACTAATATTTAGAAAATTTCAAAAGCAAATATAAGAGAAAAATATTTTATAATAGAAGAATTTATAGACGAAAACTCTATAAAAATACAAAATAATATTAACAAAACAATGAAAAAAATAATTGTATATACAATATCAAAATTTGTAAAAAATATATCTACAATTATAACTACAATTAAGAAATTAAATATAAATAAATTGTTAAAATATAAAAATAAATTAAAATTACTATATTTAGATATTACGATTAAGTGTTATATTAAATAGTATAAAATAATATAAAATTGTATTATATATTATTTCTATAAATATAGTAAAAGAAGAAAGAATACTACAAAATTTGCAAACAGATATAGAATTATTTAATAATATTTATTTTATTAGTAATTTAATATATATTTTTTAAGAATAATTGTTTTTGAAAAAAATTTAGATATACGCAAAATAGTTCGAAAAAAAAATATTTATATATATAAAAAATTAAAACAATAAAATACAAAAATGTTAAATCTAATATAAAAAACTACAAAGATTAATTTTACAAATAGTTTACAAAAAAATATATAGAAGAAATTAAATGTATATACTATAAATTGAATTACAAGTTTGAAAGCTATAGATAAACTTTTTATATCAATAAACAGTTATATATTTATTTAAATTCAAAATATATTAATTATAAAAAAGTATATTTAACTACTACTATAAGCAACAAATATGTATTTTATACTAATAGCTAATTTAATAATATTAACAACAATTTATTGCAAACAAGCGACAAGTAGTAATATTAAAAAATTCTACAATACTTTTAAACAAAAATATTAAATTAAGAAAAATTCGAATTCTATAATACAATTATATTAGAAGTAAACTTATTATAAAATTATATTTGCAAAATGCAATAAAAATAGCAAATATTATATTAATTAAAAAATTCTAAATATATAATAAGAAATACAATAAAAAACTAAATTATATAAATTTTTCGAGAATTTGATTAGTATAGAAAGATTATAGATTAAGAGTAGCAATATTTGTATCTAAAACAACTATAGATATTAATTATATATTAAGATTTAATACAATAATAAATTCTAATACACAATTAATTATTTCTTGAATATTTGTTTAAATAAAAAGAGTTTTCGTTTGCGACGTTGTTTATTGTTGCTCGTCGCTTTTTCCTTCTTTTGTATTGCTATAAATTTAAATTGCTTTAAAATTTTATCTTTTTTATATTTTTTTTGTAGTAATTAAATAATCTACTTTTGTTTATATTTGTTATTATAATTAATTCGAATTGTCTTAAGATTAATAGTTAACTAAATAACAAAATTGCTATCTAAGATAATTAAGATTAAATAAAAGATTGTTTGCTATCTATTGTTTTCAATTATAAAAATTCGAAATCTTCTATCTAGACTATAGATTCAAATATTTTTAATTTTTAACTATATTGCTTTACTTTTGTATTAACAATATTCTCTTATTTGTATTTGTTAATTAGAAATAGTTTGTTGCAAAGCTTGTTATTTAAAAGAAATGTTGCAAGATACTTTTAATTAATTTAACTTTCTACAATAGCATTTTAAAGACACAAAAAAAATATTATATTAAATTAACTTCTATATAGATATAACACAATATTATATTAATAAAATAATTAAATTATAAAAAGAGTTAACAATATTTAAATAAAATTAACAAAAAAATTTACTAAAATTTTATTTGAGTAAACATTGTTACTTGTATTGTTTTTTTTTTAATTTTTATACAAAAATACGCAATTGTAATTCGACTTATATATAGAATTTTTTGTTGTAAATATTAAAAAAATACAAAATTAAAAAAATTAATTCGATTTTAATTTATTGATGTTAGTTAAGTTAAATATATATTATTTGAACAAACATACACATAAAATTCAAAATATTGAAGAATATTTTTGTAGTTAATTTTGTCGCTATAATTTTTTGTTGCTATTGTTAATTAATTTGCAATTTATTAAAATTAATTTAATTCGAAAGTATTAATTTAATAATCTTAAAGAAATCAATTCTACTTTAAACGCTTAAAATTTTCTTAAGTTTCTATAATATTATTAACTTAGTAATATAAATATATTTGTTGCAAAACTACAATGCATACAATTGATATTTATATTTTTAACAATTGCTTTTATAGACTTTAAATCTTTAGCTCTCTTAACTATTAAATATTGTAATTTAGATTCATTGTTATTACGCAACTCTATTATTAGACTTTCTACTATAATACTTCAAGTAATATTGATCAAGATTAAAAATTAAACAAAAAGAAAAAAATTGTAAATATCTTTAAAATATTATATTTAACGTCGATTATTAATTTTTTTTAAAGAAAATTATATATTTTTAATTAAACAATAATTTAGTCTTTTATATTATATTCTATTTCATTGCATTTATTTTTTATAATAGTTTTTTTATAGTTTAAAACTTAATATTTTCGAATTTTTTTTCGAATTTAAGTTTTATTAACAACAAGTGTATATTAATTTTATTAAAAAAAAACTTTCAATTTTTATTTTTTATTTTATTAAAAAATTCGAAATAAAATTTATATTTTTGCAAACAAAAGTCTACTTTATTAGATTTATTATATTTAAATAAAGTGTTTCGACAAAAATTTAAGCTTTTTAAAGATACTTACAATCTATTGCTTGCGTCGAACAATTAACAATATTATTAATAATACTTTATTTTGCTTTATTTTTTTCTAAGCTATAAATAAGTACTTTAGATAATAGTAAATTTAACAATACTATTTGCAATCTTGAAATAAATTATATCAATTTTAAGATATTCGAACAAAATTATTTGTTATATTAGATTTGCTATATTATTTAAGCTATTTATCTTAAACGTAATTTTAATTAATTGCTTATTTAAACAATTAATTTTATAAATTGTTTGCAAAATATATATCGATTTAGAAAATTTAATAATTAACAACAAAAATAAATAAAATATAGCAAGATTATTTAAAACTTATATATTATTTGACAAAGTTTGTCTTAAAAATTTTACAATAGCTTCGACATTCTTAAAAAAATAAAAATAAATTTTTTGTTACTTTATATAAAGTATCTTTCAATATAACGTCTTCTTGTAGCTATTATTTGTATAGAATTTTTTTTAAAACAACATAACAAAAATATAATAAACAAACTTTAACTAATAATATTAAGCAATAATTTAATAACACAATAGTTAGAATAAATGTTTTATTAATTATTTATAAACAATTGCAGCTTGTATTTTTAAAAAAAATTTAAATAAAAAAAATATTGTTTTTTAAGAAATTATCTATACTTCTTTTTGAGAAAAATTCAAATTAGCATATTTTAGTTATAAATAATTTAATCACTTTATATAAGCGACGCAAATATTGTATTTTAGACAAATATTATAAAAATCAAAATATTAAATCTAAAAACAAAAAATCGAAAAAAAAAAATTCACAATATTTAAGTTATATTTTATATAATATAGATTGTATTAGTGTTTTTTTTATTTAAATAATATTAACTTAGCAAACAATAATTATTGCTATAATTTTGTTATTTGCTAGCTTAAACAATAATTGCAACATTATTATATTAAATAATTGCAAAAAAGCAATAATATATACTGTTTATATTTTTATATCAATTGCGTTAAATTAATTTTCAAAAATTTAAAATATTTTAAAAATTATATAATTAATAGAACAATTAAAGCAAACTCTATTTTATTATTAATTTCGAATAGACTTGCAAGTTTGTCTTAAATCTTATTATATTTAACAATTAATTTTCAAATTTATACTAAAAAAAAGATCTTAAAACAATTGATATTAACAAGAAAACTATATTAATTGAAGCTTGTTAAGCAATTAAACGTTAAAATATAGTTTCGATTAAAGCGCAAAAAACGCAAAAGACAAATATTAATTAAGTTTTATTTAAAACAATAATATTGTTTTGCGAATATCTAGTTTCGACAATAAAAATAGACAAATCGACTTTAAAAATCTTAGTTAACAAAAATACATTTTTTAACTTTGTTCTATTTTTTGTTTTGCAAGATTTAAAGTTGCTAAAACGTTATGCGAAGAAGTTCGAAACAATTAAGACAAACTTAATTATGCGTTAAATATTAATTTCGAAAAATAAATCAATTTGCAAAAGAACAACTTCTAGACTTATAAATATTTTAGTTACTAGTTGTTAAATAACTCGATTTGTAATAATTGTTAAATAAATATTAAACAAAATAATAAATAGCTCGAATAAAACAACAATATGTTTTTAAGCTATATAAGATAGTTGCAACGCTATTCTTGATATAAACTCTATTATTATATTTAATGTTTATGCTTTTTTTAAAAATATTGTCGAATTCGTTAGCAAATTAACTTAGATTGTTAAGATTGTCAAATTGTTTAAAGATAGTTTTTAGAACAACTTTGTAAAAGTTAAGATAAATAAGATGTACTTAAACGCAAAAAAGAATGTTTATTGTTAGCGCAATAAAAAGTTTTACAACAAACTAAGTATTAAAAAAATTAAGCTAAAATTATTTAGTAATATAATGCGCAAACAAACAAAAACAACAAATTTATTACAATTAATAAGAGTATTAAGATCTAAATAGAATAGTAGTTGAGTTTAGAAGTTAAATAACGTTTGAATTTGCAATATAACAAAAATGTTAGTGTCTTTTCTTTTAAGAAGAGCATGTATTACGAGATTTGTATCTAATGCTTTTGTTAAATAACAAGAGAACGTTTAACGTCTATCGATAACGTTTGCTTTTAAACAATCAAGTATAACTTAATTGTTAATTTAGTTCTTAGAGAATTATTTTTACAATTATTATAAATGTTTGTCTTGTTTACTTGCGTGTTTTTTTATCTTGTTTAGATGTCTTGTTTAGTTGCTTTATTTATCTAGCTACTATTCTTTGTCTAGCAATTTTGTTTTGTATTAATTTTTAAAATTGTACTTGTATAAATAATATCGAATCTATTTTTAATTTTATAAATTATTAATAAGTTATTATTATTGCAAATTGCTAAAAGTAGTAATTATATACTATAAAAACTAATATAGATTTTAATAAAAATCAAGAACTTCAATAACTAAAAAATTGATTAAAATAATAGAATAATACTTGAAATTGTTATAATTAATTGTATTAATAAAAAAATTTAATTTAATTCAAAAATTTAATTACAAAATTAATATACAAAGTTGTTATTATTTAAAATAGAAAACTATTACTTAAAAATAGCCTAATTAATTGTGATGAATTCGTCGTCCTTGTTCGCTTGCGCGTCATGTTGCTAAATGATCTCAAATCAATTCTTCTTGATGCCTAGTTCGTCGTAGAACTTCTTGTCGCGCTAACGATAAACGTTCTTTCTCGCGTTTGAGTACGTCTTGTCTAGCTCAATTCTTGCAAAGTTGTTCTAGAAACTATCTTCGAACGATTTAACAACCTTGACAATCTAAGTTGATTTGCTAGCGAATTTGACAATGTTTTTAAGAAGAGCATAGATATTGATCACGATTGTGAAATCGATATTAAGAATAGCGTTGTAACTATCTTGTATAGCTTGAAAGCGCGTCGTTGTCTCGTTTAAGCTATTCGTCATCTTATCTAGCATTTGTTTAGCAATTGTCGCAAATCGAGTTGCCTAACAACTAGTAACTAAGACATTCGTAAATCTAAAAGCTATTTTCTTGCGAATCGATTTATTTTTCGAAAACGATGTTCAACGCACAATTGAGTTTGCTTTAATTGTTTCGAACTTCTTCGCGTATCATTTTAGCAACTTTGAATTTCGCGAGACGAAGAATAGAGCAAGATTAAAGAAGACATCTTCGTCGACTAAGATTTTTAAAGTCGATTTGCTTACTTTCATCGCCAAAGCTAGACGTTCGCGAGATGACGTCATTGTCTCGAATGAAACTTGATCGACGTTTATCTTTCGCGTCTTTCGCGCTTCAATTGAAGTTACATCTTGGCGTTTGATTGTTTAACAAATTTCGATTGACACAATCTTCTTGTTAATATTGGTCGCTTTAAGATCTTTGTTATAATATGAATTCAAAAGTTAATCGTCAAATATAACAAGATTTAAGACAAACTTGCAAATCTTATAGTTTGCAAAAATTTAATCTTTCTTTAAAGACATCACTTGTTAGAGCGTATTAATGTGTCGTAAAGCATAATACTATATACGAGGTCGTTTATCTTAGTCGTCTTGTACTTCTTTTGCGAGTTAATAATTCAAGTAAACTAGACATCGACATCATCTTGCAAAATGTATTTCTTTTTGAAAACATTAACGATGTTTATAGACACAAAGATAAACTCTAGAGATGCGCGTGACATGCGAATATTGTTGTTTTTATTAAAAGTTGCGAGTCATAAGACGAAGCGATCTTATGTTATAATGTTGACGCGAACGATACGATTCACATTGTAATTAATAAGATACGTATAACTTGTTAAGTAAATAAGATGATCGTTGATCTCTATCTCTTCTTTAGATCAAAATAGAACAACATTGTTTTCAATTGTCTTCGCGCTTAAGATCTCGAAATCAAAAACTAAATAAACGAGAGATATGTCATTGTCTTTGCGAAGCATAAATATAATAAAATAGTTATTAAGCATAAACATCTCGCGAATAAGTTGTTCGACGTTTGCCATAATGTGCTTTTAGAAAGAATTGCTCTTAGATTTAATATCTATTTGATTAAGTTCGTTGTCGCCTAATGCAATCTAGTTATTATTATCTTGTTAACTTAGCGTTTTCGCGAGATTGTCTTTGATTGCCTAGTTTGCGACTTTGCGTTCGCGAGCTTTTGCGACATTTTAACTAAGATAAAAGTTTTTGTTCTTCTTGTTAAAAGTCATGTTAATTGCTTGCTAGGCGACAACAATAGATAGACAATCTTGCAATGCAATAACAATAATGAAGATATTATTGTCAATAATATAAAGATAATAGCTAACGATAGTAAGCAAGAATACGTGTTGATAAGATTAAAGATAATGAGCTTTAATAATGTTTTTGACATTAATGTTAATTGTGCTAGTATTCTAATAAATTGCGTCTCATAACTAAAACTTGTAAAACGTCTACTATAAGTAAACAATAAATCATGATCGTTTAACGCTACGTCTAGACGAGTAGTTTATCGTTATTAATTCTTGGACGTTGACAATTATAACATCAAGATAATGTTTTAACGTCGTTGCCTTTCTTGCTATTTGTAGTAGTCTTAATCTTAGATAACTTGTCTCTTTTCTTAGGCATGAACGCGTTTTCTATTGTCTTAGATAATCGATCGCACTTCTTTAACGATAATACAAGAACAATGATATCTATTAGAAGCTTCGAAACAATCACTTTAGATATTATGATAGTTGTTTCAAGACGCCTTATAATAGAGAGAATAGACATTTCGTACTTTGTCTTATAGTCGTTGATAAAATTCGCAAAATCGTTTAGTAGATTTTCGTTATATTATCGATTCCACTTAGCATCGTAGCTTTTTCATCGAACAAGATATTTCAAGATAAGACGATCTCGCTCATATTGACGAATGCGATGCTTAATAAAAACTTCAATTTTGTAGAAATGTTATTCGACATTTAACTTAACAATAGTCTTCGAATAATTTAACTTTAAACGATTGTATAAGTCTTTATCGCCTAGCGTTAACTTAAGATAAGCAATAAATATAACTAAATAAATCTTCTAGTTTGCTAGAAGATTTAATTTGTACGCTAAATTGTTTTTTTGTTCGAGAATCTTAAAAGACTCGATGCGTTAAATCGACAACTTAAACGACTTAACGAACGACAAAAAGTAATTCTTGTGAAGGCGAAATTACATTATTTTTCTCATTAAAAACTCGATAGATCTATAATGTTTGTCGTATATTGTTTTGACTATTATGTTAGCTTATGCAATTGTCGTTTCTATTTCGAAGACGTTAACGATCTTCTTTTGCAATCAATTCGTCTAAACATTGTTAAATTTAAGAAGAAATAAGAAATCACGCGTCTTGAAGCTTATAATCATTTTATTTGATAATAGTCTAATAGACGCACTAGATAAATTATTGAGACGAACGCGAAATGCAAGCAAGAAAAACATTTAATCTAGATTAGAATTGCTAGTCGCGACATATCGCAAGACTATCTTAACTATCTAGTTTATTCGTTCATTTTGTTCGTTTGTTTGTGAATAATATGCTATTAAGACTAGAAACTAAACTTCTAGCTTCTATAACATAATTATCTAGAACTTAAACATAAACTTGCGATTTCTATTGTATACGAACATTCTTAGAACTTTTTAATTAACAAGATCATTAAAAAGAATACTTGTTTACTTCGTTACAATGTGAATCGTCTTGTCAATCAAAACTATTACTTTCTTGGAAAATTTGCACGTCGTCGTCAAGACAACATCGAAGCCTTGATATAGCGACAATCTTAAGACGAAATCGATATATATCGTATAAAAAGACACAAAAGAATTTAGAATTAAATTAAGACTTTTATACAATTAATGTCGCTTAATTTAACAAAGATTGCACTCTTAACAATAAGAAATGTATCGATGCAATTAAGAGACAAGCTTACGAAAATAAAAGTTAACAATTACTATCTCGTGAATGCGAGTAAAGCTAGCATAACTATTTATGTCGTACGCCTAATAAAAGATTTTGACCTTAAATTTCTTGAACAAGTATAGTTTCTTGCGATTTGCATAATCTATAAAGTAGAGTAAACTGTCTTTTTCAAAAAATTAAATGCTAGAAAACATAGATAACTTTCGAATTGTCGTTAGAATTTTTGTTCACTTGATAAATTTAACGTATGTCTCGAGAAGTCTTTTCTTAAAGGTTTCACTTATTTGGACAAAACTTAAATGAAATGAAATCGTCTTATTAATTGTATTTTGATCGACTAGATTTAACTTCTTCTTAAAAGTTTGTCGCATCAACTTAGTTATAGCTTCTACGTTCGTTGCAAAGTTGTCTATTTCGTCTAAGATAAATAATTTGTTCTTGTTATGTTTATCTTTAAATGCGAGAAGTTTAAACAATGTATTCGAAATCGTATGCAATCTTTCTATACGATGACGTACGTTTAGCGAAAACTATGAAAGATATTGCGAAACACGCACGAGACAAAGATTAAGCTTGTTAATTAATAAGAAGAATAACGTCGTTTGTTTAACAATGCTTGTTGTGATCAAGTAATTAATATAAACTATGATGAATCTCTTGATCGCTTTTACTAAATGTCTAGTCTTTCGTATTGTTTATACGAGACAAATTACTTTTATTTTAGTTGATCAATAATTTATCTCGACGAAGCTTAGAATCTTGAACAAAAACAAGATATGCTAAATATTGTTTTATATAAAGTTGTCGCTAATTGAATCGCCTTTAACATGATATATTTCGACATTAAACTTGCGTTTCTTAAAGACGTCTAAGTCTATGTACAACTAGCAATTGTTGTCAAAATGAATTAAGAAGTTCGAAGCTATTAAGAATCGCTATAGTTAATAAAAGAATTGAAGAAAAATAGACGAATGTTCAATACACGTGTTTCTTGAATACGTCTTTCGCTTTTGCTCGTTAGCAATAGAGAAGCTCTTAAGAAGACGAGTCTTTTCTTGTTGTAAGGCGTTAGCTCGCTAGACGTACTAGATAATCTTGTTTCTTTAGTAATTGACGAGACCAAGATAAGTCTTAAGCGCCTTTAAATTCTTAGAAAATCTAATTGTCTTGATGGCGACAATACGCTCCCCAATGATAGACAAGTCAAAGACGTTCACTTTTTGTTTTAGCAAGATAATGCTAAAATAGTTAAGATAGATCTTTTTGAAACTAAGCGTGACGTCTAGTAAGACTAATTTGTCGAACACCTAAGTAAAATAAGCTAAATGTGTGTCGAACGATTGCGAGAAGACGACAATATTATTAATATAAACATGATAGAAGTTTTTAAATTAACGAAGTTCTCTATTCATTATTCGTTGAACGTAGATGAGCGAATTTTTAAACTTTATGATAGCGACATTAAGTTATTTTTTGTCTTAATAAATAATGAAGAAGAACTTATGTTTATCTTTAAACGAAATTAAGAATTGCAAGAAGAAAGTTAATTCGTTCATCAAACTTATGTGCCTATGCTCACGAATTTAAGCTATGATGTTCATCTAAATAAATATTAAATGTCTATTCGTAGTAGCTAGTCTATTTAGTTCGCGAATATTAGTTACTACTCGATACTTTTGAATTTCATCTAGCAAGATTCGCTAGATTACGAAGATAAGAAATTCGAACGACGAAGACTTGATTGATCACATCATCTTATCTTGAGCATGCAATTTGTCAAATTCTTTATCAACTATCTTGCGATCGCATTTCTTTAAGAGATAAATCTTGTATCTTATTTTCGACGCTAATGTAAAGTTTTAGTCGCTATTTAATGAGATCGACGTCTAGTTTTTCTTAACAAGATTAATAGTTTTGCTAGTATTTTTTCACAAGATATGCAATCGTTTAACGAGACGCTAAAGCGCAATGATTTCGTCTAAATTGCTATAGATATGAACGCCATTAGTTAGATTCATTTAATAGCTATTATTAGACATGTTAATCTTGATATCTTCTTTAGCTATTTAGCTCTTTTCGTTAGAGCTAATCTAATAATAGTCTTGCTTCTTAAACTTTAGTAAACGTTCTAACGTCGCGTGTTGCGAGATGCGAAGAGACACAAGACGATCGTTACGAACGTATACGAAAGACATTCTCTTATTTGCGACATAAGAGTAAGCGTCGAGCAAAATTAATTCAAAAAGATAATTTCTATTAGGCAAGATCTCGTCTTGTACAATTATTAGAATTTCGAGAACAAAATGAGCGACAATCACGAGACTTTTTTTAATTTTAACGATTTGTTTTATTCGAATGTCGTTCTTTGACTTTATTTTCAACTTTGTCTTTAAATTTCAACAATTCTTAATAATTAGTTTTCGTTTATTCGCGTCAACGATTATACGTTTAAGATCAATAATATTTATTTCAAGCAATAGCTTTGTTTTTAGATTTTTTACGACGTAAACTTTTTAATAGAAGTGAGCGACAATTATCTTGTCGTCTATTTTATCTTAGAGATACATTGAAAGTTGAAAATAATCGTTAATTAAATGTTTGATGTTCTTAATGTTGCACACAAATACGACGACGCTAAATTGTCTCGCAAGATGCTTCAATTCCAAGTTACTAAGAAAGTTATTGTTAATTAGTAACATAGTGTATTCGTTATTGACGCAAACAATATACAAGATGTCTTCTTATAAGAATGTTATTTAATATGTCGTATAATGTTAACGCCTAAAAGCTAGTTTATTCTAATGCAATAATAAAGCGTCTAACTTGATTAACTCTAAGTCTATAAGATCTACCTTAGTAGAGACAAGATAAGTATGAAATGCCTTAGTAAATTTCTAACAACATGCTTTGTTGTGTTTGTCTTCAATGTGCTAAAAAAGCTTGTTTCTTAATAAAAAAATCAAGACATAACTTTTGTACTTAAGAAATTAAAGAAAAAACACTAATGTCAACTCGACATGCATTGCATTCGTCTAGTAAGTCGCTTTCTATAACGAGTTAATTATATAAGTGATTGCTAATGTTTTCTTCTTAACATAGTATACTTCTTTCAATTAGTCGTTAACGACATAATATGTTGTTATATTTGCACGAGAATCGCTATAGTATTTTGTGAGATCTTCGAAAAGCATAAAGTAGTAGATAAACTTTGCATATTTCGCAGAATTTGCGTAGTATGTCGTCACGACAAAAGCTTAATAGATTGTTATTTGTTCGTAGTTGTCTTAATAGTTATCGCGATAATCTTCGCGATATCGATCTCAATAGTCGTTTCGATCTCGCTATGCGTTGTTTTATCTATCTTTTGTTTTCTAATTTTAATAGTAAGAGTTCTTGCTTTAACTATTTGCGAAAAAATTTATCGTCGCTATAATTGCGAGCTTTGGGAAAGACTTTAATGCCTAGAATTGTGTCGACGCCTATTGTATTGATTGACGAAACTACTCGTTAAAATCTTGCAAATTTTGCATAAACTATCTAGAATATTCGTAGTTTGCGAATTGTTATTAAAGGAAATACGCGTAGTCGAATTGCTAGTAGAAGAGCATGCGAGAGAAATAGATTGAGCGAGACACATATGATGTAAACTAACGACTAATTCGTTTTTCTAGTCGCCTATCTAATCGATTCGAATTTTGCTAGCTAGAGCGATAAGCAAGCATTATCTTTTACATCTCGCGCTTTGCGTCAAGTTTCTTAATAAAGTTCTAAGATAATGTGTAAGCGATAGATATGCTAACAATAGAACGCAATTTTATCTTGAGCTAATTTTATGTCTAGATCAATTGTCTCTAGATTTCTTCGATGTTCGTCAATTGCACATAAAGAATAATGTTTTGCAAATATTTTATAATTTCTCGTTCGTCTTTAGCATCTTTGGCAATAAAGATCTCTAACGTCAACTTGTTAAACGTTTTGCTAATTTTTATTTTGAAGCGATTTTACAATTTATTAGTGAAGTTCAAAAGAGATAGACTTCGAAACGTCTAACGTTTAAAGTCGTTTATCTCTTTAAGATATTACGTTATGACAAAGTTGCGAAGACAAAGAGAGAGATTGTTTTAAACGACGACTTCGTTAACAACGTGTGCGTAATTATTTACGCGCTTAACAAAGATAAAGACTTCTCTATATATCGTTTTCTTATGAGCTAAAATAATATTGTCTAGCCCATAGTTGTTTAAAGCGTCTAGGTGAAAGAAGTCTAGATTAGGCGTTTTGAATTAATTAGAAGACACACTTGTGTCTTCTTGTGAAAACTTATTAAAGTGCCTAGAAACGCAACAAAAACTAGTTGATTCATTTCGAGACAAACGCCATGCCTAGTTTATTGAAGAGCGTTAACATTCTTTACGCAACATAGTTCGCAACTAGTTTAGATCAAAGATTGCAAAGAATAAAGTTTATCTAAAAGTTGCGAAGTTAAACTACGTAATCACAAGATTAAATTGCGAGAACGAAGTTTATCTAAAAGTTGCAAAATTAACTTGGGCGTTAAAAGATTGTCAAATGAATTCTTGCTATTGTTGCGAGTCTATATTACTAAGCGTAGTCGTGTTCGACTAGATTAACGAAGAATAAGTAGACTAAGCATCTAGTTGTGAGACACTAGGTTTAACATCTTGTTGCTAATTATACTAAGCATGTTGCTTAACGCCAAATAAGTTAAATGTTTATGAATTGTACAACTACGCGACAAAGCTAAATTAATCAAACTATTGCTAATCACTTTGCAAAGAATTGTTAAAGCGTAAATCTATCATTCTAAATCTATTGTTTATCTCGAAACTCGCCTAATCAATTCTAGGTCGACGACGACGATTTATACTATCTTTCTTAAGAGAGGAAGTTCGCTCTCGACGATGTAGATTGTCAACGTTCGTTAATGTGTTCTTGCGCGATTTATTGTCGTCTAATTCGCCAACCTTGTCGTTTCTTAGTTTATCGAAAGAGTTAATCATTGGCTATCTAGTTAAGAAGAAAAATAAAATAGAAGATGCAAATAAGAAGACAAGTCTAGAGATGCTTGAAGACGCAAGTCTATTTCGTTGAACGACAAGAACTTCGTCAAGATGCTTTAAGGCAACAATCGAACTAGAAGATTCTAAGCTTAGAATGTTATTAAGATAGGCGTTTAGATTCTTTTGCTCAAGTTGCTCGTTTTAATGTTTAAATAATTGCTCTACTAACGACTTTAATAATGTCTTCGAGATGATGTCGTCTAATGTAAAAGATAATGATGTCTTTGAAATAACAACGTCAACTACAATAGATTGTGATGTCTTTAAAATCTAATAATTAAGAACAATAGATAATGATGTCTTTATCGAAGACTTGTTGTAAGCTATGACAAATAATAATTTCTTTGTCGAAACTTCGTTGTTAATCGTATTAAATGAAGCTATCTATTGCGATCTTTCGAACTTATTAATTGTTTATTTAAGTAAAGTCTTGTTAATTGCTTATTTAGTTGATCAAATTCGTTTATCTTTACTAAGTTAAACAAACTAAGTAGAACGACGAGTTCTACTTGTTAATTTGAATGAAGACGAACAAGACAAAAGTTTGAAGAGCTTCTTGATTCTTAGTTTAGTTGACTCACTAATGCAAGAGATATACTAATGCTCAATAGTGTAAAACTGCAAGATTTGATAAGTGAGAACGAAAAAAACGAGATTAGTTAGTTTAACTAAGGAAGACATCTTAACACAATTAGATAAACACTTGCGAAAGACAAACGAATGCTAGCTTTGATGCAATAATCTAGTGTCTAGTGATTGCGAAAGATAGATAAATGCTAGCTCTAATGCAATGATCTAGTGTCTAATAACTACTAAAGACAAACGAATGCTAGCTTTGATATAATAACTCAATGTCTAGTAATAAATGCGAGGCTAGATGAGAGAACTAACAATTAGTGTCGTTCGTCTAAATCAAACGAACAATTAATTCGAATCGTTGATTGAAGCTATCATTTGCTAGACAAAGAATGACAACTAGGTAGACAAAGCAACTAGGCAAAGCAACTAAGTAAGATAAAAAGACACGCAAGTAAACATGACAAACATTTATAATAATTGTAAAGATAATTCTTTAAAAACTAAGTTAACAATTAAGTTATATTTGATTGTTTAAGAGCAGGCGTCATCGATAGGCGCCAAATTCTCTCTTGCTATTTGGCAAGAGCATTAGACACAAATCTTGTAACAATTGACAAACATTATTGTTTTAACAATTAGCTTTATTGTAATTAATATCTAAGCAAAATAATATTCGTTTGTTGCCTAATTAATAGATCTTTAATACGCGTTAAATCTTGTCTTTATTGTTTATTATACAATAGATATGTTTCTTTTTATAGTTTATTAGCATTAAGAGTTTAATGCGATTTTAGAACTTTTATAATTAATGTTTAATTAAGTTTTTAGTACTTCTCTTTGCTAATCTATACGTCAAATATGCTTGTAATTATAGAGACGCTCAATGCTTGTTTCGAAAGAAGTAACGAGATATTTAATAACAAGAGCGATGTTACAATACAAATTAACTATCTAGATTACTTTTAATCAAAGATTAATAATTAAGTTAATATCTTTTATTATAATGTTAATTTTTCGCATTAGAATTTAATTAAGACATTTGACGCAATTGTTTATTTCGAGAGAGATAATAACAATAGACTTTGTTTGTATTTCGCGCTTCTCGCGTTAAGCTTTAAAGACTTTATTTATATATTTATTTTTATTGTTAATGCAAATGCGAATGCATTTGTTGTCTTTATACTTAAATTTGTTAATATATTGTTTAAAGAAGACTAAAAGACTAATTTTATTTTTATTTTTAAAATATTTTATTTGTAAGCGTTTAATTTTATTATTTAGTTAAATGCAAACATAACAAATGTTATCGAATTTATTTAAAGACATAGATTTTATAATATTGATATAAATAAAATTGTTTTTTTTAGCAATTAAGTCTAATAAAGACTTAATAAGACGTTGCTTTAATTTTTGCGCGAACGCAAGAAACGCAAGCATTATTTGTTAGGAGCTTTGTAAAATTAAAGACGTCTCTTCGAACAAACTAATAGATATTTTGCTTGTTTAGATAATTAAGACGTTTGTATTACATAATTATTGCATCTTTATTAATTGCTAGTAAATTAACAATAGAGACAAAAAGTATAGTAAGCGTTTTTAAATTTAGAAAGTAAAGATTGAAGTCTTAAATTGCTTAAGTTTGCTAAAAATTAATAGAGAATCTATAATTAATAATTTTTCGAGTAATATTAACGTCTTTAATTTAGCTATAGAAGATTAAATTGTATTAAGAGTTCAATATATATTAAATATTGTAAATAATAATATGTTAAGCTTTGTTATCTTTGCAACGAACAAAGAGACAAATAATTTTAATATCTATAGCAATTAAAGTGCTCTCTATGCTTTTTATTGATTAATAAAACATTGCTAAATAGAACACAAAGATATTGAGATCTTCTACTATATATTGATCGCATTCAATATCAAAAATCTACTTGCATAAAAGATAATTAACGACAAGAGCTAACGTAATGTTTGTAGATAAAGACAATTCAAGAATTGCAAACAAGATTGTTATAATAACAAAAACAAGATAACAATTATAAGTTATTGCTTTAATAGTTTCTTATTCTTTGTTATTGTTGTTTTTGTTCTTGTCTTTGTTAAACTTAAACTTATTCTTATTCTTTCTAAATTTAAACTTCTTTTAATCTTCTTTTTGATTATTGTAATTTTAACAATGTTTGTTTTTGTTATTGTTTCGATTATTATCGAAACTATTGTTCTTTAAGACAAGACGCAATTTTATTTATAAATTCTAGTAGTTTGATTCTTAATAATTTATCTTGTCGCAACTTGTGCATTTCTTTTGCTTAATATACACGAAGCTAGAATTGTTAACAACAAAAAGAATGTCTCTTGTAATAACAACTAGTCTAGTAATTGTTATTAAAATCAAGATGCTATTAATAACTAAGATATTTATCAAATTAATACATTGAGCTTTGTAATCGTAAATAATAGTAGACAACTCTTGCTTTCAAATTTTATCTTTATTGAAAAACTTATATTTAAATATTTATCAATTAATAAAGAGACGAACAATATTGTTAAGATCGATTAGATATTTAAAGATAAATTAGTTCTTATTTATAGCCAAATTATTTAAATAGATAGATAGTTCGTTAATAATATCGCGAAATTTGATTTCGCTTGTTAATATTTTAACAATTAATAGTCTTAAAAGATTCGAATTCGACGAAAGTTCTTATTAGTGTATTTGACTCTTTAGATTTGTATATTTTAACAATCTTTTAATAATTTTTTTTGATTAAATCGATCTTCTTAAGATATACGATTGCGCAATAAAGATCTTGATAAAGATGTTTTAACTATTAAATTACAAAGATTAAACAAGTTAACAAATCTCGAGTTAAGTATTTAATTTAATAGATACTCTTCGAAAGATTCAAGTAAAAAAGATAGTTAAATATATTTCTCTTCGTTAGTAGTGTCGAGTTGATCAATTTTGTCAATTATTGTTTGGGCAAAGTTCTAATAAATAAACAATCAATAGACTTTTAAGTAAGTCTTGTAATCTTGTTATTTTATCTCAAGATTATAACGAATATAAACAAGAATAGAATTGATAAACTTGATTTGTTTAATAAATAAAAACATATTAGTAACAAATAGTTTTTGATCAAATTGTCGTTTTTGCTTTTAACTAGCGTGATCGTTGAGTCGAGTTTCAATTTAATCGAGTTAACTCGTCCAACTCTAATTCTAGAATTAGACAAATTTCCTAGTTTAACAAGATGAAGCGAGCGAAGAATACGCGTCGAGTGTTCAACTTAACTTATTTAATCACGTGACGTCATATGACGCGTTAATCATATGCGATTAGCGTGAATTCTACGTTAGTTCGATCGAGTTAACATGAATCTCGCGCTAGCTTAATCGAGTTAGCTCATAGATAAAATAAAATAAAATAAAATAAAATAAAATAAAATAAAATAAAATAAAATAAAATAAAATAAAATAAAATAAAATAAAATAAAATAAAATAAAA
>JAABUZ0100003033.1_pt1 | contig 26072 bp, 19 predicted proteins | sample 5562091 | NCBI WGS metagenome assembly JAABUZ01 (sample SAMN12813069, study PRJNA571459) | rock metagenome | isolation source: Antarctica rocks | place: Antarctica: Victoria Land, Linnaeus Terrace sud | collected 2015-12-21 | reverse complement strand
TCTTTAGAGGACCAAAGCAAATATCTGAGGATTCCAAAGTGTTAAGACTAGATTGACTGGAACGTTTTGTACTTGTGTGTATGGTGAGTATAGAATCTTAGATAGATAAAGAAGGAAAAGCAGGGGAGATGTCTAATCTATACTCATTTGCTCATGTACCTGCCCTACGAACATATAAATGTTCGTTAGGAGCAGCGTTGCTCATTGTTGTGCTGGGAACACTTTCTATGCTCGTGCCGGACAGAGCGTTAGCCAGAGACTCCCAGGTTGTGAGCAACCCTATTTTTAGTATAACGCCTTTTTACAGTCATAAGACAAATCAACTTCCGAGGTCGTACTTCATCTATAATCTGCAACCAGATGGGCAGATACAAGATTATGTCCAGGTGAAAAATACTGGCACGGACAGGGGTTCTGTAAAACTTTATCCCGTTGATGCGTTTACCGCCCAAACGAGTGGTGCTGCTTTTCGTGCCTATGACGATCCACGACATGATGTAGGGGCCTGGATCTCCCTAAGCAGCAAACCACTGACACTTAATCCCGGTGAGAGTATTGACATTCCATTCTCTTTGAACGTTCCTGAACATGTGCGCCCTGGTCAACATTATGGAGGTATTATCGCTGAACCTCTCTATCAACCATACGTCCGATCCGCAGGAGCTAATCACAACTCGGTTGGTATCCATATACGATCGCTCATCAAACGTCCATTAATGACCCTGTCTATATTCAGCGTCATGCACTCTCCATTGGACAGTATAAAGCAGCTCTGAATTTAACCTATGGTCATAATCAGCACTTGCACTATACAGCGATGTTTACTATCACGACATCGAAGAAGACTCTTACAAACGCCGTTTCTACACTCGTCTCTCTCGGAGACTCTCAGAGCTTCTTAAGCCTACTATCACCCTGGCAGTTAGTCGTTGGAGGAGGTGTCTTGCTTCTCATCATATGTGCACTGGGTTCCTGGCTCTACAAACTCTTCATTATGCTCGCTCACTTACGATCCAGAGGCAAGCAGAGCGAGAAGAAATAGCCTTTTGCCTACTCTGAATCTACTGATAAGCCAATTGATGAACCAGTTGGCATTAAATTAACAAAAAGACATAATATGCGATAAAACCATTATTGAGAGGCGATTTCTCTTTAACCTGATACAAGGGTATATAAAATTAAAATGTACGAAGTGAGCCGAAAGTTCAGATCATGTATATAAGGCTAAAATGGATTTTCATGGTTAAAGTACTAATTGTCCTTATTCTCACTGTTGAAGTCATGATGCTATATCTTATCAGTTCTCTGCTTACAGCAGCAGCTAATCCAATGAACAGCACCTTGTACAGGCACGACCATCGTTCGACTAGTGGGTTTACTCCCGCTAGTCAGTCGGGTTGTGTAATCGGCCGAGTCCAGGTATGTACATTACATGCGCTTGCTGCCACCCCCACCCCTACACCCACACGCACTCCTACTCCTGCGCCCACTCCCACTCCTACGCCCACTCCCACACGCACCCCTACTCCTGCGCCCACTCCCACTCCCACTCCTACGCCCACCCCTACACGTGTCCCTAAAACATTGTCGGGGGTCATAAATAATCCTATCGTGAATGGTGGCAATTCTGCTATCAGCATCAAGGACCGAAATCAGACTATCTCTTTCAGCTTTGAAACGGATGTTTTTGATAATCGAGGTTCAGGTGCAGGTTGGAGGCTAACTGAGAGCAGTACAGCCCTTCAATTTGGTACTAATGGTCCAACATCTGACCTGTTCCTTGATGCAATCAAGCCAATAGTTATTACCTGTGCTACTAACTCAACTTGCTCGTCGACGAGTTCAATCTCTATTGCACCTCTTGGGCAAGATTTGGTGACGGAACCTATTACGCTGGTCGATGCTCCTTTTGCTGCTGGCATTGGTTCGTTTAGCATCGTTACATTAGGTTATTTCATTGTTCCAGCAAGTGCTAGCATAGGACAAACCACTGGTGGCGTTATTACAGTGACCATCTTTGATGCGCCCTGATATCTGAATAGCTCGATACTAACGCATCGCCATCTCGTATTCCTCTGCTGTGCTTTCCTCGTCGGCAGGAGGAGTGAGCAGTTGCTTTGCACGTTCTTTGCCGATTGAGAGCAGCAAGGTGGGGATACGAGGGCCGGTATCACTGCCGCAGATCAGAGTGTAGAGCGCGATAAAGAAAGAGCGTTGGGCTTGCTTCAACTCATCATTAGGAGGAGTATCAGCAGGCAAGCGACGCACAATCTTTGGTACGCTATACATCAAGTCTGTTAGGGCGGCGAGATTCCAGGAATTGTCCAGGTGCGAAGCAAGCAGGCGAACGCTGGCACGGTCCATCGCCGAAAAGCCTTTATACGCCTCTTGATCAAAGAAGGTACGAATATGCGTACGCTCGTCGTCCGGCAGGTAGTTTGTCACCCAGTTGAGGGCACAGGTAAAGCGCGGCTCAAGTGTTGCGCGCAAGGACTCTAGATTCTCGACGGCGGGCAGGGTTTGCGAGACGATACGCAGCACCTGCTCTTCGTTGGCCTGAGTGACGTCCAGAATTGAGGTCAGCACACTAAATGGAACCGGCTGGCGTGTGTATGCGATCTCTTCGCCCACTGTACGTGTAGCCCGCTCAAAGATGCGTTTGTTGACCTCGCTCACCGTACCCTTCTGCACCTGGCGGATCAATGCATCCCACTCATCATAGACACGCAACAGGCCCTGACCATAATCAATATCGAACGCCTGGTTGTTGGCACGCCGAACATAGAGCCAGCGCAAGACAGCAGGCTCTACGATATCCAGCGCCGAGGTTACCGTCGCCGTCGTACCGACGGAGCTAGAGATCTTCGAGCGACCACCCATGCCGACAAAGGCGTAGCCGACAAAGGAGGGCGCAACTGAATTGTAGATATCCTTGACAATTTTCTGCCCAACGGTATAGCTACTGCCAGGAGAGGAATGGTCCTCACCACCTGGCTCGAAGTCCACCTGCTCAACGCTCCAGCGCATCGGCCAATCGACCTTCCAGACCAGCTTACCCTCCACTTTATCGTTCAGGCTAAAGGAGCCTCCGTGATCGCAGGACTCACACACGTAGGAGATACGCGCGGTCGCCTCATCATAAGCAGTAATACGCGTCGTATCCTTGTGGCAATGCTCGCAATAGACCTTGAATGGATAGTAAACGTTGCGGCGCTCTTCAAGCGTCTCTTTACTCTGTAGCGTCTGATGTTCCGATAGAATATCAAAGATCTGCTCTCGATCGTGCATCGCCTGTTTGATCTGCTCAACGTAGTCGCCACGACGATAGGCAACCGACTGGCGAATATAACGCGGATGAATGCCTAGACGGTCCAGACCCTTGCTGAAATCGGTGATAAAGCGGGTCGCATACGAATCAAACTCGCCCAGTGGATCAGGCACATCAGAGATCGGCGTCCCAATATATTTCTCGTAGTCCGCTGACACTCCGGCCGGAACTTTCCGCAATCGATCAAAATCGTCCCAGGAATGAAGATGATCCACCTGCCAGCCGCGCTCTCGCAGCTCTTCCGCCACAAGGTGGACCGTCATCACCTCACGCAGATTCCCCAGATGAATAGGGCCAGATGGACTGATGCCCGAAGCACAGACAATCGTCCCGTGCTCACCCTTACGCTGCCGCGCATTCGCCTCGACACGGTCAGCTATTTTTGTTACCCAGTCAGCTTTCATGTACTATATATCTCCAATAAGTGCTCTCAATGAGTAGTGTGCATCAGTATTTATTTATTTGAAAGTCTATTGTACCAGTTTAAGTTCTAATAGTCTTCTTAATAAGGCAAGAGTGCTATTGATCATTCCTGATTCTAGATTAGACTGAGGATTTCTTGTGGTTGTCGTAGTAGTTACTCTTCTATTATAACAAAGCACCTCAAGCAACGTTTTCCTAGAGCCCGCCGCTTTAGCGCAATACCGTTTAGATAAGAGGAACTTGTGCTCATACTGCTGAGATAGAATCGCTTGAATTGAGCTTGCCGTTGCACGTATCTAAACAGTATTGCGCTAAAGCGGCGGGCTCTCGATTTGCATCTTTTTTATTAAGAGGTACAGCACTCTGGCTCCCAGACTATGACAGATGCGTCTTCACCGCCTCTACAAACTCAGTGGTAGTTGCATGACCACCCTGATCAACAGGAAGCACCCGGCCAGCTCTATATGTCTGTTCTACAGCAGCTTCTAGTGCATGGGCCTGTTCAGGATAGCCAAGATAATGAAGTAGCATTCCTCCACTTAATAACATTGCAGTGGGGTTAATTATGCCCTTCCCGACTAAATCAGGGGCTGAACCATGCACGGGCTCAAAGTAGGCGTAGTGTTCGCCGTAGCAAGCGCTGGGCGAGAGTCCAAGTCCCCCAATTGTGCCACTTGATACATCGGCCAGAATGTCACCATGCTCATTGCCTAGAACAACCACGTCCAGAGATTCGGGGGCGGCAACGAGGCGACGAGCCATATCGTCGATGAGAAATTCCTGATACTGTAGGCCAGGGTGCGCGCCTACAGCCTCTTTTACGATCGTCCGAAAGCGGCCATCTGTGCGCGGCTGAATCGAATATTTCGCCCCTAGAGTCACACGCCCTGGATAGCCTGCCGATTGCCGCTCCAGCGCCAATTTGCAAGCATAGTTCGCCAGGCGCTGCATCTGCATGTCAGTACTGATCTTAATCGAGTATGCTCCGATAGTATTGACCGGAGGAGACTGCCACCAGGAGATACTGCTGGTCAGCGTAGCCAGCTCAGCAATATTGCCCTCACGCGGTGGATACATGCCCTCCAGGTTATCGCGCGCAATGACATAGTCGATGCGCTCAGGGTGCAGCATTGGACTATTATAGCCCGGATACCAGCGGACCGGGCGGACATTCACATACGTCTCTTTGTTCCAGCGTAGATACCAGAGGATCGGCCGGCTAGGGCCACCGCTGGCTCCGAAGAGTGTACAATCGGCGGCGTCGATGGCCTCTCGCGTCTCAGACGGAAAAGCCACGCTGTACTGCGCCTCCGCTTCGCGCCCGCAAACCGCCTCGATGAAGCGGATGTCGGGGGCGAGCGAGCGCAAGATCTCTACCGTTGGGCGCACAACCTCCGGGGCTGCATCATCCCCGGGGATGACGCAGACACGAGGAGGAGACTGAAACTCTCGCCTACTCATTGCAATGTTCCTACCTCTTCAATATAATTGATGATGCCTCCTGCGGCAACAATGCGGGCTACAAATGGATCGAGCGGCTCCGACTGGAAAGTCTGGCCAGTGGTCAGGTTATGAATCTCTCCAGTCTCCAGATTGACATTCAGCTCGTGACCATCTTCCGCGCTCAGCGACGCCTCTTCACTGATCAACACGGGCAGGCCAATATTCACCGCGTTGCGATAGAAGATACGGGCAAAGCTGCGGGCAATCACTACTTTAACGTTATTCGCCAGAATCGCTGCCGGCGCATGCTCACGAGAAGAGCCACAGCCGAAGTTGTGGCCAGCAATCAAGATATCGCCCGGCTGCACCTGCAATGAGAACTCTGGATAGGCTTCATAAAAGCAGTATTTCGCCAGTTGAGCTCGATCAGTCGTCACATTATAGCGACCAGGAATAATCACATCAGTATTAACGTTATCACCAAATTTCCAAACACGGCCCATGATCGTCTTATCCTTTCGCCATCTATTTTCTATTTTGTCCTATATATTCGATTTTCTCGCGTGGCGACAGCCGCTTGCCCCTGTCGTCGGTGAACGAGTACTCATTTTCCATCTGCCACCCACGACAACCACAAGGGATTGTCGCTACGCGAGTTGTTCTGTCAGCTCTAGCAGGGCAGCCCTGGGATCGGTGATGTGACCGGTTAGAGCGCTGACAGCGACGGTTGCGGGGCTTGCCAGATAGATCTCGGCGGTTGGATCGCCCATACGACCAGTAAAATTGCGGTTCATGGTCGTTAATGCGCGCTCGCCCGGAGCCAGCACACCGAAGTGGCGACCAATGCAGGGTCCACAGCCGGGCGTGCCAACCGACGCACCGGCGAGAGAGAAGACTTCTAGATAGCCACGATGCATCGCCTCTAGATAGATCTCGCGCGAGGCTGGGACGACCACCATACGAATATTCGGGCTAATCGTCTTGCCGCGCAGAATATCGGCTGCAATCTCCAGGTCGTCCAGGCGTCCATTGGTACAGGTGCCCAGGAAGATCTGATCGATCTGAATCTCCTCAAGCTCGCTGGCTGGATGCACTATATTCACATCTGGGGGACAGGCAACCTGTGGTGTCAGGGCCGAAACGTCAATTTCAAGCACGCGTTCATAGTGAGGATTCTGAGCTTTCAACATCGGATACTCACGATCGGTGCGGCCACGCAGCCATTCGCGCGTCGTCTCGTCGGCAGCGATCAAACCAGCCTTTGCGCCCATTTCAATAGCCATGCTACAGAACGTCATGCGTTCGCTAATCGAGAAGCGCTCGATCAGGTCGCCAGTGTATTCAAGGGCGCGATAGTTAGCGCCATCTACACCAATCTGGCGAACCACTTCGAGCGAAACATCTTTTGCATAGACACCATGAGGAAGCTCGCCAGTCAAGCGCACATTGATCGTCTCAGGCACACGGAACCAGGTCCGCCCCGTCGCATAGGCAACGCCGATATCGGTTGAGCCCATACCAGTGCCAAAGGCTCCAAAGGCTCCATAGGTACAGGAGTGACTATCAGCGCCCACGATCACGCTACCAGGAGTTACAAAGCCTTTCTCCGGCATCACCTGATGGCAGATGCCCTCCTGCATGATGGGGATGTTCTGCTCCCCAGCAAATGTACGCACTTCACGTTGTAAGGTGGCCGAAGCAACCGAAGCGGCAGGCACAATATGATCGAAGACAAGGTGCGAGCGTTTGGCGTCAAAGACGCGGCCGCTATTCTGTCGGGCTAGTTTGCGGAACGCCTGAATCGCTAGAGGTGTCGTCGTATCATGGCTCATCACATGATCGACCTCAACCACAATTGTCTCGCCCGCGTGAACGGGGCGACCTAATTTATAACTAAAGATCTCTTCTGCTAGCGTTCCCATACAAGACTCTCTTTCTCCTGATACCAGGAATGGATAAACACATTAACCTCTTCCTCATTCATCGAACCACTCTCGGCTCGTTCTTTAATGGCCTGCGTCAATTGCACAACCTCGTCAGAGGTAAGCTGTAAGCCAAGCGAGACCGCACGATGACCAACCGCGTAGCGACCGGTCAGGCGAGAACCTACATCCACAGAACGCACCACACCAAAATCATTAGGATCGAGTATTTCATAAGCCCGTGGATTACGTAGCACAGCTTTTGTATGAATACCCGCTCGGTGCGTAAAAGCGCTGGGGGCGGTGATTGGCATATTATATGGAATATCAATGTTGAGGCTATTTGCTACATATTGGTCGAGAGCAACAAGCTGTGTCAGATCATACGCCGCCAGCAGTTCGGGATAGTGCATATAGAGCTGTGCGATAATGCCGCTGATCGACGCGATTCCATTGCGCTCACCAATGCCGAGCACCGTCACGTCCAGGCAATCCGCGCCACCCTCAAAGGCCGCAATCGTATTTGCAATTGCACAGCCGGTATCATTATGGCCATGAAACTCTAAGCCCACTCCTGGATAGCGATCGGCCAGCAGGCGAACTAGTCTCTCAACCTGACGAGGTGTTGCAATGCCAACAGTGTCCGGCAGACCAATGCGCTGCACACCGGCATCCACGACCGCATCAAAGACCGTCAACAGATCAACCAGATCGCTACGAAATGCATCCTCAGCCGAGAAACGTACATAGCGGCCGACGTCTCGAATATGCTTGATTAAAGGGACGGCATCATTGCGAATCTGGTCGATCGCCTTTCCATGACTATAGGAACGAAGCTCATTGGACGTCCCGTAGAAAAGGTTGAGGCCATAGACATCTGTAGCGAGAGCGGCCTGGACATCAGCCTCTACACAACGCACATGGGTGACAATGTGCGCGCGTAGATTCAACTGACAGAGCTCCTGAATAACATCGCGAGTATCAGGTGATGATACGGGCGAGGGAAGCTCAATGAAGGGAACACCCAGAGCATCGAGCAAGCGTGCAATCATTATGCGCTGTTCCAAAGAGAAGAACGTTTTAATAAATTGCTCTCCCTCGCGCAGCGTCGTATCGAGAATAGCAAGCGATCTCATAAAGCGGTTTCCCTTTGAGCTGCGATATCGTGCAGCACCAGTTCGAGCACGTCAATAGCGTGAGCATACTCGGCGACCTGTATATGCTCTTGCGGTGTGTGATCGAGGCGTGAGTCGCCGGGTCCATATGCCACAATATTCTGGCCCCAGGTTGGCGCGACAACGTTCATATCCGACGTTCCCGTTTTATGCTTAAAAGTGGGCTGAGAGCCCGTCGCGCGTATTGCTGAGATAAAAGCTTTGGCCAGAGGCGTTGTGCGCGTCGATTGATAAGCAACTTCCTCACCTGAGAAGCGAAGATGAACATCATCCTCAAGGGCCCAGCGCTGAAGCTGCGTACGCAGTTCGGCGATATCGAAGTCGGGAGGCAGGCGATAGCCGATGAGAAAGTGAGTTTGTTCTTCCAGGCCATCCTGGCTACTATTGATACTGCGTAGTGAAGGCATCAGGGCGGCGAAGGTCGAAGTACCCGCGTGCTGCTGATTCCACTCAGCAGCAGAGCTTCGTACGCGTTCCCAGAACGAGACGGCGACCTCATTACTGCTCTGGGCCGGACCGGCGGTATGGCTTAGAGGAATGGTCACGCAACCATCAACCAGCAGGCGTCCTTTATAGCCGATCGTCACCGCCTGACTACTACTCGGCTCGCCGATAATACAGGCAGAGGGTTGATAGCGGTCGACCACAGCGCGTGCTCCACGCGAGGTAGCCGCCTCCTCTTCTACCGCGCCCACGACCACGATTGGCCGGGTTGCACTTCCTGTCCGTGCTATTCTAGCAGTTGCACATAGGAAAGCAGCAAGAGGTCCTTTCGCATCAACGGCACCACGACCATAGAGGATGCCATCCTCCAGCCGTACCGGAATATTGCCAGGTACTGTATCCATATGACCGAGCAGAACGACTGGCTGTTGGTCGTCTTCAATCTCGGCATGTGTGCTGGCAACAAAGTTTCCTACTTCATCTACATGGGAATGGAGGCCAGCCAGTTGCGCCTGCTCGACCAAGTAGTGTGCCAACGCGCCTTCCTGACGGGAGAGGCTGGGGATGGTCAGCATACTGCGTAGAAGTGCGATCTCAGCATGCGAATCTGCAAGTGTTGGGCGTCTCTCTGACGCGCTCTGCACCGCTTGGGCGGATGTGCCCAGAAGATCAGCGATAACGTCGATAGCGCGATCCAACTGTTCTTGAGTGATGACCAGGGGCGGCAATAGGCGCAGGACATTGGGACCGGCGGGCAGAGCCAGGATACCACGCTCACACAATGCTTCCAGATAAGGCTGCGCTCGTTTCTTTAGCTCGATCCCGATCAACAGGCCACGGCCGCGCACCTCGCGAATCAGCGGAGACTGGAGTCCGCGCAGGCGTTCGAGGGCGTGGGCACCAAGCTGGGCGGCACGGGCGGGCAGATTTTCTTGTTCCAAAATATCCAGCGTTGCCAGGGCGGCGGCGCAGGCCAACGGATTGCCGCCGAAGGTGCTACCATGAGCACCTTTCGTGATGCGCCCGCTCTCTACCACCCGCTCACCCAGGCAGATCGCGCCCATTGGGACACCACCGGCCAAAGATTTGGCGAGACAGAGGATATCGGGCTGTACATCATATTGCTCACAGGCGAACAGCGTTCCTGTACGGCCAAAGCCAGTCTGCACCTCATCTATGATAAGTAGAGCACCGCGTTCGTGACACAGAGTTGCAAGAGCTTGAATATATTCTACATCGGCGACATGCACACCGCCCTCACCCTGCACCAGTTCGATAAGGACCGCCGCCGTCTCCTCATTTATCGCTGCCTCGGCCGCCTCCAAACTGTTATAGCGGATGTGGGAGACGCCCGGAATGAGTGGAGCGAACGGTTCACGATAATGGGGTTCCCAGGTCGCCGAGAGGGCACCCATGCTGCGACCGTGAAAGCTTCTGAGGGTGGCGATGATACCTGTGCGACCGGTGGCGAGGCGGGCAAACTTGAGCGCGCCCTCTACAGCCTCGGTGCCGCTGTTACAAAGAAAGGTGTGCGTAAGACCGGCGGGTGTAAGACGTGCCAGACGCTCAAGCAAGCTAGTACGCACATCGTTATAGAAGATTTCGGGGCAGGTAATCAAGCGCTGCGCCTGGGCGGCGAGGGCGGCGGCGATTTCGGGACGGCCATGACCAATGTTCGCGACACCGTGGCCCCCAACGCAATCGATGTACTCCCGCCCATCCGCATCCCAGAGCAAAGCACCCTGGCCGCGTACGATGGCTACGGGCCGCTTACCGTACACACCACTTGTATAAATGCTTTCTCTTTCCATTATCGTGCTCATATCGAGCATGAGGGCCTCCTTCTATCTAAATCTTGCTTCATTTAGCTAACTAAGCGCTACCATTTCGCGTGCAGAAACGCGAGAGATGACGGTTCCTGATCCTTGAAGAACCTCGCGCAGAGAGGCACTACCGATGCAGACGCACGAGACGCCACCTTGCACAGCCTCCTGTGCACCCAGCAGCTTCTTACGCATACGTCCCTTCGCATAATGCATATATTCATCAAGCTGGTCTGCTGGAATCGTATGAATAAGGGTTGACGGGTCGGAAGGGTCTGCCAACAGTCCCGCGACGTTGGTCATGATGACCAGCGCGTCGGCGTGGAGGGCAGTGGCAACAGCGGCGGCGGCGCGGTCGCCATCAACGTTTAAACGCTCACCTTCCGAGCTTAGGGCCAGGGGAGCAATAGCTGGCGTATAGCCCGCGTCCAGCAAGAGTTCCAGCAGGGCACTATTGACCTGCTCAATCTGGCCGGTATAGTCGTCGCGCAAGATCTGGACGCGACCCTCCGGAGTCACCGAGCGTACAACAGCCTTGCGCCGCGCCACGAGCAGACGGCCATCTACACCGGCCATGCCGAGAGCGTTGACACCCTGCTGCTGAAGCTGAGCGACGAGATCTGTGTTGATCTGGCCCGCCACCGCCATCGCAAAGATCTGCAACGTCTCGCTATCGGTGTAGCGGCTGGTCATTCCATTAGGAGAGGTAACCATGCGCGCTGGATGGCCGAGCTGCTCGGAGAGCGTGTTGGTAAGGTCAGAACCACCATGCAATAGAACGACACGCTGTCCTTCGGCAATGTATTGAGCAATTTCGCGTACAATATTTGCAGTGGCGATACCAGCGCCGCCACCTATCTTCACAACAAGCGTCATAGTGAGCTCCGTTTCTTCCTTCTATCTCTTTCCAACCGCAGGGGATTGTCGTTCCCCAAACTAGACCGGATGCAAGCCAGGAAAGCTTAAGCCCAGTGTTTCATCCCAATCAAACATACAGTTGAGGGCCTGCACTCCATTGCCCGCCGCACCCTTCATCAGATTGTCCAGGGCCGAGATAACCACGACACGCCGCTGCTCTCTATCCAGCTCAAAGCCAACATCACAATAATTGCTGCCAGCCAGAATCTTCGGCTCAGGATAGCGATAGACGCCATTGCGCTCTTTGACGAGGCGTATAAACGGTTCGTGTTGATACGCCTCGCGATAGACACGCCACAGGGCGCGCTCATCCAGGTCTTCACTGAGAAAGACATGGGCAGTTACTAGAACGCCGCGTACCAGTTCGATGGCCGTGGCAGAAAAGGCGACCATCTGCTGCAACTCACCACCAACTGGTCCCAGCTCCTGGATCAGCTCTGCCGTGTGGCGATGCCGGGTTGGCTCAAACGAACGGACGGCTCCACTGCGATCGGGATGATGGCTCGATGGACCAGCAGATGCGCCTGCGGCGGATGAGCCAACTTTAGCTTCCAGAACCAGAGGTATAGTCGTGTTGACGATACCGGCTCGATAGAGGGGAGCCAGGCCCAGAATTGCCGTTGTCGCCATACACCCTGTTCCACTCACCAGATTTGCTTCGCGCAGCTCTGAGCGATGAAGTTCGGGCAGACCATAGACGGTCTCGGAGAGCAGGGCGGGGGCTTTATGAGCATGGCCATACCAACGCTGATACAGTTCCTCCGAATGCAGACGGAAATCACCAGATAAGTCGATGATACGCGGCGCAAGCGAACGATAGCGCTCTATTTCGCCAGATGAGACTCCGTGTGGCAGGCAGAGAAAGAGCACGTCGCAAGAGGTAAGGTCGTCTGGATGACAGAAGCGCAATGTTGTAATTTTGCGCAGGTTAGGATGAGCACTGTGCACAAAATGACCAGCCTGGCTACCCGACGCTATCTGCGTCAATTCCACCTGCGGATGGAAGAGCAACAGGCGAATCAATTCTCCGCCCGTGTAGCCCGAACCACCAACAACTGCAACGCGTATACGGCTCACAGTGCCACCCCTTCACGAACAGAACTTCCTCGAACAGAAGTTACAATATACTCAAGCATCTCCTGCGGAATATCCACACCAGTCGGAGCTATACTATTCCGAAATTCCATCGTCGCATTGATCTCGTTTACTAGCAGACCCTGCTCAGGATCTTCCAGCACATCTACCGCCAGGATACCGCCGCCGACGGCCTGAGCAGCACGCACACAAAGGCTATCTAATTCCGAAGTCACGGGACAGTTGTCGGTTACCGCGCCACGAGCAGTATTGGTCACCCAATGCTCGCTGGTGCGATAGATCGCGCACACAGTTCGGTCGCCGATGACAAACGCGCGGATATCCCGGCTCGGCTTCGCAATATATTGCTGGATATAGTGAATATGATGCTGATAAGAGCCTAATGTCTCCTGATGCTCAACCACTGCTTCAGCCGCATCTCGATCGTTGATCCGTGCTAGCAAACGCCCCCAGGAGCCTGTAATGGGCTTTAACACGGCAGGATAGCCGAGTCGCTCAATACCCTCAACCGTCCTCTGTGCATCAAAGGCCAGCATTGTGCGCGGCACCGGAACTCCGGCCTTTATCAGGGCCAGGGTCGTCAACAGTTTATCGTTACAGGTTGCCGTCACTGCAGCAGAGTTAAAGACTGGAATATTCCAGTGCTCTAAAACTTGCGAGACTGCCAGCCCGCGCGATTGACTGACACTGCGGCAGAAAACCGCATCGTATGTCCGCCAGCGCGCCTCCGCCTCAGACAGATCAAACAGCAACTCGCCATCATCAATAATGTCGAACTCGATCGCGCGCTGCCGCAACGCTTCCAGCAGCAATTTTTCTTCCACACGTATACGAGAAGTTAAGATAGCCAGGCGCATAGGGTTACTCCCCCCAATCTTCCTCGACCTCTGGGGCAAGGGCTACTTCGGGTTGCTCTACATTGATCACTTCCAGTTCCGCGTTACAATCGGGGCAGAAGATAATCTCGCCAACAATAGAATCGCGTACATTTACATTTGCATCGCATTCAGGACAGTGTGCCATCTGTAGCTTCCTCCGCTTTTTTATCTTGCTAACTGATTTACAATTGAAAATCTGGTACAAAAAAACGCCCTCCATCCCTGAAAAGGACGAAGAGCGGAATAGCTCTCGTGGTACCACCTTTGTTCGCCTCCGCACTAGAGCAGAGACCTCATGTACAGAATGACCTTTTGTCTTCTGTAACAACCTGCTAACGAAGGTCAATCGGCAAGTTCTACTCTCACAATTATGATTTCTTCTTGCAGCTTCGGGGTCTTTTTCGCGGCTTGTACATACGAGCTTTCCAGCAATCGCTCGCTCTCTAGATGGACAGGAGACCGTTACTCGTCCCTACAACGCTTTTCTGTTGTTGATTATTCTTTTGTCTTATCTCTCAGAGGAGCAGAAGAGCAAACAAAAAAGCCCTCCATCCTCTACTCAGGACGAAGAGCACAAAATTTGAAATATTGCTCTCGTGGTTCCACCTGCATTCGTCGCCACCTTACGATAGCAACCTCAGCAAGTATGTACGTTTCGTACATACTCTTGCCCGATTACGGAGACATCCGGTGCAGTTCTACTCTCGCTCAAAGCGATTTCTTCTCACAACTTCAGGGTCTTCTTCGCGATTGGTCAACGTGTAGACTTCTCAGCAAGTATCTACTCTCTGTCCGTAACGGATAATCGCTACTCGCCCTGTCAAAGCTTTTAACGATATGTTGTTCTTGGAGTTAGTTATAACATGCCCGTTCCCCTTTGTCAACAACAACGAAGACGATTTTTAGCCAGAGGGCGAATTACTTGCATTCCCTCCAGTATAAGACGAAAGGATATGTACACAATTACTACACTTTTTGAAAAAGGCAAGAGAAATGTCATTTGGTCTTGATATGGAACATTTTCCATAGACAAACGACTCACCAGGGATTAAAATAGCCTATAATTCTGAGTCGATCTCCTGCACACCTTTTTACATTTTTTAGAAGGCTCGTATTGTACATAGCAGGGCGAATGACACGGAGGATGCCGCCAGCTATGTGCACTCTACTTTATTTCATAAAAAAGCGTCCCCTCTCTTCGCTACAGGGAAGTAGTGAAAGATGCGTATATTGTTGTTCCATAGGAGGAACAAGATGCAAGAGATCGCATGGTTCACACAGCGGCTCCGTCGCCGTACCTTGCTTTCAGGCGCGACGGCGGTTGCCAGCAGTGCATTGCTGTTATCATGCGACAGTCCTGCTGCACCTGCACCACCGTCCTCTCTTCAAAAGAACTTTACACTCTCGCTGGTTGCAGGCGTTCAGAATGATGCCTTCTACATCACGATGTGGCGAGGGGCGCAGGCGCGGGCAAAAGAACTCGGAGTCACTCTGCTTTTCGATGCACCTGCTCGTTTTGATGCTAAGCTCCAGATCCCCATCGTCAATGCAATGATTGCAAGGAAAGTTGATGCATTAATCATTGCAGCCTGTGACAAAGAGACAATGATCGACCCACTCAAACGTGCGCACGATGCAGGCATTAAGATCATATCAGTGGACACATATATTGGCGATGGAGACTACGCTCAGGGCCCGGTTACATTCCCAATCTCCTACATTGGTTCCGACAATGTAGAAGGAGGGAAGATAGCAGGTATCGCGCTCATTAAAGCACTGGGCGGCAAAGGAAAAATCTACATCCAGAATGTCAGCACGAGCATCAGCACGAACGCGCAGCGCGAGCAGGGCTGCCGGAGCACAATTCAGGCTACCAATGGTGCCGTGACGCTGGTAGGAGTAGACTACAACGACGACAACTCTTCGACGGCGCGACAACAAACCGCCGCGGTTCTACAGCGCGTGAATGACCTGGCAGGCATTTTTGGTGCAAATCTCTTTAGCGCCGAGGGAGCAGCCCAGGCGATCAAGGATGGGAACAAGCAGGGAACGATTGAAGTTGCGAGCTTTGATGCGCCAGAACAAGCGATCGTTGATCTCAGAAATGGCGTCATCGATCTCGTCATCGCGCAAAAGCCGGCAGACATGGGCTACACGGCGGTAGGGTACGCCGTCAAAGCTTTGAAGGGCGAGACGAATGATTTGCACAAAAGGGTTGTTACGGGCTATGTCACCATCAATGCAAACAATGTTAATACGCCCGAAGCCCAGAACGCCATCTACAAGAGCAAATAGATTGCTGTACAGCAGCAACGACGAAATCAAGCCTTCTGCCCACAGAAGATGACTTGATGCAGGGAGGATTTCTCAATGTCTACATACAAGGGCAAACAACATCAGCGGCAACACTTCTCACTCGCCGCGCGGGTCTCATGTATGCTTGTGATCGCGGCAATCCTCCCATTATTTGTTACCGAAGTCATTATCGAATTTTCTTCGCGTCCAACGCTTATCAACCAGGCCAGCCGAGAGATGGAGACCGACGCACGCATACGGACACAACTTATCGATAGCTATTTTGCGGAACGCATGCTGGACTCGGAGTCCGTAAGCCGACTCCCAGCAGTCCAAAAGTTTCTTGCCGGTGATGCAAGTTCTGAGATCGAGGCACGCAATAGCCTCGCTACCGGACATATTAGAGGCAGTCAATATCAAAACTGGTCTCTCTTTGACCTTAGTGGTCACCTGCTTCTCTATTATTCGGCAAAGCCACAAATGCATGGAAATTCTTTTATTCAGCCCGATGCACTACAAAAACTACAGACATGGAAGAAGACGTTGATCTCTAATGTCTTCTATAATCCTGCCAGTAATGAAGCATATATCGATATTTATGCTCCTGTTGTTACGTCATCATATACAGTTGTGGGCATCTTGCGTACAACATTTGATCTGCACTATATCTGGAAGATTGTCGATGACGAGGCCGGTGCAAATGGAAATGGAAGCTATGCGTTTATTCTCGATGAACACGATGTGCGCATTGCTGTCACCAACCAGCATCCAGATGCAGAGGATATGACGCATTCGCCACTCCTCTTTACTGCTATGGCTTCACTCTCGCCAGCTCTGCAGCAGCAATTCGTCAGCGAAAATCTCTATGGTCTACAAGCAGGACAGAAAATGCGTGTTCTTGCTGAATCCCTATCCACCGGCCCACAGCAAGGAGAAGCGACACCCTCAACATTTCACATGGTGCCTGTCGGACAGCACGAGGACTTTCAAGGAGCACGCTGGTCAACCTATACCGTTCCCTGGACTTATCACGTCTTAAGTCCGCTGAGCACCATAGCGATGGTTGCAGATCAGCAATTGCAGATTACGCGCATTATTGCAACCATCGTTCTCTTCCTGGCAATCGCCACTGGCATATTCGCAGGAAGACGCTTTGCACTGCCGATTATGCGTTCAATTGAGGCACAACAGGTTGCATACAAGCGACAGCAGCAGCTTAGCCTGCTCAAAGATCAATTCCTGATCAATGTCAGCCACGAGCTGCGCACGCCGCTGACAGAGGTGTATGGCTACCTGGAATTGCTCCTTATACACGGAGATCAGCTTGATGCAACGACCAAAATGACGTTTCTAAAGCACGCAATGAGTGGGTGTGAAGAATTGACCGCACTCATCAACAATGTGCTCGATACCATTCATACTGATGATGAGACTAAGCCACTACACGTTGTACATGTTGTGATTGCAGAGGCGATTCACGATGTCCTGGATCAGTTTGATCCACGCACCGTCGGCAACTATACCATTCAAGTCAAGGTTCCCGAAACGCTGAGCGTGGAGGCCGATCCACAATCTATCAGGCAAGTGTTACGAAACCTGCTCTCGAACGCATTCAAATACGCACCACCACAGACTCAGATCGTTATTAGCGCGGCAAATGGCAATGCAGATTGTCAGCTGGGAGATGACGGCGGAAAAGTCCGGGTCTGTGTGAAGGATCAAGGTCCTGGCATTACAGCAGGAGAGAAAGATCTGCTTTTCAACAAATTCATTCGCTTGCAACGTGACCTTTCTGGTTCCGTACGAGGAACTGGCCTGGGGCTCTACATCAGTAAGCAACTGGTGGAGGGGATGGGTGGACACATCTGGGTGGAGAGCAAAGGCATACCAGGAGAAGGCAGCAGCTTCTGTTTTACCCTTCCTACCACCACAACTACTAAAATTGTCGACTCAGATTAAGAAAGCACGCCTCTGCTTGTGGATGCTGCAACATGACAGAGTAGTACTTATCCCCTAAATTTCCTATCTCTCTCCAACATTTTGCGCATTATCCGTCCTTGTATTAACGTAGAGAAAATAACCTATGCACCTGGGTAGTAGTAGTTAATACGAGGTCGACACAGTGCTTAAAGCTAGAAGAATGAGATGGATGATCGGCGCGTGTGTGTTTCTTGCGCTCTATCTATCTGCATGCGATACGTCACAAACACCACAGACACCCCAAACACCACGGGCTATACAGCCAACAACAACACAACAAATCCAACAGCCTACACCTACACCTACTCCTGAGCCCGAAGCGACTGGAATAAGGCCGCAAAAACAACCGACTCCAACACAGAATGCGGTGACACCGACTCCGAGCCCAGGTGCACAAGCGACCAAAACGAATGCTCCGCCAGCCCCTGTGAGTGATGGGGGGCATCCTGTGCTCGCCTTTTACTATCCCTGGTACAACCAATCCACGTGGACCGCCAGCAAGATGTCAGACCTGCCGACGATCCAGTATAATTCTACGGATGATACAACTATCGAGCGGCAAGTTGATTGGGCGGCAAGTGCGGGCATTACAGGCTTTATCAGCTCGTGGTGGGGTATAAACGATCAAAATGACCAGAACTTCGGCAAGGTGCTGACGCATGCGAGCGCGCTGGAGGGCAGAACACACTATCACTTTGCCTCCAGCGTCTACTTTGAGTGCGACTCACCAAACCTGGGCAATAGCGAGAACATGGTTGCCGCTTTGCGCTACCTCAACTCACACTACGGCAACGATCCCCACTTCTTTCACTGGCAGGGCAAGCCCGTCATCTTTTTCTGGGACCCCCTCGGCAACGGCCGTACAATCGCGCAGTGGGCCAGCATTCGCAGCAAAGCCGACCCCAACAACCAGATGATCTGGTCCGCCGAGGGCGTCAACATGGACATGCTCAGCGTCTTCGACGGCATCCACCTCTTCAGCGGCGGCTACTGGGGCATCCAACACGGCAACATGCCCGTCGTCGATCAAAGCTTCCGCAACCAGGTTACCGCCTACAACAGCGCCCACCAGACCAACAAAATCTGGGCGGCGGGCATCATCCCCGGCTACGACGATACCCGCGTCCCCGGCCGCACCGGAACCTATATCGTCCCACGCAACGACGGCGCAACCTACGGCACCAGTTGGAGCGCGGCTATAGCCAGCCATCCAGAATGGATCACCATCACAAGTTTTAATGAATGGTATGAGGGCGCAATGATCGAACCCAGCGTTACGTATGGAATGCGCTATCTCACCCTGACACAACAATATGCGCAGCAGTGGCACGGATGACGATCTGTATTTCCCTGGCAAACTAAACTAGAGCCCGCCGCTTTAGCGAACCTTTTTGTGTTAGAGGGATTGTTGCTAGCGGGTCTGTATGCTTACTTCTAAATACCAAATATATTAACTTGCAGGAAGTTGTATCTCTTTGTATACTATTTTTGTGACAAGAAACAGGAATAAGTAGTATTCTTTTTTCCAGTAAATGTGTTTTATAGCGAATTCTTCACACGCAGGCAAGTGAAGGGGCAACCGCTATGGCGTCTCAACAATCCTTTTTCCCAGGAGGACTATCTCTCCAAACCCTCTTCATGGAGCGCTACTTCATCGTGAGTAAAGTGGGCGAGGGCGGATTTGGTTCGGTCTATAAGGCACAGGACAGACAGAACGCAGATCGACTCGTCGCCATCAAGGAAGTGCGGCTAGTGGGGCTGCCTCAGCAGGCGATGATCGAAGCGAGCGACGCTTTTCAGCGTGAGGTCGCGGTATTGTCACAGCTTGATCATCCCAACCTCCCGCGCTTCTATGAACACTTCCAGACGCCCACATCCTGGTATCTGGTGATGGACTTCATACCAGGAGAGACACTCGAAGAATATCAGAGCAGAGCACTCGACGGGCGGCTTCTTCTAAGTGAAGTCCTCGACATCGGGCTACAGCTCTGTCCCATCCTGGAATATCTGCACGCGCAAAACCCGCCCATCATCTTCCGCGACCTCAAACCCGGCAATATCATGCGCACACCTACAGGCCAACTCTACTTAATCGACTTTGGAATTGCGCGCTACTTTAAGCCCGGACAGGCAAAAGACACCGTCGCCCTCGGCTCGCTCGGCTACGCGGCACCAGAACAGTACGGCAAAGCACAAACCACCCCTCGCGCTGATATCTACAGCTTAGGAGCCGTCCTACACCAACTCCTCACCACCAGAGATCCGTCAGATGCACCATTCGACTTCCCACCACTTCGCCCCAAAAGCTCATCTACTCCTAACGACCCAGGATCGCTCACTACAAGCATGGTAGACATCTTGATGGATAAGCTCGAAACACTCATCGCCAGTATGCTCGCTATGGAAATGAACAAAAGGCCGCTCGACATAGCCTACGTGAAACAAGAACTGCAAATCATCAGCCAGCTCTGGTCCGACATCTATCGAGGCTACTTGCGGCCTCAACGCGGAATGAGTCGCTAGTATAGTACTTTAGTGAGCATGCCATGTATGCGTAGCATCGGAACGTCAGTCTTCAGTACTTTTAGGCGGTCCTACTTCGCTTGTATAGGATATGTCTTTACACTACAATCTGTATCATATATATTCGTGCAAATATTCACATTGTAGAAAGACGTAGAGCGATGGCAGAGAGCAATATTCGTAGTGACCGTGTCGGACAGCAGGTTGGAGAGTATCGTCTACTTCGTTTGCTCGGTGGCGGTGGCTTCGGGGAGGTTTATCTGGGAGAGCACGTTCGTAATCATTCACGTGCTGCGATCAAAATCCTTCACGCACGTCTAACACGCAGCGAGGAGCTCAAAGCATTTATCAATGAGGCGCGTACGTTTCGCTTAAAACATCCTCACATCGTTCCCTTGCTAGATTTTGGTATGACGCTTAATGACGTGCCATATCTGGTAATGGAATACGCTTCAAATGGAACGTTGCGTGAACGACATCCTTTAGGAACACAGGTACCTCTCCTTAGCGTCGTCTCCTATGTCAACCAGGTCGCCTCCGCCCTACAATATGCGCACAATCTCTATCTCATTCACCGCGACGTCAAACCAGAAAATATGCTGGTGGGAGCCAATGGAGAGATTTTACTCACCGACTTTGGTATTGCTACCGTGGCTCACAATTCCTATACATTGAGCAAGCAACAAGAGTTGATTGGAGGAACAGCATCCTATATGGCCCCTGAGCAGATCGATGGGAGACCACAGACCGCAAGCGATCAGTATGCTCTGGGCGTTCTGACGTACGAGTGGCTCAGTGGCAAGCGACTCTTTCAAGGGACGGCAATGGAGGTGATGATGCAGCATATGATGACTCCACCTCCATCCCTCTCTCGACAGGTTCCCACGCTTACGCCCGAGATAGAGCGTGTGGTATTCACTGCTCTAGCTAAAAATCCTGGACAACGTTTTAGCAACATACAGGCATTTGCAACCGCTCTCACACAAGCCAGTCGCCAATCTTTCCCGCTCTCACTGCCATCCTCACCGCAGTTTCACTCTACAGAAACCATGTTCGAAGCCATTCCTCCTACTCCAGGCGTCCCTTTCTCCAACAAGCAGGTTTCTCAAACAACCTCTTCCACACCCCAAAGACATATAGCGGAGCCACAAACACCTGTTCGCAAGAGTTCTTCCTGGGGAAAGATTATGCTAGCCGTGCTACTTGTACTTCTCGTTTCAGGTATAGGTACATTCGTCTATATCGCTTCGGGTGCCCACGATTTCAAGACGCTCCTGCCAGCTTCTCATCCCACAGCAATTGCAACTCCTACGATAGTTGCCACGCCAACTATTCCAGACGCTCATACAGATCCCTCCGGGTTTTATACATGGATAACCAGCAGGCGGCCCGCAAACGTTCAATCTTTTGCAGATACAACGCCTGGTTGGGGTACGTCTCCTAATTGCTCGTTCGTCAACGGAAATTATCAGATAAGTGCACGACCTGTTAAAGATGCAGTAATAATTTCTTCATGCCTGGCACAAAAGACAAACTATGTTGATTTTGTTTTTCAGGTTGACATGACTTTGACAAGAAGCGAAACGGCAGGGCTGATCTTCCATAGCAATTCAGTATTGAATGCCCAGTATCTCTTTTTAGTGAACTCTGATAACACCTATCTTCTTAATACTTCAAACCTCTCCTATAGTTCTCAGAATGCGTTAGCTCCCCAAAAATCTTTCTCTGAACAGACACCTAACAAGCTCACAGTTATAGCAGATAGTCACGATATCTTCCTCTTCATAAATGGGCACCTTTTGACTACTCTAAGCGATGCCACCGCCGGCTCTGGTCAGATCGGAATGTTCGTCGAAGCACAGCCTACTGACAAGGGTAGTGCAACAGCAGATTTTAGTAATCTAAAGATATGGACATTATGATAGATTGTTGGGCTAGCCACGCTAATCCCTACGAATGAAGTCGTTCTGGATAGAATGCTTTATTTTTCTGAATCCGCTGGCAAACTCCTCAGTCGAAACGCTGGTGAGCATAAGAGCCATAGCCAGGAGCACGAGACGCCAATAGCGCCTACGAGTAGTGTAAAGCTCAGATTGATACGTTCGCTCAAAATGCCGCCGACCAGTGCGCCAACAGCGACAACACCACTCACCACGAGACGATAGACGGCATTTGTACGGCCGCGTAGTTCGTCAGACGTGTTTGCTTGCCGCACACTATTCACATACACGTTACAGGCCGTGTTGCCATAGCCGCGTACAAAGAAGGCGAACATCATACAGGCTATTGCACCCGTCGTCGAGCCGAGAATAGAGGAGAGCGGGATAAGAAATACTGTAACGTCGCTTAAAGCCTGCGAGCCGACTATCATGCGACCGATGCCAAAGCGCTGTGCCAGGCGCTCGATTCCTAGAGCCCCAAATAAAGCTCCAACGCTGCCAGCAGCAAAAATACTTCCAATGAGTAACGCATTGAGATGCAGTTCGCGCACGGCGTAGAGTATGAAGATCGCCTGAATCATCTGCCAGAAGAAGTTATAGGTCGCTGCCTCACCCGCAAAAGCACGCAGATAGCGATTCTGGATCGTAGCGCGAAAGCCTACAGCAATCTCTTGCCAGATATCTGCCTCCTTCGTAGGAGCAGGCAAGATCGGCTCTGGCTTATGCATGAGGAGCAGGCTAAATGCTGAGACGAGGAACGAAAATACATCGATGAGTAGTGCGAAGGGGGCAGTAAAAATTTGTATGAGTAGACCACCCAGGCCCGGTCCACCCAGTTCAGCAAGCGATGCGCTGACGCTTAACTTGCTGTTTCCCTCGGCGAGATGAGCAGGCTCGACTAATCTGGGCAGGTAGGCTTCGTAGGCTAGCTGAAAGAAGACGGTGAGGATGCCAACCAGGAAGGCAATAATGTAAAGGTAGGTGATCTGGAGTTGCTGAAGAGCAGACAACAGAGGCACGCAAGTTAGCAACACCGCTCTCCCGAAGTCTGCGAAGATCAAAATTGGTCGTCGCCGCTTCCGGTCGATCCAGACGCCAGCAAACAGAGTCACGAGCAGGAAAGGTGCGAACTCGGCTGCACTTAAGATTGCCATCTGTATAGGCGTTGCGTTTAAGAGCACGACGGCGGTCAGAGGCAAAGCCAGCAGGGTTACCTGCGAACCGAAGAGAGAGACGGTCTGCCCCGTCCACAGCTTCATAAAGTCTGCATGCGACCACAACGTTCCCAGACGAAAAAATCTTTGGAAGAGCATTGGTTTACTTGACATTTCACACCCCTAAGCAATTTCAGCCTTTTTTGTTTCTAACCAGTATACTTACTATAACGGTTAGAAAAATCAAATAGTTTCGAAATTAGAGGTCAAATTGGGACTATTAAGGCCATCAAAGTGGTTATAATAAGGAGAGTAGAAAAGGATGGATGTAAAAGGGTGAATATCGAGGAAAGACAAGAGATAGACCTACCGCGTAGACTGAGTGGATATCTTAGTCTTGATTTCGTGAATACAATTGATCCACGGCATGGCGAGCACGCACATGAGTACTTAACAAGTTATGCAGCACTCGTATCGTGGAGCAAATACGTAGACCTGCTTCCAGTCGAGCACGCTGACCAGTTGCAGCGAGCGTCGGAACAGCGCCCGGCTATTGCAAACGCGGCTTTTCACTGCGCGCTTGGTCTTCGAGAAGCCCTCTATGCAATATTTTCGACCAGCACAAATGCGCAACGACCGGGTATAGAGGACATGAACATACTCAATGCTGTGCTGAGAGAAGGCATGGGGCGAGCGTCTGTTCATATAACAGAGCAAGGTTTCGCCTGGACATGGGATACAGAAAGTGCGCTTGATTCTCTGTTGTGGCCCATTGCTCGCTCGGCGGCTGAGCTATTAAGCTCGGATGAGGTGCAGCAGGTGCGAGAGTGTCCTGGGGATGATGGTTGTGGCTGGCTCTTTATCGATACAAGCCGGAATCATCGCCGACGCTGGTGCTCGATGGATGGTTGTGGCAATCGTGCAAAGGCGCGTCGGCATTATGAGCGGAAAAATACTGTAAAAACGTCTTTTGATAGCTAAATAGTCGTAAGATTTGACATTATGTGACAAAGATGATACTCTTTTGACAGATTATGAATTACTATTCTACAGGAATTATTCAGAATGAGGGCATTTTTATTCACGGTCTATATTGCCGCATGAACAACCAGGCATGGGCTTCTGCGGCGGGAAACGGCGCTTTACGATGCATGCTCGCTCAACGTATACGAGTGAGTACATGTAGTATGTTCTGCACATATCTTTTGCCCCTTTTCCTTCCTCTACGGCGATCATTGGAATAGCCATCCTTTTCATTGTATATCGCCAAACATTCACCCTCTCGTTGCTAATTGTTGCGACACTGTGTGCTTCCCGTTACATCCAGGCGCGAGAGTGTCTGGCCATCCATACATTGCGCATTAACCGTAAGCTTTGGTGCGATAATTGTGCTGGTCTATGCGGGGGAGCACGACAACCGCGAGGGTCGTGGCTATGCGAGCCTCTTAGGTGGGGGAACAACGACAACCACGAGGGTCGTCACTACACGGTTCTCTCTAGCCAGAGGGTTACACAGAAATTATTATGCAGAGATTCATCTGTTTAAGATCTATCAGTGAGGAAGCACATAAAGGACAAGATAGTATATGCTGCAAGTTAATCATATCAATCTCTCGTACGGAGCGCGTCTCATATTAGATGCTGTTTCGTTTACGGTTGCACCGGGAGAGAAGACGGGGCTGATCGGGGTCAATGGAGCAGGCAAGAGTTCGCTACTCAAGATCATCGGCGGGCTACAACAGCCTGATAAGGGCAATGTCATGCGCCCGCGCACCTTTGGCTATCTCTCCCAGGATGTGGCCCACGAGACTCCGATGGATGGACATGGTACAGTACGCGACTTCATCTTTAGTAGCACCGGTCTGGACAAGGCCATCGGTGCCTACGAAGAGCTTTCGCATAAAATAGCCGATCCCAATAATGCAGATTTAGAGACGAGCCTGCAACACTTCGAAGAGGCACAGGAAACGCTGGAACGCCTGGGTTACTACGATGCCGATGCGCGCAGTGAGCAGCTTATCGCGGGCCTGAATACCGGCGGCGTCACCCTTGACCGCGAGGTTATAACGCTCAGCGGTGGTCAAAAAACCAAGCTCGCCCTGGTACGGCTGCTCTTTCAGGCACCCGAACTGCTCCTACTCGACGAGCCGACGAACTTCCTGGACGCCGACGCAACGCTCTGGCTGATGGAGTATCTAGAGACCTATAAGGGCGCGCTCTTAATCATTTCTCACGATCTGGATCTGTTGGATCGCAGCATCAATAAAGTGTTGCGCCTCAACGAATTTACGCACAAGCTCGAAGAGTATAAGGGCACCTATACCAACTACCTGACGGTGATCGGCGATGCTCAGGCACTCATGGAGCGCACAAAGAGGCAGCAGGAACGCGAGATCGTGCGCCTGAAGAAGACGGCTGAACGCTTGCGTGGCTATGGTGCGACTCGTGTAAAGCAGCGTATCGCGGTAGATAAGCGCGTGGCAACACTGGAAGAGAGCAAGCCGCAGATTCCACAGGCCAGCAAGCGTATGAAAATCGAATTCCCGGTGAAACAGCAGAGCAGTCAACTGGTAGTCAAGGCGGAAAATGTTTCGAAGAGCTATGGTAGCAAGGAGATTTTCTGCGACATCAGCTTTCAGATTGAGCGCAGCCAACGCCTGGTCATCGTCGGGCTCAACGGCGTGGGTAAGACAACGCTCTTGCGCACAATGCTCAATATCACACCCCTGAC
>JAABUZ0100003032.1_pt1 | contig 26077 bp, 18 predicted proteins | sample 5562091 | NCBI WGS metagenome assembly JAABUZ01 (sample SAMN12813069, study PRJNA571459) | rock metagenome | isolation source: Antarctica rocks | place: Antarctica: Victoria Land, Linnaeus Terrace sud | collected 2015-12-21 | reverse complement strand
ATCTCAACGCTCAATGATATTCATTTCATTGCCTTGAATGCTGCCGAAAACTTTCAACTGGGGGCAGATTTTCTCTTCTGGCATCAATATACTCAGGTGATGAAGGGGGTTATTGCCAAAGACCAGTATATCCCTGCCCTAAAGTATTGCGCGATTCCGTCTGTACCTGTAAAAGGCAAGCGGGCGAAAAAAAGCGCGAATAAAGAACCAGAATTTGAGCTACATCCCGCATGGGAACTGCTGTCGGAGATCTATGAGACAGCGATTCAGCGCTATGTCGTTGCCATGCCGGAAGTGTGTGCCGCAGGACTAAATAGTCCGGATAACGCGACGTTATTCGATAAGGAATCTTTGCTCCGTCACTTCTCGGAGAGCCTGCTGCACAACGTTGTGACTGGAACGCCTTTTACCTCAAAGTTTGATCAGCAGATCGCAGACACCCTCCTGTACAAATGCGTCTACCCATACCGCCCCATGCTACCCGAAGCGCCCGCCGACGCACTTGAAGAGTACAAGCATTGGCTGACCTGGCGTACAAACCTGACGCAGGCACACACTGATGCTGGCTTTACCCTCTACTTCCGGCTAGAGGAAGCGCCTGCCACCGATATCGACAACTGGCAACTGCTCTTTCTCGTTGCGGCCAGGCAAGATCCCTCGCTCAGGCTAGAGCTGTCTGAGTACTGGAGCCTCGATCCTTCAATTCGTCTGGAAGCAGCCAGCCCCTTCGGCCAGGACTTCGAGAAAAATCTACTGCTCGCCCTGGGCTATGCAGCGCGGATCTATCCCACGATCTGGAATGGACTTGCTACAGAGCAGCCGACTGGATGTTCTCTGACTCTAGATGAGGCATTCGCGTTTTTGAAAGAGAGCGCCTGGGTGCTGGAAGAGGCGGGCTACACTGTGCTTGTTCCAGCGTGGTGGACACCCCAGGGGCGCAAGCGCACAAAGGTCCGCATGAAGACATCCGTGCGCTCAAAGAAAGGATCTGCGGCCGCCGACGTAAGCCGCCTCAGCCTCAGTTCTATCATCTCCTATCAATATCAATTGTCAGTCGGAGGCCAGGCTGTCACAGAAGAGGAGTGGGAACAGCTCGTTAACGCTAAAACACCGCTCGTTCAGTTTCGTGGGCAATGGATGGAACTTGATCGTGACAAGATGCAGCAACTACTAGAGTTCTGGCAGAAGCATCAGAATGAGACGCCTGAAATTACGCTGCTGGACATGCTCAAGATTGGAACGGCGGACGAGGATGATCTGGAATGGGACCACGATCAGGCTTTGCGGGATATGCTCTCTCGTCTTCACGACAAGAATGCAATCGCGCCCGTCGAGAATCCAGAGGCTTTGCAGGGAACGTTGCGCGATTATCAGAAGCGTGGCGTCGCCTGGCTGCAATATCTGGAAAGCCTGGGCCTGAATCCCTGTTTGGCAGACGACATGGGCCTCGGCAAAACGCTGGAAGTTATTGCTCGCTTGGTCAAAGAGCAAGAGGATGGGAAGGGCAGGCGGCCCACGCTGATCATCGCGCCAACATCTGTAATCGGCAACTGGCGCAAAGAGGTCGAGCGTTTCGCACCACAACTGAGTGTGCTGGTGCATCAGGGCAGCGCGCGGCTCAAAGAGAAACAAGCCTTTGTAGAGATGTGTCAGGAGTACGATATTGTCCTGACTTCGTTTACACTGGCGCGGCTGGACGAGAAGATTTTGCAGGGCATGAAGTGGCACCGCGTCGTCGTCGATGAGGCTCAAAACATCAAGAATCCGCAGGCCGCACAGACGAAGGCGATTGGAAAGATTGCCGCGCCCCACCGCCTCGCTTTGACCGGTACTCCAGTTGAGAACCGCCTGCGCGACCTGTGGTCTATCTTCAACTTCCTGAATCCCGGCTATCTGGGCAAGGAGGCGCAGTTCCGCAAGACCTTTGAGACGCCCATCTACAAAAATAATGATCAAGCCACACTGGCAACTCTAAAGAAACTGGTCGAGCCCTTCATTTTGCGACGTGTCAAGACCGATAAAAGCATCATCAACGATCTGCCGGACAAGATTGAGCAGAAGGTGTACTGCACGCTCTCGCCCGAACAAGCCTCGCTTTACGAGGCCGTCGTTAAGGATGTTGAAGCGCAGCTAGAAGAGGCCGAAGGCATTCAACGCAAAGGCTTGATCCTCTCCACTATCCTCAAGCTTAAGCAAATCTGCAATCATCCTGCACAGTTTCTACAGGATGACAGCGCCTTTACAACAGATCGCTCTCACAAACTACAGAGAATTGGCGAGATGATCGAAGAGGTGGTTGACAGTGGCGAGAGTGCGCTCATCTTCACTCAGTTTACCGAGATTGGAGGCCAGCTGGAGCGCTATCTTGAGCAAGTGCGCCACTATAATACGTATTATCTACATGGTGGAACCAACGTGGTCAGGAGGGAGCAGATGGTGAGCGAGTTCCAAGATCCTGAGACCGAACCATCGTTGTTCATCCTCTCGCTAAGAGCGGGTGGCGTCGGCTTGAACCTAACGAAAGCGAATCACGTCTTCCACTTCGATCGCTGGTGGAACCCGGCGGTTGAAGATCAGGCCACTGATCGCGCCTTCCGTATTGGCCAGCGTCGAAACGTCTTTGTGCACAAGTTCGTGGCGATGGGGACGATGGAAGAGCGCATTGATGCCATGATCGAGGATAAGAAACGCATCTCCTCGCTCGTCGTAGGATCAGACGAATCCTGGCTGACGGAACTGGATAACGACACCTTTAAAGAACTAATCGCGCTGCGCCGCAGCGCGGTCCTGGAGTAGTAAGATGACACAGTTCAGTCGCACATGGTGGGGCCAGCGCTTTATCGAGGCCCTCGAACGCTTTACCGATCCTGGCCGCCTGGGGCGCGGGCGCTCTTATGCCAGCAACGGGCGTATTCTCGACTATACCCTGGCCAATGGCACAGTTTCGGCCAGAGTTCGTGGTTCGATCAATCCCTATTTTGGCGTCTATAAAGAGCCTATATACGAAACCTCCATCACGATTCAAGCGATCAGCGCCTCTGATTGGACAAAGGTTATACACAAGCTTGCCGCTCGTGCGGATCTGGTCACAAAGCTATTAATGAACGAGATGCCCGATACGATCGAGGAAGTCTTCTCTGAATTGCATCTTCATCTCCTGCCCTACAGCGAGAGCGACTTCATAACCGATTGTACATGCCCCGACTACTCAAATCCCTGCAAGCATGTCGCTGGCGTCTACTATCTCCTGGCCTCCGCCCTGGACAACGACCCCTTCCTCATGTTTGAACTGCGAGGATTATCCAGAGAGAATCTACGCATCGAACTGGCACGCACACCGCTAGGGCAAATCTTAGCCAGTGCCTTGGTAGAAAGCGATGTTGCTGTGGAACCGGTTGAAGCCTACTACACTCGCCCTTCTCAAAATAAAGCGCCGATAACCAGCCACAAAGAGTTCTGGACTGGCGCGAGAAGGCTGCCTCCACCGACCCCCGCCGTACGAACCAGCGTCCCCGCTCTTCTAATCAAGAAACAAGGAGCTTATCCTCCATTCTGGGATAAAGATGTCTCGTTTATCAACGTCATGGAAGAGCTCTATGGGCGTGTTCGGACGAAAAACAGACAAATGAAGTAAAGGATGATGAATATCACTCTTAGCAGCTGTTGTCTTATAGCCTTTGGTTCTTTATCTCGTTCCATCCCACGACACCTTTCAAGCGATTCAGATGGACGTGTCAGAACTGGAATCGTAAAAAGTCAGGAGATGAAATTTTTCATCTCCTGACTTCAGGTGCTAAGTACAGTGTTCATCAAAACTGATAGAGAGCCTGGAAAATGCTTAATCACCGATCGCTGGTAAGGCATTTGAATGCCCTTCCAGTTTAAGAGCCACAGGAGTCTGTTCTCTTTCCGGTACTTCGTCCTGGACAATCTCTTGCTGGCTCGGTTGTACCTTGCGGCGCATGGTAGCGGCGGCATCACTATCACGGATGAACATTGCAATACCGGCTGCTATCAGCGCGAGCACAGCGGACGTGAAAAACGCGGCGTGATAAGCCGCAAGGTTTGGCACAATCCTACCAGCGGTATTTACCTGGGTTAGACCGACGATGCTGAGGACGGTACTGAGCAGAGCAACGCCAAACGAGGCTCCGATCTGTCGCTGGGCGTTAAAGATCGCTGATGCCTGGCCCGTCTGAGCTGACGAGATGGTTGCGAAGGAGGCCGCCTGCACAGATGTGAAAGCGAAGGCCATTCCACCTCCAAGGAGGAACATCAATGCACGCAACAGCCACAGGTCCGTGTTCTGGTCTGCAAATGACATTAGCGTCATGAAGATTGTGACGCCAATGAGTCCACCAACGATGAGCCGTCGAGGTCCAACGTTTGGATAGAGCCGCGTCGCAATTTGCACGCCAACCAGGACACCCACCGCCTCTGGGAACGTTGTGAGACCAGAGACAAAGGCTGAAACTCCCCGTCCCTCCTGTAAGAACAGGGGAAAGACAAAGAGGAGACCGAGGAAACCTCCCGTAGAGAAAAACGAGAGCAGGTTCCCGGTACGGAATACTCGATTGCTAAACAGCCGCAAGTCCAATATCGGATGCGTTGAGCGCAATTCGACAAAGACAAAGGCGGTCAGACCAATCAGACCTAAGATCAGCGGGCTGACGATGCCCGTAGAGGTCCAGCCATAGCTTGCTCCCTCACTTAAGGCGTACATTGTCAGGGCGAGACCAATACCCGCCAACAAGAAACCCGGTAGATCGAAGGATTTGGCCGAACGCTCACGGTGCTCATTTAAAAAGAGGAGACCGAACACGAAAACGGCGATGCCAATAGGCACATTCACGAAGAAGACCCAGTGCCATGACAGCCTATCTACAAGCAAGCCACCGATCACCGGCCCCAGAGCCGGTGCAAACACTGTCGGAATAGTCAGGATACGCGATACCTGGACGCGCTCGATTGGTGGGAACGTGCGATACAGAATAGCCGTTCCGACCGGCGTTAGCGCACCACCACCAATACCCTGTAAAACGCGGAAGCCGACCAGCGTAAGCAGGTTCGGTGCAAGACCACACAAAGCTGATGCAATCGTGAAAAGTGCCAGCGCAGCCAAAAAGACCCGCTTGGTTCCTATGCGATCGCTCAGCCAGCCAGAGGCCGGAATAATGATAGCCAGGCTAACCAGATACCCGACCACAACTGCATCGATCGAGGTGCCGACCGCATTAAACTGATGGCTTAACGCGGGTAGGGCCACGTTCACGATGGTTGTGTCCATGATACTCATAAAGAGGGACGCTACGAAGACAACGCTTACACTAATTTTCGGATTGATAGAAGGAAGATGCATGCAGTACGCTCCAATGGTACGAAATAGTCTTCAGATGCTATTCGTAATAACTGTAACAAGTGTTCTTGTATAGTAAGTCAAAAGATAATCGAGGCTATCAAATCCACGAAGTGGCCATAACGAAATATGGTAAAACCAAAGGTTTCTCTCTACAAGAGAGAAACCTGTAGGATGAGAGATTATGCTCGTTATCAAACAAGTAGTCATCGGAGGACTGCAATGTCCCAACGTACAAACCATTCACGTTGACCGTAGAGTTACTACACAATGAGAACACTACTCTCCGTCGATTCTATTCCACCTATTTCACGGTCATAGCAAGCTAATTGTTTCATCTGATCTCACTGTTGTGTTGTCGGAGCATCCATTTTATAGATGTCTTATATATAAATGTAGAAATGATTGTGCCAGGTAAAATTTATAAAACTCATCATGTATTCTCTTGACCTGGAGTCCACTCCAGGTTGTATAGTTCGAATATGCAAACAGAACTCTCTATCCAGCAGGTGGCTCAACAGACAGGCTTGAGCATCGATACTCTGCGCTACTACGAACGCATTGGATTGATTGACCCGGTCAGCCGAGCAACAAACGGACATCGTCGGTATACTGAAGATGATCTCGAATGGATCTTTCTCCTTATCTGGTTGCGTAAGACAGATATGCCTCTTACCCAGATCATCCACTATCTGCAACTACGCCGTCAGGGTCCACAAACTCTTACTGCGCGCCGGGCTATACTTGAGGAGCACCAATGGAATTTAGAGCAGCGGGTGCAGCAAATAGAGCAGTACATGATAGTGCTACAGGAGAAGATTGAGCATCTCAAAGAGAAGGAAACGGCTGTTTTGCAGAGGGAAAGCGAATGATCACTATTACTTTACCTTCTCACGCTCATATGAAGAACGAGCGTTAGTCATAAGGAGTTACGCCGTCATGGATATGCCTATCGCTCTACAGGTGAATGGAGCAACTCACCGGCTCACCATCGATACCCGAACAACGCTACTGGACGCATTACGTGAGCATATAGGGCTAACAGGTCCTAAGAAAGGCTGTGATCACGGACAATGTGGTGCCTGCACTATACTACTTGATGGACGACGCGTGAATAGCTGCCTCGCCCTTGCCGTTGCACATCAAGATGCCGAGATCGTCACGATCGAAGGGCTGGCCCAGGACGAGAAGTTGCATCCGCTGCAACAGTCGTTCATCAAACATGACGCCTTTCAGTGTGGCTACTGTACTCCAGGGCAGATCTGCTCTGCGGTTGGCATGCTGCGTGAAGTCGAGGCAAACTGGCCCAGTGCAGTGAGCGAGGATTTGAATGCCGAACACATCACGCTCAGCGACGATGAGATTCGCGAGCGCATGAGCGGCAATCTCTGCCGCTGTGCCGCCTATGCGAACATCGTTCCAGCCATAGCGGAGGTACTACCGGGTCAGGCATCTGATGCGGAGCGTAGAAGCGAAAGCTTGGTTGGAAATTGGAAGAAGGAAGGTGTGCAATGAAACCTTTTCGCTACGAACGTGCTAAAGATGCATCAGGCGCTATTGCGATGTTAGCGCAAGAGCCATCAAGCGCCTTTCTGGGCGGTGGGACCAATCTGGTCGATTTGATGAAGCTGGGAGTTGCTCAGCCGCAGGTGCTTATCGATATTTCGCACCTGCCATATAACCGCGTCGAGCAGCTTCTTGACGGAACTGTTCGCATCGGCGCGGCAGTACGCAACAGCGATCTAGCGGCCGATCAAATAATTCGTGCTCGCTATCCTATGCTTACTCAGGCGCTGCTCGCCGGTGCATCTGGTCAGCTCCGCAATCTCGCCACCACTGGTGGAAACCTATTGCAGCGTACGCGCTGCGTCTACTTTCAGGATATCTCAAAGCCATGCAACAAGCGCGAGCCGGGCAGTGGTTGTCCTGCGCGTGAAGGATATCATCGCAGCCTCGCCATCCTGGGAGCATCGGAGGCGTGCATTGCGACTCATCCATCCGACATGGCGGTTGCTATGGTCGCCCTGGATGCACTTGTACGCGTTCTGGGCCCCAATGGAGAGCGAAGCATTCCCCTTCTTCAGTTTCATCGTTTGCCCGGCGATGAGCCGCAGCGTGACACCACGCTTGAGCATGACGAGTTGATCACCGCTATCGATTTGCCGCCGTTATCATTTGCAACGTGCTCTCACTATCGCAAGGTGCGCGACCGTGCGTCGTATGCGTTCGCTTTAGTCTCGGTCGCAGCCGCCATTGATGTTGTTGACGGTAGAGTAAGAGATGCGCGTGTCGCCTTTGGTGGCGTGGCTCACGTGCCGTGGCGAGCAACGAAAGCTGAAGATGTATTGCGTGGAGCAACGGCGACCGAAGAGGTTTTCCGGCAGGCGGCTGACGCCGAATTGGCCGGTGCGCAGCCCTTGCGTGAAAACGCATTTAAAGTTCCACTGACACGCAATATTCTGGTACGTACACTGCTAGACCTGACACAGGGAGAGAACTGATGACGATCTCTACAAAACAACGGGTGGTGGGCCAGCCTCTGGACCGCATCGATGGTCCGAAGAAGGTCACTGGCACCGCGCCCTACGCCTTTGAGTATGCACTTGACGACGTGACATATGCGTTCCCCGTTCAGAGCACAATTGCGAAAGGTCAGATCGTATCAATCGATACCAGTGCCGCGCAAGCTATTCCTGGTGTTATTACCATACTGACGTACGAAAATGCACTACGTCTCAAAGCTCAAGAGGCCGAGTTTGCGATATTGCAATCCAATGCGGTTTCACATCGTGGTGAGTTTGTGTGCCTGGTCGTAGCTGAAACATCAGAGGTTGCGCGTCAGGCAGCCGATGCTGTGGTTGTTCACTATAATGAGCAGCCTCATGCTGTCGTATTGCATGCCGACGATGATAATCTTTACAAGCCTGAAAAGGTGAATCCGAGCTACGAAACCGATACCACCAGCGGCGATGTTGAGGCTGCCCTGGCAGAGGCGACCGCCTCTATTGATCATACCTATACGACGCCAGCGTATCACAACAATCCGCTTGAACCTCACGCAACGACTGCGAGATGGAGCGGTGACAGCGTGACTCTGTACGACTCCAACCAGGGTGCGCATATGATGCGAGACGCGATTGCTCGACTGTTTGAACTGGAGCCTGAGTGTGTGCGTGTCATCTCGTCCTATGTCGGGGGTGGATTTGGCTCAAAGGGAAAGGCTCATCCACACGTTATTCTTGCTGTAATGGCTGCGCGGGTCGTGGGCCGTCCAGTAAAGTTCGCTCTCACGCGGCAGCATATGTTCGCCGTGGCTGGCTATCGCACTCCAACCATCCAGCGTATCCGCCTGGGCGCCGATCGCGAGGGTCGATTGACTGCGATCACACACGATGTCTTTGAGCAGACCTCGACTGTGAAAGAGTTTGCCGAACAGACCGCTGTTGTCACACGCATGATGTATGCATCGCCGAACCGCTCAACCACGCACCGCCTCGCGAAGCTAGATGTGCCCACGCCGGCGTGGATGCGCGCACCTGGCGAGTGTCCTGGCATGTTTGCACTAGAGTCGGCGATGGACGAGCTAGCAATCGCGTGTGGACTAGACCCCATTGAGCTGCGCATCCGGAATGAGCCAGAGGTCGATCCTGAGACCGGAAATCCCTTCAGTAGTCGAGGACTTGTCGCAGGCATGCGAGAAGGAGCGCAGCGCTTTGGCTGGTCAGCTCGCAATCCACAGCCCCGCAGCTCTACTGATGGCCGCTGGCTGGTTGGGATGGGAGTTGCCGCCTCAACGTATCCTACCCGCCGCAGAGCATCGACAGCAATCATCCGCGTCGATCGCAATGGACTGTACAATGTCCTCATCGACGCCACCGATATTGGAACTGGAGCAGGGACCGTCCTATCTCAGATTGCGGCCGATGCCCTCGACGTTCCAATGGAGCAGGTGCATCTTGAAATCGGCGACAGTTTACTACCGCGAGCATCGCTAGCCGGTGGCTCGATGGGAACCGCCTCGTGGGGAACCGCCATCGTCGATGCTGCTAATAAGTTGCATGTCCGCATACAGGAAGTACACGGCGTCATTCCCGAAGAGGGACTTGAAGTGACTGGCGAGTGTGGAGAGAATCCCGATGCCAAAAAGTTTGCCATGCACTCCTTTGGTGCCCAATTCGCCGAGGTGCGTGTCGATATGGATAGTGGCGAGGTGCGCGTGCCACGGCTGCTCGGCGTCTTCGCCATCGGCAACGTCATGAACGCAAAGTTAGCCCATTCGCAACTGCTCGGCGGCATGACTATGGGCCTCTCGATGGCCCTCCATGAAGAGAGCGTCATGGACTCCCGCTTCGGCGATTACGTTAACCATGACCTAGCCGAATATCATATAGCTACAAACGCTGATGTTGGCGTGGTTGATATAGCATGGATTGATGAGAATGATCCGCATGTGAACCCGATGGGGGCGAAGGGGATCGGCGAGATTGGAATCGTGGGCACGGCTGCGGCGATTGCTAATGCTGTATATAATGCGACTGGTGTGCGTGTCCGTGATCTTCCAATCACCCTCGACAAGCTCCTGGTATAAGCTAGCGAAGTACAGTTGCCGTTCTGGATTGCAGTGTAAATTTCATATCGTCAAAAGTAGTGAGCACTTTTCGGTACACAAAGTGCTCACTACTTCTTATGTTACAGGCGGCTATCCGAGTCCTTAAGGAAATGGACAATGTTCTTGACAAAGATCTTTCTTTTCCGCTATACTTGTATAAATAGGTTTACACATGTTTACGCATCGAATGGAACGAGTATGCAACGTCCAGATCCTGAAGACATCATTCATCTCATGACGGCTCTTGGTGAGCCAGCACGCCTGCGAATTCTCTTCCTTCTTGGCGAGAAAGGCACGCTTAATGTAGGCGACATCGCAGGCTTCTTTACCATGAGTCGTCCTGCGATCTCTCACCATCTCAAGGTGCTCAAAGATGCAGGAGTTCTGAGGTCTGAAAAGAGTGGACAGGAAGTGTACTATCATCTTGACCGAGATCACGTTGTTGCTGCTCTCCGAGAACTTGCTGATGCGGTTGCTCTGTGTAAAGAAGAATAATCTCTTTTTTTTAGTACGTAAATATGTTTAAACATGTTGTCAGATAAAAATGTACTTTCTGACATTTCCTCATGGGGGTTTAAAGCCTTTCATGAAGGAAGAGGAGCAAGAGATGATTGAACGAGTTCTGGTCGTGGGTGCGACAGGAATGCTCGGCAAACCTGTTGCTGAGGCACTTCGCCGACGTGGCCTGATTGTGCGAGCGTTCGTGCGCGAGCAAGAAAAAGCAGAGCGTCTTCTTGATGCTGGGTATGAGTTTGCTCAAGGGGATGTTGCTGATGAAGCATCGATACGACACGCTTTGGAGGGCTGTCAGGCCGTCCATGTGAGTTTGTCCGGAGGAATGAATCCCAAAACGATTGACCGAGTTGAATATCATGGCACAGCCAATGTCGCCTCAGCAGCGGCACGTGCAAACGTGGAGCATCTCACCTATCTCTCTGGTGGAAATACCAGTGATCAACCTATCGTTTCTGATTCGTACCTTCCTATGACGAACATCACGAAAAGTCGTGCTGAGGATGCGATTCGTCGGAGCGGTGTGCCGTACACCTTTTTTCGCTCGACAATGTACATGGAGACTTTACCTCAATTTGTGCGTGGGAAGCGTGCGGTCGTCTTTGGCAAAGCAACACACCCCTTCTCCTGGATTGCAGCGGACGACTACGCGCAACTCGTTGTGCGTGCGCTGGGAAATGATCAGGTGAAAGGTAAAGCCCTGTTTGTCAAAGGACCAGAGGCACTCACCATCGAGCAGGCGCTCACCATCTATCGCAAGTTTCTTGTCCCGTCCCTCACCATTACCCATGTCCCTCTTTGGAGTCTGACAACGGTTGCAGCAGTGTCTCTCAGCCCAACGCTGCGCGAGATGGCGAAGTCGATGCGTTTGTTTGGCACACAGCCTCAACCTGGGGATGCATCGGAATGCGACCGTCTTCTTGGTCCATTAACGGGAACACTTGAGCAATGGTGTCTTGCTCGCCGTTCCATGATGCAAGAGCAACGTAGAAGTAGTCGCTAACGAATAAGGAGAAAAATAGATGAAAAAGGTCGCTGTGATCACCGGAGCAACAAGTGGGATTGGACAATGGATCGCTACAGGGCTGCTACGAGATAACTACGAGGTCGTGATTGTTGGACGGAGCCAGGAGAAGATTCGTCTTGCTCAGCAAGAAATGAAACAGATGGGAGGGGACAACGCACGAGTGTATGGAGAACTTGCAAACCTCGCATCCCTGGATTCTGTAGAAAGGCTTGCAGAACGCATTCGTGATCGCTATCCAGAAACCTCACTTTTGATAAATAATGCAGGAGTGTTTGCAGCCAAAAAGGCGCTTTCGGAGGATGGCATTGAAATGGATATGGCAGTCAATCATGTCGCACCATTTCTTCTGACATGGCGTTTGCTTCCACTTCTCCAACAACAGCGCGGTTCGCGTGTTGTCAACGTGAACTCTGATTCGCATGAAAAGGCCACATTAGAGCCATCTGATCTTGATCCGACAGCCCCATTTCACATGGGAGCATCGTATGGAAAGTCAAAGCTCGCGAATATGGCGACTATCGTCGAGTTTGCCGCTCGCGTCTCACCAGCAAGTGTAACGATCAATGCAGTTCATCCAGGTGCCGTGGCAACGAATATTGGCAATGTCGGAGGAGTCTTACAACTCGCATGGCTGGTGATGAAGCCGTTCTTGATCACTCCACAACAAGGGGCTGATACGCCACTCTGGGCTGCAACCTCGCCTCATCTCGTTGATGCAACGGGCAACTATTACAAAAAGCGTACGCTTACCCCTATGAATCCACAGACACAACGTCCATCTCTTCGTGAGATGGTCTGGAGACGAACGCGTGAACTCGCCAGAATCCCTGATGATGCTCAACTGATTGTTTGAAAGAGAATCATCGAAGAGAGGAAGATGTACTCTTTTTCAAAGAGAAAAGAGCAAGAAGCAATCTGGCTATACACAAGCAGAAGCTTTTCTCTGACAGTTCTTACTTTCAATTCAGCTCCTACACAGTAAGAATTCATGGAAGACTAATATACTTCTGTTAATATGTAATGCGAGTTGACGTAAAATGGCGGCTCTTGATTCTATACCCGATGTGCAACAAGGAGAGGACCATAGAAGTGAGGATAATGGGCAACGTTCAATAGAGCTGTCTAAAGGGGGAAAACAGATGAAAGAGCATGGTTTCTCTCCTGTCTATCCTGATTCGCCGGAAGGAGTGTACGATGAATCTGGTCGCTGTAACTTTTTTGTTTTCAGAAAGGGAACCACGAAACTTTCTCAATCCAACTCAGCAGTAAGAAATTGCTGTTGATTGCTATCTTATATTGAAGACCTTCTTTATAACCCTCTACTGCACTCTAGCACAGAGTGTAGAACGTTGCATTCACCCTGGCACCGCGTAGAGATATGCTTCAAGCTCAAAACGAGTCGGAAATGTCTAACCTACTCGATCTTAGCTCCGCCCATTTAATAAACGTTCCCGAAGGAAGCTCTATCATGGGCGTGCGCCAATTAGTAGATATTCATTGTAAACGTTGTTAGTAAACTTTTCAATAGGCAATTAGAGCCCGCTGCTTTAGCACGCGAATCCGCGCTTCAGCACGGCGTAGTTCAATTTTCTGCACGTTTGCCCCTTCCATATCTGAGAATACTCTTTATAGGATAAGGAGCATTTCCATATAAAAAGGAAAGATCCTTTGGCGCGAAGTTACGCCGTGCTGAAGCGCGGATTCGCGTGCTAAAGTAGCCGGCTCTAGGGAGAATCATTGTCTAGGGGGGAAGCGGCAAAGAGGGCAAATTCGGCCACGAGGGATGATGGATCGTTGCGGTACTGCTGCTGTAGAGTCAGATACTCCTGGGTCCAGCCCTGGGCGGTGCGTGTTAAGGCTAGAAGTGCGGCAAAGGCGAGGCGGCGGAGTCGTTCATCAGAGTGAGTCCTCAAAGCACTCTCCAGGCGTACAAGGTCGGCAGGATCGGTACAGCTTTGAGAGTTTTCGAGCAATGAGCATGCGTAAGCCAGCAGACCAGCATGCAAGATATTATTGGCCGCTAACTGGATAAAGTATGCGATCAGCTCTTCAACAGGGAGCGCAATCACCGCAAGCATGATACTTAACCGTGTTGCCAGCACGTCCTGCTTCAAGACATCTAATACAGCATAAGCCGTAGGCAGATGCAGCCTTTTGTTTGCTATGAGCGCCTGCTGCAAGTGAAGAATAGTATTCTGCAACGCCACGCGTCTGGGCAGCATTGTTGAAATTGCCTGACCGATAGCTGACGCGTACTTCCCTGTATAGGTCGCGAAGATCGCTTGCGCCGCCGCCCGTTGCTCGTCTGGCAAGCGCGAGTTCAGTGCCGCCAAAATGCCGGGAAAGAGCACTTTTTCAGTATCGGTGATGGGCAGGACTAGACAGCGTTCAAGTGCTGCCAGACGTACTTCTGGTTCACTATGCTGCAACAAAAGTGTCAGCACGGCCAGTAAGCGTTGTTGCACCCTAAGAGAGAGGCGATCTGAAGGGATGCGCGCGACACTTTTGGCGATGGCGGGATCGGGAGATTGCGCCGCGCTCTCCATAATGCTCCAGGTCTCGCTGTATTCCAGGTGCGTCCATAACGCGCGCAGGAGTGCAACCCTTGCATCGCGATGTAAATCTTCTCGACCATACATGGCGAGGAGCATGCGATAGGCTGCCTCCGACGCCAGCTCACCAAGCAAGCGGATGACCTCTTTAGCGACCGTGACGCGCTGCACTGGAACCTCTTGCAGCAGCGAAAGAGCCTGTCTTTCGGGCATTTCGAGAAGCGTGCGCCGGAGCACATAGATGGCAATTCTTGCCCGATCATCGTTAAGAGAGTCCAGCAAGGTTGGCATTCCCTGTCCCTTGTCGTCAAGGCGACCCAATGCTCGTAGGGCCGTATCGCGAATAGCCAGCCGCTCATCAGAAGCCAGCTCGATCAAGCGCGTGGGAGGAATAGCAGGTAAAGCGGATAATTGGCGCATGACAAAGAAGAGGGTGGGATTATCCCGCTTTGAGTCTAGAGTAACGGACGTGAGTGTTCTGGCGAAGACGCGCTGCTGCCCAGGCGTCCAGCGGTGGAAGCCGGTAGTGAGCGGCAGCACGAAGCGCGTCAAACCTGTACTAAACCAGCCACTGTACGCCTCCTGTCCAAGAAATGGAGTGATCAGATCCTGGCGATGGCGGTGAAGATACGTATAAACCTGCTGACGTGTCCCCCAGCTTTTGTCTTTGGCAATCAACGCGGGCATGAGCGTATGGAGAAGTCCGTATTTGTAGAGTGCAATATATCCCAGAGCGCTCTCCGCCGACCAGCGTGAGGTCTCCACGATAAAGCGAAGAATATCGATCAGGCTCTCAAACACCTCTAGCCGTTTGCCGAGCGAGGACGCAATAACTAGTATCTCTGAGTAGCGTTCGCGGTCGCGCCATGCCTGTAGTACAGGAAGGAGAGCGGGTGCAAGGCGCTGCACATCAGTATCTGATAAGCGCTGTTCAATGTTATGACCATTCAAACGTCCCTGCTGTTTTGTCAATGCAACGAGCTGGCTCGCCCCCCAGTCGGGATAGATTGGGAGCAGCAGGAAGACCAGTCTCCCTATAGCATATGCCGTCATAGATGAGAGATCGGCGGCGTCGAGGGCCTCGCTGATAATTTGTGCCAGGCTCTCTAGATGCTCCGGCCGCCAGGAGCCGGGAGGAAGGTCAGCTAATCCCGTCAGCATAGCGTTGCGCACAGGATCTTGCTCATTCCGCCGTGCATGTACCATCGTCAACGCGTCAGAAAGCTTGGCGCGGTGAAAGCGCACAACACCTATCAACGTCTTGAGTGCCAGCGCGCGCAATTCAGGATCGGGATTTTTTATGAACGGAGTCAGCGTTGCGAGCGCCTCATCCCAGGGCAGATGGGTGGCATAAGGGAGGCGCTGGAGTGGACGTGTGACCAGAGCAGGCAGGAGCATATGGCGGCGAGCCTCTTGATAGCGCTGCTCGCCCGGCAAGGCGGCTACGAGAGATAGAGGTAAACAGCCCTCTGCATTATACCAACCCCTGGCATAGCGCTCGTAGATAACCGCACGCTGTTCTACCGGTAGGCGGCGGAACCACCACTCCGGCTGAGAAAGCATCCTATCCGACCGCTCCATCAGCCGCAGAATATGCTCAAGATCCAACTTTTGAATAGAGCTAGTAAAGTTCAGATACGCCCTATCACCCAGACCAAGCAAGAGATCCGCCAATTCGTTGGGACGCTTCGCCACGAGTGGCTGCAGCTCTAGACGTGCGAGAGGCGTATGACGTGAGAGGGTTGTCACGAGAGCAAGCATCTCATCGGGATGTGTCTCTGCAAAAATGGGTAAGACTGCATTGATGCGCCAGATAAGACTCGGTTCAAGCTCGGTTGTTGCCTCCACCTGTCTCTGTAGCAGAGGGAGCAGTATATCGGGATGAAGATTGGCCAAACGCCTCAAGTCGCTAATTGCCGTATACTGAAGAGCTTGTTCAACGTATTGAGCAACAACAGGAGCAGAGCCGAAACCTAACAGACTGGGCAAGCGCGTCATCTCTTCGCGAGCAGCCAGAGCATGCAGAAATGTATCAATGGGTGCCAAACGCTGTCTCTTATAGAGCTTTCTGAGCACAATTGCTTGCTGACGGGCGGGCATGAGAGCCAGCGCACGTTGTAACTGCACATCATCACATAAGAACGCACTCAGCTTCCATGCCAGCCCCCGAATTGTAGAAGAAGGATCAGCAAACGCCCGCAGCACATGCTCCCCATCTCGGCTCCCAAAACAAGAATACAGCGCCAACCACCGCTCATAATAATCCCCACGTTCCCACACTGCAATAATACTGGCCGCATTCGTCCCTGCACTCGCCTGATGCCCAAGTTCAATCACCCGACCAACGCGCGCGTTATGCGACAGCGGCTCTAATTCTTGCAACATCTGTACTGGGTTCATAGCCATAGTACGAGGCTTCTCCTTCAAAAATCAGAATGAGTATGAGTATGGAAAGCACCAACGAACCGATGGTCTTGCCAACTGATAATATCATAGCGTTGCAAGAAATCACACATTTTCGAGTAGCAGAGAAAGCCTGTTGTTACCGTTATCAAGAGCAAAGACGTGAATAAGATACTGAGACCTTCTCTCTGTAAAAATAGTATTGGAGGAAACCATGAAATACGAAGAACTTATCAAAACGGTGATGCATCGCGCCAAATTGAACTCGCGCTTAGAGGCTCAAGACGCTTTGAGAGCCACCCTTGAAACACTTTCCGAGCGCTTGACGCAAGACGAGGCAGCAAAATTTTCCTCAGAACTGCCATCAGAAGCAGCCCTCTACATGCATCAACCATTTATTGGCGGCCTCACCGAGCGCTTTACCTTAGATGACTTCATTCAACGCGTCAGCCAGCGCGAAGGTGTAGAGCTTCAGGTTGCGGGCCAGCATGCAAATGCCGTTGCTAACGTTATCAGTGAAGCAGTCTCCCTCGGTGCGCTAGAGCACCTTGTCGCGCAGTTACCGACTGATATCGCTCAACTCTTCATGACACGGCATGCAGGCGGGTAGTAGACCAAATTCACTATCCGCGTAGCGACAATCCCTTGTGGTTGTCGTTGTTGGTACACCTCTGGGCAGTCCTCTCAGGCGGGCGGAGGACTCCAAACCGCTTGATCGCGGTTGACACACAAGGGATTGTCGCTACGCGGGCCACCCGGAGGCGTGTCAGACCAGGAATCAAAGAACCTCATGCAATTCTCCATGCTAGTGATCAGTAAGGGGCCGAGAATGCCACCGGCACTCCACGCCGTAAGCATCGCCCCGTAAATCGTGCCAGCGTTCTTTGGTCCAAAGGTGTCGGCGACAAAGGCAGGCATGGTGCCGAAACTAGTGTCGACATTGAAGTCAATAAATAATGGGAAAGGTAACAATGGAAAAACGTCCTATCCTCTCTATTGATCTTATCATTTGTAACTCTCAGGGTCAGATACTATTAGGCAAAGTCAGCGAAAAGTGGCAGGAGGGTGGGAAATATCTATGGGGTCTACCTGGCCGTGAGGTCTCTTTTGGTGAAAGCTTAAAGGTAAGCGCTGAGCGAAATGTTAGAGACGAAGTCGATATGGAAATGATCTCTGGCAAAGTGGTTTGCATAAACTCAAACTTCGGCTACGGAAATCACTATGTAGCAGTTGGTATCCTTGTAGAAGCAAAGGGAAGCCCCGTTAATAAACATCCCAACGACTGGTACGAGTGGAAGTGGTTCGATGAGAATGATATCCCGTCAAATTTGTTTCCCTCAGCTAAATTAACGTTGGTAGCGTTCTTTGAAAACAGAATGTCTCATGATTTCGAGTAGAGATCCTGATAGTTTGGAATTTTGAGCAATTACTTCATTGCTGGATAGAAATGTGATACGATTATGAGTGGAGGTATTATTTTTTATGATACAGGGTGGTAAAGTTTTATGCAACAAACATCACCAAAGCGTAGAAAAAGGAATGCTAGCTGGATACGTTCGATTGTTCCTTTGCTCCTGTCCATAGTACTTTTGCTCTTAATTATTGGCACAGTATTTATTGTTTTAGGTAATCTCAAGATTATTCCCTGGTCTGATAGCTTAAATACGATTTTTCTATCGATTATTCTTCCTGAGTTGGGTGTCATTATTGCGTTAGCTCAATGGTTACATTCCATTTCTTCTGAAAGGAAAGAGAAGCAGAGTAATCTGCGGGAACAAAATAGTAGAGCGGCAGTAGCAATAGATACTGCAACCCCGTCTGGTCCATCAGAAAAACAAAATTTAGAGAATAAGAGAGGTTTCACCATAGACAGCTCTTCAGATGAGGGGGAGCAGATGGACATGGGAGAAGCTCCTCACGTCGAACATTTCTACGGGCGCGTAGATGAACTTGTGATAATAAAGCGCTGGGTTGTGACCGAACACTGTCGTTTAGTCTCGATTATTGGTGTTGGTGGTATCGGGAAGACTAGCTTGATCGCGAAGTTGATTGATCAAGAACTGCATGATTTTAGCGCCGTTTTCTGGCGTTCATTGCTGAATGCACCACCTCTCGAAAGAATTGTACAAGAATGTCTACACTTTTTGACTCGAGGGCAACGGATTGAGATTCCGCAAGACATAGATGAACAGATACGTCTGCTTGTTGCACAGTTACGGAAGCGGCGCTGCTTCCTCATTCTAGATAATGCCGAAGCAATTTTAAAAAGTGGTAGTGTTACAGCAGAGTACAAAGATGGCTATGAGGGATATGGCAAACTCATTCGTCTCCTGGGAGAGACCAGGCACCAAAGTTGTTTGCTGGTGACGAGCCGCGAGCAGATCAAGGAGATTGCATGGCTGGAGGGCGAGGACACTTCTGTCCATTCCTATCGTTTACATGGATTGAAGGCGGACGATGTTCGAGTCATATTAGAGAGGAAGGGCTTATCAGGAGAGGATTTATCCTGGAAGGTCCTGGTGGAGCGCTTTTCCGGCAATCCAATGATGTTAATGATTGCTTCACCAACAATTCGTGAGAGCTATCGTGGGCACATCTCTCAGTATCTGGTGGAGCTAGGCGATACGCCACTACATGAGCATTCTGATCTACGTGCATTGTTAGACAGTCAATTTCAACGTCTATCTCTTCTAGAGCAACAAGTCATCTACTGGTTAGCGGTTGAGCGTGAAGCGATATCTCTGCAGGATTTACGTGGTAATAGTGTGCAACCTGTATCCAAAGGAAGTACGCTGAGCGCCCTAGAAGCGTTGCAACGCCGTTCATTGATTGAGCAGAGCGGTATTGGCAATTTTACGCTGCAACCAGCCATGATGGAAGCTGTCACTGATCGCTTCAATGAGATCATTGTACAGGAGGTTATCACAGGTAAACTAGAACTTTTTACCAGCCACGCTCTGCTTAAGGCTCAGACAAAAGATTATATTCGCAAGAGCCAGTTCCAATTGATCTTAAACGTCATCGCACAAAAGCTCTTTACTACAATAGGTCGAAGAAAACTTGAAGAGAAATTTCAGCAAAGACTCATCGAGCTGCAAGATCTCCCAGAAAAGCAGAACAACTATGAGGTTGGGAATATTTTAAATATGCTGGCTCAAACTGGCTACGATCTCCGTGGCTTTGATTTCTCGCGTCTGATGATACGGCAAGCTTACCTGCAAGGGGTAGAACTGCCTGAAGTGAATTTTGCCTATGCTAATCTGACAACATCAGTCTTTACCGACACCTTCGGAAGTATTCTTTCCGTTGCATTGAGCCCACGCGGGGACTTGCTGGTAGCGGCAACAACGATGGGCGAGATTCGGTTCTGGTATGCGGCAACTGGTCTTCCGCTGCGAACCTTGCAAGGGGGACATACCGACTGGGTCAGATCAGTAGCCTTCAGTCCTGATGGCAGAATCCTGGCAAGCGGGAGTGATGATCAGACAGTGCGCTTATGGGAAGTAAGTAGTGGTCAATGCTTCAGTATTTTGTATGGCCACACTAACTCGGTCTCCTCAGTGGCTTTCAGTCCTGATGGCAGAAAGTTTGCTAGCGGAAGCCATGATCAAACAGTACGCTTATGGGAAGTAAGTAGTGGCCAGTGCATCAACACGCTCTATGGTCATACGAATGCAGTCAGATCAGTGACGTTTAGCTCTGACAGTAGAACCCTTGCTAGTGGGAGTGAAGACCAGACAGTGCGTCTGTGGGAGGTGAGTAGTGGCCAGTGCATTAACACGCTCTATGGTCATAGCTATTGGGTCTCCTCAGTGACCTTCAGTCCCGACGGCAAGACTCTCGCCAGTGGAAGTGATGATCAGACAGTGCGTCTGTGGGAGGTGAGTACCGGTGAGTGTCTCAATGTCCTCCACGGCCACAGCTATTGGGTCTGGTCGGTAGCTTTTAGCCCAGACGGCAAAATTCTTGCGAGCGGTAGCGATGATCAGACGATACGCTTGTGGGAGACAAGCAACGGTCAATGTTTCAAAACGCTTCATGGACACTCTAATGCGGTATACACAGTAGCTTTTAGCTCGGATGGCAAGACTCTCGCCAGTGGAAGTGATGACCAGACAGTGCGCTTGTGGGAAATAAGCAGTGGTCAATGCTTTAACACGCTCCACGGCCACACGAATGCAGTCAGATCAGTGATCATCAGTCCCGATGGCAAAACCCTTGCCAGTGGCAGTTATGATCAGACGGTGCGCTTGTGGGAAATAAGCAGTGGTCAGAGCCTCAAGACGTTTCAGGGTCACACCAACGCTGTCTACTCGGTAGCCTTCAGTCCCGATGGTAGAATCCTTGCCAGTGGAAGCGAAGATCAGACAGTACGCCTGTGGGATACAAGTAGCGGTGAATGTTTTAATGTTCTGCATGGCCATAACCACTGGATCAGAGCAGTAGCCTTTAGTTCCGATGGCAAAACCCTTGCTATTGGGAGCAATGACCCGGCAGTACGCTTGTGGGAAGTAAGTAGTGGTAAGTGTCTTAATGTCCTTCATGGTCACACCAATGCAATCTTTTCGGTAGCCTTTAGTCCTGATGGTAAAATCCTTGCGAGTGGCAGTTTTGACCAGACAGTGCGCCTATGGGATACAAGTAGCGGTCAATGTCTTAACACGCTTTATGGTCATAACCATTGGGTCTCCTCAGTGATCTTTAGTCCCGATAGCAAGATGCTTGCTAGTAGCAGTTATAATGGACTCATTAATTTATGGGATAAGCAGACTGGTACATGTCTACGAACATTGAGAAGTGAGAGACCTTATGAGAACATGATTATTACACAAGCAAAAGGATTGACAGAGGTACAAAAGATTACACTCAAATTGTTAGGAGCAATTGAAGAAAAAAATTACAAAAACATATAGTCATAGAGGAGATAATAGTGGAAGGCGTGCAGTCACAGAAAGGCATTTTCTCACTAGAAAATGAAACAATAAGCAAGCGTAGTGCAGAACAGACCATTCAGACAAGCAGTAGAGCGGAATCAGCAATGTCACGGCGTCAATTTTCTGCAGGGTTACCTGGAATGTTACTCGTCGGGACCATAGTCGAACTGCCAGAGCACAATATAGTGAGTGCTCTCGCTTCTAACACCTCCACCTTACCTTCACAGCCAGGGCTACAGAAACTGACACCTCATGCTTCTACCCCACCTCAATATGTGTTGTCTGATACAACAGCAAGTGTCTGGTCACCAGATAGCCAGCATATCGCAACAATTGAGGAGAATGTAGTTACGCTCTACAACGCTAACACGGGCAAGAGTGAACTGACCTATTACAAGCATACGGATGAGATATTGACCGTCAAGTGGTCTGCGGACAGTAAGTACCTGGCCTCTAGCGGTTTTGATCATATTGTGCATGTGTGGGATGCTGTGTTAGGCCAGACGGTGACGACGTATGAGGGACATACTGATATTGTGAGAGATGTCGCCTGGTCTCCCAATCAGCATTATCTTGTATCTGCAGGATATGATAAGACTGTTCAGGTGTGGGAGGCTCTAACCGGCATGACGATAGTCACCTGTTCTGGGCATGAAGCAGAGATACAAACGCTTACCTGGTCACCGGATAGCAGGTTCATTGCATCAACTGATCTTCAGAATAAAACGATGATCTGGCGTGTTGCTTAATTAATGATTTTACATTGATTAAAGAAGCGTAATTATAGCTTGTTGGGTCAGGATAAGAAGAAGGAGCACAACTTTCGCGCTGGCATCTGTAGCGCTGTCGCTTTCACACTCTCTATCAGGCGCGAAAAGTTTTCTACCAAATATCATCCATTGATTTTCAATGTATTTACATGTATTATTTGAGTAGGAATAAAACTCCTCAATAGAAGAGTTACTCAATTGTTTTCCAGCCTGGAAAGAGGATGTATGCCATACTCGTATGGGAAAGAGAAGTTGCGGCAGGACACTCGCGTCTCGGCTCAACGGAGAGAATCAGGAGCACCATTACCAGCGCCGCCGCGAGCAGAGCGAAGAGAGACAAGGCGGCCACTAGCGACACCATATCGAGTAGAGCGAAGAGAATCAGGCCGCCCACTACAAGCCCCATATCGAGCAGAGCGCAGAGAGACAAGTCGACCACTAGCACCATCACGTCGAGTCATTGAACAACAGGAAAGCCATTCGGGGCATACACGTTTACAGATGATACTTGGCATATGTCTCATTCTATTTTCGCTTGTGGTTGTTTTTAACAGGGTATTTGTTTCCCATCAATTTCCATCGCTGGGAGTTCTCCCATCTTCCCAGGTCGATCAAACAGATCAAAATCCCCCGATACCCTTGAGTTTTCCAGTCGCTAAAATTAGTAGAAACGTTACCGCATTCTCTCAGGCAGACAAAACGCATTACAATAATGAGGAGCCTGAGTGGTCGAAATGGAGCTACTCAGCATGTTCAGGCTGTGCTATGGCAGCTCTTATGGATGCATATGGTGCGAACATTAATGGAAGACCGCTCAACTGCGGCGATACCTTAGAGACCGAATACCGCCTCTCCGTTTATAATCCGGTGAATGACTGGGGATTGATAAGAGGCGCACCGGATGAGCTGACCAAAACAGCCACGCAATTTGGATTTACGGGTCATTATACTCAGAAGCTCTCGCTTGACGATTTAATAACCCTTGCGAATGCAGGAATTCCCTCCATTGTGAGAATTCCGACGCATATTATGGTTCTAACAGGAGGGGATAGCCAGAATGTCTTCCTTGCTGATTCGGGAGGATTACATCTGTCAAAAGTAACACGAAACCAATTTCTTCACGGTCTTCCGGGCTCCAGGCTCTACGCGGGACAATCCTGGATGGCGGGCTGGTATGTCATTCTGACACCAAATAAAAATAACACCTGAGTCTTGAGCAGCCTCTACTTCAGCAATGGCAGCGACGCCGTGAATGTCGTTCCTTTCCCTTCTTCGCTGCATGCGCTGATCGTTCCTCCATGTTGCTCGATAAGGAACAATGCACTTGCAAGCCCGATCCCCGTACCTTCTACTTGTTCGACAACGTTCGTAGCTCGGTAAAATGGCTTGAAGATGGCTTGTAGCTCTGTTGCAGGAAGCCCTACTCCCTGGTCCTGGATTTCAATAATCGCTCGGAGGTGAGCGCCTTCCTCTCGTCTCATCTTCACGAGGATTTCTCCTCCCTTTGGACTATATTTAACAGCATTAGAGATTAGATTAGCTAGCACGCGCTTGAGTTGAGTAGCGTTACCATTGACAATGAGCTGAGCTGCCGCAGTTTCGACAACTATCTTATGAAACGTCGTCATGTGTTGCTGCTCCAAGACGACATGGCGCGTCAAGTCAACGAGGTCTATGGATTGAGCAGCCAGAGGGAGTGACTGGTCAGCTTGAAGGTGAGCAAGATCGAGAGCGTCTTCAATCATCGTCATCATTTCTGTCTGTGCTGCCTCAAGTAACTCAATCATTTGTGTAAGCTGAGCAGCATACGGAGCAGGAACATGGAGTAGACAGTGACATAGTACTTCTGCACTTCCGCCAACGACTGTCAGCGGATTCTTGAGATCGTGGATGAAACTCGAGAGGAACATAGTTTGTTTCTGGAGTGCTTCCTCTGCCTGGGCATGGGCGCGCTGTTCAGAGACCAGCAGGCGATGATATTCATCACTCACCTCTTGCCACAAAGTGGCGAGTTGCCTCTGCTCTTCCAATGCTTGTTCTGTCTGTCTGTACTTGAGCTCAGAGGCTTCTTGTTCAGCAAGACGGGCACGAAGCCGTGCCAGCTCTTCCAGAAGCTGGGGGGAGGGATGTTCCAAATGCGTCATCGTTTCTTCCGCTTTCTCAAAAATCTTGCTTGAAGCTCTTCTTGCTGCTCTCTCACTTAGAGTATTGGGAAGCCAGGTATACCTGTCGTTACGCCGTCTCAACGCGTGTTGAAAGTCCCTCTACGTTGAAGATTCTTGCCGCTCGAAGAGAGCATATGTTCTAAATAAGATAAAAATCTCTTTCAAGTTGTACTTTACTAGAAGTAGTTCGTCTGCTACAATGACAAGGATAAGACAACTACATGCAAGTACTTGCATGTATATGCACAGAGTCACGGTCGTGCGTGAAGAAGCCATCATCACTGAAGACACCTTTTCCTGCGAGTAGTGTAGAGGTACTGATTCACAAGGAAGAGCAGGCCATGCAAGCAAATCAGCGATTAAAAATGGAACGAGAAGTGCGCGGATGGTCTCAGGCTAAGGTTGCTGAAGCAGTGGAAGCCGATCCCGCTTCAATCAGCCGCTGGGAGCGAGGCATCTCGTCTCCTTATCCTTATTTTCGTGAGAAGCTGTGTACGCTTTTTGGAAAGAATGCGTACGAGTTGGGACTGCTGGGGGAAACAGTTGACGGTGAGGATCAGGTCTATCATCCTCCGATGTCACCCTCTGATCCTGCCATCCCTCTTCCACTCTCAGGAATGAAAGGGGTTGTTGGGCGTGACGACCTGCTGCAACGGCTCAAAGAAGGGTTGCTCACGGATGGAGGGGCGGAACTCACCGCCTTGAGTGGTTTGCCTGGAGTTGGCAAGACGATACTGGCAGTTCAGGCGGTATACGATCGTGACATCCTCGCTCATTTTCGTGATGGAGTGCTCTGGGCCGGATTGGGACCTCAGCCCAACGTGCTGGACCTGCTGAGCCACTGGGGAAAGATGCTGAACATGTCTCCCTCCGAGATGAAGGCGTTGAGGGGGCGACGGGCCTGGAGCATGGCTCTACGTGAGGCGATTGGCGAACGCCGCATGCTTGTGGTCATTGACGATGCATGGCAGGCCGAGGAGGCGCTGGCCTTCCAGGTAGGTGGTCCGCACTGTCGATATTTGCTCACGACGCGCTTTCCTCATCTTGCCGCACAGGTAGCTGCTACTGGAACTCTTGTAGTTCCCGAATTGAGCGACGACGATGGCGTTGAGCTGCTCAAGCACTTTGCTCCCCAGGTCGTCACAGGTGATCCGACAATGGCGCAGACCCTGGTGCGTTCTGTCGGAGGTCTCCCTCTGGCCCTCACGCTTATGGGAAGGTATCTGCGCGTGCAAGCCCATAGTGGGCAACCACGTCGTCTTCAGCATGCTGTGGAGTGGTTGCATGATGCAGAGCACCGCTTACGTCTCTCTACGCCGTCTCCAGCCGTTGATCGGCCTGCACACCTCCCGCTGGAAACACCTGTATCGCTGCAGTCTGTGATTGCCGTAAGCGACCAGCAGCTTGACGAACAGGCGCGCGAAGCCTTGCGAGCCCTCTCCATTTTGCCAACCAAGCCGAACAGCTTCTCCGAAGATGCAGCCCTGGCAGTCAGTCAGGTGCCTGTGGAGACGCTCGATGTCTTATGTGACGCGGGTCTGTTAGAAAGCGGGGCACCAGGACGCTATGCGATACATCAGACCATCAGCGACTACGCTCGCACGTATCTGAGTGACTCAGGTTCATATGAACGACTCATTGCCTATTGTCTCAGTCAGTTGCAGGAGCATTCGATCGATTACGATATCCTGGAGCAAGACATCGCCACAATCCTGGCCGCCCTTGAAGCTGCATATGCCTTGAGAAGA